>WBZV01000482.1_pt1 | contig 23642 bp, 25 predicted proteins | sample 5204221 | NCBI WGS metagenome assembly WBZV01 (sample SAMN12344360, study PRJNA552823) | activated sludge metagenome | biome: Activated sludge suspended growth; feature: Nitrification reactor; material: Wastewater; isolation source: activated sludge from nitrification reactor of wastewater...
AGAACCTCTCCCTGCCCTGGAACCGCCTGATCATCGTGGCCTTCTCCGGCTTCGTGCTGCTGCTGGTATGGCTGATGATGAACAAGACCCGCCTGGGCATGTTTGTCCGCGCCGTTACCCAGAACCGCCCCATGGCCGGCTGCGTGGGCGTGCCCACTGCGCGCATCGACACCCTGGCCTTCGGCATCGGCTCCGGCATTGCCGGGTTGGGCGGGGTGGCCCTGTCGCAGATCGCCAACGTGGGCCCCGACATGGGTCAGGGCTACATCGTCGATTCCTTCATGGTGGTGGTGCTGGGCGGCGTGGGCCAGCTGGCCGGCGCGGTGTGGGCGGCCCTGGGCCTGGGCGTGGTCACCAAGTTCCTCGAAGGCTGGGCCGGGGCGGTGATCGCCAAGATCCTGGTGCTGGTCTTCATCATCATCTTCATCCAGAAGCGACCCCAGGGGCTGTTTGCCCTCAAGGGCCGGTTCGTCGATTGAGCGGAGGACACGCCCATGCGCACACCTTTGACCGTCAAACTCTTCGCGGGCCTCGGCCCGCGGGGCTGGCTGGCCGTGGCGGCCATCGCCTTCACCGCCTGGGTGCTGGTGCCCATGGCCCACCTGATGCTGCCGGAGGGCCACCCGCTGCACGTGTCCACCTACGCCATCACCCTGATCGGCAAGATCCTGTGCTACGCCGTGGTGGCGGTGGCCATGGACCTGATCTGGGGCTTCGGCGGCATCCTCTCCCTGGGTCACGGGCTGTTCTTCGCCCTGGGCGGCTACAGCTTCGGCATGTACCTGATGCGCCAGATCGGCCGTGAGGGCAGCTACCAGAGCGACCTGCCGGATTTCATGGTCTTCCTGGACTGGAAGGAACTGCCCTGGTACTGGACCGGCTCGGATCACTTCCTGTGGGCGCTGTTCCTGGCCATTGCGGTGCCCGGCGTGGTGGCCTGGATCTTCGGCTACTTCGCCTTCCGTTCCCGCATCAAGGGGGTGTATTTCTCGATCATCACCCAGGCCATGACCTACGCGGCCATGCTGTTCTTCTTCCGTAACGAGACGGGCTTTGGCGGCAACAACGGCTTCACCGACTTCAAGCGCATTCTCGGTTACTCCATCACCGCGCCGGAAACCCGGCTGGTGCTGTTCGGCCTGTCGGTGGCCCTGCTGCTGGCGGTGATCATCCTCGGCAAGGTGTTGATCGCCTCCAAGTTCGGCAAGGTGCTCACCGCCATCCGCGATTCGGAAAACCGCGTCATGTTCATCGGCTACAACCCGGTGCACTACAAGCTCTTCATCTGGACCCTGTCGGCCATGCTGTGCGGTCTGGCCGGTGCGCTCTACGTGCCCCAGGTGGGCATCATCAACCCCTCCGAGATGTCGGTGGCCAACTCCATCGAGATCGCCATCTGGGTGGCGGTGGGCGGTCGCGGCACCCTGGTCGGGCCGGTGCTGGGCGCGGGCATCGTCAATTTGTCCAAAACCTGGTTCACCACCAGCTTCCCGGAATACTGGCTGTTCTTCCTGGGCCTGTTGTTCATCCTCGTCACCCTCTACCTGCCCCAGGGCGTGGTCGGGCTGTGGGCAAAGATCAAGGCCCGCCGGGCCGAGAAGGCGGCCATTGCGGCGTCCCGCGCCGATCCCGCGCCCCGCGCTCCTGTCAGCGAGTCGAAGATCCCCAACGGCACTGCCGCCAAAGGAGCCTGAGCATGCGTGTCGAATCCTCCATCTCCCGCAACGCCCCGGCCGACGGCCAGCAGGAACACTGGGACGGGGCCGCCAACACCGGCCACGTGCTGAAGCCCGGCGAGCTCGACCTCTCCCACGGGGTCATGCTCTACCTGGATGACATCACGGTGAGCTTTGACGGTTTCCGCGCCCTCAACAAGCTGTCCCTGCAGATCGATACCGGCGAGCTGCGCTGCATCATCGGCCCCAACGGGGCGGGCAAGACCACCATGATGGACGTCATCACCGGCAAGACCCGGCCCGACTCGGGCAAAGCCTTCTTCGGCCAGACCATCGACCTGACCCGTCTCACGGAGCCGCAGATCGCCCACGCCGGCATCGGCCGCAAGTTCCAGAAGCCCACCATCTTCGAGAACCACTCGGTGTTCGAAAACCTGGAGCTGGCCCTGAAGACCGACAAGCGGGTGAAGAAGAGCCTGTTCGCCCGCCTGTTCGGCGACGACCTGGACAAGATCGCCGACACCCTCAGGCAGATCCGCCTTGCCGACCAGGCCGACCGGCCCGCCGGGCTGCTCTCCCACGGCCAGAAACAGTGGCTGGAGATCGGCATGCTGCTGGTGCAGGACCCGAAGCTGCTGCTGCTGGACGAACCCGTCGCCGGCATGACCGACGACGAGACCGAGCGCACTGCCGAACTGTTCGTGAGCCTCAAGGGCAAGCACTCGCTGATGGTCGTCGAGCACGACATGGCCTTCGTCGAAGCCCTGGGCGGCAAGGTCACGGTGCTGTGCGAAGGCTCGGTGCTGGCCGAAGGCGACCTTGCCACCGTGCAGGCCGATCCGCGGGTGATCGAGGTTTATCTTGGCCGCTGAGCGTGCGTGAATGAACCTGCTGCGCGGCTCGATTCCTTCACGCGCGCCAAGCCGAACGTCCAACAAGGAACACACCATGCTCACCGTCACCAACCTGAACCAGTATTACGGCGGCTCCCACATCCTGCGCAATGTCAGCTTTGACGTGCCCATGGGCAAGGTCACAACCCTGCTGGGGCGCAACGGGGTGGGCAAGACGACCCTGCTCAAGACCCTGATGGGCCTGGTGCCCGCCGCCACCGGCAGCATCCAGCTGGGGGGGCAGGACATCACCCGGGCGCCCAGCTATGGCCGTGTGCGCGCCGGCATCGGCTATGTGCCCCAGGGGCGCGAGATCTTCCCGCGCCTCACCGTCGAGGAGAACCTGTTGATGGGCCTCGCCACCCGGCCGGCGGGCAGCGAGGTGCCCACCCGCATCTTCGAGATGTTCCCGGTGCTCAAGCAGATGATGCGCCGCCGCGGCGGCGACCTGTCCGGCGGCCAGCAGCAACAACTCGCCATCGGCCGCGCCCTGGCCCCGGGGCCCAAGCTGCTGATCCTCGACGAGCCCACCGAAGGCATCCAGCCCTCCATCATCAAGGACATTGAGCGCGCCATCCGCGCCCTCGCCGAAACCGGCGAGATGGCCATCCTGCTGGTGGAGCAGTACTACGACTTCGCCCGCTCCCTGGCCGACCACTACCTGCTGATGGAACGCGGCGAGATCATCAGCGCCGGGCGCGGGGATGAGATGGAGACCAATCGGGTGAGGGAGATGCTGTCGGTGTGAGGGGTGAGGGCATTCGGGATGTTGCCGCGGATGCGCATTCTCGGTATGGTCATGAGCGTCCATTCATGTCGGAGCTCACGATGACTGCAAGTCATGCGCCTTCGACCGTTGCCAGGAAAGCCACCAATGTCTCCTTGTCCGAGACCGTGCTGGCCGACGCCAAGGCCTTGCGCATCAACATCTCCCAGGCCGCCGAAGCTGGCGTGGCCAGGGCCGTGGCCGAGAGGCGCGCAGCGTTGTGGGTGGCAGAGAATGCCAAGGCCTTCGAATGCTGGAATGACTACGTCGAGAAAAATGGTTTGCCCCTGGCCAAGTACCGGAGCTTCTGATGCCGCGGTACACCGTTTACCGAAACCCCGAGCGGGGCGGTTACCTCCTGGATCTGCAGGCCGATATCAACAGTCACTTCTCAACCCGGGTCGTCGCCCCCTGTTTCTTCTGGACGAGATCCCCGTATTCGCCAAGGGCTTGAATCCGGTGTTCGAGGTCGAGGGCCGAAGTGTCGTCATGGTGACCCAGGGCATGGCCGCCGCACCCGTGCAGATGCTCAAACAGCCGGTCATCTCACTGGATGAGCGGCGCGCGGAGATCGTTGCGGCGCTGGGTCTGTAGTTTCAGGGGTTTTAGGCGCGTCATCCTGTTGTTCGCGCTTCGTCTTCCTATTTCCTCGGCACGTGTTTTGCTGTCTGATGCCCCATGCTGGTGACAATTTCTCCCCCCGACGGGGTGCGGCCTTCCGAGATCGCTGATTTATCAGTCAATAGCGCCCGCAACTGGTGCGCCCGCCTGGAGCTCGGCTTCGAGGCTCGCGCGGGTCATGGCACCGTGTTGGCGCACCGACGCCACGAAGGCCCGCTTCGGGTGCAGAAGGCGCTCTATCCCGAGGGGCCGGAGGTGTGCCACGCCCTGATGCTGCATCCGCCGGCGGGGATCGCCGGGGGTGATGCGCTGAGCGTGCAGGTGCGGGTGGGCGAGGGGGCAAAAGCGCTGATCACCACACCGGGGGCTGGCAAGTGGTATCGCAGCAATGGCCCGCTGGCCACCCAGCGCCTGGAATTCGAGGTGGCGCGCGGCGGGGTGTTCGAGTGGCTGCCCCAGGAGAGCATTGTTTTCGACCAGGTGCATGGGCGCACCGAGACCGTCGTGCGTCTGGCCGGCGACGCGACCTTCATCGGGCTGGATCTGCTGTGTCTGGGGCGTACCGCGTCCGGCGAGCGTCTGACCCGGGGGCAGCTACGGCTGGCTTCGCGCATCGAGCGGGATGGCCGGCTGATCTGGAGCGAGCAGGGCCTGATCGAGGGGGGCTCGCGCCTGCTGGATTCGCCCGTGGGCCTGTGCGGGCAGCCGGTCACCGGCAGCCTGCTGGTGGCGTCCGATGGTGTCGACGGGAGCTTGCTGGCGGCCTGTCGCGAGATCCGGCCACGGGTTGGCGATGCCGCCGTGACGCGTCTGCCCGGCTTGCTGGTGGCCCGCTACCTGGGGCCGTCGGCGGAGGCCGCGCGGGCCTGGTTCGTGGCGGTGTGGTCGGTGTTGCGGCCTGCCCTGGCGGGGCGCCCGGCGGAGGTGCCGCGAATCTGGCATACCTGAAATCCATGTCTGCAGATGGCCGTGGCAGGGGCTTCACCACTATCATCTGCTGCGCGCCCGAACGTCAATGAAAGGGATCCTCCATGGAACTGACCCCCCGAGAGAAAGACAAGCTCCTGATCTTTACCGCCGGCCTGCTGGCCGAGCGGCGCAAGGCCCGTGGCCTCAAGCTCAACTACCCCGAGGCCGTGGCTTTCATCACCGCCGCCGTGCTTGAGGGGGCCCGTGACGGTCGCACCGTGGCCGAGCTCATGAATTACGGCACCACGCTGCTGACCCGCGCCGACGTGATGGAAGGCGTGCCGGAGATGATTCCGGACATCCAGGTGGAAGCCACCTTTCCCGACGGCACCAAGCTCGTCACCGTTCATCAGCCCATTGTGTGAGGCGCGATCATGATCCCCGGTGAAATCGACACCCTTGACGGCGAGCTGGAACTCAACGTCGGCCGCAGCACCCTGACCCTCACGGTGGCCAACACCGGCGACCGGCCGATCCAGGTGGGCTCCCACTACCACTTCGCGGAAACCAATCTGGCCCTGGATTTCGACCGGGCCGCCGCGCGGGGTTTCCGGCTCAACATCGCCGCCGGCACCGCCGTGCGCTTTGAGCCCGGCCAGACCCGTACGGTCGAGCTGGTGGCCCTGGCGGGCGACCGCAAGGTCTTTGGTTTCAACGGCAAGGTGATGGGAGCACTCTGACATGGCAAAGATCTCGCGCCGCGCCTATGCGGAAATGTTTGGCCCCACCGTGGGTGACCGGGTGCGCCTGGCGGATACCGAGCTGTGGATCGAAGTGGAGAAGGACTACACGATCTACGGCGAAGAGGTGAAGTTTGGCGGCGGCAAGGTGATCCGCGACGGCATGGGGCAGGGCCAGCGCCTGTCCTTCGAGGTGGCGGACACGGTGATCACCAACGCCCTGATCCTCGATCACTGGGGCGTGGTCAAGGCCGACATCGGCATCAAGGGCGGGCGCATCTCCGCCATCGGCAAGGCCGGCAACCCGGACATCCAGCCCGGGGTCACCATCGCCATTGGCGCGGCCACCGAGGTGATTGCCGGCGAAGGCATGATCGTCACCGCCGGCGGCATCGACACCCACATCCACTTCATCTGCCCCCAGCAGATCGAAGAGGCCCTGATGAGCGGCGTGACCACCATGATCGGTGGCGGCACCGGCCCGGCCACCGGCACCTACGCCACCACCTGCACCCCGGGGCCGTGGCACATCGCCCGCATGCTGCAGGCGGCGGATGCCTTTCCGATGAACCTGGGTTTCCTCGGCAAGGGCAACGTCAGCCTGCCCGACCCCCTGCGCGAGCAGGTGGAGGCCGGCGTCATCGGCCTCAAGCTGCACGAGGATTGGGGCACCACCCCGGCGGCCATCGACAACTGCCTGAGCGTGGCCGAGGAGATGGACATCCAGGTGGCCATCCACTCGGACACCCTCAACGAGTCGGGTTTTGTGGAAACCACCGCCGCGGCCTTCAAGGGCCGCAGCATCCACACTTTCCACACCGAAGGCGCAGGCGGCGGCCACGCGCCGGACATCGTCAAGCTGGCCGGGCTGTCCAACGTGTTGCCCAGCTCCACCAACCCGACCCGGCCCTACACCATCAACACCATCGACGAGCACCTGGACATGCTGATGGTGTGCCACCACCTGGACCCGGCCATCGCCGAGGACGTGGCCTTCGCCGAGAGCCGCATCCGCCGCGAGACCATCGCCGCCGAGGACATCCTCCACGACATCGGTGCCCTGTCCATGTTCTCGTCCGACTCCCAGGCCATGGGCCGGGTGGGCGAGGTGGTCATCCGCACGTGGCAGACTGCCCACAAGATGAAGGTCCAGCGTGGTGCGCTGCCCGGCGACACCGCCCGCAGCGACAACTTCCGCGCCCGCCGCTATATCGCCAAGTACACCATCAACCCGGCCATCACCCATGGCATCAGCCACGTGGTGGGCTCCATCGAGCCGGGCAAGCTGGCGGACCTGGTGATCTGGAAGCCTGCCTTCTTCGGCGTCAAGCCCAGCCTCATCCTCAAGGGCGGCATGATCGCCGCCGCCGCCATGGGCGACGCCAACGCGTCGATCCCCACGCCCCAGCCGGTGCACTACAAGCCCATGTTCGGCGCCTTCGCCGGCGGCCTCAAGACCTCGCTCACCTTCGTCTCCCAGGCCGCCCTGGCCAGTGGCAACCTGGACGAACTGAATCTCCTCAAACCCCTCGAAGCCGTGCGCAACATCCGCGGGGTCACCAAGTCATCGATGATCCTCAACGACTGGCAGGGCGAGATCAGCGTCGACCCGGAGACCTACGAGGTCCGCGCCGCGGGCGAAGTCCTGACCTGCGAACCGGCCAGCGTGCTGCCGATGGCCCAACGCTATTTCCTGTTCTGAACCGACTCCATCTTCGTTGTCATGCTCCTGATCGAAACCCTCTACACCGGCGACGCCGCGCCTGCGGCGCGTCTTGAACTCAACTTCGATGCCCGTACCAAGAGCCGGCTGCGCACCCAACTGGTGGGCGGGGAGGAGGTCGGGATGTTTCTGCCCCGGGGCACCATCCTGCGGGGCGGTGACCGGCTGCAGGCCCAGGATGGGCGGGTGGTGGAGGTGGTGTCGGCGCCTGAAGACCTGCTCGAGGCGCGCTGCGCCGATGCCTTTGCCCTGGCCCGGGTGGCCTATCACCTGGGCAACCGCCATGTGGCGGTGCAGGTGGGGGAGGGCTGGCTGCGCATCCAGACGGACCACGTGCTGAAGACCATGCTCACCGGGCTGGGCGCTGACGTGCATGCCCTGTCGGCACCCTTTGAACCTGAAGCCGGTGCCTACGCCCATGGCCATCACCATGCGGAGCGGGGCGCCACCGAAGCGAAGATCCACCAGTACAAATGAAAGCGGAAGCCTGCCGGCCGAACGCCCATCAAATGCGGGGGCGGGTGCCATGAGCCTGCCCCTGATACGCCTGATGCAGCTCGTCAGCCCGGCCCTGCCGGTGGGGGCCTACACCTATTCCCAGGGGCTGGAGTGGGTGGTCGATACCGGGGCGGTGAAGACCGAGGCCCAGGTGGGCGAGTGGATCGGCGATGCGCTGGTGGGCGCCTTTGGCAGCTACGAGCTGCCCCTGCTGGCCTGCCTGATGGCGGCCTGGCAGCAGGGCGACGGCGCGGCTGTCCTTGAGCTTAACGCCCGGTGTCTGGCCAGCCGCGAGACCGCCGAGCTGCGCGCCGAGACGGTGCAGATGGGCTATTCCCTGGTCCGCCTGCTGGTGGATCTGCCGGCCTTCACCGGCTTGCCCGGTTGGGTGGCGCGCATCAGGGCCATCGAGGAGCCTGCCTTTCCCACGGTGTGGGCGGCGGTGGCGGTGGCCTGGGAGATTGAGCCCGAGCCGGCCCTCACCGGTTATGCCTGGGCCTGGATGGAGAACCAGGTGATGGCCGCGGTAAAGGCCGTGCCCCTGGGCCAGGCGGCGGGCCAGCGTCTGCTGTCGGCCCTGGCGGCGGCAGTGCCGGCGCGGGTTGCCGATGCGTGCACGCGCGCTCCCGAAGCCTGGTCCAATTTTCAGCCCGGGCTGGCCATTGCCAGTGCCCGCCACGAAACCCAGTATTCACGACTCTTCCGTTCCTGACATGCCCAAGCCGACTCAGAAGACATCCGGAAAAATGCCCGAGAAAGCACCGGGTGCGAGCACCGATGTGCCGCGCCTTGCCATTGCCTGCCAGGGCGGTGGCGCCCATACGGCCTTTACGGCGGGGGTGCTGGCCTACCTGTTCCTGTCCTTCGAACACTTTCGCACGATTGGTGAGGAGGGGCGCTGGTTCAGGCTGCTGGGCCTTTCCGGCACCTCCGGCGGGGCGATCACCGCCGCCATGGCCTGGAGCGAGGCGCCGGATGACAGTTGGGCCGAAGGTGCCCGACGGGTGCTGCGTTACTGGAACCGCAACAAGGCCAGCTTCGATACCCGGGACAAGCTGCCGATCTGGTGGGGCGAGTACTTCACCAACGCCGCCATCCAGTGGGGGATGAGCCTGCAGCGCTGGCTGCCTGCGGTGAGTCTGCCGCCCTCGGCATTCGCTTCGTCACTGGTGCAGGGGCGGATGAAGGACGATATGCGTGCCGTGGTGGGGCTGCCGGATCAGGCCGACCGTTTCTTCGGGCGCAAGGGCGTGGATCTCTTCGTGGGGGCGGTGGACGTCGTCAATCCGGGCGACGAGCCCCAGACGGCTTTCCGCACCTTTCCCGATCAGCCCGCCTTCGGCTTGCGTCTGGATGAACTGCTGGCCAGCGCCTGCATTCCCGAACTCTTCGTCGCCACGCCCTTGAGCGTGAAGGAAGACTCCGGCTTTGAGCGCGGGGCGCGGGTGTTCTGGGACGGCCTGTATTCCCAGAACCCGCCCATCAATGATTTCTTCGACGGGCGCAGCAGCGATTGCAAGCCCGATCTGTTGTGGGTGGTGCAGATCAACCCCAACCGCTATGAAGGGCGCGACGCCGGCCCCCTGAACCCGGACGATCAGGCCGACCGGCGCAACGAGCTGGCCGGCAACCTGTCCCTGGGCCAGGAGTTGCGCGCCATCGACCGGGTGAACCTGATTGCCGACGAGCTGAGCGAACTGAATCAACAGCGTGAGCTGCCTGATCGTCTCGCTGCCTACAAGCCGGTGACGGTGAGTTTCATCCGCCTCGGCGCCCGGGAGGACGGTCCGCTGGCGGACCATTCCCTCAACTACGCGTCCAAGCTCGACCGCGACCCCGCCTTCATCGACGCGCTGATTGCCGAAGGCATCCGCGCGGCCCACGAGGCGGCGTCGACCCATGCGCTGGTCCGGCCCCATCGATGCATGAAGCAGGCGTGCAAGATCTTTCCGAACCCTGACTGGCCTTCGCCCGCCAGCCTCGCCGGGCTGCTCGAAGATGCGGAACTGGCCCGCCAGTGGCGTCGACTTGTGGCCTCCCTTCCCCCATCCCAACATCACCAAGACCCCATCGAGGAAGTGACATGAAAGGCCAACCCCTGCGCGTCGGCATCGGCGGCCCCGTCGGCTCCGGCAAGACCGCCCTGACCCTGGCCCTGTGTCAGGCCCTGCGCGACAAGTACGATCTGTGCGTCGTGACCAACGACATCTACACCGCCGAGGACGCCCAGTTCCTGGTGCGCAACGAAGCGCTCACGCCCGAGCGCATCATCGGCGTCGAGACCGGCGGCTGCCCCCATACGGCCATCCGCGAGGATGCCTCCATCAACCTGGAGGCGGTGGACCGGCTGATCCGCCTGTTCCCCGACGTGGAACTGATCTTCGTCGAATCCGGCGGCGACAACCTGGCGGCCACCTTCTCGCCCGAGCTGTCCGACCTGACGATCTACGTGATCGACGTGTCGGCCGGTGACAAGATCCCCCGCAAGGGCGGCCCGGGCATCACCAAGAGCGACCTGCTGGTGATCAACAAGATCGACCTGGCGCCGATGGTCGGCGCCTCCCTGGAGGTGATGGACCGGGATGCGAGGAAGATGCGCGGCGAGCGCCCCTTCATCTTCAGCAATCTCAAGACCAACCAGGGCCTGGCCGAGATCATCGCCTTCATCGAGAAGCAGGGTCTGCTGGTGGATGCTTGAGCGCTTGTCATCTCAAAGCCGTCACGGCTTTGAGGTATGCTGCCGAAGCGTCAAGTGTCGACAGCGTTTCGGCGCGGGACGCGGGCTTTCCAACGATGAATAACACGCAAAGGGAATAGCAATGAGTGAGCAGACCAACGATTTCGAAGAATTCTACGGCGCCAAGTTCGAGGATCTGGCTGTGGGCCAGAGCGGCGTCTATGCCCGTACCGTGACCGAGGCCGACATCCTGGCCTTTGCCGGCGTCACTGGCGACTTCAACCCCGTCCACGTCAACGAGGAACTGGCCAGTGCCAGCATGTTCGGCGGGCGTATCGCCCACGGCATGCTCTCAGCCGGCTTCATCTCCACCGTGTTCGGCACCAAGTTCCCCGGGCCGGGCTCCATCTACCTGTCCCAGACCCTGAAGTTCAAGGCCCCGGTCAAGATCGGCGATACCGTGGTGGCCCGCTGCACCATCAAGGAACTCGTTCCCGAGAAGCGCAAGGCCAAGTTCGACACCGTATGCACGGTGAAGGGCAAGGTCGTGCTGGAAGGCGAAGCGGAGATCATGGTGCCGAAGCGCTGAGCGTTTTGAGCATCGTTTGATCCCGGGGGCCGATATGCGTATCGGCCCCCGGTCATTTTGGGGCGAGGGAAATGGCCGAGCGGGTTCCTGACCTGCAGGGGCCGGTCAGGTGTGTTTTGCAGTCCTGCGTTTGAGCATGCCAAGTCCGGCCAGGGCGGTCAGGGCCAGGGTGCCGGGCTCGGGAACGGTATGCCCGACGATCCGGTACGTGAACTGATCGAAGAAGCCGTTGGGCGCCGTGCCGTCGAGCGTGAAGTTCTCCCCGTCGTAGCTGCCCGCGATACCGCCAAACGGACCCAAGGACATGCAGGTGGACCCCTGGAGGAAGAACAGGCTGCAAGGGTCTGCGCTGCCCGAGAACGAGGTTCCGTTCATCACGCCGGGGAAATCCGGAAAGCGAAAGCCCAATCCATCGGCACCGTGAAGGTCGACCGAAACGGGTGTCAGCCGAAGCAGATCCAGTTCGATTGTCGTGACAGTGGGGAAGAAGCTCACGGCGAAGCTGTCGGTCCGCACATTGGCATCGAAGATGCCGGACAGTGTGAAAGTCTGTGCCGGGGCGGGATTGCAGCCGGAGGGATCGCAGATGATGAAATTGCTGGTAAGCGTGGCATAGCTCTGGCTGGCGTCGATCTCGATCAGACGTGCGTGGGCCTGAGGCGCCATGGCGGCGAGAAGTCCCGCCGCGATGCCCGTTGCGAGGCGCAATGTTGCGGCGATGGTCTTGGGCTTCGGGGTCAAGTGATTTTCCTTGTCATTGTTTCGGGCGATGTCAGGATCGGAATGATCTGATGAAGTGCTGATGCAAACGGCATGCCAGGCTTGTGGCAACCCCGTCAGCGCTGGCATCGCGCAGCCCCATGCAGAGGGGGACGAATCTACCTGTAAATTCTGCCGACACTCGGCGGAGGGGTATGGGGGCGTGTGCATTGCCCCACGACCGTGGTCAGCCCTGTTTTCAACCGAGCAGTGCCTTCCGCGTCACCGGGTCGGCCAGGCGCGCCTGCCACCAGGCCAGCGCCTTGCCCGCGGGCGCCGGGGTTTTTCGCCACGCATAGCTGATGTGGAAGATGCGCTCCTTACGGGCGACCGGTGGGGCGACCAAGCGGCCCGCGTCGATGTAGGGGCGTGCCAGGCATTCGGGCAGAAAGCCCACCCCCATGCCCCGCAATTGTGCCTCCAGCTTCTCGGTGAGGCCTGGAACGGTGAAGACATCCTGGCCGCCCAGCAGGCCGATGGTCAGACCCTTGCCCCGGGAGGCGGAGTCGGCGACCGCCACGGCGCGGTGGCGGCCGATGGTGGCGTCGTCCAGGGGGGCGGTGGTGCGGGCCAGGGGGTGATGGGGCGCGACGGCAAAGATGAAGCGCTGACTGCCCAGGGGCAGGGCATCCACACCTTCGGGCAGCAGGGTTTCGGCGACCACGCCGATGGCCAGATCGGCTTGTCCCGAGGTGAGGGCTTCGAGTGTTCCCGACAGGACTTCATCACGCAGGCGCAGGCGTGTCGGAGGTTCGAGGGCAAGGAAGGCTTCGCACAATTCGAACAGGGTGGTCCGATTGATGACGCCGTCCACCGCCAGGGTGAACTGGGCTTCCCAGCCGGTGGCAACCCGTTTCACCCGGTTTGCCACCGCGTCCAGTTCGTCCAGTAGGCGTGCCCCTTCCCGCAGAAGTTCCCGGCCTGCCGGGGTCAGTCGGGCATGGCGTGCGCTGCGGTCGAAGAGCAGCACGTCGAGGGCATCCTCGATCTGCCGCACCCGGTAGGTGAGGGCGCTGGGCACCATGCCGGCAGCCCGGGCCGCCGCAGCGAAGCTGCCGGCTTCCTCGATGCGCTGCAGCATGGCGAGGGCGTCCGGCGTGAGCACATCCCGGGGCGACAGGTGGTTTTTCGACATGTCTGAATGCCTTCGTTCATATTATTTGAATGATGCCGACAAAACCGGCGGATCGTCCGGGCAGGGGGCAACGCTACACTGGGCTTCATTACAGGAGGTCAGACCATGCTTACCCTGCGTAGATCCGGTGATCGGGGCCATGCCGATCATGGCTGGTTGCAAAGCCGTCACAGTTTCTCCTTCGCTGGCTACCACGATCCGGCCCATATGGGCTGGGGCAATCTGCGGGTCATCAACGAGGACCGGGTCGCGCCGGGCTGCGGTTTCGGTACCCACGGGCACCGGGACATGGAAATCATCAGCTATGTGCTGTCCGGTGCCCTCGCCCACCGGGACAGCATGGGCAATGGCACAGAGATCCTGCCCGGTGACGTGCAGCGCATGAGCGCCGGCACCGGTGTGCGCCACAGCGAGTTCAACCACGCGGCCGACGCCACCACCCACTTCCTGCAGATCTGGATTGAACCCGTCAGAGCCGGTCTGGCTCCGTTACGAGCAAAAGTCGTTCCCGGTTGCCGAGCGGCGTGGGCGCCTGCGCAGGGTTGCAGGGCCGGACGGTGCCGACGGGGCGCTGACGCTCCACGGGGATGCCAGCCTCTACCTGGGCCTGTTCGATGGGGAAGAGGCCGCCCGCCTGGTGCTCGATCCCGCCCGCAAGGCCTATGTCCATGTGATCCGCGGTGCCTTGCGGGTCAATGACCAGATACTGCAGGCCGGTGATGCCGTGCTGCTGGCCAGTGAGTCCGCGCTGCACCTGCGTGAAGGGCGCGATGCGGAAGTCATGGTCTTCGACCTGGCACCGTGACCGCGTCTTAACCGTTTCTGTTTCACCCCCCAATCCCCAGAAGGAGCTTCACCATGACAAGAATTGCTGTGGTTTTCCATTCCGGCTACGGCCATACCCTGCGTCTCGCCCAGGCCGTTGCGGACGGCGCCGGTGCCGAACTGCTTGCCGTCGATGCCGAAGGAAACCTGCCGGAAGGAGGCTGGGACAGCCTGAATGCCGCCGATGCCATCATCATGGGCAGTCCGACCTACATGGGCACCGTGAGCTGGCAGTTCAAGAAGTTCGCCGACGCGAGCAGCAAGGCCTGGTTCACCCAGGCCTGGAAGGACAAGATCTTTGCCGGCTTCACCAATAGCGCCACCATGAATGGCGACAAGCTGTCCACGCTGCACTACCTGTTCACCCTGGCCATGCAGCACAGCGGGATCTGGGTGGGTACAGGCCTGATGCCGTCCAACAGCAAGGCGGCGGATCGTAACGATGTGAACTACGTGGGCTCATTCAGTGGTGCGATGGCCCAGTCCCCCTCCGACGCCAGTCCCGAGGAGATGCCGGCCGGCGACCTGGAAACCGCCCGCCTGTTCGGCCAGCGGGTGGCTGCAGTAACGGCGCAATTCAAGGGTTTGCGATAAAGCGGGTTCCGCTCAGGCCTTGAACTGGGCGGCCAGTTCGCCCAGGCGGGTGGCCAGGATGCCCACTTGACGGGCTTCCTCGGCCGAGCGGCGGGCCATCTCGGCGTCGCACTGGGCGCTCCGTGCGACGCTCTCCATCTGCCCGGCGATGTCGCGGGTGGCAAGGCCGTTGGCGGCCAGGGCGTCCTCGATGGCGTGCACGGCCTGGCCGGCCCGGGCGACCGTCGATTCCACCGATCCGGCAATCTGGCCTGCCTCAAGGGCCTTGCGGGCACCCTCGCCCACGTCCCTGCTGCCGGTGGCCACTTCCCCGGCCACGGCGGCACTCAGGCTCTGGATGCGCTGGATCATGGTGGCGATCTCCTGGGTCGAGTTGCCGGTGCGTTCGGCAAGCTTGCGCACTTCATCGGCCACCACCGCAAAGCCGCGCCCCTGTTCCCCTGCCCGGGCGGCTTCGATGGCCGCATTGAGGGCAAGCAGATTGGTCTGGTCGGCGATCTCGCGGATGACCTGGATGACCCGGCCGATCTCGCCCGACATGCCGGCCAGTTCGCCGATGCGATGCTCCGTACCCGCCATGGTCTTCGCCGCATCGCTGATCGAGGTGGCTGCCGCCTGGCTGATCGCGCTGCTGCTGCGGGTCGTCTCCGCGGACTGGAGATTGGCCTGCATGGCTTCCCGGGCCTGTTCCCCCATGGCGACGGTGGATTGGGACAGACCTTCCACCGTGCGGGCGATGTCGGCCAGCGTGAGCGACTGGCTGTGCGTGGCCTCGACCGTGGCCTGACTTGCCGCGCCCAGCCGTGCACTGGATTCGTTCAGGGTGCGGGCACTCTGCTGGATCAGGCTGATGGCCTCGTGCAGGCGATTGCGCAGCAGGGCGACATGGGTGAGGATCGCGCCGAGTTCGTCACGACCCCCCGGTTCGATGACCCGGCTCAGATTGCCACCGGCCACCGCGGCAGCCATGGCTTCCGCCCGGGCGGCCTGGCGGGCGATGCGCGACAGCAGCAACGCCGCCAGCAAGGTGCCCAGCACGACTGCGCCCAGGGCAACCGTCAGGCTGCGTTGGAGGGCTTGGTCCGACTGGGTGTTCAGGCTTTCCAGCAGGACGGGTGAGGCTTCGTCGAGGCGCTGGATCTCCTTCAGCAGCAGGTCGCGGATCTCCCGCCACTTGGGCGTCTCTTCCTTGTTGAGCACTTGTCGGGCGGCATCACCCTGGCTCTCCTTGATCAGATTGAAAACGCGCTCATGGAAGGCGCGCTGCTCGGCACGCAGGCTGCCGATGCGCGCGGGCAATCCCGACTTCGGACCCCCGTCATCCAGGGCTCTGGCCGTCTGCAGGGCCGTGTCGAAGGCTTCGGAGGCCCGGGTGTAGTTTTCGTAGGCTTTCGGGTTGGCCGGATCGAGCATGGCGTTGCGCAGGGCCTGGCCCATCTGCAGGCCCTGGGCGTAGAGCTTGTAGTAGGCCACCCGCTGGGCCACGTCGCCGGCGATGTGGGCGCGGTACTCCGCCTCCACGGCGCGCCCTGAGCGCTGACTGTCGGCCAGGGCGGCGACCAGCAGGATCATCACGATGACCATGATGGCCAGCAGGCGTCGCCCGATGCGGGTGTCGTCGATTCGTGCCAGCACCTTGTCGCGCAGCCCGCCAAGGCCGCCGCGAACCACCTTTCCCTCATGCATGCGCAAGCTTGGGTTGCCGCGGAAGGTCTTGTAGAGTGCTTCTGCAGCAAGGATCTCGGCACGGGTCGGTATTACCCGCACCGACATGTAACCGCCTTCAGGCTTGGGGGTCACCGAGGCGCGCACCCAGTAGTGGTCGCCGTTCTTGCAGCGGTTCTTGACCAGGCCGGACCAGGGGCGGCCGTGTTTCAGGGTGTCCCACAGATCGCGGAATGCCTCGGCTGGCATGTCCGGGTGACGCACCATGTTGTGGGGCTGGCCGATCAGCTCATCATGGCTGAAGCCACTGGCGTCAATGAAATCTTCATTGACGAAGGTGATACGGCCAGATGCATCCGTGTGGGAAATGATGGTCACGGAGGCATCGAGTTGACGTTCGATGCCTGACACAGGCTGATTGTTGCGCATGCTGGCCTCCAAGGGCGGCGTCGGCCCGTGGCCAGCCACCCCAAGGAAAATGAGAATTCCCTTATATGTCGGCCGGGAAGATCAGTTCTTGATGGGTGTAGCGGAAATTCCCCTTGCAACAGTATGGAGAACGGATTTGACCCCACGAGGGCGAGCCCTCTCAGCTTGCGTTTCGGGCTTTGTCTTTCTTGTGCATCAGCATGATTGGCGCACAGCGGCCGGGGTCGTGGTAGATGCCGACGCAGTCGAGGCACTGGAAGCAGCGCTCGTAACGGATCGCGCCACTTTTCTCGATGGCGTCGTAGGCGCAGCGGTGGCGGCAGGTCTGGCAGGGTTGGCCGCATTCGCTGCGGCGGGGCAGCCAGTCGAGCAGGCGCAGCTTGCCACCCAGGGCCATGGCGGCGCCCAGGGGGCACAGGTAGCGGCAGAAGAACTTGTAGTACAGGCCGCCCAGCACCAGCAGGATCAGCGCATAGGCTACGAAGGGTGCGCTGCGGTCGAAGCCCACGGTGATGGCGGTCTTGAAGGGTTCCACCTCCACGCCCTTCTCGGCCCACTGGGGGGCGAGGGCGGCCAGCGCGGTGAGGGCGGCCAGGATGACGAAGCGGGTCCGGTCGAGCACGCCGGCCAGCCGGGCGGGCAGTTTGCGTTCGGGCAGGCGCAGGGCGCGGGCGAGGAGGGCGGCGAACTCCTGCAGCGCGCCGAAGGGGCACAGCCAGCCGCAGAAGGTGCCGCGGCCCCACACCACGAAGCTGGCCAGGGTGAAGGCGATCAGCAGCAGGCTCACCGGGTCGTAGAGAAAGCTCTTCAGACCGGCACCCGCCACCAGGGATTTGATGGCCCCGGTGATCTGCACGATGGATAGCTGCCCCTGGGCGTACCAGCCGATGTAGCCCAGGGTGAAGGCCAGAAAGGCGAGACGGAAGACCTTCAATCGACGCGCCGACACGGAGATCCAGCGTGGCCGGGCGAGCACCACCGACAGCAGGGCCAGCGCGGCGGCGATGATGCCCAGCTCCACACCACGCTCCTTCCAGGCGATCAGCCAGTCGGGCAGGGGGGCCGGGGGGCGGAAGAACAGGGCCTCCGGTGCCTGGTAATCGAGGCTGACGCTGCGCTGGGTGAGTACGGGCAGCATCGAGCCCTTGGCCCGGGTCAGGGTCAGCTCGAAACGCACCGGGCTGGCCGGGTCGATACCCGACATGGGGGGCACGCGCAGCACCAGCGCCGCGTTTAGGGGCGGTGCACCCTCCGGCGGGCGGGGCGACAGGTCCAGGTCGCGCAGCTCGACGGGCGCACCGCCCTGGCTGAAGGCAAGGCGGGCAGGCACGGTGCCGCGGGTGAAGTCCTCGTCGATGTAGGCGTCGCGCCCGGCGCTGGCCACCCACCAGGCATGCTGGCCGGGCTCGAGGCGGCGCATCAGGTCAGCGTGGCCGGTGTCGCCGAGTAGGGCGCGGCCGATGGTGGGGGCGTTGAGGTAGGCCACATACAGGTCGATGAAGGTCTCGTCGGGCCGGGCCAGGGCCTCGGCATCCACCCCGGCACCGTCGCTGCCGGCAAAGCGCTGCTCCACATCGGCATGGCTCAGGTGCAGGCGACCGATGGCGCCCGAGGCCAGCAGCTCGGCGAAGCTGCGTCGCTCGAAGACGTCGGCCTTCACCTCGGCCAGCGGGCCTTTCTCGGCCGGTGTGGCAAAGCCCAGGCGGGCCCGGGCCACGGCGAGGGCCGAGGTGAGGACGGTCTGGTTGACGATGCGTACCGAGGCGGTGGCCTTGCTGACCCCGTCCAGCACCACCCGGTTGCCGCCGGCGCCGGCGCGGGTGTTGCCGTACAGGCTAGAGACGGTGATCTCCTGTTTCAGGCTCTTGTTGGCGTACTGGGCCAGGAAGTCGCGCAGGGGGCCTTCGCCCAGGCCGGACAGGAACACCGGCTCATGCTGGCGCAGCAGCGCCACATCCATGAAGTTGCCCTTGCGGTCGATGCTGACCAGCAGGTTCATGGGGGTGCCCTCGAAGCCCGGGATGGGGGCGAGGTCGATGGACTCGAAGGCATAGGCCACCGGGCCGGCTTCGGGTTCCAGCTCGCTGGTGATGGGCCAGGCGGGAATGTCGCGCAGCTTGTCGCCCACGTGCAGGGGCGGCTGGAAACGCCGGGCGATGTCGGCGTGGCTCAGATCGCCGGCCTGTACCGGCAGGCCCAGGCTGGCGAGGAGGAGAGCGACGCCAGATGCAACGCGGCGCAGGAGGCGGCGTGCATCCATGGGCGTCGTTGCGGCTTACTTGGCTTCGAGCTGTTGCTTGAGGGCGCCGAGGCCGCTGGTGTAGATGCCGGCCACCGCCTTCTTGGCGCCGGCGTTGTCGGCCCCTTCGGCGGGCTTTTCGTCCTTGCGCTTGAAGGTGGACGACCACTCCACGCGGCTGCCGCCCTTGGCGGCCTTGACCTTCAGGGTGGACACGTAATCGCTCACCGGCAGTGGCGAGTCGATGATGCGGTACTTGAGGCTGCGGCTGGAGTCCTGGTGGCTGAGCAGCTCTTCGACCAGCTTGGCGCCGTCCTTGGTGGTGATGGTGCGCACAGCGCCGCGCTTGTCCTTGGTGCCCTTGTCCAGGGTGGTGCTGCCAACTGCGGGGTGCCAGGCCAGGTTGCCGAAGTCGCGCACGGCCTCCCAGACCTTGGCCGGGGGGGCGGAGATGTCGATGTGCTCGGTGACCTTGAGGGGCTGGCGGGCGGCCAGGGCCGGGGTGGCCGCGGCGAGGGCGAGGGTGGCGATGAGGATGGCTGCTTTGTTGTTCATGGGATGCTCTCAGGTGGGGAAAGGCGGGTTGGGCAGGGCGGGGCGGTTGAAATCTATACCTCGATCAGGCCCGAGCGTACGGCGGCCATGGCCAGCTCGGCCATGTTCTGCACGCCGAGCTTCTGCTTGATGTGATAGAGGTGGGTGCCGACGGTGTTGGGGCTGAGGTGGAAGGTCTCGGCCACTTCGGCCACCGAGCGGCCCTGGGCCAGCTGCAGGAAGACGTTGAATTCCTTGTCGGTCAGGGCTTCGGCGGGGTGTTCCGGGCGGTCGGCCCGGCGCAGGGCGGCGGCGATCTCCGGGTCGATGTAGCGCTGGCCGGCGGCCACCTGGTTCACCGCCTTGAGCAGTTCGTCGGGGGGGCTGCGCTTGCACAGGTAGCCCGCCGCACCGGCCTTGAGGGTACGTTCGGCGGTGATGGCGTCGGCGTGGGCCGAGGCGATCAACACCTTCTGGCCAGGCTTGCGGGCGAGGATACGCTCCAGCGCGGTGAGCCCGCCGCAGCCCGGCATGGACAGATCCATCACCAGCACGTCGGGGTTGAGTTCGGACATCAGTTGCTGGGCCTTCTCGCCACAGTCGGCTTCGGCCAGCACGTGGGCGCCGACCCCTTCAAGGAGCAGGCGGAAGCCCATGCGCACGATGGCATGGTCGTCGGCCAGGATGAGCGTCAGTGGGGTGTCGGGCAGGGTCATGGCTGGCGGTCTTCGGGGCTGGGTTCGGGGCTGACGGCTTCCGGCCGGGTGAGGGGCAGGCGGGCGCGAATGCGTGTGCCACCCCCGGGTGGGCTGCTGACATCGAGACTGCCGGCAAGGCCGACCACCCGCTCGCGCATGCCGGCAAGGCCGAAGCCCGGCTGGCCCGGGGCGGGCAGGATACCGCGGCCGTTGTCGCTGATCTCGACGGTCAGGGTGCCGCCTTCGCGCAGCAGGCGCACCCGGGCGCGGCTGGCCAGGGCGTGCCGGACGATATTGGTGCACGACTCCTGGACGATGCGCAGGGTGGCCAGGGTGACCTCGTCGGGCAGGGGGTGGGGGCCGGCAAAGAGCTCGGTGGAGAGCTCGATGTCGGTGTGGCGCTCACTCCAGCTAGCGAGGTAGCTGCGCACTGCGTCGTCGAGGGTTTCGCGGGGGCCGGCGCCGGGGGGGCGCAGGCGGCTGAGCAGGGCGCGCACGTCGCCCTGCATGCGCGAGGCCACGTCGCGAATCACCTCGGCGCTTTGCCGGATCTGGGGTGTGTCGGTGCTGCGCTGAACGATGGCGCCGGCAAGGGCGGCCACGGCGGTGATGCTCTGGCCGAGTTCATCGTGGAGATCCCGGGCGATGGCCAGTCGGTCGGCCTCCAGGCGCTCGGTGATGGCCCGGGCCACCGCCTGTTCATGGGTCAGGCGGACGTTCTCGCTGACGGCCTCGTTGAGGCGCCTGGCCATCCCGTTGAAGGCGTGGCCGAGGCGGGCCAGTTCGGCCGGGCCGTCGGTGGGCAGACGGGTGTCGAACCTGCCCTGGCCGGTGCGGTCGAGGGCGATCATCACGCTTTCGAGGGGTTTGAGGGCGTGATGGAGGGCAAACCAGCTACCCATGAACAGCCCGGCGAGGGCCAGCAAAGCGCGGGCGGCCGCGGCGCTGAGGTCGTCCCACAGGTCCACGAGTGCCCGCGAAGGGTCGGGTTGCAGGCGCAGGGTGAGGCTGCCGGCGTGCAATGTCATGGCCGGGATGCCGGGTTCCATCCAGCGGGTGAACCAGGCGGGGGCATCCCGGCCCGCCTTGTAGGCGGAGGGCGGTGAGGCGTAGAGCAGGCGGCCGCTGTCGTCACGGGCTTCGAGCTGGTGGGCGCGGATGCGGCCGACGGCGTTGAGGTGGGCGAGAAGGCGTGTCTCTGTCCATGCCGGGTCGCCGGAGGCGGTGCCCTGGGCCGATACGGCCAGCCATTGGGCGGCCACCCGGTGGGCAGCGGTGATCTCCTCGGCGATGGCGGTGCGGGCGTCACGCACCCACAGGGCGGCGCCCGCGATCACAAAGGCAGCCGCCAGGGCGGTGAGCACCAGACTCACGCGCAGCCGCAGGGACGGGCTCTTGACCGCTTCGCCGGGTGTGTCTTCCGCGTCGGGGCCGGGGCTAAGGGTGAAGGCAGCGGCGTTCATGCCGGTTTGTCCAGTTTGAAGAGCACGGGGACGATGATCTGAAGCTCCCGGTTCTGCAGGGCTTCAGGTGGGCGTGGCAAGGGGCCGGCACCCGAGACCAGCTGGATGGCGCTCTGGTCGAGGACTTCAAAACCACTTGAGCGCACCACCTGGGTAGCCACGATATTGCCCTTGCGGGCAATGGTTACCCGCACCTGTACCTCGCCCTCCCAGCCCCGCAGGGCGGCCAGCCGGGGGTAGTTCTGCTGGCGCGCCAGAAGGGCCGAGAGACTGCGTCCGTAGCGCTCCAGCAGGGCCGGATCAAGGGCTTCGTCGGCCACGGGGGGGGCGGTCGCGGCGGTGGCAGGGGCGGATTCGACATGCACCTGACGGGATGGGGTGGCCTGGGCCTGGGGGGGCGCAGCATCGGCGGCGACGGGCGCCACGGGGGCCACCGGGGCCGGCTCGACGCGCAGGGTCGGCGTGGTGTCGGGTGCCTGTGCGGCCGGACGGGTCATCACCGGGGTGGAGCGTGGCTCGGGCCGGGCAGGGCGGGGCGGGGTCTCGACCCGGGGGAGCGTCGCCGGTACCGGGTTGGCGGAGGGCGGTGGCAAGCTGGCCGGCTGCAGGGGAACGGGGAGCGGGGCAGCCATGCGCAACACGACTTCCAGGGGGGCTGGCGGCGCCTCCGGGACGGAAGGCAGGCCTTTGCCCTGCACCAGCAGGGCCAGGGCGTGGATGCCGATCGATACGCCGATGGCCAGCCGCAGTGGCCCTGGCAGGGCCGCGGGGCGGGGCCAGGCGGGGGCGTGCAGGGGCAGGGCGAGGTTCATGGCTTGCGGCGTTCGCCGGAAAGGGCGCGCTGCTCGTAGGCGGGGTAGAGCTGGCCCACGGAACGGCGGTATTCGGCGTTGACCACGGCCAGACCACGGAATTCCGCCGGCAGCGGCTGGGCCAGGACTTCGGTCATGTCGAGGCCGTCCTCGGCGGCCTGGCGCAGTTGGCGGTCCAGCCAGGCCAGCCAGGCCCGGGTCTGGCGGATCGGGCCGGCGTCTCCGGCGACCGGGCCATGGCCGGGAACGAGGGTGGTGAAGGGCGTCTTCTCCAGGCGGTCGAGGGCGGCTTGCCAGCGGGGCAGATCGGCATGGGGCGTGGTGGGCGTGCGTCCGTTGAAGACCAGATCGCCGGCAAAGAGCACGCCGGTGCTGCGGTCGAGGATCACCAGGTCGGCTTCGGTGTGGCCGTCCAGGGCGATCAGCTCAAGGCGGTGATCGCCCATCGCCAGCGGGCCGGCGGCAAGCTGGCGGGTCGGGGCGACGGGCTCCGTGCCGGCCATCCAGTCACCTGCCAGGCGGTACATGTTTTCGTTGAAGCTGCCGCCTTCGCTGTGGATGCCCTTGATGGTGGCGGGCAGGGCCGCCAGGGTTTCCGGGGCGAAGGCCTGGTTGCCGAGGAAGTGGTCCGGGTGGTGATGGGTGTTGAGCACCAGGCTCACGGGTTTGTCGGTGATGCGGGCGATGGCACGCTTGAGCTGCTCGCCATAGACCCGGGACGGGCCGCTGTCGATCACCACCACGCCGTCACGGGTGACGATGAAGGCGGTATTGACGATGTTGCCCCCGTTGGAAAGGCTGAAGTCCTCGCTGCGGCCGACCAGTGCCCAGGTGTCATCGGCGATGCGCACGGGGCTGAGGCCATAGTCCCGGTCGGCGGCGGCGAGGAGCAGCGTCCAGCCGAGGGCAAAGAGGGCGATCAACGCGCGGGCGGAGCGTGGCAGGGCGTTCATTTGTCGATAACCGCCGAGATGGCATTGCCGTTGTTGTCACGGCCGCTCACCCGGTAGCCCGCCGAAGCCCGGGCGACGGGAATGTCTACGGTGAACACCGGGTTCTCGGCGATGGGCTCGAAGCCCTCGATGTGCATCAGGGCTTTGCCCTTGTCGTCGGTAAGGTCCAGGTCCTGCAGGAAGAAGGCCGGAATGCCCGCGGCGAGGCCGGTGTCGATGGGGTGGATGATGCGCAGGCGGATGCGTTCGCCCCCTTCCTTGCGTGCCCACACGCGGCTGCTGACCTCTCCCAGGCGCTTCTGCCACTCGGGCGAGGCACTGCCGGTCGAAGGCAGGGTGCAGCCGCCTCCCGCCGTGTTCACCCAGGTGCCGCCCACATGCCAGCTACCATCGCTGGTCCGCACCGCGGCGCGGACCGGGGTCAGCGGCAACGTCAAACCCGGC
>WBZV01000483.1_pt1 | contig 23599 bp, 18 predicted proteins | sample 5204221 | NCBI WGS metagenome assembly WBZV01 (sample SAMN12344360, study PRJNA552823) | activated sludge metagenome | biome: Activated sludge suspended growth; feature: Nitrification reactor; material: Wastewater; isolation source: activated sludge from nitrification reactor of wastewater...
TGCGCATCGTCAATGACTTTGCCCAGGTGGTGCGCTTCAACAACGTGCGAGCGGCCATCAAGCTGCAGTTCCGCGAGGTGGACCACTTCATCCACAAGGACTTCCGGGGCCGCGAGGACATCCGCTACGTCAAGAAAACCGAGGCCACCCGGCTCAGCAAGGCCGAGTACCGGACCCTGGTGAAGGCCATCAAGGAACGCAACTGCATCCCCATGGCCACCGCCTTCGACGAGGCCTCGGTGGACCTGTGCGAAGAGCTCGACCTGCCCATCATCAAGATCGCCAGCTCCGACATCAACGACTGGTTCCTGATCGAGCGCATCGCCGAGACCCGCAAACCGGTGATCGTGTCCACCGGCGGCTCGACCCAGAAGGACATCGACGACATGGTGACCTTCTTCGCCAACCGCAACATCCCGCTGGCGGTGAACCACTGTGTCTCCATCTACCCCAGCGAGGATGACGAGCTGGAGCTGAACCAGATCGACTTCCTGCGCCAGCGCTATCCGAAGAACGTGGTCGGGCTGTCGTCCCACGAGTACCACGACTGGACGTCGTCGATGCTGCTCTCCTACGCCAAGGGCGCCCGCACCTGGGAGCGCCACATCGACGTCGAAGAGGACGGCATTCCCGTGTCGCCCTACTGCTCCCTGCCCCACCAGATCGACCAATGGTTCAAGGCCTTCCACAAGGCGGTGGAGATGTGCGGCGGCACCGGCACCGCCAAGCGCGTGCCCAAGAAGAAGGAAACCAAATACCTGGATGGGCTGGTCCGTGGTGTTTATGCCAAGCGCGACCTCCCCGCCGGCTACGAGCTGCACCATCAGAACCTGGAGGACGACTTCTACCTGGCCATCCCCCTGCAGAAGGGCCAGCTGTCCTGCCGTGAAACCATGAACGGCCTCAAGCTGACCCGCCCCGTCACCAAGGACTCGCCCCTGGAGATCGACGACGTGGACAGCCCGTATTCCCAGAACGAATCCCTGCGCAAGCTCATCTACAGCCGCGGCCTGTAAGCCTTCGCAGCCCTGACGCCATGTCACGCCCCCTGCTCCCGTCCCCCGCCTGTCCTGCCGTCCACGGCCGGCTCGGGGCGCTGCTGGATCACCTGGACACCCGCAGCCTCCACGAGCAGCGGATAGTCGTGACCGGGGGAACGGGCTTCTTCGGCTACTGGCTGCTGAGCCTGTTCGACCTGCTGCACCGCCAGGGCGTGGCGCTGAAGGTCTGCGTGCTGTCCCGCTCGCCCACCGCCTTCCTGGCTCGCGCGCCCTTCCTCGCCGACGCCCCCTGGCTGGACTGGCAGCAGGGCGACATCAAGGATTTCGGCGCCCTCCCCCCCGCCGACCTGCTGATCCACGCCGCCACCGACACCGACGCCGACGCCCATCGCCACCCGCTGGCGATCATGGACGACATCCTGCTCGGCACCCGTCACACCCTCGAGCGGGCCCGGGAAGCCGGCGTGCGCCGCGCCCTCTACGTGAGCTCCGGCGCCGTGTATGGCCGACAGCCTGCCGACGTGGCGCACGTTCCCGAAGACGCGGCCTTTGCCTGCGACGCCCTGCATCCGGGCAGCGCCTACGGCGAGGCCAAGCGCGCCGCCGAGCAGTGGTGCCTGCAGTACGGCCTGCAGCATGACATCGCCATTCCGGTCGCCCGCTGCTTTGCCTTCGTCGGCGCCACCCTGCCCCTGGACGGCCACTTTGCCATCGGCAACTTCATCCGCGATGCCCTGGCTGGCCAGACCATCCAGGTCAGCGGTGACGGCAGTCCCCTGCGCAGCTACCTCTACGGCGCCGATCTGGCCATCTGGCTGCTGACCCTCCTGCTGCAGGGACAGCATGGCCGGGCCTACAACGTCGGCGCCGACCAGGCCCTGTCCATCGCCGAGCTGGCCCACCAGGTGCGCGACACCCTGGCCCCCGCAGCAGCCGTCCATATCACCCGCGGCCATGACGACAAGGCCGGGCGCAACCGTTACATCCCGTCCATCCAGCGGGCGCGCCATGAACTGGCGCTGGACGCCTGGACGCCCCTGGAGGAGGCCATCCGCCTGACGGCGGAATGCGCCTCTCCCGTATCGCAACCCTGAGCAGTCGACGACCGCCATGCGCCAACTCTTTTCTGCCCCCCGCCGCCCGTACTACATCGATGCCCCAGCCTATCGGCGCACCTCGGCGGGCATCCGGGTCCTGCACCTGCTGTGCCATGCCCTCAACAGCATTGGTGAAGAGGCCTACGTCTACCCAACCGAAACCCACCCGGCCCTCAACACCCCGCTGGTCACGCCCGAGCTCATCGAACGCCACAAGGCCGCCGGCCGTGAGCCCATCGTCGTCTATCCCGAAGTTGTCCCCGGCAACCCACGCAAGGCGGCCTCGGTGGTGCGCTACGTGCTCAACCGGGCCGGACTGCTGGGGGGCGACAGCGTCCATGCGGAAACCGAGCTCATCTTCGGCTTCGGCCTCAATGCGCTGCCGGACGGCGCAGACCCGCAGAACATCCTGTTCCTGCCGCCCATCGATACCGCCATCTTCAACAACCGGGACAACCCCGACGACCACCAACGCAGCGGCGCCCTGCTCTACCCGGGCCGCCATCAGGCCGCCCTGTCCCAGTACCCCAAGCTGGCCGCCGAAGCCACCCTGATCACCTATAGCTGGCCCGAAAGCCACGAAGCCCTGGCCTCACTGCTGCGCCGCAGTGAGGTGGTGTACTGCTTCGAGTCCACCGCCATCGCCGCCGAAGCAGCCCTGTGCGGCTGCCCGGCCGTGATCCTCCCGTCGCCCTTCTTCAACGGTGTTGCCCTGAGCGAGGCCGAGATCGGACGCAACGGGATCGCCCTGAACGACTCGCCGGAGGAAGTCGCGTTTGCCCGCAGCAGCGTCGGAAAGATGTGGGACGCCTACCAGGCGGCGGAAGCACGCTTCTGGAGCCAGCTCGACCACTTTGTCGCCACCACCCAGGCCATGCCGGTCAGCGACGTTTCCGGGCAACCCGCCGAAACCCCCGCCGCGGCCGAGGCCCGCCAGACCTACGCAATGTGGCGCAAGCGCCAGAGCCTGCAGGAAATCGACGCCCAGCTCCTCGCCGAGCGCATGGTCCTCAAGTGGACCCGGCGCCCCGGCCTGCATCTGCTGCTGGCCCTGCACCCGGGGGAGGAAAGCCTCCTCGCCGACACCCTCGACAGCCTCGCCACCCAGCTCTATCCCGAATGGATGCTGACGGTCGTCACCGCCCTGCCCACGCCGGACGGACTGGCCGACATCCCCAACCTGCAGTGGCTGTCCGTACGTGACCCGGCCCATATCGACTACGTCATCGACGAAATGGCCGCCGCGTCGCCGGGCACCTGGCTGGCCCGCATCGAACCGGGTGTCACCCTCGAGCCCCACGCCCTGCAGGTCATCGCCGACTACATCAACCACCGCCCCGACTGGCGCCTCATCTACTGCGACGAAGACACCCGCGACAGGGACGGCGGCTTCAACCAGCCCCTGTTCAAACCCGATTTCAACCTGGATTTGCTGCGCGCCCAGGCCTATTTCGGCTGCCTGGTGTTCGTGGAGAAGCAGACCTTCCTGGCCGCCGGGCGCTATGGCGGGCACACCGGCGCCGAGACCTATGATCTCAGCCTGCGCACCCTCGATCAGGCCGGCGAGGCCGCCATCGGCCACATCAGCCAGATGCTGGTGCACCTTTCCCGCCAGTCACGCCGTGCCATGGCGCCCGACGCCGAGCGGGCCGCCCTGGCCGACCACCTGACACGCCGCGGACTCGATGCGCTCATCCACGACGGCGCCCTGTTCGGCACCCGCCGCGTGGAATACCGCTGGCACGAGGCGCCGCTGGTCAGCATCATCATCCAGACCCGTGACCGGGAAGAGTACCTGCGCCCACTCCTCGAGAGCATCGCCGCCCGCACCCGCTACCCCCACTACGAGGTCGTGGTGGTGGACAACGACAGCACCGACCCGGACGCCCGCCAGTTCCTGGCGCAACTGGGCAGCACGGCCCCCTGGATCGACCGGGCCCGCGTCGTCGCCTGCCCAGGCACCTTCAGCTACGCCCTCGGCGCCAACACCGGAGCCGCCGCGGCCAGGGGCGACTACCTGCTCTTCCTCGACAACGACACCCACGTCGTTCAGGACGACTGGCTGGACCGCATGATGTCCCCGGCCTGCCGCCCGGACGTGGGCATCGTCGGGCCGCGCCTCACCTACCCGGAAACGGCCAAAGTGCAGCAGGCCGGCTGGATCCTCGGTCTGCGCGGCACCGCCGCCAGCGTGTGGAACAACGACGCGGAGATCACCGACCCGGGCTACATGGGCCGCGCCCTGTGCGACCAGAACGTGAGCGCCGTATGTGGCTCGGCCCTGCTGGTCAGGCGCAGCCTGTTCGAACAACTGGGCGGCATGGACAAGGAGCGCTTCCCCCTCGTCCACAGCGCCCTCGACCTGTGCCTGCGCACCACCGACGCGGGGCTCAAGGTGGTGTGGACGCCCTACGCCATGCTGGTGCACTACGACGCGATCTCCCTCAAGGCCCGCCAGCGCAAGCCGGAGGGCGCCCTGGCCGATCTCCTCGCTGCGCTCGACGCCAATGACCGGCTGCTGCAGCGCTGGCTGCCACGCCTGGCCAGCGACCCGGCGTACAACCGCAACCTGAGCCTTGCCGACGCCTTCAAGCCGGAACATGTCGCCCCCATCGACTGGGACACCCACTTCCACGACCGGCCGCGCATCCTCGGCGTACCTCTCACCGGCGGAGCCGGCGAATACCGTCTGCGCGCGCCCCTGCGCGCGATCGGCCAGGCCGGCCTTGCTCAGACAATGATCTGTGAACCGCCCCAGGCCTTTTCGGTACGCATCCTGTCTCCCATCGAGCTGGCCCGCGCCGCGCCCGACTCGATCATCCTGCATCAGCCCCTCGACGACCCCCAGACCGATGCCCTCGAAGCCTACGCCCGCTACACCCCGCAGGTGAAACGCATCATTACCATCGACGACCTGATCACCGCACTGCCCAAGAAGAACTCCTTCTACAAGTCCGGCTTCAAGGATGCCCGGCCACGCCTGCGCCGCACCCTGAGCATGGCCGACCGTCTGGTGGTCAGCACCGGCCCCTTGGCCGACATCTGCGCTGACATGGTGGGCGACATCCGGATCATGCCCAATTGCCTGGAAGGCGCCCTGTGGGGCGACGTGACGCCGCCCCGTCTTCCGCACAAGAAGCCCCGGGTCGGATGGGCCGGCGCCCAGCAGCACCTGGGTGATCTGGAACTCATCTATGACGTTGTCGAAGCCCTGGCTGACGAGGTGGACTGGATCTTCATGGGCATGTGCCCGGAGCCGCTCAAACCCTTCGTGAGGGAATCCCACGGTTTTGTGCAGGACTTCCGGCTCTATCCGCAGGCCCTGGCCCGGCTTGATCTGGATCTGGCCATCGCCCCGCTCGAGATCCATGCCTTCAACGAGTGCAAGAGCAACCTGCGCCTCCTTGAGTACGGCGCCATGGGATGGCCGGTCATCTGCACCGACATTCACCCTTACCAGAACGCCCCGGTCACCCGTCTGCCCAACGACCCGCAAAAATGGATTGCCGCCATCCGGGAACAGCTCGCCGAGCCCGATGCCCTCCGCGCCGCCGGCCTGAACCTGCAGCGCTGGGTCGCCGACGGCTTCATCCTCGAAAGCCACGCAGCAAGCTGGTTTGCCGCCTACGGGCCATGAAGGTGGACGTACTCTAGCCTGAAAGCATATGGATAACCGGCCAAGAACCCTGCAAATTCGCGACTTTCGGCCTAAAGCTTTGTTTTTTCGGGCCGCTATCTGAGGCCAAGCGGTAATCCGCCAGCAGCATCGCTAAGTATAAAAAATGAAAAAAGTCAACAATTTTCTAAAGTCCTTCCGACACTTCCCGTTAATGATCTCAACGGCGGTTGCCTTACACATACCGGGCAAGGCGAACCAAAGTTAAGCCTAAACGCTTATCTTGAACGGACTTAAGGAGAACCAAAATGGCTGCCACTATCAACACCAATGCGATGTCGCTGAATGCACAACGCAATCTTTCCACCTCCCAGGCCAGCCTGGCCACTTCGGTGCAGCGCCTGTCTTCCGGCCTTCGCGTCAATAGCGCAAAGGACGACGCGGCGGGCCTGGCAATTGCCGACCGCATGAACTCCCAGGCCAAGGGCTTCGACGTGGCGATCCGCAACGCCAACGACGGTATCTCCATGGCGCAAACCGCTGAAAGCGCGATGCAGGCCGTGACCGACAACCTCCAGCGGATGCGCGAACTGGCCGTGCAGGCAGCCAACGGCACCTACACCTCCGGCGACCAGGCCAACCTGGACACCGAATTCCAGCAACTGCAACAGGAAATCCAGCGCGTCGTCGGCGGCACCACCTTCAACGGCCAGAACGTGCTGAACCTTGCCTCCGCCGTGACCTTCCAGGTTGGCGCGGGCACTGCGACCACCGATACGATCAGCGTGCAAGGCAGCGCCGTGACCCTGTCCGGCGTGTCGGCCGCCGTGTCCGGCAGCGTGTCCAGCGTGGGCGCAGCCACCGCAGCGATTGCGAGCATCGACACCCAGATCAACAACGTGAATACCGCGCGAGCCACCTGGGGTGCCGTGCAAAACCGCTTCAGCTCGGTCGTGCAGACCCTGTCGGTCGCCTCCGAAAACGCCCAGGCGTCCCGTGGCCGCATCATGGATGCCGACTTTGCCAAGGAAACCGCCAACATGACCCGCGGCCAGATCCTGCAACAAGCCGGCACCGCCATGGTCGCCCAGGCCAACAGCATGCCCAACAACGTGCTGTCCCTGCTGCAGTAAGCCGCTTCAAGCAAACGTGGCAGGCGCCGCGCCCTGACCGGCGCGGCGCCGGTCGCACAACCGGGAGAACATCATGAGCATCCAGTCCGTCGGCGCGAGCAGCACGCAATACGCGCCCCCCGTACAGACCCCCGCCCAGAGTTCCGGGGCAGGCGCAGTACGTGCGGCGGAGGCCACTCCCGAGGCAGCCCGTGCCCAACAAGCCGCCACCACCCAGCCCCCTCCCCGAACCCCGCCAAGCAGCGAGCAACTGACACAGGCCGTCAAGCAGATTCAGGACGTGATCAAGCAGACCGCCAACAGTCTGCAGTTCTCCATTGACGAAGACATCGGCGTGACGGTCGTGAAGGTCATTGACACCGAATCCAAGAAAGTCATCCGCCAGATTCCGTCCGAAGAGGTCATCGACATCGCCAAGGCGCTGGACAAACTGCAGGGTCTGCTGGTCAAGCAGCAAGCCTGAAGCCACGCCCCGGCGGGGCATTGATATCCGCTGCCAGCTCCTCCCCTGGCAACATTGATCCCACCCCCGCGGTGGGATTTTTTTCCCATCGTCACCGGTCAACCCCACGAACCGACGCGACTCGAAGCAGACTGGCACAGTCCATGCATAATGATTGCATTCCCGGCAAGGGCCTCAAGTTTGTTGAGCCACAGCCGTAATCGAAACCAGTAGCAACGACGCATCACAGGGGTACATCATGGCAAGCCTTTCTTCCGCTGGCATTGGTTCGGGACTGTCGGTCGAGTCGATCATCAGCAGCCTGATGTCCATTGAAAAGCAGCCGGTCACCAAGCTGCAGAGCCAGCAGACCGGCTTCCAGTCGAAGATTTCCGCGCTCGGAACACTCAAAAGCGGCCTGTCTACCCTGCAGACGGCAGCCAAGGCGCTCACACCGGCAATCGGCCAAAGCGCGACGGCAGCTTTTTCCGCTTACAAGGCAAACCTTGCCGATTCAACGATCGGTACCGTTACCGCAGGCAACACGGCCGTGGCGGGCACCTACTCGGTCGAAGTGACCGCCCTGGCAACCAACCAGCGCCTTGCCCTTGGCAAGACCTACGCGGCAGGCGACCCTGTCCTGGACTTTGGCTCGGACTCGACCCGCACCCTGACCGTCACCAAGAATGGCACCCCGGTGGACATCACCCTGGAAAGCGGTCAAAACACCCTTGCCGGGGTCCGCGATGCCATCAACAAGGCTGAGGCCGGCGTCAACGCGACAATCGTGACGGACACGGGCGGCAAGCAGAACCTCTTGCTCACCGCGACGACCGGAGGCACCGCCGCAGCGGTCAGCCTGTCAGGCACGGCCACCTTCATCGACCCCGGTGCACCGGGTAGCCCCATTGCCGCCTCCAGCGCCTTTACCCAAACCCAGGCCGCCACGGATGCGGCGGTGAAGATCCAGGGCGTATCCATCGCCACCAAGGGCAACACGATCACCGATGCGGTTGACGGAATCACCCTCCAGCTGACGAAAACAGGCTCGACCAGTCTGACCGTCACCCGTGACAACTCGGAACTGAAGACCAAGGTCGAGAGCTTCATCAGCGCTTACAACGCCCTGAACTCCTCGGTAAAGAGTCTCGGTGCCTACAATGCCAGCACCAAGACCGGCGCAGTGCTCAACGGCGATGCGTCCCTGCGCACCATCCAGTCCCAGGTCCGGGGTGCCGTCACCAACACGCCCGCCAGCCTCAACACCAACGCGGTCAAGACCCTGGCTGACATGGGTGTGTCCTTCCAGACCGATGGCACTCTGAAGCTCGACTCCACCAAATTCGACAAGGCCGTCAGCAGCAACTTCACTGCGGTGGCCACGGCACTCGGCGCCTACGGCGACGCGATGAAGACCACCACCACGAACCTGCTTGGAACGGGCGGGGTCATCGCCAGCCGAACCGACGGCCTGAACTCCAGCATCAAGAACCTCGACAAGCGTATCGAGGCACTCAACACCCGCTTGACGATGATCGAAAAGACCTACCGGGCCCAATTCACGGCCCTGGATACAACCATGACGAGCATGAGCACAACCAGCAGCTATCTCACCCAGCAGTTGTCCATCCTCAGCAACATGGCAAGCAACTAACCCCGACCGGAGAACAAGATGTCGTTTGGCCTCGCCACCCGCCGCGCCGCCTCAGTCTATGCCGAAGTCGGCGTGGAGACCGGGGTCTCCACTGCAGATCCGCACAAACTCATCCTGATGCTTTTCGAAGGCGCACTGCTGCAGATCGGTACCGCCGGCATCGCCATGGACAACAAGGACATTCCCACCAAGGGCACCGCCACCTCCAAGGCGATCGAGATCATCACCAATGGGCTCAAGGTGAGCCTCGACTATGAGGCAGGGGGAGAACTGGCAGAGCGCCTCGGCGCCCTATACGATTACATGACGCAGCGTCTCCTCTACGCCAATCTGAACAACAGCCGGCCCGCCCTGGACGAGGTCGCGCGGCTGCTCAACGAACTGAAAGGCGCCTGGGAAGAAATCGGCACCTACGACCAGGCCAACCGCTAAGATCGCCGGAGAATATTGCATGAGCTCCCTCGCCCTTCTTCAACAGATGAGCGCCTACTCCACTGAAATGGTGGATGCGGCGCGGGCAAATGACTGGGATCGCCTGACCCGCCTGGAGCGGCAGGTGGCCTCCCTGCGTGACCGGCTCGGTGTGGAAGAGGCACTGGGCTCCCCGGGTCGCCCACGGCAGATGTCGGAAGAGGAACGCAAGAAGAAGGTCGCCCTGATTCGGCGGATCCTCGACGACGACAAGGAGGTCCGCGTCCACACCGACCCCTGGATGGACAACGTGCGCCAGCTACTCTCGGGCGGTGTGCGCCAGCGCAACGTGCGCGTGGCCTACGGCGACCCGGAGATCGGCTGACCGCCGCCCCGCGCGGGCAAGCACACCATGATTCCCGGGGATCTTGCGGCTCGCCTGCGGATGCTTACCGAGGCGAGCTTCTTCTCGGGTGAGCAGAACGTTGCGCCCCTGGCCCGCGCCCGGGCCATCCCCACGGAACTGCCGAACTTCACCCCGGGCGAACGCATCACCGCGACCCTGCAGAACATCAACAAGGACCAGACCTTCCAGGGCAGGGTCAATGGCCGTGAGGTGGTGCTTTCACTGCCCCAGTCCGTCAAGGCAGGTGACACCCTCGAATTGATCGTCAACGAGGTCACCCAGCGGGCCGTCTTCGCCAGTCTGGCCAATCCGGCTGCCCTTACCTCCGACAAACCGGCCCTCAGTCAGACCGCCAAACTCATCAGTTTTCTACTGACCGGCCAGCCTTCTCCCGGAAGCACGCCTCTGAACGGCGGTGAAGCACTGGCACCGTCCGCCCCCCAGACCCCGGCCGCCACAGCCCAACTGGCTGCCCGACTGGGCACTGCGGTAAGCGAGAGCGGACTGTTCTACGAATCCCATCAGACCCGCTGGCTCTCCGGACACCTGAGCACCGCCGCATTGCAGAAGGAGCCCCAGGGTCAGGTAAGCGCACGCCAGGAGGCCACTGGCGGGCCCGTCGCCTCCAACGGTTCCGATGAGACCGCGGGCTCCGGCACCGCCGCCACCATGACCACGAGCTCGTCCAGGACGCACGACCCTGCGCCCGTCGCCGAACGCCTTCTGCCGCTGGTCCATCAACAGCTCGACACGCTCGCAACCCACCAGGTGGTATGGCAGGGGCAGATCTGGCCCGGGCAGCAGATGGAGTGGGAAATCGAGGACCCGAGCGGTCGCGCCGGCGAGAACGACGGCGAGCCCGAACCCTACTGGAATACGACTCTGCGCCTGACGCTGCCCGGCATGGGTGGCATTGAAGCGCGCCTGCACCTGACACCGGCCGGGGTCGCCGTCCGGCTCATCGCGGATGAGGCGCGCAGTCGCGACATCCTCATTGCCGGTCAGCCCCGCCTGGCAGAGGCACTGGATGCCGCAAATGTGCCGCTCACCGGCATGGTGGCCGAGCTCACGGTGCCCGATGAACAGCCCTGAACGCCCCATCGAACCCCGCGCGGAAGCGGTTGCGCTGGCCTACAACGCCGGCAACGCCGCCCCGACGGTCGTCGCCAAGGGGCGCGGCCTGATCGCGGCGGAGATCATTTCCCGGGCGCACGAAGCCGGTGTTTATGTACACGAGTCACCGGAACTGGTGGCCCTGCTGATGCAGGTGGATCTGGATGCCCGCATTCCCCCCGAACTGTACGTCGCGGTAGCAGAACTGCTGGCCTGGCTTTACAGCCTGGAACAGGGATCCCAAACCGGCATACCCGTAAAAACGGCCCCGCAACAACCGGGGCCGTCAGGCAAAGGGAAAGCGTCGAATCAGGACGCCGGGGGCACGTAGCCGCCGATCTGATCGGCGCCGCCACCGAAGAAGTAGCGCTCCAGCTGCTCCGCCAGATACTTGCGGGCCCGGGCATCCATCAGATTGAGACGATTCTCGTTGATCAGCATGGTCTGGTGTTTGACCCACTGCTGCCACCCCTCCTTCGAGACGTTCTCGAAGACCTTCTTGCCGAGCTCGCCGGGAAGGGGCGGAAAATCAAGACCTTCAGCCTCACGGCCGAGTTTCACACAATTGACCATCCGTGCCATTTTATTACCTCTAGAGTTGGGAAGCCCGCACGGCCATCAGCGAACAAGCCCGGGGCCGCCCGAGACACCTCCGGATTCTAGCCCGCCGGAGAAGTACGATCCAGCAGCCCGGCATTCGATTCGCGAGCGAACTCCCAGCAATTTCCGCCAAGGGCCTTGGCCACATACATGGCGCGGTCCGCAGCACCGATCAGGCGCTCGCCGTCGTTGTCGTGGCGCGGCCCCAGGGCGATGCCGATGCTCGCGGTGACGGCAACGGACTCTCCCGAGAAGGCAAATCGCAGGCTGGCGATACACAAACATACGCGGCGAGCCAGCTCGGAGAGGCCCTGGGCGGTGGCAATGGGCACCAGAATGGCAAATTCGTCGCCGCCCATCCGGAAGAACATCTCATTGCGCCGCACCACGGCCCCCACCGCATTGGCCAGACCGATCAGCACTTCATCACCGGCCTGATGCCCATAAAGGTCATTGACCGGCTTGAAGCCATCCAGGTCGATGGCCAGAAGCCCCACCGACTCGCCATGGCGGCGCGCGTCGGCCAGCATGCGCTCAAGCTCCTCGTGGAAGCGACGGCGGTTGTAGAGATTGGTCAAGGGATCACGCTCGGCCAGACACATCAACTGCTCGGCCACCCGGAGCTGCTCGGTCACATCTTCGAACACCCAGATGCGGCCAATCTCACCCGCGCCGTCAGGCCCCGGCACCACCCGCGAAAACTCCCTCACGACCCGGCCGTCCTTGCAATGGATCTCGAAAGGTTCACTGGGCTCATGCCGCTTCAACACTTCAGCCACGTGGTCCTGGTAAGCCTGGGGATCTTCGAGGAACTGCACGATGTGTTGCTGGAGGACCACGTCCCGCACACCAACGAAGCCGTCACCCGGTGGCAGGCCCCAGATGCTGAAAAGCGCCCGGTTGCAATACACCACCCGACGATCCGTATCCATGAAGAGGATACCCATGCGCACCACGTCGAGCAGTGCCGACAGACGCGAACGCTCCTCGTTGCTGCGGCGCAGATAGTGCTCGGACAAGGCCTGGGCACGGCGCAAGGCCGCCACTGACTCGAGCAATTTGTATTCGGCCTCCTTGCGGGCCTGCACATCGTTCATCGAAACGCGCAAGCCGAGGAGCGTGCCGCTCTCATCACGAATGGGCTGCCAGCGGCAGGACATCCAGACCTGCCCCCCGGACTTCGTGAGCATCCTCAATTCGGATTCGGCAGCCCCCCCGGTCTGCAGCACTTGCCGCACCTGATCGCGGCAGTACCGGCGATCCTTCTCGTACACAAGGACGTCGATAAAATCACCGGCCATCACCTCCTCCGGCGTGTACCCGGTGGAAATTTCGACGGCACGATTGATCCAGTAGAGCTTGCCCGCCGGATCAATCCACCCCTCGATGGCGCCCCCCGACTCGGCTGCAAACCGGAAATGGCAGTCCCGTTTGTCGCCGTCACCGCCGTCGGCGCAAACACCCGGGCCACCTTCGGCAGGCCCGGCCTCCGCAAGCTCGGCACTCATTCGGGCAATGCGCTGGCGCAGGAGCAGGACATAGACCACACCCGCGAGCCCGAGCATCATGACACTACCCGCCACGGCCGTCGCCACGGGCGAAGCCATGCTCTCCGGAAGCGCGGCCAGGGCAGGCCCGGCCGGAAGCAGCCCCAGCGCGATGATCGGCGAGCGAACGGGGAAAACTGTCAGTAGAGATTTCACAGTGTCTTCATGAACACTTTTGAACGCCTGCTCACATCGTACATCTCCCGCTTCTGACGGGGCAGATCCTCCGGCGGCGCCTCCCGGAAGCCCCGCTCCCGGAACCAGTCTGCCGTGCGCGTGGTAAGCACGAACAGGCGCTCCACCCCCAGCGCTTTGGCGCGGCTTTCCATCCGTCGCAGGAGCATCTCGCCAAGCCCGGCCCGGCGATGCTGCGGCACCACGGCGACGCACGCCATTTCCGCCGCCCGCTCATCGATGAAGGGATACAGTGCGGCACACCCGACCAGCACGCCATCGTAATCGACCACCGTGAAGCGCTCGATCTCCTCCTCCAGGCGCTCGCGGCTGCGGCGCACCAGGGTACCGTCCGCCTCCATGGGGGCGATGACGCTCCCCAGGGCGCCCACATCCTCGATCGTCGCCTCGCGCAAGCGGAAGAGGGGATCGCGGGTCAGCACGGTTCCCACCCCCTGGGGCGTGAAGAACTCCAGCAACAACCCCCCGTCCTTGTCCCGATCAATCAGATGGGCGCGGCCGACGCCCTGGCGCACTGCGCGGATCGCACAGGGCAGGTAGAGGTCGAGATCTTCGGTCATCCCTTCGCCTGTCTTCAGCTTCGCTTCCGCATCGTCTGCGGTAATGGCCTCGATCAGGCCGCCCTTGCTGTCGAGCAGACCCGGCGCGTCGCACAGGTAGATGAGCTTCTCGGCCTTGAGGGCAATCGCCACGGCCTCGGCCACGGCCTCCATGCTCATGTTGAAGATCTCGCCGGCAGGCGAAACACCCAGCGGCGACATCAGCACGACGTTCTGCTGATCCAGATCCGCGGCGATCTCTTCTGCGATCACCTTGCGTACCGTGCCCGTAAAGCCGTAATCCACCCCATCGACTACCCCCACCGGCTTGGCCGTGATGAAGTTGCCGCCGGTCACCCGCATGAAACTACCGGCCATCGGCGTGTTCGGCAAGCCTTGGGAAAGCAGGGCCTCCACCTCGATGCGAGTCACCGCCATGGCCGCCTTGACACACTCCAGCGCCGCCGCATCGGTTACCCGCAGCCCCTTGTGATAGCGCGGGCTCAGGCCACGGCGGTCAAGCTCTGCCTCAATCTGCGGGCGGGCACCATGCACCAGCACGAGGCGCACACCGAGGGCTGCCAGCAGGTTGCAGTCATAGGCAAGCGTCTGGGCCAGTTCGCCAGCCGCCACCTCGCCTCCAAAACCGAGCACGAAGGTCTTGCCGCGAAAGGCATGGATATAGGGTGCCGCAGCCCGTACCCAGGCCACGAATCGCTGGGAAAGATGGTCTGCCTGCCCGGAGGCAGACACAGGGGAAGGGATAGTCACGCTTGTTTCCGGAACAGCCGGGGCGGCAGGGCTTTGCATTTTAGAGTCAGATGTCCTTCATTTCCTGATTGCACTTTCCAGTTTTTCGACAAGCTCGGTGAGGATCTTGACCCGTGCAAAGTACTTGTTGTCGGCTTCGACGAGGATCCAGGCCGCGTTCTCGGTGCTGGTCCGGTCGATCATGTCGCACACGGCGGGCTCGTAGGCGGGCCATTTTTCCCGATTGCGCCAATCCTCCGCGGTGATCTTGTAACGCTTGAAGGCCTCCGCTTCCCTGGCCTTGAAACGCTGGAGCTGCTCGTCACTGCTCACCGACAGCCAGAACTTGAGCACGATGGTGCCTGCGGACACCAGCTGATCCTCGAAATCGTTGATCTCGGCGTAGGCGCGCATCCAGTCGGCCTCGGAGCAATAGCCCTCCACCCGTTCAACCAGCACCCGGCCGTACCAGGAACGGTCGAATATGGCCACCTTTCCCTCCCGCGGCAAGCGCCGCCAGAAACGCCAGAGGTAGGGCTGGGCACGCTCCTCGTCGCTCGGGGCCGCAATGGGAATGACCGCATACTGACGGGTATCCAGGGCCTGGGTGACACGACGGATGGCACCCCCCTTACCCGCCGCATCCATTCCCTCGAACACCAGCACCAGGCTGCGTCGCGCAAAGGCCTCACTGCGCACCGCCAGCGCCAGACGCCCCTGCAGTTTTTCAAGCTGCGTCTCATACGCTTTCTTGTCCAGGGGCTGGTCCAAGACCAGCGCATTGAGAAGGTTGCGCTGATCCACGCGGGCAGGGATCGGCGGCGCGGTCACCCGCTGCCGATAACCCTTGCCAAGGGCGTCAAGCTTGCGCTGCATGCTGTCGAGCAGGGTCTGACCCACCTGAACGGCCCGATAATTCGGATCGGAACCATCCACGATCACCCACGGAGCAAGGCCGGTGCTGGTACGGCGCAGCACGTGCTCGGCGACCTCCCGGTAGCGCTCGTATTCTTCATAGAACAACCAGTCCGCGTCGCACACCCGCCAGCGGGTGTCGGGGTTCGCTTCCAGGGCCTTGAGGCGCTTCTTCTGCCCGGCTCGGGAGAGGTGGAACCAGAACTTCACCAGCAGCACCCCTTCAGCGGCGAGCATGGCTTCGAAACGGTTCAGTTCGGACAGGCGCTGGTCAAGGCGCGCTTTCTTGATACGCCCGAAAGCCCGGTCACTGATCGGCTCCGAATACCAGTTGCCGAAGAGAATGCCTATTTTGCCCTTGGGTGGCAGAGCTCGCCAGAAACGCCATAGGAAGGGACGCTCACACTCCTCCTGGGTGGGCTTGTCGAAGGCGTGGACCGCGATGTGGCGCGGGTCCATCCATTCGTTGAGCAGGTTCACCGTCTCGCCTCGCCCGGCACCATCGATGCCGTTGATCAGGACCACCGTGGCGAAACCCTTCTTCTCCAGCAACTCGAACTGGGCATTGAGAAGATGCGTGCGCAGATCAGGCTCGATCACCTCATAGTCCGCCTTCGACAGCCGGTGGCCCAGCTCCGCAGATTCAAACATCGCCCTCTCCCGGAAAATCCCCCCACAGGGTCTGCAAGGCCGCCAGGGCCGCCAAGCCTGCAGTCTCGGTACGCAATACCCGCGGCCCAAGGGCCAGGGGCGCGCAGCCGGCACGCGTGGCCAGATCCAGCTCGCCCGACGACCACCCCCCCTCGGGTCCGACAAACACCGACACGGGCCCCGACGGCGCCGCCTTGCGGGCCAGTGCCCCATCGGCCCCCGGCGCCAGAATCAGGCGTGTGCCCTCGAACGGCAGTGACAGATAGCGGGACAGGGGCAGGATATCCCCCACCACCGGCACCCGATTGCGTCCGGATTGCTCACAGGCCGCCACGGCGATCTGCTGCCAGTGGGCCACCCGCTTGACGGCCCGATCTCCGGCAAGCTTGAGCACGGAGCGTTCTGCCGCAACCGGCTGGATCGCCATCACGCCAAGCTCCACCGCCTTCTGGACAACCCAGTCCATCTTGTCCCCGCTTGCCAGCGCCTGCACCAGCGTGATTGCCAGGGACGACTCCCGCTCAATGGGCAGACGCGGCCCGAGACGCGCCGCAGGCTGCTTACCGAGGGCGGTCAGGGTGGCGGAAAACTCGCCCCCCTGACCGTCGAACAAGACCACCGCATCCCCCACGACAAGACGCAGGACGCGCTCAGCATGGTGCGCCACCGGCGCAGGCAGTGGGATTTCACAATCGGGCACGAGCCCGTCAGGGCAGAAGAAGCGAGGATTCATCATGCTATTATCGCCAAAAGCACGTCTCTTAACGGGACTGAAACGCAGGCCGCACCCGCTTCCGGCGGTGCTCCCGCCCGTAGTTCAGCCCAGCCCGGGTCTGCCGTAAAAGCGGTAGCCCCCAACGCCCTAGCAGCCGATGACCAGCGCCCAGCGCCTCGAATACGCCCGCACCCTGGCAGAAATGGTCCGCAAGATGGCCCGCGAGACCATCCTGCCCCGCTATTTGCGTGCCGTGCGCGAACAGAAGGCCGACGGCAGCGTGCTGACCGAAGCCGATCTGGCATCCCAGGCCGCCCTCGTGGATTGCCTGCCCAGACTCCTCCCGGCACCGGTGCTCGGCGAAGAGATGACCGCCGAAGAACAGGGCCGGGTGTGGCATGCGGGCGTAAATGGCCTGTGGGTCATCGACCCCATCGACGGCACCACCAATTTTGCCAATGGCATCCCCTTTTTCGGCGTTGCCGTCGCCTATCTGGTCAATCACAAGACGCAGATCGGCGTTGTGTACAACCCCGTCACGGACGAAGCCTTCTATGCCGGCCGCGGCGCCGGCGCATGGCTCAACGACCTCCCGCTACCCATGCGCCAGCCGGCGACCCATCTCAAGGAGGCCGTGGCCGGCGTGGACTTCAAGCGCATCAGCCACCACCTTGGCGATGAACTTGCCGTGCGCCCGCCCTATTATTCCCAGCGCAATTTCGGCTCGAGCGCCCTCGAATGGTGCTACGTCGCCGCGGGCCGCCTCGATGTCTATCTGCATGGCGGCCAGATGCTGTGGGACTACGCCGCCGGACGGCTGATCCTGGAAGAAGCGGGTGGCAGCTACAGCACCCTGGGTGGAACGCCGCTCACCGCGGGGCCGGCCATCAAGCGCTCGGTCATTGCCGCCGCCAGTCCCGGGCTCTTCGAGCAATGGCGAACCTGGCTTCACGCCCATTCCTGAGAGCCTACCGATCCGCCAGCGGCGCGTTTATTGCTATCACCAACCCAGGCCCCGGCTCCCGCGACGGAGTGCTTTTGGACCAGGCCATTCCACGTGCCCTGCTCCAAAACTACTCACCTTCGGGAAGCGGACATGTCCATGAAGCACCCCATCATCGTGGTCACCGGCTCTTCAGGGGCCGGCACCACCACGGTGAAGCATACGTTTGAAGGCATCTTCTGGCGCGAGAAGGTCAACGCGGCCATCATCGAAGGCGACAGCTTCCACCGCTATACCCGCGAAGAAATCCGCCGCCTGATCATGGAAGCCGAGAGCAAGGGCCAGCGGGGCATCAGCCACTTCGGCCCGGAAGCGAACCTGCTCGAAGATCTGGAGCAGCTATTCCGCACCTACGGGGAGTCGGGCTGCGGCAAGCGCCGCTACTACCTGCACAACGCCGAGGAAGCGGCCCGACGGGGCCTGCGACAGGGCGACTTCGCCCCCTGGGAAGACCTGCCCCCGGACACCGACTGCCTCTTCTATGAAGGCCTGCACGGCGCGGTCATCACCGACAAGGTCAACACCTGCCGTCACGCCGACCTGCTGATCGGCGTCGTCCCCATCACCAACCTGGAGTGGATCCAGAAGATCCACCGGGACACGCGAACACGCGGCTATTCCCTTGAGGCCGTGCAGGAAACCATTTTGCGGCGCATGCACGACTACGTGCATTACATCGTGCCCCAGTTCTCCCACACCCACATCAACTTCCAGCGGGTGCCCATGGTGGACACATCCAACCCCTTCATCGCCCGGGACATCCCGACGGCCGACGAATCCATGGTGATCATCCGTTTCCGGGATCCCCGGGGGGTGGACTTCCCCTACCTGTTGCGCATGATCCACGACAGCTTCATGAGCCGTGCCAACACCATTGTGGTGCCAGGGGGCAAACTTGACCTGGCCATGCAGTTGATCCTCACGCCACTGATCTGGAAGCTCATGGAACGCCGCCGCCAGTGGGTGTGATGGACGCTCAGCGGGCCGCGGCGATGTCCTTGCCCACATCGGTCTTCATGTCGTCCCGGAATTCGCCTTCCCAGCCCTCTCCGCTGGCCCAGAAGAAACGCCCCAGGCCATGCTTCTTGCCCAGCACCCAGGCGCCCTCATAACGGTTGCCGTTCTTCCAGGCGTAAGTGCCCTGGCCATGAAAGAGCCCCCGGGAGAACTCACCGGAATAGCGATCACCCGAAGCAAACACCAGGGTACCGCGCCCGACGGGCTCCCCATCCTGGACGGCGCCCTCATAGCGGTTGCCACCCGGAAACTGGATGACTCCGTAGCCCGTGGCCCGGTCATCCACCCAGTCCCCCTCGTACCACTGGCCACTGGCCCAACTGAAACGGCCCTTGCCCTGGCGCCGCCCCTTCACCAGCGTGCCGGCAAAGCGCTCGCCATTGGCCCACTCCACCGTCCCCGTGCCGCTGACCTCGCCGCTCGTTGACACGATGGCAAAGGCACCACGATAAGTCGTGTCACCCGCGACCAGCACCCCGTCGGCCGCTGGAGCCGGCCTCGCATCGGGGGGCGTGCTCTCTACCGACCGGGGGGCGTCCGCCTGCACCTTCGGCCCTGTCGGGCCGGGCGTCACCGGCGCCGTGGCAGTACGGGCAGCTCCCGCCAGCGCGCCGCCAGCCACCGTCGCAACAGCCACGGTCGGTGCCGCCAGACTGCCGCCGGCGGGCGGTGGCGCAGTCACCACCGGCCCCGGGGGTGGCACCTTTTTGCTGCCATACATCGCCATCGCCTGGGCGGGCAGCGGCGCGCCTCGCTCCCGGGCCAGGGCCTCGGCATTCGTGCGGGCAAGGGTCTGGGGGCTTCCCCGACAGGCGGTGGCGGCATCCCGCCAACCCACCTCGGCCCGGATGGATAGCTGGTCCCGCTCGCCCGCCGTGAGGCTGGCGCCATTGGTCTTCAGGCGCTGGGCCTGATCGGTGGCGGCATCCCACAGGGGGCCGCAGTGTTCGGCATTGTGGGCATCCACGTGGGTCTGCTCGGCCTTGCGCTGGGCCTGCTGCTGGCGCGTGCCGGAGCACTTGTCGGCCGCCCCCTCCCAGGCCATGGCAGCCTTGTCGTAAAGCATCGCCGCGTCGTCCCAGCGCTTGTCCTTCCAGGCCCCCCGGGCATAGTCCACCAGCGCTCCGGCGCTCTTCCAGGCGGCATCGCAGGCCGGTCCCGCACTGAGCAGCTCCGCATTGGCCGCCCGCACCCGGACGGTGGACGCGAGGCTTCTCTCCGCTTTCTCCCGGTGGGGTGACTGGCACACCCCCACCGCATCGCGCCACACGCCTTCGGCTTCGCCGAGGAGACGCTCCACCTCCGCCGGATCGCCCTTGTCGTTGCGCGCAGCCGTTGCCCGCAGGTCCAGATCGAGCGCCTTGTCGAGACGTGGCAGACATTCGGTCTGATGGGACGCGGCGCTCTCGGCCAGCTTGAGCTCCGCGGTCGCCCGATCCCCCTGACGATTGGCCTGGATCGCCACAGACGGGCAACCCGCAGCCACCTTGAGAAAGGCACTTCCGGCCTCGCGCAGCACCGGCACCGCATCCCTCCAGCGCCGCGCCGCCGACGCATGCAGGCCGCGCTCAAGGAGCACCTCGGCCTCCTGCAGCAGCACCGGGCACTCCGCCACCGGCGGCGCCGAAGACTCCGTCGGCATGGCCGCCGCGACCTCCGGCGGCTGCGCCCCGGCGGAACTCGCGACGGCCGACAGGCACAGAACAGCAAGGGCGAACAATCTGTTTTTCATCATCACTCGGCCCCCGACTCCAGGGGCATCCTCAGCATTGCATCGATCAAACCGCCGCCGCCCTGCCCTGACGCCAGCAGCATGTCATCACTTTCGGCCTTCATCGCATGCTGGCCGGCATCGTCCGAGGCACTCGGCAGGTCGGTCAGCTTGAGGGCGAACACCTCCAGCGACGCCCCCTTCAGCACGGCCGCCAACATCTCCTCGCGCTGGGTCTGGCGGGCCAGCGCCGCGAAACTCTGCAGGCGTTCCTCGTCGAGCACGAAGGCATTGTTAACCAGGCCCCGGTCCAGCAACTTCTGGTGCAGGGTCGCGCCCGCCATCGGGTCGCCCCCCACGGCCACAATGCGGTCGTAGGCCCAGCGATCCGCGTAATCGAATACCGTGGTGGCCACCCATGACAGGCTCGACACCGACAGGCCCACGCGCATCATGAAGGTGTCGCGCAGCACATTGCCGGCCTGCAGCGCCACCGCCTTGCCCACCTCCTCCCCCACCCGCTGGACATACTCGCGGCTGGCCTGCTCGGCCAGACTGCGGGCCGCCTCCTGGAGGGCCTGCTTGGCCGCCGCCTCACCGGCCGACTTGGCCGCCGCCGTCGCCGCCGCCTGGGCTGCCTGATTGGCCGCCACCTTGGCCGCCTGCGCCGCCGCGTTGACGCCTACCGCCAGGGACGCGATATCGAACAGGGTGGAGACGATCTCCTTGCTGTAGTGGTAGGTCTTCATCCGGGCCCCGCCCTCTTCCGACAGGCCCTGGGTCCACAACACCATCCACAGGGCTTCGTCCGGCGTGACCTGAGGGACGAAGAGCTCCAGCGGATGAATGCTCATCAGCCAGTGGAAGTCCTGGTAGCCGGGCGTCAGGGGTGGTGCCAGCCGGGTGTAGCCACGGCACACCTGGAAGGGCTTGACCATCACCGTGCGCCCCGCCGCCGTCCTGACCGGGAAAGGCTCTCCGTCGTCGCGCAACTCGGCGAGCTCGAGGAGCATCTTGTTGGCGTCATCCTTGCGGTAGCCCTTGAGCTCCACCAGCCTGTCGCCGATCTGCAGGCCGCTATCCTGGGTCGCGGCAATCACGGTGAGGCGCTCATCCACCTGCAGCGCCCTTACCCAGGCCACCCGGTCATCGGCCGGCCAGTCGTAGCTGGTCGCCACGCTGAAGGGCAGTTCCCACTGGCGGCTGCAACCGGGATCCTTCAGGGTCGCGGAGCGGACAATGGCCGGACGCAGCGCCCGCTCCCCGTGGCCCATCAGGCGCAGGTTCGCAAGCAGCGTTTCGTTGACCTTGCGACCATCGTCAACCGTGTACTTCATCGAGCTGCAAGCACTGAGCAACAGGGTCGCAAGCGACACAAGGAAAGCAGTCAGTCGGGGAAGCGTGAGTCGTGACACGGGGATCTGCAAGAAAATGTAAGGAAACAACACCGGTCACGATTATGCCGGAGTTCGGGCGCCCCGGCCCCGTACCGCGACACCCCGACAAATCCCCCGCCAAGACTACCCAAGTACAGGTAAATCAACGATAATTGCGGTCTTTGCGCGCCGTTCCCCCGGCCCAAGGTTCTTCGATGTCTTCTTCGCGTAACGTCAAGCCGCCCGTCTTCAACTCCCTGACTGGCGCGATTCGCGCGCTGGCCATGGATGCCGTCCAGAAGGCCAATTCCGGTCACCCCGGCGCGCCCATGGGCATGGCCGAAATCGCCGAAGTGCTGTGGCGCCGCCACCTGCGCCACAACCCGGCCAACCCCCAGTGGGCCGACCGTGATCGCTTCGTCCAGTCCAACGGCCACGGCTCGATGCTGATCTACAGCCTGCTGCACCTCACCGGCTACGATCTGTCCATCGACGACCTGAAGAACTTCCGCCAGCTCCACAGCAAGACCCCTGGCCACCCCGAGGTCGGCTACACCCCCGGCGTCGAGACCACCACCGGCCCCCTGGGCCAAGGCATCACCAACGCCGTGGGCATGGCCCTCGCCGAGAAGATCCTCGCCGACAGCTTCAATCGCCCCGGCCACACCATCGTCGACCACCACACCTACGTCTTCCTGGGTGACGGTTGCCTGATGGAAGGCATCTCCCACGAAGCCTGCTCCCTGGCCGGCACCTGGGGCCTGGGCAAGCTGATCGCCTTCTACGACGACAACAACATCTCCATCGACGGCCATGTCGAAGGCTGGTTCACCGACGACACCCCCAAGCGCTTCGAAGCCTACGGCTGGCATGTGGTGCGCGACGTGCAGGGCCACGACCCGGTCGAGATCGAAGCCGCCCTGAAGGCTGCCCAGGCCGAGACCGGCAAGCCCTCGCTGATCTGTTGCAAGACCCTCATCGGCGCCGGCTCCCCCAACAAGCAGGACAGCCACGACGTGCACGGCGCCCCGCTGGGCGCTGCCGAGATCGAAGCCACCCGCGCCCACATCGGCTGGCCCCATCCTGCCTTCGAGATCCCGGCCGACGTCTACGCCGCCTGGGATGCCAGGGCCAAGGGTGCTGCCGCCGAGGCGCATTGGAACACCCGCTTCGCCGCCTACACCGCCGAGTTCCCCGACCTGGCTACCGAGTTCACCCGCCGCATGGCCGGCGACCTGCCCACCGAGTGGGCTGCCCACGTCGAAGCCGTGCTCGCCAAGGTCACCGAAAAGGGCGAGACCATCGCCACCCGCAAGGCCAGCCAGAACAGCATCGAAGCCTTCGCACCCAGGCTGCCCGAGCTCCTCGGCGGCTCCGCCGACCTGGCCGGCTCCAACCTGACCCTGTGGTCCGGTGCCAAGGGCGTCAGCAGGACCACCGGCGGCAACTACGTCTATTACGGCGTGCGCGAGTTCGGCATGGCGGCCATCGCCAACGGCATCGCCCTGCACGGTGGCCTAATCCCCTACACCGCCACCTTCCTGATGTTCAGCGAATACGCCCGCAATGCCCTGCGCATGGCGGCGCTGATGAAGGTGCGCCAGATCTTCGTGTTCACCCACGACTCCATCGGCCTCGGTGAAGACGGCCCGACCCACCAGCCGGTGGAGCAGATCGCTTCCCTGCGTCTGATCCCCAACATGGACG
>WBZV01000484.1_pt1 | contig 23563 bp, 27 predicted proteins | sample 5204221 | NCBI WGS metagenome assembly WBZV01 (sample SAMN12344360, study PRJNA552823) | activated sludge metagenome | biome: Activated sludge suspended growth; feature: Nitrification reactor; material: Wastewater; isolation source: activated sludge from nitrification reactor of wastewater...
AGGGGAAGCGCCGCCGGGTGTCCTCGCGCAGCGGCTGGACGCCGGTGGACGAGAAGTACTTGTAGGCATCCTCCACCTTGGCATGGCCGATCAGCTTGTCAAAGAACTCCGGGCTGACCAAAGCCAGCACGCCCGACATCGTCTCGCCCTTGAGCTCGGTCTCGATTTTGCGGAGAACCTCACGGATCTTCGCCTGGACCTGGGTGCCCGCGGTGCCAAGGACGAAGTCGACCGACTGCTGCGCCAGGCCAAACTCGGTGAAGTAGTCGTAAAGCGTCACCCCAGCGCCATCCTTGACGATGCCGCGCAGCGCGTTGACCTCCATGTACTCGCGGGTCTGCGCGTGCTTGACGCGCATGCGGGTGAGCTTCCTCTCCATCACGGTGGCCAGCGGATCGGCGGCATCGCTCATGCCAAAGCCGCGGACCCCCTGGATGTCCTGCGGGGTGATCGCGTCGTCATGCGGGATCCAGGGAATGGTGAACGAGCGCATCGAGCGCAGGTCGCGGTTGGCGACGGTGGCGGGACCGCCGAGCGGCACGGTGGGCAGGAGATTCAGCACACCCTCCGCCTGCTCGATGATGACACTCCTTTGCGTCACGCCCTCGAAGCGGAACAGGCCCATCTGTCCGAGCCGGCTGTAGACGTTGGGCAGGATGTTGATGGCTTCCGTCATCTCGGCGAGCGTATAGCCGCCCGTGTCGAACGGGTTGATCATGGTGACCATGGTGCGGGGAATTCCTTCGATCAGAAGTCGGGATCAGACGGTCTCGCGGGCGACGAGACCTGCCGCGGCGAGTTGCACGTACTTGGCGGTCTTCTCCGCCGCCTGATCGACCGAGGCGTCGAAGACCAGCGCCGCCTTCGCGAGAATCACCGGGCCGCGCGCAGCAATCAGACCGGTCTGGTCGGCGCTGGTGGCATCGACCGCTTCCAGCAGCACGGCGACGGCGGTCTCGGCACCTTCGTCACCGGTGACTGTGGCTGCGGGCGACAGGCGGTATTTGCCGCTCGCGGTGATTTTCCCGAGCACCGCGCCCAGCGGATAGCTGGTGCCGGCCTTCAGCGTCACCGTCTCCCGGCAGTAGCTGGCGTTGAGCTCATACTTCAGCAGATCGCCGAGCGTCGGCGATTTGGTCAGGACGGTCATGGCAGGGATTCCTTATCGGCTGCCCGCAGCCGCCCGCTCGCGGGCGCGCTTGACGATGGGACTGTCTCCAGTCGTTGTGGGCTGCGGCGCAATCGCGACCACGTCGGCGGCTTCCGAGCGCGCCGCCAGCTTGTCCAGGATGGTCCGGCGCAGTGCGTCCGGCTTCAACCCCCGCCGCATCGCATCGGCCGCGTCGATGTCGAGGCCGAGACGCGCCGCCTGGGCGGCGACCGTCGCGATCTCGGAGAACTCGCCGCGCAGCCGGTCGGCGATCGCGTGCGCATCGGGGACGGGCGCCGGTGACGGGCGATCCGGCGGCGTGTCGGGCGGTACTTCGGGCAAATCCGAATTGATATCGGTATTACCGGCGTCGTTTGGCGGCGCTGCGCCTGTTTCCTCTATTAGAGGATCGGGGTTGTTCATCACGAAGGTCCTTGCGGGTGGTGGGGATTGGCGAACGGCGGGTCGGTTCCCGGGCGGACCGGCGCGGATGCGCTTCGCCTCCATCGCCGCTTCCAGATCGGCGATGGCCTGGGGGACGGTGCCCACCCGATCGGCGAGGCCGGCCTTGACCGCCTTCTCGCCGCGGTAGATGGCGGCTTCGGTAGCACGTATCGCGTCGCCACCGAGGCCGCGGTTGCCGGCGACGAGAGCGACCAACTCGGTATAGAGCGTATCGACATCGGCCTGGATGTTGGCGGTGGCCCGCGGCGACAGCGGCTCGTGCGGATTGCCGTCGATCTTGCGGGCGCCGGCGCGGATCAGCGTCCATTTCAGCCCGGCGATGGCATCGGCGCCGCTCTCGTCGAGATGCACGGCGACGACGCCGACCGAGCCCACCTCGCCGGTGCGGGTCAGGTAAAGTCGATCGGCGGCGGACGCGATAGCGTAGGCGGCCGACAGCGCCGCTTCGGAAGCGACCGCCCACAGCGGCTTGGCGGATTGCGCTTTGATGGAGCCGATCGTCTCGACCAGGTCGAACAGACCGCCGACCTCGCCGCCGGGTGAGTCCACCTCGAGGAGGATTCCGCGCACCGCCGGATCGTCGGCGGCAGCGGCCAGCGCATCGGCGACGGCGCCGTATTCGGTGGCGCCGAGCAGCGTGGTCAGCCAGTCGCCGCGGGCGACGAGTGGACCGACGATCGGGATAACTGCGATGCCGCTCTCGGTCACGGTGTAGTCCTGCCGGCGGGACATCTCCTGCAGCCACGGTGGAAGATCGCCACCGGCCGTGAGCGTGGCGACGCCGCCAAGTAGTGCTTCCAGTCGAACAGGCGCGATCGCCCAGGGCCGGCCGGTCAGACGGCTGGCAACGAGACTCTGCAGGTTCATCAGGAACTCAGCCGGTGGTGACGTTCGATTGTTCGGGAGCGGCGTCGCCGCCTTCGGACAGCATTGATCCGTCCGGCGTGGAAGCCTGTGCACCGAAGCTCAACCCCAGCGCCTGCTCGCGCGCCTGATCGGCGGCGATCTCGGCGTCCACCTGCTCGGCGTCATAGCCGCGCTCAGCCAGCGCCTGGGTGCGGCTCTTCAGCCCCGCCGCGATCTGCTCGATCTCCGCCTTGGCATCCTTCAGCGGATCGACCCAGTCCCACTTCGGCGGCAGCCACGAGCACCCGAGATACTGACGTCGATTTCGCTCGTAATCGGATATGGCCAGCGCGCCGGCGAGCACGGCCGAGTCCATCCACCGCGCCCACACCCGGCGGCACATTTGCCAGACCATCACCGCATGCTGGTAGGCCTCGGTACGGCGGCGGAACTCCAGCAATGCGAGGCGCGCATTCGAGTAGTTCGCCTTGATCATGTCGTTGGAGAGATACGCGTACGGGACGCCGAGCGCCGCCGAGACCTGCAGCAAGGTGCGGTACTGGAATGGCTCGTAGGTGGCGCCCGAGTCGGCCGGATCGGAGGTCTGCACCTGCTCGCCCGGTTCCAGCATCACGACTTGGCCCGGCTGCAGATCCATTGTCCGTTCACCATCCTCACCGGTGCCCTCGGAGACGTCGAACGGCTCGGCCGGCGCCGGGGTGGTGATGAACAGCGCGTGCATCGCCGCCACCTTCTTCCGGTCGAGCTCGGCATCGTCGTACTGGTCGAGCAGGAACAGCTTGACGATGGCGGGCGCGAACTTCGAGACGCCGCGCAGCTGACCCGCGTCCACCGGATCGATCACGTGGATAATCTCGGCGGCCGGGATGCGCACCGTTTCGCCCGCCAGTCCCGGGTCGGTGATGTCGCCCGGATGCCGGCGCAGGAAGTGATAGGCGATCCTGCGGCCGATGCGGTCGAACTCGATGCCCTGGCGGAGGGCGTTGCCGCCTGGCAGCACTTCGTTCCGGTTCAGCGGCAGCATCTCCGCCGGCAGCATCTGCAGCTGCAAGGGAACCTGCAGCCCGTCCTCCGGCCGGCGGGAGCGGAAGCGGAAGAAGACCTCGCCGGCGATGAACACCTCGCGGGCGGCACGGCGCTGCAGCCCGTAGAAATCGGTGAAGCCGTCGGCGTCGGCGTCGTCCGTCCAGTCGAGCCACAGCTTCTGCACCGAGGCCTTCAGTTGGGCATCTGCGATCAGCGACGACGGCTTGATCCCGGCACCGACCACGTTGCCGGCCCAGCTCTCGATGGCGTTGGCGGCATAGCCGTTGTTGCGGATCAGCCAGCGGGCGCGCGCAGTGATGTCGGCTCCGGCCGCGGCGATCAGCGTGTTCAGGTGCGCCCGGCTCGGCTGGAAGCCCTTCAGCCGGCGGTTGGCGAGTCCCGCCTCGAAGCCGCCGATGAAGGCGCCGACGCGACGGCGCCAACGCGCGAGCACGCCGGGCATCTATAGCCCCTTGCTCGCCGAGGTGAGGATCCGCCGCCGCGGTGTGCCGGTCTCGGCTTGGGCGATGCGCTTCTCCAGATCGGCGAGCGCCGCCGCCATCTCGGCATCGGTCGCGTAGGTGATGCGCTTGCCGTCGTATTCGACGGTGCGCACACCGCGGTAGCGGGCCGCCAGCAGCGCCTCGCGCTGCGCCGCCATCTCTTCGAGCGTCATCGATCAGCTCATGTAGCTGGAGCGGAACACACGCCGACCACGGCGCGGCGCCGCGGACAGCCGGCCGGCTCTCGGCGCCGACTGCTCGGCGGCACTGTCCGCGATGGTTGGTTCATCGCCGGTGTTAGGTGCGACCTGCATCTCCAGCTCGCGCCACTTGCGTTCCGGCCAGCGGTCGGCACCGGCGATCCAGGCGGCGGCCCGCGCGTAGACCCGGCAGTCGAGCGCCTCGTTGCGTTCGCGCAGCTTCTGCCATTCGAGGCGCGTGAAGCCGCGCCGGGTCTTCACCGTCACGAGCTGCTCGCCGACCAGCTGCTTGATCCATTCCGCATCGACGCCGCGCGGCAGGTGGGCGAACCCGGCCGGATGCCGTTCGCCCTCGTCCTCTGCGGTTGGCGCCGCCAACCGCAGAAACCGGTAGGTCTCGCTCTTGAAGGTGGCGACGGCGACGGTCCACAGCCGCGCACCGCGTTTGATCTTCACCCCGCCCTCGGTGGCATCGACGTGCGTCGGCCCGGAGACCGGTGCTGATCGGTTGAACCCCTCGACGCCCTTGAGCGGCAGCACCTGGCCCCAGCCCTGCCGGCGCGCCCAGGCGTAGACGGCGGGCGCCTCGTAGCCGCTGTCGATGCCGAGCCGTGCCAGGCCGAGCCGGACACCCGAGACATGCGGCCAAGTCTCGCCGAGCAGGGCAGAAACCTGTGCCCAGGTGGTCGCCTCGCCGGGACCACCCTCGAGGACGAGATGATCGACCAGCCAGCTCTCCAAGCCGCGGCCCCAGGCCCAGACCGAGACCTCGATCCGGTCCTTCTGCACGTCGGCGCCGGCGGTGAGGAACAGTCCGCCTTGCGGCACCGTGCCACAGGCGAAGTCCTCGCGCCGCTCGTAGAGGCGCTGCCAGTCCGGGGCCTCCCCGGTCTCGGCCCAGGTCTCGCCCAGCACGGTGTTGATGAAGCTGCGCTTGGCCTCATCGGAGCCCTGCGCCGCCTCCCACTCGCGGGCGATCCGCTCCCAGGAGAGCCAGCCGACTGGAGAGTAGAGGCTGGAGAGATGAAAGCCGATCGAGAGCGGATCGACGGGAACGGCCGTCGGTCGCCACTCGCCCTCGGCAAGGATCCTCGTCTTGTGGTGCTCGGCGATCGGCATCTCGCAGCCCTCGCAGACGTAGGCCGCGGTTTCCGGCTGGCCCTTCTGCCAGCGCAGCCGCTCGAAGGTGAGATGCTGCCGCTCGCCGCAGTGCGGGCACGGCACGAAGTAACGCCGCTGATCCGACGCCTCGTATTCTCGCTCGATGCGCGACAGTCCCTTGATCGTCGGCGTCGAGGCGAGGAACACCTTGCGCCGCCATGAAAAGGTGCGCGTGCGGGCTTCCGCCAGCGCCACCGGATCGCCCTCGTCGTCGGCCGACGGCGGATAGGCGTCAACCTCGTCGAGAAACAGATAGCGCACCGGCATCGACCGCAGGCCGACGGCGCTGTTGGCACCGGTCATCACCAGGATGCCGCCCGGGAACTCCTTCGACAGCACGGTGTTGGCCGCGTCGCGCGAGCGCGACGGCGCCACCTTCTCGCGCAGAGCCGGGCTCTCTTCGATCAGCGGATCGATGCGCTGCTGCGAGAAGCGCTTGGCGAGCTCGACGGTCGGCTGCACCGCCAGCATCGGCCCGGGCGCGTGGTGGATCACGTAGCCGACCCAGTTGCAGCCGCTCTCGCTGGCGCCGAGTTGGCTGCCTTTCATGAACACCACCCGCTGTGCCGGATGGCGCGGGCTCAGTGCGTCCATCAGCTCCTGCAGGTAGGGCGTCCGGCTGGTCCGCCACGGGCCGGCCTCGTTGGCGCCGCGCGGGCTCAGGATCCGATGCCGGTCAGCCCATGCCGAGACGGTAAAGTCGGGGTCGGGAGTGAGACCCTCGCGCCAAGCGCGCAGCAGGTCCTCGGCGCCGTCGAATGCGAGATCGATGCGGTCACCGGAACTCGGTCCGGAGTTCCGCCAGCTCGCCCAGATGCTGCCGGACATGCGTCTCCAGAACCGTCTGCATGGCGTGCGCGCCGATGCTGAGATCGGCCGCCATCATCGCCGCCACCCGCGCCGGCCAGCCGGCCCAGGCGTCGCGCTCCTGTCGCGCCAAACGGAACACCAGTGCCGTGGCGCGGGCCCGGTCGACGATCTCGCCCTTCAGCTTCTGCAGCCGAATCCGCCGCTCCTGCGCTTTCAGCACCTCGCTGGCGGTGCGCGCCTGCAGGTAGGTCATGCCGCCGGCCGCTTGCGGAGCCGGCAATCCCTGCTCGCGCAGCGTCTCCGCCACCGCGCCGACGGCCGCTTCCGGCACCGGACGCAGAGACGACGTGTGCCCATCGCGCTGCATCGACGGATCGGTTGCCTGCGCCCGGCGGGCGTCGGACGCCGCCGCATCGATCGAGCCGTCGGCGTGTAGCACCAGCCGTCCCGAGGCACGCGCCTTCTGCACCGCACCGCGGGAGATGCCGGAATGCGCCGCGTACTCGCGCTCACTCATGCCGACGCGGTCCCGATAATGCTGACTTCGGCGCTCGGTCATCGTTCCTCGCAGCGAGCATGAGATGATCCAAATGCGGACGATAAGGGCCTGATGTGGATCGCTTTTCCCTGGATGTCCGTGCCCACTTACGCCTTCATGTGACCATCAGGAGCGAATGAACCAGGAACGAAGTCAAAGACGATGACCACCACGATCCTGCCGACCAACAACCAAGCCTGGGGTTTCTGGGGCACCATCGGCAGCCATGCCGACCAGAGCGAAGCCTGGACGCTTGCGACGGCCGCCATCGCCAAGTCGACCGGCTGCGCGCCGGAAGCGGTTCGCAACTTCCTCGACAGCCGGCACGGTCGCCACTTCGCCGACGACGTTGCCAACGGCGCCTTCGCCGGCCTCGCGCTCGCGGCGGCGATCGACGCCGCGGTCGGCCGCTGGATGGGCTGGCGCATCGGCCGCCGGACCGAGCGAGAGCACGGCATCCCCCGCGACCTGCCCTACCTCACCGGTTGGGTGATGCACTGCGAGATCGAGGCGGAAATGGCCGACTGAACACAACACGCCCTCCTCTCGCCCCGACCGCCCACGGCCGTCGGGGCTCGCGGTGGTAGAAGGCGCCGCATCCCGTGGCGCCGATACTGGGACGCCACCGATGACCGTCGAGTACACCTTCAGCCTCGCCCAGCTGGCGCAGATCCTGAGCGCGCTGGAGAACGAGCGCCGCAACCCCAACACCAAACGCAACGCCATCAAGTCAATCGAGCGCAACGCCGCGCAGATCGGGCTTTCCGCCGAGGACGTCTTCGATGCCGCTGACGGCCTGCTCAGCGGCCGGCTGAGCGCCGCCGAGTTCCGCGCCGCCCTGCGGGACGAAGGCGGCGGGCCTGTCAGTTTCGTGACCGAGGCCGCGGCCGAACCGCAGCCGCGCGGCGCCGCCGACGAGCCGGCGATGGCCGACACGGGCCCGCTGGCGGTGGCCGACAGCGACGCGGGCGGCACGGGCGACGACGCCGCGACCGACATCGCCGATGCGTCGGAAGGCGCGCGGGTGGCCGCAACGGACGCCGTGGCAGCCAACCCGGAACCCAGCGGAACGCGGGTCGGCTCGAAGGAGCAGCTGCTGGCCGCCTGCCAGGCCGCCGAGCATTGGCTGCTGGCGGAACGTGACCGGCCCGGCGAAGCCCGGCCGGATGACATCCTGCGCGTGCTGCGCGCCGCCATCGCCCGGGCGGAAGGCCATCCACGCCCGCCGCGTCAGGGCCAGGAACCTCGCCGGCAGCGCCTCCCACGCCAGGGCAGCAAAGAGTCGCACGTGATCGCGATGCTGCGCCGGCCCGAGGGGGCGACGCTGGCGCAGATCGGCGAGAGCACCGGGTGGCAAACCCATACCATCCGCGGGTTCTTCGCCGCCGCACTGAAGAAGCGCCACGGACTCGCCGTCACTTCGGAGAAGCCGGCGGGCGGCGAACGCACCTACCGGATCGCCGAGTGATGGAGACGGCAATGCCGAAACTCACGCTGCAGCAGCGGCTGGTGGATGCGCTCGTCACCACCGGCCGCGGCACGATCGTCCAGAGCCGGAGCCGCAAGTACGTTACCCTGGTACGGCCGGATGGATCGTTCTTCTATGTCGGCAAGGCCGGGGCGCTGCGCTTCGGCAAGACCATCACCGACAGCATGGCGTCGCCCGACGACTTCAAACGACGGCTGCTCCGGGACGCGGAGCAATAAGCTCAGAACGGCCGACGCCGCCGGGCGATCTGCCCGGCGGCACTCGTTTCGGCGCCATACGCTCGGATTGCTTCGAACACCCGTCGCAGCATGTACGAACGGACGATCGATGCGATGGTAAACAGGCCGCCGATCGCGAGGTTGTCGCCGAGGCTGACCTGCAGCCCGAACAGCGGAAAGACAATGATCTGCGTCAGCAGCGCGACGAGAAAGCCGACCGCGACGTTCGCGATCGCCTCCACGAGCGACATCCGCCGTGACTGCTTTTCATGCCCATATTGTTCAAGTGCCGCGCCTTGTGAACCGACGAAGCTGGCTGCCGTATCCCTGTTCATGATGCCAATTGCTTCCCGATTTTCGGTGTCGCGGGTTACGGCACCGTTTCTGTTCGCGCTTGCCCTGACGGGATGCTCGATGTTTGGTGTACGCTCGGAATATGAGCAAGCGCCCTACACGGTGATCGATCACATCGGTGAGACCACCGAGGTCCGCCGCTATCCGCCGCAGGTGGTTGCCGAGGCAATCGTCGAGGCGCCGGACGAAAGCAGCGGTCGCAGCAAGGCGTTCCGGGCTCTCTTCGACTACATCTCCGGCGCAAACCGATCGCAGGCGAAAATCTCCATGACGGCACCGGTCGAGACCGCTAAACGGTCAGAGACCATCGACATGACCGTGCCGGTCGAGACAGCGTCGCAAGCTGCGGGACGATATGCGATGCGCTTCTTCCTGCCGGCCGGATACGACCTGCAGACCGCGCCGCAGCCGACCGATCCGCGCGTGCGTATCGTGGAGCTGCCAGAGCGGACGCTCGCGGTTCTCCGGTTCACAGGCGCAAGGGATGCGCGGAATGTGGCGCGCCATTTGACCGACCTAGACGCCATCGTCAGGGGTTCGCAGTGGCGCGCCGCCGGCGAGCCGACGACCATGTTCTACGATCCGCCTTGGACCATCCCGTTCTTCCGGCGCAACGAAGTCGCCGTTCCTGTTTCCGGCGATTAAGCCGCTTGCGGCAGCCGGTCGGGCGCGATGTCGTCGAACGTGCGGCCGTCGCCGTCCAGCGTCGCCGGCTTGTCGCTCCCCGTCTGCCAGCGCTTGACGGCGACGTCGACGTATTGCGGGCTGATCTCGATGGCGAAGACGCGCCGCCCGGTGGTCTCGCCGGCGATGATCTGTGACCCCGAGCCGGAGAACGGCTCGTAGCAGACCTCGCCCGGACGCGTATGCTGGCGCATCGGAATGGCGAACACCTCGATTGGCTTCGACGTCGGGTGCTCGGTCTTCTCGCCGACCTTCACCGTCGGCAGCGTCCACACTGTGCTCGGGTAATCGTCGGAGACGCGCGACGGCTTGTTTCCCTTCAGCCAGCCGAAGAAGCAGGGTTCGTGCTGCCAGAGGTAGTATGAGCGAGTCAGGATGCCCCGGTCCTTGGCCCAGACAATCTGCTGATGGACGAAGGCGCCGAACTTCTCCCAGACGCTCTCGACCATCGCCTGGCGGCGGCTGGCGTGCCAGCAGTACCAGGCGGCGTTGGGCAGGATAGCGTGCTCCACCGCGGCCTTGATGAAGCCCTCGTACAGTTCGGGGCCCTGGCTGGAGTCGTCCCAGGTGATGCCGTAGCTCTCACCCCAGTCCTTGTTCTTGTCGGCCCCGCCCTGCTTCGACGGGTGATTGGTGCCATCGTAGTCGACGAGATACGGCGGATCGCTTGCGAACAGGATCGCCTTCTCGCCGTTCATCACCCGGATCACGTCCGCGCCCTTGGTGCTGTCGCCGCACAGCAACCGGTGCTCGCCCAGCAGCCATAGATCGCCCGGCTGCGACACCGGGTTCACGGGCGGCTCGGGAATGACGTCATCGCCGGCAAGACCATCGCCGTCGTCGAGCGGCGCCAGCAACCGGTCCAGGTCCTCGCCCTCGAAACCAGTGAGATCGAGATCGAAGCCCGCGGCGTTCAGCGCGTGCAGCTCGGCGGCGAGCAGTTCGTCATCCCAGCCGGAGAGTTCCGACAACCGATTGTCGGCGATCCGGTAGGCACGGACCTGCTCCGGCGTCAGGTGCGACAGCCGAATGATCGGCACCTCGCCCAAGCCCAAGTGCTGTGCTGCCAGCAGCCGGCCGTGACCGGCGACGATCTCGCCGTCGTCGGCCACCATCACCGGCGCCGTCCAGCCGTACTCGACGAGCGAGGCGGCGATTTTGACGATCTGATCCTCGGAGTGGGTCCGCGCATTCTTCGCGTACGGCTTCAGGCGCGCGACAGGCCACTGCTCGATCTGCTCGGGCAGGAAACGCAACGAGGTCAAGAGCGATGTCCTTGAAGGGAAAACGGCGAGAGGCCGGCTCCGTGGCTGGATGCCGGCGCTGGATGCACCTGTCTGGATCCAAAGTGGACTCCGAAATCCACCTTGAAGCCAGGGCGGAGTCCAGCTAATGCGCTGATTTTATGAGATTACTGTAGGGGAGAGGGTGGCTTCTGGCTCAGGTGGCTTCCCCGATTTCGGGGCTGACGCTATCGAACTTCCGGGCCACGCCCACCAGCACAGGTTGTGTTCCGGGAAGGAACCGTCAGCTTCGCTTCATCGCGCTCGGTCTCTCGTCTCGAAGCGACCGCCCAACCAGCGGACTGCTTCAGTGACAACTTGAACTATGAAAACAACATACATGTCGTGAGTTCTCGTGTCAACAGATCAATATGTTGTGCGCAGGAGTGCGCACAAACCTGCGGTATTTTGCCAGAACACCCATCGCTGCGATGAGAATGCCCTGACGGCGTAACCGAGCAATGGCTCGACCAGGCCCGGCCCCCGGAAATAGTTGATTTTGTCGACGACGTATTTGTCGCTGAACGCCATTCGGCTCTCGGGATCGGTTGTCAAATTGAGGTTCACATTCGAGCGAGGCCCGTACGCACGATGCACGATCAATCCCTTCGATGTCTCTGCATATCTGCCATGCATGAATGAGGTGGCACCGCGGTTGAGGTAAGGATCGTTAAGGTAGATAATGTTCGGTTGATAGTTGCGGAATTGTTAAGTGCTCATGCCCATGTCGGTTCGTCACGCGGCCGACAAACGGAATGCACATCTTAGGAAAGGGGGAACAGCAATGAAAACAGCGTTCGCTCTTGGGGGTTTGGGTGGAAACAATGCCCACACCGCTGGCTTCCTCGCGGCAGCAAACGAGATGAAAGTCATTCCCGACGTTATCAGTTGCACTAGTGGCCCGATCTTCTGGGTATGCGAATACCTGAAAGGGCGCGATCTCAACCAGTACTGCACCAAAATGCCGCGCGATCGCAATAAAATGCAGCGGCTTTTTGATCCCGCGCACTGGGAGCAAGTTTTGGAAGTAATGCGGCCGGCGATCCCGGAGTACTGGCTACGATGGATGAAACCGTGGCAGCCGCTTGATCCAAAAGAATGGTTCGACCGAATGTTGCCAGCCCAGATTCTAACGGAGTCCCATGACGACGAGTGGTTTAATAACCTCGCCGAAACCCTTAACAAAGCTGAGATAGACGGTAAGAAGATCGGTATCGTCTTCAACACATTTGAGCCGGAAACGGCGACAGAGTACCTGCATGCAAACGCTACGGCGCTATACCATCTTGGTAAGCACGTTGGCGACAAGGGCCATGGTGGCGTCGAATTCGCAGCTATTGATGGCTGCGCAGTAAAAGACTCGTTACGTCTTTACTGGTATGGCTTTGAAGGCGCAACCAGGATAGACGGCGCCTATCATCGGCAGATTATCCTGCGAGATCTCCACAACTTCGAGCGAATCTATGCCGTACGGCCGCAAAACCAGCGGTGGCTTGGTGGGTTGCCAAAGAACTCGTTCGAAGTCTGCGACATGATTTTCGAGTTGTGGTTCAACAGCAGCTACGCTGGCGAAATCGCTATGCTGAACGCTGTCAGTGATCTCGTCAGGGAAGGTGTCCTTCCAAAAGCGCGTTTTGTCGATATCGACATCGTTGAGGTATCGATCCTGCGCAATCGCGGGTTCATCGAATACTGCGTCGAGACTGCCGACGTGTTTGAGACCGCCCGTGAGCAGACTAGGCTCATTCTACAGGAAAAGGCGCGGCAAGACGCGGCGATGGTCAAGCAAGCAGCGCCCGTGCTGGTGGCAGCGCCCGAGGTCGTGCTTCCCGCCGCGCTGCTCGACCAGCCTGCTGCCGGGCAGACGCCACCCGTGCCGACAAACACCATCGAACCGGACTCATTCCATAAACATTGAACAGCCTGATATCAGCTGGCGGACCCGCGACCGGTGCTCCGCCAGCCGGGCACGTAGGTGCGGCGCAACCACTGCGGACACAGAGCTTGACACCAGAGTGGCCGCTTCCGCGAATATTGCAGTCACCAACCGGAGGTTGGCCCTCCGCGTGCAGCGTAACCATAATGCCGCGCCAGAACACCCAGTGCTGCGATGAGAATGCCCTGCGCATGCTTCTCGTTGACCGGCCTGCCGCCCCACCCCTGGCGCATCGCCCACTCCCGCACCGAGCGCTGCAGGCCGACGACATGCCAGACGCATGAGCCGGCCGGACTGCCGAGCCCGCCAAGAGCGTCCAGCGCGGAACTCATACGACGACGTGCGTCGACTTGCGCGTCGGAGAGATCAGCCCCGCCACCACCGCCTGACAGCCGCGTCAGCGGCATGCAGCGAACGGCATCAAATCCCGCGATGGTGAACTGAGCCTGGAAGTCGCGCGCCGCATCGTGCATGTCCTTGGTGATCGTGCCGGCACGCAGCATGATGCCCAGCGTGTCGACGGTGCGGTGGTGCACAACCGGCCGGCCTTCCGGATCGGCCTCGTACACCGGTTCCAGCACGTCGTCTTGCCGCCGGATGACCGGCAGCCCGGCGATGACGCGCGCTGAAGAGTTCCGCTTTCGCCGCGCCATCACGCCATCTCCCGCCGGCCGTAGAGCCGCGTCGCCTCGTTGACCAGCGCTTGCCGCGTCCAGTCGTCGCGTACGTCAGCAAGCCTGATCACCACGATCCCCTGCTTGCGCCACGCCGCCCGACGCATTGCGAACAGTTCGTCCTCGGTCGGCAGCGAGCGCGGCAGGTGCCGCTCCAGGGAGCCGCGCATCGCGCTACGCATGGGTGACCTCACTCAGGATCGCGGCGTAGCCGGCAACGTCGATGACGCTGTCGAGGTGCGACGGGTCGCGCGTGAGCCGCGCCAGCTTCAGGTCGATCAGGCAAAGAGCCACCTTCGCCGGTGTCACCGCGACACCCAGCACCAACGACCAGCGTCGAGCGATATGCACGAACAACTCCCGTGGCGGCCCGTAAATGCCTTCACGGTGTTCGATGACATCGGCGGCTTGCTGCAACAGCAGGACGCCGTTCATCGGACGACCCCCACGCTATGGGCGATCGCCCAGTGCAGCAGCGCCAGCGCATCCGCCTCGTTATCGTCGGCCGGATTGAAGCCGAGCCGGCAGACGGCATCGACCACCGCCTGCTTGTCGGCGTTGCCCTTGCCGGCAATGTGCCGCTTGATGGTGCCCACCGGAACGCCCTGGTACGGGATCCTGTTCGCCTCGGCCCAGGCAGTGAAATGCGCGAGGTAGCCTCCGTACGCGTGGCTCGCCGCCGTCCCGATATGCCTCCTCACCTCCTCGAACACCACGACACCCACGCCGCCCGACGTCTCGTCGATCTCCTGCAGCCAGGCGCGGAACCGCAGCCAGATCATGCCGCCGCCTTCGAACCGGCCGGGACGGAACTCGCGGGTGCCGCTGGCGATCGCGCCGTCGCGGGTGCGCACGGCCCAGCCGGTGCGCTGGCCGAGATCGAGCGCGAGGATCACCGGCGTGGTCGGTCTGCCTCCGGCGAGCACCTCGATCGGCACCGGCGTCGTGACGCTTGCATCCACATGTCGTTGGACCAGAGTCTGGGTAGCCATGATCGTCCTCATCTCAGGGTCATCGTGGTGAGGATGGCGGCGGGGAACTGCCAGGAACGCCGCCGCCATCCGCTCTTTGCATTGCTCGCCGGGATTGGCGGGCCGGTATTTCCGTTCATGCTGCGGTCTCGGTCATCTCGCGAAGCGCCCAAGCGCGTTTGCCTCCTCGGATTTGTTGAGCGATTTCAATGCTCCGGAGGTACGTGGAGGTGTTCCCATATAAAGACGTATCGCGTGCGCGCGCTCGCGCGCGCGTGACGCCGATAACCTGAAATACCTCCACGTACCTCCACACACGCAAAAGTAGCGGCCTTGGCGAGCGGGTTTTTCGCGCTAAAGTCGTGGTGCGTTGCATCGCCTGCTCAGCCCCCATAGCGCAGGTCATCCGAGTAGTCCTTCCGCTGTAGCCTGATGCCGATGAAGCCGCTCACGTTGGATCCTGGCGCTCGTCTGGACTCGAAGCCGCGCGCCTTCAGCGCGCCGCGGAACTTCGGCTCGCTGCCGGCCGACATGCCCGAGCGCTCCGCCCACGCCGTCCAGGCGGCGTAGAGATCACGCGTCGTCTCGTGCGCCATCGGATCGCGGACGCAGCACTCGGCGAGCCAGCGGCCGAAGCTGTCTTCGTCCTCGAAGTACTCGGCGGTGGCCTCGATGACAGCGGCTGGCGGGTTGAGCCCTTCCGCCTGCCACTCGAGGCAGCCCTGCAGCGCCCAGCCGAGGATTGCCTGCCATTCCTCCTTCAGCTTGTCGAACAGGTTGGGATCGCGCTCCTCCGGCGGGATGCGCACGGTGAACGGCAGCAGGTGGAAGCGCCTCCGGATCGCCTCGTCGATGTTGCGCAGTCCGGGCTTATGGTTGCCGGCGATCAGCAGCTTGAACTGCGGCGTGTAGGTGAAGAAGTCCTGGCGCATGAACCGCGCGGTGATCGGATCGCCGCCGGTCAGCGCCTTGATCCGGCTCTCCGCCCAGCGGCGGCCTTCCTCGGTCTCCTGGGCGGCGACGATGCGGGCGCCGCGCAGCATCGCGAGCTCTGTCGGATGCCGGTCGGTGTGGCTTTCGGTGAACGTCTCCATGCCGGCAACTTTCGCGTAGTCGCCGAGAATGGCGGTCAGCGTGTTGAGGAAGGTGCCCTTGCCGTTGGCGCCGGTGCCGTAGAAGAAGAACAGCGCATGCTCGCGGGTCGAGCCGGTGAGGCCGTACCCGGCGATGCGGCGCAGGAAGCGCTGCAGATCCCGATCACCGGCGGTGACCTGATCGAGAAACCGCTGCCAGCGCGGGCAGTCGGCGTTGGCAAGTGCCACCGCGGTCATCTTCGAGCACAGCGCCGCCCGGTCGTGCGGACGGACCTGGCCGGTGCGCAGGTCGACGATGCCGTCGGGCGTGTTCAGCGTCCAGGGGTCGGCGTCCCAGTCGTCCGGTGCGGTCGCATGCCGGGCATCGGCACGCGCGAGATTCACCACCGCGGCCACCGTCTTGGCGCTGGCGACCAGGCTGGCAATTTTTGCCGCCGTCTTCTCGTTGTCGATGCGGGCGAGCGCTTCGGCGGACTTGTCGCGGCACAGCCGACGGGCCAGCGAGAACACGCGGCGGATGTTGTCCTCGCGCCAGCGGCCGCGCTGCCATTCGAACCAGGCGCCGAAGATCTCGCAGTAGCGCAGATCGTCGGCATGCCGCGCCGTGAACGCCAGCGTCAGCGCCTCGTCGCAGTAGGGGATGAGGAAGGGCTCCGGAGCCTCCGCCGCGGACTGCTCAGGCAGAACCCGCTCCCACAGCGGTGCCGCCTCGCACAGCGCGACCAGTTGCTGGGCATCGCCGCTGGCGTCGAGCCAGTCGGAGACGTCGCCGCCCTTGGCGAGGCCCAGCAGCGTCACAATGCGGATGCTGTCAGCAACGCCGTGCAGGCTTGCCGCGACCTTTTCCGCGTGGCTGCGGCCGGCATCATCGTTGTCCGGCAGGACGCAGACGGTGAGACCCTGGAAGTGCCGGTTCAGCTCGGCTGGCCACTTGTTGGCGCCACCGGCGTTGCAGGTGGCGACGAAGCCGAGGCTTGCGAGCCGCTCGACGTCCTTCTCGCCCTCGACAATGAGGACGGGCTGTTCGGCAGCAAGGGAGCGCAGCTCGAACAGCCGATAGGGCACCTGGCGCACGCCCTTCACCCGCCACGTCCAGCCTCCCTGCCCATCCGGACGGCGCTGGCAAAAATCCTTGGGCTCGAAGCGGACGACCTGGAAGACCAGTTCCCCGGCCTCGTCCCGGTAGTCGTAGGTAGCGACGATCCGCCGCTTTGGTCTTGTCTGAGGCTTCGTCTCAATCGACACGCCGATCTGCGAGTGGAGCCAATGAACCACCTCGCCGTTGGAGAGGCCGGTGTGCTTGCGCACGAGATCGAGGACGCCGCCGCCGATCTTGTTCTCGTGGTCGTACCACTCGCCGCGCTTCTCGCCGGCGATCTCGATAGCGAGCGAGCCGTGCGTGCCGTAGCGCAGCTGCGCGCGCGTCGACAGCACCCGGTTCGGCTCGCCAAACAGGGCCTGCGCCACCTCCTCGATCCGCTCGCTGAGCCCCCGGGCGAGCTCGGCGGGTGGCACGCTGCGGCGCGGCACCGTCGCACCGAAGGGCTGGACCTCATTCAGATCAATCAAGGATCACCAGCCCTTTCTCGGCGCGGGTGATCGCCGTGTACAGCCAGCGGGCGCGATCTTCTGCCGTCCGGCCGAGACCGTCGTCGAAGACGATGACGTTGCGCCAGGCGGATCCCTGCGCCTTGTGGCAGGTGATGGCGTAGCCCCAGACCGCCTCGATCAGTCCCTTGCGGACCCAGTGGTCGCGGCGCTCGCGCTCGCGATCGGGTGCGACGTGCTCGTCGAAGTGGCCCTTGTAAATGAACTGCCGCTCGTCATCGGCACCCAAGGTCTCGCCGTCCTCGCTGCGCATGACCGCAGAGAAGCAGTGCGCGGTCTCGTCGCGGACGTCCGACAGCTGGAGGAACATGCCGTTGACGACGCCGAGGTCGTTGCGGTTCTTCAGGCAGATGATCTTCTCGCCGGCACCCATGGGATAGACGCCCGGAAAGCCGGCCGCCTGCTTCATCGCCATGTTGAGCTGGATGCGGGTGGCGTTGCGCCCGCAGATCACCTGGCCGCCGCGCAGCATCTGCTCCGGGCCCACCTCGTCGCGGCGCATCTTCCAGACGAAGGCGTCGTGCTCGCCGTAGGCGATCGGCTGGCCCTGCCGCGCCATGGTGGCGAGGCGGATGATGGCGCTCTCACCGGCCTGGCGGTGGATCTCGGTCAGCATGACGTCGGGAGGATCGCTGGTGAAGGCGCCGTCGCCCTTGATCGGCGGCAGCTGGCCGGGATCGCCCAGCACCAGGATCGGCTTGCCGAAGGCGAGCAGATCGGCCGCCATCTCGGCACCGACCATCGAGACCTCGTCGAGGACGATCAGCTTGGCGCCGCGGACGATCGACTGCTCGTTCAACACGAACCGCGGCTTGTGGATGTCGTCGAGGCGGAGCTCCAGGCTGCGCAGCCGCGACTCCTCGAGGAAGCGCTCGCGCGGCCCCAACGTCGGCAGCTTCGCGCGGATGGTGGCAATGTCCGCCTTGACCCGCTCGATCTCCTCCTTGGTCGCCTCGGAAACGCGATAGATCAGCGAGTGGATGGTCGACGCGGGCGTGCCCTTGCGGGTCATTACCAGCGATGCTTTGCCGGTGAATGCGGCATGAAGCACGCCGCCGGTAGTGGGACAGGTACCGTCCGGCGCCCGCGTCATGGTCTCCAGACCGAGCTCGGCGATGGCGTGCCGTGTGATGGTGGTCTTGCCCGAACCGGCATAGCCGAACACCCGGAACACGGGTTGCTCTTTGGTGCGGTTCTCGAACCACTCCTTGATGTCGCGAATGGCCTGCGCCTGCAGCGGTGACGGGGAGAAGCTGGCGCTCATCGGTCGCTCTCCCAACAGCGGTGCGCGTACGGGCAGAAGCGGCACAAATAGAAATCGGAAGTGTCGGCAATCCGGGGCAGCAGCTCACCGGCTTCCGCGGCGCGGATCACCGTCACCGCCTTGTCGGACAATGGTTGGGCCTCGGCGCCGTCGAACGGCACGATCTCGTGGTACAGCGCCAGCGAGTCCCGGTTGGTCGCGGTAAACAGCGCCACCGGCAGCTGCATGTACGCCATGTACAGCTGCACCTGTGCCAAGTAGACCGGCCGCGCGGCGCGGACGCCGCCGCTGATGACGTCGCTCCACGACTTCTGGCCCAGCGCCTTGTGTTCCCAGAGCGCGGGCCAGCCGATGCCGATGTCTGGCCCGTCGACGATGGCGCCGTCGATGTGACCGCGGATGCGGCCATCGGCGATCGAGAAGCCGAACTGCTCGCCGGCACGGTTGCGAGTGCGGACATCCAAGCCGGCGCTTCGCAGCCAGCCGACGCAAAGGTCTTCCAGCTGATGACCGACCTCGAAGATGCGCAGCGTCCTGGCCGCGAACTCCCGGCCGTCGTCCTTCGGCGTGGATGTGATCTCGTAGACCAGCTTGCGCGCGCACGGCTCGCCGATGCGGCTGGCGCCGAGATAGTCGCGCGCGGGCTTCGCCCGATCGGCCGCGACCAGGGCGGAGTCGATCAGCGCGTTGAGCCGCGTCGCCGCCTGGTCCGGGGACGCCGCTCGTCCATAAACGAAGCGCGAGCCGGCGTTGAGATCGATGACGTCGTGCATCGGCGTCGCCTAAAACGGCACGTCGTCGTTGAGCGACTGGCGCTGCATCGAGTCCTGGAAGCCGTCGATGCAGGCCTCGATCAGCCGGTCGATCTCCGCCGCCGCTCGATCATGAAAAGGCTCCATCAGGCCGAGCTCGGTCAGTGCCTCGGCAAAGAATCGCCGCGCATCCCGAACCGCCTGCTTTTCCATGTCGGTCTTATCGATCATGCCGTTGTTCCTTCCGGCGAGCGCCGAGCCGGCGTCGAGGCAGCGCATCGAGCAGAAGCGGTAGCTGGGATAGCGATCGAAGCGGAGCTCGCGGGTGTAGCCGAAGCCTCTCGCCTCCCGGCGGCAGATGGCGCACAGCCTGGGTAGAGGAGCGCGGCCAGTTCCCCGCTGTCCTTCGACTGCTCGCGGATCCGCTCCGTCGCCAGCACGATGAACCGGCTGATCGCCGCGGCCGCCATGCACTCCAGCTCGCCCAGGCTGAGGGCGGCGATGGGCTGCTGCAGCCGTCCTCTTCCTTCCAGCCATCGGCCGATGTCCCCTGCCGCCTTGCGGGTCACGTGCGCCTGCCATGCGTCGTCGGTCATGACGGTCATTCAGGAGGCCGCCTCAGCCGTTCAGCCAGGCGGGGCCTGCCGGTTTCAATGCCTGCGTTGCCGCCGACTGCGGAGCCGGCTGCGGGGCTGGTGCGGAGGGTTCGGCCGGCCGCTGCCAGAGCGGCGCACTCGTCGTCGCTGCCGCAGGCTTCTGCTGCGCGCTGCCCCACGCCGGCGGCTGAGCCGTCGCCGCGCCGCGGCTGCCAGCTGCCGACCGCGGCTTCGACGGGCGCGGAGCGACGTCCTCGCCGTTCATCACCGCCCGCCACTCCTTCTCGGTCGGCAGCACCGGGTGATCGAGCCGGTTGTGATCGGGGTAGCGCGGGTCGTTGTTCGGCTCGACCGCGACCTTGGCGACGAAGCTGATGCCATTGAGATCGGCGAGGCCGCGCAGCTGCCGCTTGGCCTTCGCCGCTTCGCTCATGTCCTCGGGATCGAGGCCGAGCGCCGAGTCGATCATCGCCCGGAAGATGCGCTTGGAAATATTCCAGCCGATCGAGGCGCCCTTGTCGTCCACCTTGCCGCCGGCGACGGTGAACAGCTGCCAGAACTTGCGCTTGGCGTACGGTCCCTCGACGACGGTGAACTCGCAGTCGAGCGACAGCACGTCGCTGCCCGGAGCGTTGGAGGCCTTCAGCAGGCCCTTGTCGACCTCGGTATGGCCGTCGATGCCGCCCGGGCGGATCGCCATCGCCACCTTGACGAAGCTGCCGTCGGGGAGCAGCTCGCCGCTGTTGATCGGCTCGACGTCGTTCAGGTCGAACATTGAAATCACTCCTTCAGATGCGGTTGATCTTGGCGAGCAGGGCGCCGAGATTGGCGGGCTCGGTGACATCGAGGCGTCCCGACCGGTCCTTGGCGGGCAGGCCAAACGGATTTCCGGCGCGGCAGACGAGGCGGCGGACCTGGCCCTTCGCCGGCTCGTGCCGCCAGCCGTCGCCCTCCGGCTCGAACAGGCTCATCGAGATCACCTGATCGACGATCCCCGGCAGCTCGCGGCCCGCCTTGCCGCCTTCCATCTGCGGCTGCCAATGTTCTCGATTGAATTCGTCGACCACCCGCTCGAGGACGCCGACGAGGATCACCGTCTTGCCGGGAGCGTGCTGCAGATGCTTCAGCAGCGCGATCACCTCGCGGGCGAGCAGCCCGAAGGCGCCGCGGGTATCCGGCTTGCCGGTCTTCTCGCTGAACGCCTCTGGCCGCGTCTTCGCCCACGACATTGCCTGGCGGGTGAGATCGGTAATCGAGTCGACGAAGATGATCCGCTTGTCGGCGATACGGATGGCGAGGTCCGGATACGTGTCGGTGAGATACCGGTGGTGCGCCTCGGAGAAGAAGCCGTCTGCCGGCGCCGCCGGATCGATCCCGCCGATCAGGCAGGCGATGTCGACGGCATCGGCAAAGGTGCGGATGGAGATCGACTCGCCGGGCCAGCCCTGAACCGACTTGAGCCCAGCCTCCAGGTCGACGCACAGCGTCTCCTCGGGCGGCAACGTCATCAGCTGCGACGTCTTGCCGACGCCGGAAGGTCCGAACAGGGCGACGGTGGTCTTGCCGTTCGCCTCGGCGAGGCGCTGGTCGGCGGTGACGATGCGAAGGGTCATGGCGACTCCGAACTCGCGGATCGTTTCGGGAAAGTGGCGAGCCGGCTTTGCGGCTATGCGTGGACGGAGCGGCCGATACGCCGTGGCGTCTGCTCGGCCCACGTCGCTTGCTGCTGGACCGTCGGCGTCGGCGACGCCGCCGCGACAGAACCAGTCACTTGGCGGAGCTGCTGCTCTTCAAAGGCCTCGATGTCCTCGAGGCGATAGACGATGCGGCCTCCGAGCTTCAGAAACTTCGGGCCCTGTCCGAGCCAGCGCCAGCGCTCCAGGGTCTTGGGCGAGATGCCCCAGCGCTCGGCCAGCTGTTTCTGATTGAGGTGCCGCGTGGACATTACCGTCTGCTCCAGCCGTGTCGAAATCGTGCTGGCAGGATGGCACACCGGCTGTAGGAGAACCTGTGGGGTCGTTGTTGGAAAGCCTGTGGGAATTTGCGCCGGCGGCTACGAAAGACGACGGTCAGGCCCTGGTGATTGAGCCGAGAAGCCGGCAGATCAGATCTTTAGCCAGTAGTATCCCTGGCCGTCGCTACCAATGAGATGCTCATAGGCTTCTTTATTGGTGTCGAAAATCTGAATGATCCGCTGATTGCTTCCAGCGGCTGCGACGGCCTCGTCCTGATGAATACGCTCCACCCCGGAATGATAGCCGTCGTAAAGCGCTTCGATGACCGCCGCCTGCTTCTTTGAAAACGTGTAGCTTTTATCGCCGACTGTCGCCGACCGGAAGCCCTCGGAGAATACGTAGCCAACCCCGATGACTACCCGATCATCGGCGCGCAGCGCTGCGAGCAAGGCTGCTTCTTCGACTGCAAGACCGGCATTCGTCATTCGGCACGCGTCCGCCAGAAACACAGGCGCGTGGCGTTTCGGCAATCGATCGGTAAGAGCAGAGGCGGGCGAAGACGTCAGGAGCAAAGCCGGCACAGTCGCCGGCTTTGTAGCCAGCGCAGCGCCTGCCCGTTCGATGGACTCCAGATCAGTCAGGCGCCTACCGAAATAGAAGCGCGTCCGGTACGCCTTGATACGCTGCTCGCCGAGAAACCAGAGATGGTCGGGCACCAACTCCTCCGCCGCCGGGCGCGAAAGCACGTTGATGCCCTCGCGGAGGGCGTCGATCATCCAGCGGATGTCGACCTCCAGGACCGCCAGGTCGGCGGCGTCGATCGGCAGGAAGCCCTCATTGTAGCAGTAGGCGCGAAAGGTCCCTGCGTCCGTCCACTCCACGCGAACGTAGTGGTGCTCGTCGCAGGCGGGGCATGGAATGGTCCGAACGGCATCCGACTGCGTCAATGCTCCGAGTCGGGACAATCGATCGATTGCGACGCGGTTCTTCGTCCACATCGCCGAACCGACCGAAACAACCGGGTCAGGCAGCTCCAACAGCTCACAAAGCAGATTGATCATCAGGATCGGGAGTCAGCCCATGTCAGGGAATGATCTGCCAATCCCTCAGATGGCGTTCGATGAGCTCCCGATCGCTTCTTCGGAAGTTCTTTAGGTTCGTGCTACACGGCTTGGTCAGTTCGACATGTAACGCCTTCCCACGTCCGCCTGCCGGCACCTCAAGGTGCAGGCTGATCGTCGCGTGCACAACTTCGAATCCACCGTTGATCGGGTTCGAGCTGCTGAGCCAGGTCCTGGCGAAAGCATGCGCCGAGGGGGCGTCTTCCCAGGGCGGAGTGTCGATCAGGATGGCGCCCTGACCTTTCCTCGGCGCTTCCAGCTTCAGCCGGCGGATACGCGCCTTGATCACGCCGTCCGATCGGTTGACGGGCAGCACCCTGTCCACGAGAAGGCCCTGAAGATCGAACTCCTGCGCGAGGATGAGTTCGCCACCCGGCGGAATACCCAGTACGTGCTCGCCGAAGATGTCGCGCAACGCCTCGTGCACCGGCCTGCCGCCCTTGGCGACGGTCTCCACGCACCCGGTTGCCGGCACATAAACGACGGCAGCTTCCTTCGCCGGCCGGGAAGGTCGCCGCCTGAATTGGCGATTTTCGAACTCAGGCCGGTTGCTCGGCAGATCCTCGACGTACAGCGTAACCTGAACGCTGTCATTGCTGTATCGATCGATCACCTCGGCGAAGAACGCCTGTCCTGAACCGTCCCGCTTCCGGAACCAGGAGCTCATGGCGGCGCCGAAGCGCTGAATGGCGTCGTCCGTACGGTCGAGTGCCAAGTCTGCCTGGACTTGGTATCGCCGTCCCTGGGAGCGCTCGACATAGTAGTCGAAGTATCGAATCTCTTCGGCCGCCCGAAACAGCCCATCGTCGTCGATCAGCACCCGCAGCGCACGCTCCTGACCGTT
>WBZV01000486.1_pt1 | contig 23384 bp, 27 predicted proteins | sample 5204221 | NCBI WGS metagenome assembly WBZV01 (sample SAMN12344360, study PRJNA552823) | activated sludge metagenome | biome: Activated sludge suspended growth; feature: Nitrification reactor; material: Wastewater; isolation source: activated sludge from nitrification reactor of wastewater...
CGCTGCCTGCCGACGCCACCGCGGCACTGCGTGCGTTCGTGGACGAATTCGGCTATGACCGGGACAACCTGGATCAGGCCCGGGAGCACGGATTGACGCCCCTGATGCGGGCTGCGCTGCTCGGTCGTCCCGATCTGATCGAGGCGTTGCTGGCCGCGGGCGTGGATATCGCCCGGCGCAACGGGGACGGCAACAATGCCCTGTGGCTGGCCTGCGTGTCACGGGAGCCGGCGGCCATCCGGGCGCTGGTCGCGGCGGGTATCGATCTGGACAACCGCAATGATGTGGGGGCCACCTGCCTGATGTATGCGGCGTCGAGCGGACGCCCCGAGATTGTCGAGGCCCTGCTGGCGGCCGGTGCTGACCCGTACATCCGCAATGATGATGACGTCTGCGCGGTGGATCTGGCCTCCACCATCGAGTGCCTGCGTCTGCTGCGGCACACGGCCCGCTGATCACTGGCGGGGCGAAGGCCACACCCGGCCCGCGGGCCGGGGGCTGTGCTCAGAGGGTGTGAATAAGTCTGCTGCGCGACCCGATTTCGCCCCTGCGATGCTCACCGTACCTTTGTACGGCTGCGCTTCTCAGGGCGAACTCGAACCGCTCGCTACGATTTCTTCACTCCCTCTTAGTGCAGGGTGCGGGGCATGGCGAGGGTGAATTCCGGCACCGGTGCGTCGAAGCGGCTGCCGTCCTCGGCCACCATGCGGTAGCTGCCTTTCATGGTACCCACCGGGGTGGCAATGGTGCAGCCGCTGGTGTACTCGAATTGTTCACCGGGTCGCAACAGGGGTTGCTTGCCGATTACCCCAGCCCCTTCCACCTCCTGCACCGCACCTTCCGCATCGGTGATGATCCAGTGCCGGCTGACGAGCTGGGCCGGCACCTGACCGGTGTTGCGGATGGTGATGTGGTAGGCGAAGACGTAACGGTTCGCCTCGATGCTGGATTGCTCCTCGATGTAGCGCGCCACGGCCTTGACTTCGATGGCGTCCTGATCCTTGCGGGTTGTCATTGTCTTGAGGTGATGCGCGTTGGGGATTCAATTGAAGCCGAATTGTCGTCGCACCGCAACCATAGCGGGCACCGGGCGGCGCGCTGCGTTGGCGTGGTGCCGGCCGGGCGGGTAAACTCCGGCACCTCCGCGTTCTCCCCGCCAGGACTTGCCATGAGCTTCCGCATCGCCCCCAGTATCCTGTCCGCCAATTTCGCCCGCCTGGGTGAAGAGGTCACCAACGTCATTGCCTCGGGCGCCGACTGGGTCCATTTCGACGTGATGGACAACCATTACGTGCCCAACCTGACCATCGGCCCGCTGGTGTGTGAAGCCATCCGCCCGTGCACCACGGCGCCCATCGACGTGCACCTGATGGTCAAGCCGGTGGATCGCATCGTGCCGGACTTTGCCAAGGCTGGTGCCAACATCATCACCTTTCACCCGGAAGCCTCCGAACACGTGGACCGCACGCTCGGCCTGATCCGTGACAGCGGTTGCCAGGCCGGCCTGGTGTTCAACCCGGCCACGCCGCTCAACTGGATGGATCACGTCATGGACAAGCTCGACGTGGTGCTGCTGATGAGTGTGAACCCGGGTTTCGGCGGCCAGTCCTTCATCCCCGGCACCCTCGACAAGCTGCGCGAGGCTCGGGCGAAAATCGATGCCTACACCGCCCGCACTGGCCGCCGGATCCTCCTCGAGATCGACGGTGGTGTGAAGGTGGACAACATCGCCGAGATCGCCCGGGCCGGGGCTGACACCTTCGTGGCCGGCTCGGCCGTGTTCGGCGCGGGCAAGGACAGCGACCCCCAGCGCTACAACAGCGTGATCGCCGCCCTGCGCGCGGCCCTGGCCGGGGTCTGATCCGGCCGCCCAATGGAGTGATCCCCCTCGCGCTCAGGCCCGCTTTTGGCGCAGGGCCGAGGGGGGCCTGCCGAGGATCCGCAGGAAGGCCCGGCGCATCCGCTCCTGATCGCCGAAGCCGCAGTCCCGGGCCACCTTCTGTACCGCCTCCCGTCCGCTCTCGAGTGCCGCGGCGGCGGCTTCGACCCGCAGTTTTTCCACCGCCCTGGCCGGCGTAAGGCCTGTTTCCTCCGTGAAGCGGCGGGAAAAGTGGCGGGGACTCATGCACACCCGGGCCGCCAGCGCGTCCACGTCCAGGCGCTCGTCCAGGTGCTGGCGGATGTGGTCCAGCAGGGGCGTGAAACGAGTGCCCACGGCTTGCATCTCGGCCAGTTCCGAAAACTGCGATTGCCCGCCCGGGCGGCGGTAATACACCACGAGCTGACGGGCCACCTGGCGTGCCACTGTCTCGCCGACGTCGTCGGCAATCAGGGCCAGGGCCAGGTCGATGCCCGCCGAGATGCCCGCTGCGGTCCATATGGGCCCGTCCTGTACGTAAATCCGGTCTGCTTCCAGCCGCACATCCGGAAAGGCGCGGCGGAAACGGGATGTCCGGCTCCAGTGGGTGGTGGCCTGACGGCCTTCCAGCAGCCCGGCGCTGGCGAGCAGCCATGCCCCGGAGCACACGCTGGTGGTCCGCCGCACCCGGGTGCTGCATTGACGGACGAAGTCCCGTGTCGCCGGACAGGCCGATGCGGCATCCACGCCGTCGCCACCAACCACCATCAGCGTGTCCGGGGTCTCGTTGTCCTGAAAGGCGCGGGTCTGCAGGGCCGCGCCGCAGGAGCTCGTCACCGGGCCACCGTCCCGGGAGATCAGCTCCAGGACATAGCTGCCCGATGCAAAGCCGTTGGCCGTTTCGAAGGCCGACAAAGGGCCCGCCGCATCAAGGATCTGGAACTGGGGATAGACGAGGAGGGCAAGGGTACGGGGCATGGCAGAAAAGGTGGCTTATATGTCATTTACGCCACTCACTGTAGCCGGCGACCATGGCGGCGTCAAAGCACTCCGGAGCACATCCATGAACGCCAACGTGTTTCTCCTGGCCCTCAGCCAGGCCCTGATGATGACCATGGTCGGTCTGGTCCTGTCGAGTTCGGCACTGGTGGCCGTCGGGCTTTCCGCGCCGTCGGGGCTGGCCAACCTGCCCCTCGCGGCCCAGTACCTGGCCACCTTGCTGGTGCTCCATCCGGCGGCGGGTTTGATGGCCCGGCGGGGGCGGCGGCCGGTGTTCGTGGGCGCGGCCCTGGTGGGGGCCTGCGGCCTGCTGATGGCGGCACTGGCCATTCACCTCGGTCAGTTCGGACTTTTCGTCGTGGCCGGGTTGTGCATCGGCGTGCTGGGCGGGGTTGGGCAGTTCTATCGTTTTGCTGCCATCGAAGCGGTTGCGCCGGCGAGCAAGGGCCTGGCCGTGTCCCTGACCCTCACTGGCGGTGTGCTGGCGGCTTTTCTGGGGCCTTGGCTGGCCCGCAGCACCCGCGACATGCTCGGCACGCCTTTCCTCGCGAGCTTCCTGGTGTTGGCCGGGGTGGCCTTTGTGGCGGCCCTGGCCGGCTGGGGCCTGCGACTGCCGGCTGCGCAGCGCGTGCATGCGGTGCAGCCGGCCCGGCCGGTGAAGCAGATCCTGGCCGACCCCGGTGTGGGCTTGGCCGTGGCAGGGGCGGTGGTGGCCTACGGCGTCATGAACCTGTTGATGACCGCCACGCCCCTGGCCATGTTGTGCACCGGGCAGCCATTTGATGCCACTGCCACGGTGATCCAGTGGCATCTGGTGGCCATGTTCGCCCCCTCTTTCCTCACCGGCAGCCTGGTCGGCCGGATCGGTGCCCTGCGGGTGATGCTCATCGGCGCCCTGATCAGCCTTGCTGCCATTGCCCTGGCGCTGGCGGGCGACAGCTACGCCCACTTCCAGTGGTCCCTGGTGGGGGTCGGCCTGGGGTGGAACCTGCTGTACGTGGGCGCTACAACCCTGCTTGCGGAGCACTGGCGGGCCGAGGAGAAGGGCAGGGTCCAGGCGGTCAATGACAGTCTGGTCTTCCTGGGGGTGACCCTGGCGACGCTCGGTGCTGCACCGTTGGTGGACCGGCTGGGTTGGAGTGCGGTCAATGCCTGGGCGGCCATCCCCCTGTTGGTGATGGTGCTGGCGCTGGGGCGTGCCCTGCAGCGGCGGGCCGGGCTGGCGTCGGCGGCATGATCTCCCTTATGCTGCAGCCCGCCGCCTTCTTCCTGCCGTGAGCCCGCCGATGTCCCCGACCCGCACCGCTGTTCTGTTTGACCTGGACGGCACCCTGCTCGATTCCATCCCCGATCTGTCCGAAGCCTGCCGGCGGATGATGGCCGAGCTTGGACGTCCGCCCCATTCCCTGGAGGCGATCCGGACTTTCGTCGGCAAGGGCATGGTCAATCTGGTACGGCGTTGTCTGGTCGAGTCCGGTTCGGCGCAGGACGCCGAGGTGGATGCGGCGGTGGAGGTCTTCCGCCGCCACTACGCGGCGGTGAATGGCGAGCGCACGGTGATCTATCCCGGTGTGGTGGAGGCGCTGGAGGCCTTGGCCGCGGCGGGGGTGCCCATGGCCTGCGTGACCAACAAGCCTGCGGCCTTCACCGGCCCCCTGCTTGAGCACACCGGCATCGCCCGCTTCTTTCAGGTGACGGTCAGCGGCGACACCCTCCCGGACAAGAAACCCCATCCGGCGCCCCTGCTCCATGCCTGCGCCCAATTGGCGGTGCCGGCCGCGGCTGCCTGGATGATCGGTGATTCCGCCAATGACGCCGAAGCGGCCCGCGCGGCGGGTATGCCGGTGCTGTTGGTCACCTATGGCTACAGCGAAGGCATGTCGGTGGACAGCATCGAATGCGACGGGCTACTATCCAGCCTCGTCGATGCGCTGCCGCGCATTGTCGTTTGACCTTCACGGACACCCATCCATCGTGACCCAGAAGCGCATGTTCTTCGTCGAGGAGTTCCCTGCCGTTCGTATCCCCTGCTGTGGCGGATGCGGCGGCCGGTCATGGCTGCTCGCCTGAGCCAGCCCTGAAGGAAACGCCGGGCCGTCCCAAGTTTCCTTTCCCCCCTTGGGGGCAAGCTGGGTGAAACCTAGCTGTGGGGGCACTGATCAGCCACGGGCCTGCCCCGTGATACCCTCGCGAAAAAAGCATCATGCACTTCCGGAGTCTCCATGACCGAAGCCGAATTCAACGCCCTGGCCGCCCAGGGCTATAACCGCATCCCGGTTACCCTCGAAACCTTTGCGGATCTCGACACCCCGCTCTCCGTCTACCTGAAGCTGGCCAACGCGCCCAACACCTACCTGCTCGAATCCGTGCAGGGGGGCGAGCGTTTCGGCCGCTATTCCATCATCGGTCTGGCCGCCTCGACCCGCATCGAGGTGCATGGCCGTTCGGTGCTGCTGCTGACCAACGACCGGCTGGTGGAGCGTCGTGACTATGGCGATCCCCTCAACTTCGTCGCCGAGTTCATGGACCGCATCAAGGTGCCGCCCCGCGATCACCTGCCGCGCTTTGCCGGCGGTCTGGTGGGCTGCTTCGGCTACGACACCGTGCGCTACATCGAGCCGCGGCTGGCCAAGACAGAGAAGCCCGACGCGCTGGGCACCCCCGACATCCTGCTGCTGCTGTCCGAAGAGATCGCCATCGTGGACAACCTCTCCGGCAAGCTGACCCTGGTGGTCTATGCCGAGCCCGAGGTGCCCAATGCCTACGTGCGTGCGGTGCGCCGCCTGAAGGTGCTGCTGGGCAAGCTGCGCGAGCCGGTGAGCGTGCCGTCCGAGCAGGTTTGCGCGTCGGCCGAGGCGGTGTCCAGCTTCGGCGAGGAGGCCTTCAAGGCCGCGGTTCAAAAGGCCAAGGACTACATCGTCGAGGGCGACATCATGCAGGTGGTGCTAAGCCAGCGCATGAGCAAGCCCTTTGGCGCCAGCCCCCTGGCCCTCTACCGGGCGATCCGCAGCCTCAACCCCTCGCCCTACATGTTCTATTTCAACTTCGAGGAGTTCCAGGTGGTGGGCGCGTCCCCCGAGATCCTGGTGCGCCTTGAAGATGGCGACGTGACCGTGCGCCCCATTGCCGGCACCCGCAAGCGCGGCGCCACCCACGACGAGGATCTGGCCCTGGAGGCCGAACTGCTGGCCGATCAGAAGGAGCTCGCCGAGCACACCCAGCTCCTCGACCTGGGCCGCAACGACTGCGGCCGTGTGGCCCGCACCGGCACGGTCAAGGTCACCGAGCGCTTCACCGTCGAGCGCTATTCCCACGTGATGCACATCGTCTCCAACGTGGAAGGCAAGCTCAAGGACGGGCTCAATGCCCTGGCCGTGCTGCGCGCCACTTTCCCGGCGGGCACCGTGTCCGGCGCCCCCAAGCTGCGGGCCATGGAGATCATCGACGAGCTGGAACCCACCAAGCGCGGCATCTATGCCGGCTCGGTGGGCTATCTGGGCTTCCACGGTGACATGGACCTGGCCATCGCCATCCGCACTGCGGTGCTCAAGGACGGGCAGATCCACGTGCAGGCCGGCGCCGGCATCGTCGCCGACTCCAATCCGGAAGCCGAATGGCAGGAAACCCGGAGCAAGGCCCGCGCCATGTTGCGCGCCGCCGAGATCGCCGAAGCCGGGCTCGACACCCGCCTGTGATGGACATGAAAAAGGCCGCCCGGAGGCGGCCTGCTTTTCAACGACCGGTGATGGCAGGGTCAGAAGGCGACACCGACCTTGGCTTGTACCAGCCAGTTGTCGGCACCATGGTGGCCGCCGCCGATGTTCTTGTCGGTGGTGTCCTGCCAGCGGGCGCCGAGGCCCAGGTTCAGGTTGTTCATGCGGTAGTCCAGGTCGGCACCCACCTGCCAGGCAAACATGTCGGTGGTACGACCGCCGGCGTCCGACTTGACCCAGCCGATGCCGGGGCCGACGCCCAGGGTGAGGTTCTGGGCGATCGGGGTGGTCCAGCGGGGGTTCAGTTCCACGGTCTGCAGCTTCAGCCCGTCATTGTCGAAGCGGTTGTAGGAAAGTTTGGTGCGCACCACGCCGGTGGGCGTCTGCAGCAGGCCGCAGTTCATGGCCAGCTCGAGGCCCCAGGCGGTGCCGCTGTCCACGTGCTTCGGGTCCATCAGGCCACCGGTCACGGAGGCGACGAAGGCCGGGCTGTAGCCCTTGTCGAGAATGGGCAGGAACTTCCATTCGCCGGCCAGGGCCGGGGCGGCAGCGGTGGTGGCAAGGGCGGCGGTGATCAGGATGCGGGCGATCTTCATGGTGGGTTCTCGTTATGTTGTGGAAGGCGCCTTGACTATCCCATGTCCGGCCAGCCCCTGTCGGTAACCGCGGTCACATAGCAAAAATAGCCGGCCGGATGGCGCGCCCTGGCGGGTGAACCCGGCCGAATCTGCGAGAAAATGCAGCACTGCGCCGGCCATCCCCATGACGATTGCGATGGCCGGACGCACCTCAGGAAAGGATTTGCAGCCATGTTGCTAATGATCGACAACTACGACAGCTTTACCTACAACCTCGTCCAATACTTCGGCGAGCTCGGTGCCGACGTGAAGGTATTCCGCAACGACGAGATCACCGTCGAGCAGATCGCCCTGATGAAGCCCGAGCAGATCGTTGTCTCGCCGGGGCCGTGTTCACCCGCCGAAGCCGGCATCTCGGTGGCGGCCATCAAGGAATTCGCCGGCAAGATCCCGCTCCTCGGCGTGTGCCTGGGCCACCAGAGCATCGGCGCCGCCTTCGGCGGCAAGATCATCCACGCCAAGAAGCTGATGCACGGCAAGGTCTCGCCGGTGCATCACCTGGACCAGGGCGTGTTCAAGGGTCTGCCCAACCCCCTCACCTGCACCCGTTACCATTCCCTGGCCATCGAGCGCGAGAGCCTGCCCGACTGCCTGGAGGTCACCGCGTGGACTGATGACGGGGAGATCATGGGCGTGCGCCACAAGACCCTGCAGGTCGAGGGCGTGCAGTTTCACCCCGAATCCATCCTCACCGAGCGTGGCCACGATCTGCTGCGCAACTTCCTCGAACAATCCAAAGCCTGACCGGAGCCCGCCATGACCTTTAGCGCCCAGGAAGCCCTGCAACGCACCATCGACCACCGGGAGATCTTCTACGACGAGATGCTCTCCCTGATGCGCCAGATCATGGCCGGCGAAGTCTCCCCGGTGATGACCGCCGCCATCCTCACCGGCCTGCGCGTCAAGAAGGAGACCATCGGCGAGATTACCGCCGCGGCCACCGTGATGCGCGAGCTGTCCGCCAAGGTGGTGGTGCCCCGCGACAGCAACTTCCTCGACGTGGTGGGCACCGGCGGCGATGGCTCCCACACCTTCAACATCTCCACCGCCACCATCTTCGTGGCGGCGGCGGCCGGTGCCAAGGTGGCCAAGCATGGCGGGCGCAGCGTCTCCAGCAAGTCGGGCAGCGCCGACGTGCTGGAGTCCCTGGGGGTGAACCTCAACCTTAACGCCCAGCAGGTGGCCGAGTGCATTGAGGAAACCGGCATCGGCTTCATGTTCGCCCCCAACCACCACAGCGCCATGAAGAACGTGGCGCCGGTGCGCCGGGAGATGGGGGTGCGCACCCTGTTCAACATCCTTGGCCCGTTGACCAACCCGGCCGGCGCGCCGAACACCCTGCTCGGCGTGTTCCACCCCGACCTGGTGGGTATCTGCGTGCGTGTCATGCAGCGCCTCGGCGCCGAGCACGTGCTGGTGGTATACGGCCGTGACAGCATGGACGAAGTGTCCCTGGGGGCTTCCACCCTGGTGGGCGAGCTGAAGGACGGGGAGATCCGTGAATACGAGATCCACCCGGAAGACTTCGGCCTGACCATGATGTCCAGCCGCAACCTCAAGGTGGCCGACGCGGAGGCGTCGAAGGCCATGCTGCTGGGGGTGCTCGACAACACACCGGGCGCCGCCCGCGAGATCGTGGCCCTCAACGCCGGCACGGCGCTGTACACCGCCAACGTGGTGGGCTCCATTGGCGAGGGCATCGTCAAGGCCCGCGAGGTCATCGCCTCCGGCGCAGCCCGTGCCAAGCTCGAGGCCTTTGTGGCGGCGACCCGCAAGTTTGTTTGAGATGACGAGGCCCCCCACCAGGGGGGCCGGCCTGCAGTACCATGGGAAACTAAAGTGGCTATTCAGATAGCCATCTCATCGTGAGCGGAGGCGGACATGGACAGCACTTACTCGATTGCCGAGGCGCGGGATGCCCTGACGGGCCTGGTCCATCGTGTCGAGGAGGGAGAGCCCATTCAGCTCACCCGACGTGGCCGGCCGGTGGCAGTGTTGATTTCGGTGGCGGAGTACCAGCGCCTGAAAGCTCCCGTTGAATCCCGGAGTTTCGGCAGTGCCCTCGATGCGTGGCGGCTCCGTTGCGGTGAGAGCGTCTTGCATGGTGACGAGTTCGATGCTTTGCGGGATGCTGCGCCGGGGCGCTCTGCCGCTGACTTCTGATGCGTTATCTGCTGGACACCAACATTGTCTCCGAGGCGGCCCGGCCGGCTCCCCATCTGAGCGTGCTGGAGGCGCTCGAGCGGAATGCCGCGGAGTGCGCCATCTCGGCAGTCAGCTGGCATGAGTTGCTGTTCGGTGCCGAGCGTCTTGAAGACGGGGGGCGACGCCGGCAGATCCTGGCTTTCATCGATGAGGTGGCAAGCCTTTTTCCGGTGCTCCCCTATGATGCCGGCCCGGCTGCCTGGCATGCCACCGAGCGCGCACGGTTGGCCCGGACAGGCCAGATGCCTGCCTTCGCGGACGGTCAGATTGCAGCAACGGCCAGCCACCACAAATTGATCCTGGTCACGCGCAATGTCCGTGACTTCACACCCTTCGCCGGACTCGTCATCGAGAACTGGTTTGAACACTGATCCGGGAAATCCCATGTCCGACATCCTCAACACGATTCTCGCCGTGAAGCGCGAGGAGGTGGCCGCCGCCCGGGCGGTGGTTTCCGATGCGGCGGTGCGCGAGCAGGCGACCGCCCAGGCGCCGGCCCGTGACTTCGTCGGCGCCATCCGCAGCAAGATCGCCGCCGGCCACGCTGCAGTGATCTCCGAGATCAAGAAGGCCAGCCCCTCCAAGGGGGTGATCCGCGCCGACTTCCGGCCTGCCGAGATTGCCGCCTCCTACGAGAAGGCCGGCGCCGCCTGCCTGTCGGTGCTCACCGACCGGCAGTTCTTCCAGGGCGCCCCCGAGTACCTGCAGGCTGCCCGCGCCGCCTGTAGCCTGCCGGCCCTGCGCAAGGATTTCCTGGTGGACAACTACCAGGTGTTCGAAGCCCGTGCCATGGGCGCCGATGCCATCCTGCTGATCGCCGCGGCCCTCAGCCTGGCCGAGATGCAGGAGATGGAAGCCATTGCCGAAAGCCTCGGTCTGGGGGTGCTGGTGGAAGTGCACAACGGCGCCGAGCTGGATCTGGCCCTGCAGTTGCGCACGCCGCTGCTTGGCATCAACAACCGCAACCTGCGCACCTTTGAGGTCAGCCTGCAGACCACCCTGGATCTGCTGCCGCGCATCCCGGCTGATCGTATCGTCGTCACCGAGTCCGGCATCCTGGCGCCGGCCGATGTGGCCCTGATGCGCGCCAATCAGGTCAATGCCTTCCTGGTCGGCGAGGCCTTCATGCGGGCCGACGATCCGGGGGCAGGGCTGGCCAGCCTGTTTGGCTGAGCGCGTGTGATCAGGTCTTCTGCGCGGCCCGAGTTCCTTGCACGCTCCGGGCGATGAGCGACGCACCGGCCGACCCCGCCGGCCCTGATCCCCGTGCCGAGGCGGCGCCCCGGCCCGCCCGGGAAGGCTTGCTTGCGGGCCTGACGCGGGGTGTGCTGGGGGCCTGCATCAGCCTCTTCGTGCTTGTGCTGCTAGTGGTCGGCTGGCTGGGCGCCACCGAATCGGGGCTGCAGGCGGCGGCCGGGCTCGCCCACCACTTCAGTGGCGGCATGCTCCGTATCAACAAGCCCCAGGGTTATCTGCTCGGACAACTGCGGGCGGAATCGGTGCAGGTGCATACATCCACCCTGCAGGTGGATGTTATCGATCTGCGCATGGACTGGCGCCCTGGTGCCCTGATGGGCGGCACGCTGGATGTGTCCACCCTGAGCGCGGCGGATCTTTCCGTGGCGACCGCAGCCAGCGCCGAGCCGGCCACCCTGCCATTGGGTCTCGAACTTCCGGTGGCGGTGCATCTCGACAAGCTCGCCATCGACCGCCTGCGCATTGGTGCGCTGGTGGACGGGAAACCCGCCGAGCCGGATCTGGTGCTCACCGCCCTGGCCGGCAAGCTCGATTCCGATGGCCGTCAGCACCGTGTCTCCGGTCTGCGCGCTGTCGCACCCTTCGGGCAACTGACGGCGGAGGGCGAGCTGGATGGCCGCCGCCCCTTCGACCTTGTGGCCCGGGCCCATCTTTCCACCCTGCAAGAGGGTGAAGCCTATGAAGTGCAGGCGGATGCCGCCGGCACCCTGGAGAGTCTGAAGCTGCAGGCCCGGGCCGAGGGTGCCGGCTTGACGGGGGAGGCGCACGGGGTGGTGACGCCCTTTGCGGCCTTGCCCCTGCGCTCGGCGCGGCTGCTGCTGCGTGACGTGGATCCGGCGCGCTTCCACGCTGGTGCGCCGCAGGCCCGCCTCGACGTGGACCTGGACCTGACGCCGGTGGCTGCGTCCGGCGCCGCCTCCGGGCCGCCCGTGGCGCTGGCCGACTGGGTGATCAGCGGCCCTTTGCGCGTGGTCAATCATCGGCCGGGCACATACGACCGTGGCGCACTGCCCGTGGAGAGCCTGAGTGCCAGCCTGCGCTGGGCCCGGGGTGAGCTGGCCGCGTCAAGCGTGGATCTGCGCCTGCCGGGCCAGGGGCGTGCCACCGGCACCTTGCGCTGGAAGGCGCCGGCCCCCGCCACACCCGGCTTCGGTCAGCTCGACGCGGATCTGCGCATTGCCGGCCTCGACGCCCGGCGCCTCGACCAGCGTGCCGTGACCACGCGCATCGCCGGGGTCATCACTGCCCGCGCCGATGCCGACGCCCAGACCCTTGGTGCAGATCTGAGCGACACCCGCCTGTCCCTGCGCCTCAAGGCCCGTCAGGCGGGTGGCGTGATTCACCTGGACGAGGCCCTGGCCGTGGCCCGCTCCGCCCGCCTGGCCTTGAGCGGCAAGCTGTCCCTCGAAGGCGCGGGCGCGTTCGAAGCCAGCGGACGGCTGAGCCAGTTCGACCCCCGGGCCTTCGCCACGGCGGCTCCACCGGCCGATCTGAATGCCCGCTTTGAGTTGAGCGGAAAGCGTGCACCGCATCTTGCGGGGAGCCTGAATTTCGAGCTGGCCCCCAGTCAGCTCGAGGGCAAGCCCCTGGCCGGCAAGGGTGAGCTGGCCCTGGAGGGGGGCGCGCTCACCCGGGGCAATCTCGCCCTCGATCTGGCCGGCAACCGTCTGACTGCCCGGGGGCGCTACGGCCGCCCCGGCGATGCCCTCGAACTGCATGTGGACGCCCCCGCGCTGGCCGCCCTCGGCCATGGCCTGGGTGGGCGCATCAAGGCCGATGGGGTGTTCCGTGGCACCCTGGCCCAGCCGGCGGGCGAGCTGGCCGTGCTGGGTGACAAGCTGGCGGCAGGTGGCTTGCGTATCGATGCCGTCAATGGGCAGGGGCGCATGGGCGCGGGCCGCGGCGGGGAACTGTCCCTGCAACTGGCCCTGGCAGGCCTACGCAGCGGCAGCGATGCGGAAGTCCTGGTGCGCCGGGCCAGCCTGATCCTGACGGGAACCCGGGAGGCCAACAGCACCCGGATCGAGGTTCATGGTCTGCGCCAGCATTCGGCGGTCACGACCCTGGCGGGCCGTCTTTCCGATGGCCCCCGCTGGGAAGGGCGGCTGGAGGGTGTCGAGGTGACGGGCGACTATCCGGTCCGTCTGCTGGGGCCGGCCGCATTGCTCCTGTCCGGGGACATGTTGCGGCTGGGCACTGCCGAGTTTCGCGGCGGTGCAGGAGGGCTTTACCGTTTTGAGGAGACGCGCTGGCAGGCCCGCCACCTGGTGGCCCGGGGGCGGGTCAGCGGCGTGCAGGTGGGGGTGAACCTCGACCCGGCCACCCGTGCGGTGCGGCGCCAGGGGGATTCCCTGCAGATGGGGGGTGAATGGGATGTGGACATCGGGGAGCAAGCCAATGGCTTCGTTCGTCTCTACCGGGAGAAGGGCGATCTGATCCTGCAGGGCGACACGCCGGTGCGCCTCGGCCTGGATGATCTGCAATTCACTCTCTCGGCGGCGGCCAGCCGGCTGGCCTTCGGCTTCAGTGCCCACGGTAGCCGGCTTGGCAGTCTGGCCGGGGCGGGCACGGCCCTGGCCGAGCGCACGGCCGATGGCCGCCTGCGCCTGGTGCCCGGCGCGCCGTTGCTGGGGTCGGCCAGCCTCGACATGCCGTCCATCGCCTGGGCGGGGCCCCTGGCCGACCAGAACCTGAAGACCGATGGCAGCCTGAGGGGCGAGTTCACCCTGGCCGGCACTCCGGCGCGCCCCGAAACGGCGGGGCGCCTGCGCGGCGAGAAGCTCGATTTCGTGATGGCCGACCAGGGGCTGCACCTTTCAGGTGGCACTTTGGTGGCGGAGTTCAACCGGGAGGTGTTGCGCCTCGACGAGCTTAGTTTCGCGTCGCCCAACCGGGTCAAGCCGCGGGAGAACCGCATCGATGTGGCGCGTCTGACCCGGGAGCCGGGCACCCTCAGGGCGGCGGGCGCCATCCAGTTGGCCAGCGGGGAGGGACGTTTCAGTTTCAAGGCGGATCGTTTGCCCCTCCTGCAGCGGGCTGACCAGTGGCTGGTGCTGAGCGGTGAGGGAGAGGTCTTGAGTGGCTGGAACTCGGCCCACCTCAAGGGGCGCCTGGCCGCGGATGCGGGTTTCGTCGAATTGTCCCGGACGCCGGCGCCCAGCCTCGGCGATGACGTGGAGGTGGTCGACCCGCACCGAACCGAGAAGACGCCGGCAAGTCCGTTCAGCATGGGGGTGGATCTGACCCTCAGCCTGGGGAATGCCCTCTATGTGAAGGCCCTGGGGCTGGATACCCGCCTCGCCGGTGAGCTTCGTCTGCAGTCGGGCGATGGGCGGCCCCTCAGTGCCACCGGCGTCATCACCACCCAGGGCGGTCTCTTCGATGGCTACGGCCAGCGCTTGTCCATCGAGCGCGGCATCGTCACCTTCAACGGGCCGGTGACCAATCCGGGACTCAACGTGGTGGCCTTGCGCAAGGGGCTCGCGGTGGAGGCCGGGGTGGGTATTACCGGCACGGCCCGTCGGCCGGTGGTGCGGCTGGTGTCCGAGCCCAATGTGCCTGATCCGGAGAAGCTCGGCTGGATCGTTCTTGGCCGTCCACCCGATCAGGGCTCCGGTGGTGAAATGGCCTTGCTGCTCCCCGCGGCCCAGGCCCTGCTGGGTGGCACCGGTGCCGGGCTCTCGGCCGGGCTGGCCAGCGCGTTCGGATTCGACGAGATCTCCTTCGGCTCCAGCGTCGATCCTCGCACCCGGGTTCAGACTAGCAGCGTGGCGACCGGTAGCGTGACGGGCACCGCTTCCAGCGCATCGTCGAGCAACGTGGCCTCCGTGCCCGGTCAGGTCATCACGATCGGCAAGCGTCTGTCGTCCCGGGCCATGCTGTCCTTCGAGCAGAGTATTTCCGGGACGTCCAGCGTGGTCAAGCTCACCTACCAGCTGACCCGTCGCATCTCGGTGATCGGCCGGGCAGGCAGCGAAAACGCCCTCGACGCCCTGTACTCCATCTCGTTCAAGTAAGGCGTTTGCATGCTCGGCCGGGGCAATTGATCCCGGTCATGGACCGCGCCGGGGGCTTTGGGCGAGATGGAAGGCCGTCCGCCAGGAGTTCGCCATGTCCATCCGTCTTGATCCTCGCCGCATTTCCGGCGCCGTCGTGCTCGCAGCCCTGGCCGAGGGCTGGCGTCAGTTGCGTGGCTGCCTGAAGCCGGCGGCCGGCTTTGCCGCCGTTTTCGTGCTGATCGGCGTGCTGATCTTCGCCCTGCTGCTGTGGCTCGACCTTGCCCAGATGATCCTGCCCTTTGCCGGCGGTTTCCTGCTGGTGGGGCCGGCGGTGCTGAGCGGCTTCATTGCCCTGCGCCGGGCCCGGGCGGCGGGGCTGCGCCCCGGCATGGGGCAGGTGGTGGCGGCCTTTCGTGGGGCGCCCCGGGGCCTGTGGGTGGTGGCAGGGGTGTGTGCGCTGCTGTTCCTGATCTGGATCACCGATGCCGCCACGGTGTACAGCTTCATGATCGGCGTGGGGGCTGCTCCGGAGGCCGGGCAGGTGCTGCGCTTTCATGCGCTGACCGGGGTGATGGGGGCGGTGCTGGCTTTCATCGTGTTCTGTATCTCGGCATTCTCCGTGCCCCTGCTGTTCGATCGCAGGGCCAATCTGGTGCAGGCGGTCACGGCCAGCGTGAAGGCCGTTTTTGCCAATTTCGGGGCGATGCTGGTGTGGGGCCTGGTCCTCGCGGTGGCGGTGATCGCCACCATTCTGTGCCCGCCGCTGCTGTTGCTGAGTCTGCCCTGTCTCGCCTTTGCCAGCGATCTCATCTATCTTGAAATCTTTCCGCCGGATCAAGGTCTGCCGGATACCTCATCACTTGTTCAGGACTGTCATGGCAGATAATTCTCCGAAAACCGAGCTGGCCATCCTGGCCGGCGGCTGCTTCTGGTGCCTTGAAGCGGTATACCTGGGGGCGGATGGCGTGCGCAGCGTGACCTCCGGCTACATCGGTGGTCATGTGGACACGCCCACCTACGAGCGTATCTGCGATGGTGATACCGGCCATGCGGAGGCGGTGCGCATCGAGTTCGAGCCGGGGGTGATCACCTTCCCGGACCTGCTCGACATCTTCTTCACCATCCACGATCCGACGACGCCCAATCGCCAGGGCAATGACGTGGGCACCCAGTATCGTTCGGCGATCTTCGCCACCACGCCGGAGCAGGAGGCCCTTGCCCGGCAGAAGGTGGCCGAGCTGAACGAGGAGGCTCACTTCGGCGCGCCCATCGTCACCGAGATTCTCGCTGCCCCCCGCTTCTGGCCGGCGGAGCCCTATCACCACGATTACTTCAGCCGCAACGCGCATCAGCCCTATTGCCAGTACGTGGTGGCACCCAAGGTGGCGAAGTTCCGCAGCAAGTTCGCCAAGCGTGTGAAGGCCACTTGAAATAGAATCCGGCGGTCATTCACAAGGAGCATTCCATGACCCAAACCACCACGGCGAGCGGCCTCGTCATCGAAGATCTGGAAGTGGGCACCGGCCCCGAGGCAACCGCTGGCCAGCACGTCCAGGTGCACTACACCGGCTGGCTTACCGACGGCAAGAAGTTCGATTCCAGCAAAGATCGCAACGACCCCTTTGTCTTTCCCCTCGGCGCACGCCACGTGATCTCGGGTTGGGATGAAGGTGTGCAGGGCATGAAGGTGGGCGGTCGTCGCAAGCTGACCATCCCGCCGAACCTGGGCTACGGTGCCCGTGGTGCCGGCGGCGTGATCCCCCCCAACGCCACCCTGGTGTTCGAAGTGGAGCTGCTGGCGGTGAAGTGATCCACGCCCCTTGCTGCCGCATCAAGTGATTCGGGCGCCCCAGGGGCGCCCGAATTGCGTTCAGGGGCGGGTGAGGCTCAGGCCAGGATCTCGCGCAGGGCGTCAATCAGCAGGGCGCACTGGGCGTCGGTGCCGACGGTGATGCGCAGGAACTGGTCGATGCGCTCGGCCTTGAAGTGCCGCACGATGATGCTGCGATCGCGCAGGGCGGCTGCCAGGGCGGCCGCGTCCCGCCGGGGGTGACGGGCGAAGACGAAGTTGGCGGCGGAGGGCAGCACGTCGAAACCCAGCCCGGCCAGACTGGCCGACAGGGCGTTGCGACTGGCGATGACCTGGCGGCGGGTGGTATCGAACCACGCCTCGTCGTCCATGGCGGCGCTGGCACCCACCAGGGCCAGCCGGTCCAGGGGGTAGGAGTTGAAGCTGTCCTTGACCCGGGTCAGCGCTTCGATGAGCTCCGGCTGGCCGATGGCGAAACCGACCCGCAGCCCGGCCAGGGAGCGGGACTTGGAGAGGGTCTGGGTGACCAGGATGTTGGGGTGACGGCGGATCAGCGCGACGGCCGTGGGGATCACGTCGAGGCCGCCGAAATCCACGTAGGCCTCGTCGATGACGATGGGCGCATCGGGCAGGGCCTCGGCCAGGCGGGCGATGTCGGCCAGGGGCAGGAGCCGCCCGGTGGGGGCATTGGGGTTGGGGAAGATCACCGCGCCGACCTGGCCGGCGCCCCGCGCGATGTAGTCGTCTACGCGGATGGCGAACTGGGCATCCAGCGGGATGGCTTCGAAGTCAATACCGTAGAGGCCACAGTAGACCGGGTAGAAGCTGTAGGTGATGTCCGGGAAGAGCAGCGGCGCCTCGTGTTTGAGCAAGCCCTGGAAGGTATGGGCCAGGACTTCGTCGGAGCTGTTGCCCACGAAGACCCATTCGGCCGGCACGTCGAAGTGGCGGGCGACGGCGGCCTTCAGCTGGCTGCCGGTGGGGTCGGGGTAGAGCTTGAGGCGGTCGGCGTCCTCGCCCAGTTCGGCACGAATGGCTTCGAGGGCACGGGGGCTGGGCGGGTAGGGGTTTTCGTTGGTGTTGAGCTTGACCAGCTTGGCGAGCTTGGGCTGCTCACCGGGGACGTAGGGGGTCAGGTCGTGGACGACGGGGCTCCAGAAACGGCTCATGACTGATCTGCGCGGCGGCGAGTGGCGCCGCAAGGGACGATAAAAACGCTAGATGCTATCATGGCCCATTCGTTCCCCCGTTCTAACAGTTCTCCGGAAATCAGCGCAATGCGGCAAGCCGAAATCTCCCGCGATACCCTCGAGACGAAAATCCGGGTCAGACTCGACCTGGACGGCTCGGGCAAGAGTCAGCTCAACACCGGTATCGGTTTCTTCGATCACATGCTCGACCAGATCGCCCGTCACGGCTGCTTCGACATCGAGATCGAATGTGCCGGTGACCTGCACATCGACGGCCACCACACGGTCGAGGACGTGGGTATCGCCCTGGGCCAGGCCTTTGCGAAGGCCGTTGGTGACAAGAAGGGCCTGACCCGCTACGGCCACGCCTACGTGCCCCTGGACGAGGCCCTGTCCCGGGTGGTGGTGGATCTGTCCGGCCGCCCCGGCCTGGAGTTCGAGATCCCCTTCACCGCCGGCATGATCGGCGCCCTCGACACCCAGCTCGTGTATGAGTTCTTCCAGGGCTTCGTGAATCATGCCCTGGTGTCCCTGCACATCGACAACCTGAAGGGCCGCAACGCCCATCACCAGTGCGAAACCGCCTTCAAGGCCTTTGGCCGCGCCCTGCGCATGGCGGTGACGCCCGATCCGCGCCAGGCCGGCGTAATTCCGTCCACCAAGGGGGCCCTGTGAGCAAGGTTGCGATCATCGATTACGGCATGGGCAACCTGCGTTCGGTGGCCAAGGCCATTGAGCACGTGGCCACGGCCGACACCGTGGTGGTGACGGCTGACCCGGCCGAAGTGCTGTCGGCCGACCGGGTCGTCTTTCCCGGCCAGGGCGCCATGCCCGACTGCATGCGCGAGCTCGATGCCCGCGGCCTGCGTCCCGCGGTGCTGGAAGCTGCACGGAACAAGCCTTTCCTGGGGATCTGCATCGGGCAGCAGATGCTCTTCGAGCACAGCGAGGAGGGCAATGTGCCCGGGCTCGGTATCTTCAAGGGCGAAGTCCGCCGCTTTCCCGCCGAGCGCATGGTGGCCGCCGACGGTTCGCGCCTGAAGGTGCCCCACATGGGCTGGAACGAGGTGTGGCAGAAGCAGGCGCACCCCCTGTGGGCCGGCATCGACGATGGCGCCCGCTTCTACTACGTGCACAGCTACTACGTGGACCCGGCGGACCCTGCCATCGTGGCGGCGACGACCGATTACGCCATCCCCTTTACCGGGGCGGTAGCGCAGGCTAATATCTTCGCAATCCAATTCCATCCGGAAAAGAGCGCGCACGCGGGCTTGCAACTCCTGTCGAACTTCATGTCCTGGAAGCCCTGACGCCGGTTCTTTTCATCCCGCTGCCTCGTTTCAACTCCTCTACCACCCTCTCTTATGCTGCTGATTCCCGCTATCGACCTCAAGGACGGTCACTGCGTGCGCCTGAAACAAGGCGAAATGGACGCCGCCACGGTCTTTTCCGAAGATCCCGGTGCGATGGCCCGCCACTGGATTGATCAGGGCGCCCGACGTCTGCACCTGGTGGATCTTAACGGTGCCTTTGCCGGCAAGCCCAAGAACGGTGCTGCCATCAAGGCCATCCTCGCTGAAGTGGGCGACGAGATCCCCGTGCAGCTCGGCGGCGGCATCCGTGATCTGGACACCATCGAGCGTTACCTGGATGCCGGCCTGAGTTACGTGATCATCGGCACCGCGGCCGTCAAGAATCCCGGCTTCCTGCACGATGCCTGCAGCGCCTTCCCGGGCCACATCATCGTCGGCCTGGACGCCAAGGACGGCAAAGTGGCGGTGGACGGCTGGTCCAAACTCACGGGTCACGATGTCGTCGATCTGGCGAAGAAGTTCGAGGACTACGGGGTCGAAGGTGTGATCTACACCGACATCGGCCGTGATGGCATGCTGTCCGGCGTCAATATCGAGGCAACGGTGCGTCTGGCCCAGGCCCTGCGCATTCCGGTCATCGCCAGCGGCGGCATCGCAGCCATCGGCGACGTGGAAGCCCTCTGCGCTGTCGAATCCGAAGGCATCACCGGCGCCATCACCGGTCGGGCCATTTACGAAGGCACCCTCGATTTCGCCGCGGCCCAGGCCCGCGCCGACGAGCTTGCCGAAACCGACGACTGATCCATGCTCGCCAAGCGCATCATCCCCTGTCTCGACGTCAGTGCCGGCCGTGTCGTGAAAGGCGTCAATTTCGTCGAATTGCGGGACGCCGGTGATCCGGTGGAGGTCGCCCGCCGCTACGACGAACAGGGTGCCGACGAGATCACCTTTCTCGACATCACTGCCAGCTCGGACGACCGCAACATCATCCTGCACGTGGTCGAGCAGGTGGCCGAGCAGGTCTTCATCCCGCTTACCGTCGGTGGTGGCGTGCGCACCGTCGATGACGTGCGTCGCCTGCTCAATGCCGGTGCCGACAAGGTCAGCATCAATACCGCCGCGGTGAATAACCCCCAGGTGGTGGCTGACGCATCGGGCAAGGTTGGCAGCCAGTGCATCGTCGTCGCCATCGATGCCAAGCAGGTCGCACCGGGCAAGTGGGAGGTGTTTACCCATGGCGGGCGCAACCGTACCGGGCTGGATGCCATCGAATGGGCGCGTAAGGTCGAGTCCCTTGGTGCCGGCGAGATCCTCCTCACCAGCATGGATCGGGATGGCACCAAGAATGGCTTCGATCTTGGCCTGACCCGTGCCGTTTCGGACGCAGTATCCATTCCCGTGATTGCCAGTGGTGGTGTGGGCAGCCTGGACCATCTGGCGGATGGTGTCACCCAGGGCCGTGCCGACGCGGTGCTGGCGGCCAGCATTTTCCACTTTGGCGAGCACACCGTGCGAGAGGCCAAGGAGCTGATGCGTGCCCGCGGGATCGAGGTGCGCCTGTGAGTCCCCTGCCCGATAACTCGGCCTGGCTGGACGAACTGGCCTGGGACAAGGATGGTCTGATCCCCGTCATTGCCCAGGATGCGGACACGGGCGATGTGCTGATGTTTGCCTGGATGAATCGTGACGCCCTGGCGCGAACGGTTGAAACAGGCGAAGCCGTATACTTCTCGCGGTCGCGTGGCAGGCTGTGGCACAAGGGCGAAGAGTCCGGCCACACCCAGAAGATCCGCGAGATCCGTATCGATTGCGATAACGACGTGGTGCTTCTGAAGATCGAGCAGGTGGGGGGCATTGCCTGTCACACCGGCCGGCGTAGCTGCTTCTTCCAGAAATACCTCTCCGACGGCAGCTGGTCGGCTGTCGACCCGGTTCTCAAAGACCCGAAGGAAATCTACAAATGATCGATATCGAAGTGCTGCACCGTGTTTCCGAGACCCTTGTCGCACGCAAGGATGCCGACCCCGAGTCGTCCTATGTGTCCGGGCTTTTCCACAAGGGAACCGACGCAATCTGCAAGAAGGTTGCCGAGGAAGCCGCCGAAACCATCATGGCCGCGAAAGACAAGGACTTGCTCCATGTGGTCTGGGAAGTCACCGACGTGTGGTTCCATACCCTGATCCTGCTGCATCACTTCGGCCTGTCCGTGGACGACGTGCTCGCCGAATTCCGCCGCCGCGAGGGCGTGTCGGGCATCGACGAGAAGAAGTCGCGGACTGCCGGCTAAGGGAATACGCCGATGCAGGATTGCCTGTTCTGCCGTATCGTGAGGGGTGAAATTCCGGCCGCCATCGTCCATGAAGACGAGTGGGTGCTGGCGTTCAAGGACATCCAGCCGCAACGTCCGGTCCACGTCCTGGTCATTCCCAAGAAGCACATCACCTCGCTGGCCGAAGCCACCGAGGCCGATACCGAAGTGCTGGGGCGGATGCTGGTGATAGCCAACCGGATTGCCGTTGATCAAGGCAGCACGGACGGTTTCCGGTCCATCATCAATACCGGTCGTGTGGGCGGGCAGGAAGTCATGCATGTGCATATGCACATCGTAGGTGGGCAAGAGCCAGTCGGGCCGATGCTTAAACGGTAGTTTCAAGGAGATTTGAATGGGTTCCTTCAGCATTTGGCACTGGCTGATCGTCTTGGTGATCGTCATGCTCGTGTTCGGCACCAAGAAGCTGCGCAACATCGGGCAAGACCTGGGTGGGGCGGTGAAGGGCTTCAAGGACGGCATGAAAGAAGCCGATCAGGGCGGCGATGCCAGCCAGAAGATTGGCAACGGCAACGGTCAGACCATCGACGCCGAAGCCCGGGAAAAGAACAAGTCCTGATCCCGGACCCGCGGCTGGCGCGGAAGAGGGGCAGGATTGCCCCTTTTTTGTTTCTGCCCGCCCCGCCGTTCCGGCGCATTTCAACTTTAGGCGAAGCGGATGTTCGACATCGGTTTTTCGGAACTCATGCTCATCGGGATCGTGGCACTGCTGGTGCTTGGCCCGGAGCGATTGCCCAAGGTGGCGCGTACCACCGGGCACCTTCTCGGCCGCCTGCAGCGCTATGTGTCCGACGTGAAGTCGGACATCAACCGCGAGATGCAGCTTGAGGAGCTGAAGAAGCTCCAGGAAGAGGCTCGGACGGCCGCCATGGCCTTCGAGGGGACGGTGCGCAGCGAGGTGCAGGGCATCGAGAACGGCCTTTCGTCGACCGTGGCCTCCGCGTCCTCGGCTGTGGCCGACCTGGAGAACACGATCCGCTCTCCGGAGGCGACCCATTCCGCAGTCCCGTCCACTGACGCGGAGCACGCTGCGGCGCTGGATCGCCAACTGGCGGAAGCCGACAGCCATGCGGGCCCGCCCCCCTTTGTTGATGCCCCCGTGTCTGCCGAGCAGGGTGCGCCCGACGTGGAGCAACCTCAGCTGGGCCTCAACTTTGATGCACCGTCACCTGACGTGAAGAAAACCCCGTCATGAGCGCCCAGGAAGACACTTTCATTTCCCACCTGGTTGAGCTGCGGGATCGTCTCCTGCGGGCAGTCGTGGCGATCATCGTCGTGTTTGCAGGCTTGATGCCCTGGGCGGGCGATATCTACGACATCCTCGCCCATCCGATGATGCAGGCCCTGCCCGAGGGCACTCGCATGATCGCCACCGGCGTGGTCACCCCCTTCTTCGTGCCCATGAAGGTCACCCTGATGGTGGCCTTCGTGATTGCGCTGCCCTATGTGCTCTACCAGGCCTGGTGCTTCATTGCGCCGGGGCTGTATGCCCACGAGAAGCGTCTCGGTCTGCCGCTGGTGGTTGGCAGCACCGTGCTCTTTCTCGCCGGCATGGCATTTTGCTATTTCTTCGTGTTCGGGACGGTGTTCACTTTCATCTCCCAGTTTGCACCCAAGAGCATCACCCCCGCGCCGGACATCGAGCAGTACCTGTCCTTCGTGATGTCCATGTTCCTGGCCTTCGGCATCACCTTCGAGGTGCCGGTGATCGTGATTGTGCTGACCAAGCTGGGCATCGTGGATGTGGCCAAGTTGAAAGAGGCCCGCCCCTACGTGATCGTCGGCGCCTTCGTCATCGCCGCCGTGGTCACGCCGCCCGACGTGGTGTCCCAGCTGATGCTGGCCATCCCCATGTGCCTGCTCTACGAGCTTGGCATTTTCCTGGCGCGTTTCGTGACGACGACCCGCGGTGATGCCGTGACGGAGTGAGGTTGGTGCCGCAGCAAGAAAAAGGGTTCTTCGCGCGATTTGGGGAAAGTAGTGGTTGACGGGTCGGAGGTTGGTAGATTGGCAGTCGCCAAACAAACCGATCCCCATCCTCTTCCCCGTCATGCGAGATGCTATGTTGGGCATG
>WBZV01000036.1_pt1 | contig 23349 bp, 16 predicted proteins | sample 5204221 | NCBI WGS metagenome assembly WBZV01 (sample SAMN12344360, study PRJNA552823) | activated sludge metagenome | biome: Activated sludge suspended growth; feature: Nitrification reactor; material: Wastewater; isolation source: activated sludge from nitrification reactor of wastewater...
TCGATGATGTCCAGCCCCGTCCGGTCCTTCCAGGCCTGCCAGATGGGTGCAGGCAGGGCCTCGCCGGCGGAGACGCAGCAGCGGAGCGACGAGAGGTCATGGGCCGAGGTCAGCTCCGCCATGGCCAGCAGCATCCCGTAGCCGGTCGGAGCGTTGTAGAAGACGGTCGGGCGGTGCCGCTCGATCAGCCCCAGGATGGCCCCGGCATCGCGGGGAGGACCGGGATACAGGACCACGCTGGCGCCGACGTACCACGGAAAGATCAGGTTGCCGCCGGTCCCGAAGGTGAAGAACAGCTTGGCGACGGCGAAGGTCCTGTCCGACTCCCGGAGGCCTAGGACGTTGACGCCCCAGAGCTGGGCGGTGAGGGGAAGGTCCTGGTGGGCGTGTACGATGCCCTTCGGCTCCCCCGTGGTGCCGCTGGAGTAGTTCAGGCAGCAGGGATCCTCGCGATGGGTGATCGCCGCCGCCAGCTCGGGCGGATGCATGGCGATCCAGTAGGCGTAGCTGACCACACCCGCTGCCGGGTCACTCTCACCGCCGATGACCACGATATGTTTCAGGAGCGGCAGCTCGTCGCGCACGGCCAGGATGCGATCCAGGAGCGCCTGGCCGACGATCACGACCGAGGCCCTGGCATCGCGCAGCATGTAGGCGTACTCGGCCGGGGTCAGCAGGGTGTTGAGGCTGACGGCGATGGCCCCGATCTTGACGATCCCGAAGAAGCTGCACACCCACTCGGCGCTGTCGTGGGCCAGGAGGGCCACGGTTTCGCCTTGCCGGATGTCCAGGGCCAGGAGGGCGCGTCCGACCTGGTCGGCCTCAGCGGCCACCTCGCCGAAGGTCATCGAACGGGCGTCGGAAACGAGGGCGACCTTGTCCTTCCGGGTGGAGAGGTTGCGCTCCAAGATGTCGGCGGCGTTGTAGTTGAGGGGCAGGTCGGATGCACGCATGGCCGTGGGCTCCTGGGCAAACGGGGCGAGGTCCAGGTTTTACCCCAAAGTGGGGTCCTTGTCACCTCCTCCGGCGGGTGGCCCCTGGCGCAGGACGCGGCGCAGGGCCTGGGTCTGGCGCGCGATCACCAGCCGCTGGATATGGCTGGTGCCCTCGTAGATCTGCAGGCCCTTGGCGTCGCGCCAATGCCGTTCGACGGGCAGCTCGTTGTTGTAGCCACGTCCGCCGTGGATGAGCACCGCCTCACCGGCCGCCTTCAGGGCTGCTTCGGTGGCGAACAGCTTGGCCATCGAGGTCTCGCGGGTCGAAGGGAGGCCCTGGTCCTTGGTCCAGGCAGCGCGGTGCACCAGGAGCCTTGCGGCATCCAAGTCGGTGGCCAGGTCCGCCAGGGTGGCCTGGATCATCTGGAAGTCCTGGACGGCCTGTCCGAAGGCCCGCCGCTCGGCGGCGAAGTCGAGCGCCGCGTCCAGGCAGGCCTGGCCCAGTCCCACCGCCCCTGCGGCTACCCCCAGGCGGCCGTGGTCGAGCGCTGCCATGGCCACCTTGAACCCGCTGCCGGCCGGTCCCAGGAGGGCGCTCTCGGGGACATGGACGTCCTCGAAGCGCAGGCGGGCGTGATCGGCGGCCCGGTGGCCGAGCTCGGGCGCCTCCATCCGCTCTCGGACGAGGCCGGGGGTGTCGGTGGGGACGAGGAAGGCGCAGATCTGGCGGTGCCGGCGGTCCGGCGGGGTCTCGATCGCCTCGTCCCGCGCGAAGACGATGGCGAGGTGGGCGATGCCGCCGTTGGTGATCCAGTGCTTGTGGCCGCGGAGGAGGTAGCCGCCCGCCACCCGCGTCGCCGTGCAGCGGATGGCGCCGGCATCTGAGCCGGCCTCTGGCTCGGTCAGCGCATAGCAGCCGATGGCCTCGCCGCGGGTGAGGGCCGGCAGCCACCGTTCGCGCTGGGCTGCGCTCCCCTGCTCCGCGACGACCTGGCAGACGAGCCCCCCGTGCACCGACAGGAAGCCCCGCACCGATGCGTCGGCGTAGCCCAGTGCCTCGTAGACCAGGGCGAAGCTCAGATGGTCCATTCCCGAACCACCCCAGCGCGGGTCGACCGGGCCACCCAGGAGGCCCAGCGCGCCCATCCGGGCGACCAGGTCGATGGGGAAGACGCGATCGGCGTCGGCCTGGCGGGCCCGCGGCAGGACCTCTTCCCGGGCGAAGCGGGTGGCGACCTCGCGCCAGTGGCGCTGCTCGGGGCTCAACGCGAAGTTCACGGCAGCACCGCGTAGCCGTCGATCTCGACCAGGGCCTCCGGCTCGAAGAAGCCGGAGACGCCCAGCAGCATCATGGCCGGATAGTGGCGACCGAAGTGGCGCCGCCACACGGTGCCGAGGGCACGCCGTGAACGCCGGTAGGCATCGATGTCGCTGACGTAGAGGTGCAGCTTGACGACATGCTCCGGCAGGCCGCCGGCGGCCCGGACCACCGCCAGGATGTTGGCCAGGGCCAGATCGGTCTGGGCCGCGAGATCCGACGGTGCTACGATCCTTCCGGCCTGGTCCATCCCGTTCTGGCCGGCCAGCCACAGCACCCGGCCGCCCGCGGTGCAGATGCCGTGGGCGAAGCCGATCGGGGCGGCGAGTTCTGGAGGGTTGACGGCGGTGTGCATGGCGCTCGCGGTTCCTGTCTGTCGGGGCGGAGTCGGAGTGGCGCAGCGACGATAGCACGAAGGCTCGAATGGCCAGAAGCAGAGCGCGAGGCACTCGTCCCCCCTCCCTGCCCGCACCCGCCCGAGGCCCCGGGGCGCGCGACCGCGGATGTACCAGGGATCCGTCAAAGGGCCGACGCCGCCCCGTTGGCGGGTGGTACCATGGAGAGGTTCGCCACGCAAGGTGCGGGCACGCTGCCGCACCCCACGACAGAGGGAGGGAAGAGGCCCATGGCCGCGAACGGTGCCAAGGCGAGGTGGATCGGGTGGGGCGGGATCGTGGGTGCGGTGCTGCTGGCAGGGGCGGCGATCTCCGGGGCGCGCAGCCCCGAGGCAAGGGCGCAGACGGGCCGCCTGCGCGCGGGACCGGTAAGCGTCGCCGGTATGGAGGCGCCGCCCAGGCTGGACCGCGGCGGGCCGGCGATCTCGGTGGACCAGACCGGGCTGACCCTCTTGTCCGAGGCCTTCGAGTCGGTGACCTGGCCCGCGGGGACGGCTTGGCGCGTGTTCGACGACAACCCGGCCGCAACGGGCGAGTACTACTGGTCCAACCGCTGCTCGGGACACCATTCGCCCCGCAGCGCCTGGGCGGTCGGCGGCGGTGCCAACGGCCGCCTCCTGAACTGCGGCGCCAGTTATCCCCACCAGGCGGATGCCTGGATGGTCTACGGGCCTCTGGACCTGAGCAGCGCTCGTGAAGTCCAGCTCAGCTACAGCTTCTACGTCGACTCGGAATGCGTCGGCACCGGCTGCGCCACCAAGTCGGACCAACTGCTCGCCCTCTGGTCGCGCGACGGCGAGGACTTCGAGGGCGAGTGGTGGGCCGGCAACTGGAACGAGGACCCGTCGGCCGATGCCACCGGGTGGGTGGACACCAGCCATGACCTCGCGGCCCTGGCCGGAGCACCGCGGGCCTACATCGCCTTTCGCTTTGTCAGCGATGCCTCCACCAGCTACCCGACCGGCGCCAAGGTGGACGACGTCAACCTCAGCATCGTCGAGGGCTGCGACAAGACCGCGTCCCTGCGCAGCCTGACGACCGACCGCAATTGCTACGCCCCCGGCGCCACGGCAGGTGTGTTCGTGGACGTCGGCAGCACCCTGGGCGCCCAGGCCGTGCGGGTCGAGGCCGCCCTGTGGAGCGGCGACGTGATCTGGACCACGGCCGAGGCCAGCTTTGCCGCGCCCGCCACGCGCGTGCTCCCCCTCACGATCCCGGCCGACCTCTTCCCTGGCGACTACCAGCTCGTGGTCTCGGTGTACGACGCGGCAGATCCCAGTTGCCTGCAGGACCGGCGGACCATGAACCTCAGGGTGGACCCCACCTGCGGGACGGCCACCGACGTCATCCCGGTGACGCCGACGCCCAGCCGAACGCCCACCGCCACCGCCACCTTCGAGGCCACGCTCTGTCCCGGCGAGTCGGCGACCGAGGTCAAGCCGGTCCACGTGCCGGCGGCTCCGGCGCGCGCCGACCTGCTGTTCGCCTTCGATACGACGGGCAGCATGGGGCCTGTGCTCGACTCGGCCAAGTCGAACGCCCTGGCCATCATGGCGGACCTCGCCCGCCTGATCCCCGACATCCAGTTCGGCGTCGTCGACTTCCGCGACTATCCGCTGGATCCCTTTGGCGAGCCCGGTGACTGGCCCTATCGCCTGCGCCAGTCGGTGACGGGGAACCGCTCGGCCGTGTCGGCCGCCATCGCCGCGACCAGTGCCAACCAGGGCGGCGATGCCCCCGAGGCCTACAGCCGTGCGCTGCACGAAGCAGTGGCCGACGGGGCCATCGGCTGGCGCAGCGATGCGCGGCGCTTCGTCGTCATGTTCGGCGACGACGTCCCCCATGACGACGACCTCAACGCCGGACTCGCCCAGCAGCCGGTGAACCCCGGGGGGTCCTGGTGCGGCAGCACGCCCAGCTGCCGCCGCGATCCGGGGCGCGACGGCGTGCCCGGCAACGTCGACGACCTGGACCTCCAGGCCGTTCTCGCGGCGCTGACCGCCAGCCGGAGCACCCTGCTCTTCGTGGTCAGCGGCGGTGGCAGCACCAACCAGGCCAACATGACCACCTACTGGCGGCAGTGGGCCCGCTGGAACGGGGCAGGCGGCGACGCTGTGGCCTTGTCGGCCGCCAGCGGTCTGCCCGCAGCCATCCAGGACCTGGTCGCGGGAGCCAGCCGGCGCATCTCGCGTCTCGACCTTCGGGCCTTTCCGCCTGAGTACCAGGCATGGCTCAGCAGCACGCCGCCTGCCTTCACGGACCTCGAGGTGCCGCCGGGCGGGCTGAACCTGAGCTTCACCGCGCGCTTCACCGTGCCCCAGGGTACGCCGCCGGGCACCTACCGCTTCACCGTCAAGGCGGTGGGCGACGGCGCCGTCTATGCCGAGCAGGGGGTGGTCATCCGGGTGCCGGACTGCGCGACGCCCACCGCGACGCCCAGCAGCACCCGCTGGCCGACGCCGACGGCCACAGCGACCGCCACCGTCTATCCCTGTCCGCCCGTCCGGGGTGACGTCACCGCCAGTTGCCCCCCCCGCACGGGACGCAACCATGTCCGCAACCCCGACTTCGAGCGCTACAACCGCAGCTGGGGACAGGCCAGCCGCTTCGGCCGACAGATCGTCAGCGCCGACTCGCCCCTCGACGGCGCCTTCTCCGCCCATTTCCGCGCCGACCCGCCGCAGCTGGGCGACGAGTGGCTCTTCCAGTACATCGAGATCCCGGCGGACACCACGGCGGCCAGCTTCTACGTCGGCAACATCTCCCGCTACGCCTCGGCGATCAACCCGCCCGATGGCGCCGGCGGCGACTTCTTCAGGGTCTCGATCTACTCGAGCGACCTGAGCCAGGAGATGATGCGGCTCTGGGAGTTCGACCCCTTGCTGCCGGTCTACTGCCCCATCGACTCGCCCTTCTACAACCTCTCCGAGGCCCAGCTGTCCCGCCTGCGCGGCCGGACCGTGGTTCTCCTGCTGCGCTTCTACAAGCGCTCGCTCGGCTGGGAAGCGGGGGTCATCGTCGACAACGTGGTCTTCAACGTCTGCGCCCCCTCGCCGCCCTGCACGGTCAGCGGCGACAAGACGGCCGCTCCCAAGGTGGTGCCTCCCGGGGGCGAGGTGGAGGTGGCCATCACCCTGCGCGGCCACGGCGACGGCTGTGCCGGCGCCCGCCTGCCGGCCGACGTTGCCCTGGTGATCGACCGTTCCGGCTCGATGTCCGGCCAACCGCTCGCGGATGCCCAGACGGCGGCCAAGGACTTCGTGGACCTGATGGAGCCCGGCGTCGACCAGACGGCCGTCGTCAGCTTCGCCGACGCGGCGGCGGTGGACCAGGTGCTCAGCCTCAGCGCGGGCGGGCCGCGCTCGGCCATCGATCGCCTGACATCGGCCGGGGACACCAACCTCGAGGACGCCCTGGTCCGGGCGCAGGCCGAACTGAGCGGTCCGCGCCGCCGGGCCGGCAACCGGCCGGTCATCGTCCTCCTGTCGGATGGCCGGCCGACCGCGGGCGGGGACCCTCTCCCGGTCGCGGCGGCGGCCAAGGCCGCCGGCACCCGCATCTTCACCATCGGCTTGGGCAAGGAGATCGACGAGGCCTTCCTGAGCCGGCTCGCGAGCAGCCCCGGCGACAGCTTCATCGCGCCGACCAGCGCCGATCTCGCAGGAATCTATCGCCAGATCTCCGTCTTGATCTCCGGGGGGCCGGCGAGCAATCTCACGGTGGTGGACCGGCTCAGCAGTTACGTGACGCTCATCCCCGGCACCTTCAGCGGTCCTTACCTGCCCGAGGTCAGCCCCGACGGCCGCACCCTGACCTGGCGCATCCCCCGCCTGGGCCTGGAGACCCTGCGCCTGGGATACCGCGTGCGGATGACCACGCAGGCCGGCACCTGGCCGACCAACGATGCCGCCGTGGTCACCTACACGGACAGCCAGGGGAAGCCGGGCGGCATCACCCTGCCCATCCCGACCGTCACCGTGCTTCCGCCCGCGTCCGGCCACCCTGACGCCATGTGCCGGGACCATCCCTCGGACGGGGGCGACCTGCCTTCGACCGCCGGCGGCGCGTCGTTCTGGGACAGCCCGGACATCTGGGTGCGGCGCTTGGACGACCGCGGCACGGCGGACCAGCTGCCGCAGGCCGGGCAGACCAACTACGTCCAGGTCCGGGTGCGCAACCGCGGTAGCCAGGAGGCGCGCAACATCGTGGTCCAACTCTACGATGCGGCCGGGGGGACCAGCATGCGCTGGCCCGACGACTGGATGCCGCTGGTGGGTGAGGCGACCGTCCCCAGCCTCGCGCCGGGCGCCTCGGTGGTGGTCAGCATCCCCTGGCGGGCGGTCGGAGCCGGCCATACCTGCTTCCTGGCCCGGATCACGGCCGACGCCGACCCGGTGGTCTCGGAAGGCTGGGTGCCCTTCGACAACAACCTCTGCCAGCGCAACGTCCAGGTGGTGGACGCGCCGGGCGATCCGACGGACGGGGGCGTGGTCAGCACGGGCACGCGCAGTCGAGGCCATGGCTACGTCTCCGTGACGCTTCGCTCCCCGGACATCCGGTCCGGCGCCAAGGGCCGGGTGACCTTCAGCGATCCGGCGGTGTTCAACCGCTGGCTGGCGGCAGGCGGGACGGCGGACGGCGGGGTCGTGGACCGGGCCACGCGTTCCGTGGGCTTCTCAGCTGAACCGGTGCTGCGGGCGGCCCAGGCCGGCCCCACCCGCGGCCCGATCATCCTTCGCCTCAACCGCCTGGCCTTCGAGGCCGAGGAACTCACCGAGCTCAAGGTGACGATGGAGCCCGGGAGCGGCAGGGCTCCGACGCGCTACGTGGCTGCCGAGGAAGGTGGCCGTGAGATGGGGGGCGTCATCGTCCGGCCGCCGACGGCCTGGCCCGTCCTGCTTCCGGCGATCCTCGCGACCAGCCGCCTGACGGATTTGGATTGACAGGCTTCGAGCGCGGCGGACCGGCACCTTCTGCCGGTCCGCCGCGCGGGACTGCAGCCCGTGCCGGGGGCCCCTGCCCAGCCGCCTTCCGACCTCAGACCCGGGGCCGCCTGGCGCGATCCGCCTGGCGCGACTCAGCGCGGCTCACCCCGGCCGCGCCGTCAGCGCCCCGTCCAGCGCGGCTCCCGTCGGCCGGAGAAGGCCTCGTGGAAGACACGGTGGTCCTCGGCCATCATCAGGAGGGCCTGCGCCTCGGCCTCGCTCTCGATGGCCGCCACCAGGTCCATGTGCAGTTCGGTCTGGAGGCGCCGCTTGGTCATGCGGATGGCCTGCGTGGGGCCCAGGGCCAGGCGGCGGGCCCAGGCCAGGGCGGTGTCCAGCACCTCCTCCGGCGCCACCACCCGGTTGGCCAGCCCCCAGCGCTCAGCCAGCTCGGCGGGCACCTTGTCGCCGAAGAGCAGGATCTCGGCGGCCCGCCCAAGGCCCACGACCTTCGGCAGCAGGTAGGCGGCGCCCATGTCCGCCCCCGTCAGGCCCACCTTGGTGAAGAGGAAGGCGAAGCTGGCTGTCGCGCTCATGACCCGGAGGTCGGAGGCGAGGGCGATCACCGCCCCCGCCCCGGCGGCGATGCCGTTGATCGCGGCGATGATGGGCTTGTCCAGGAGGCGCATGTTGCGCACCGTGATGCCCGTCATGCGGGTGAAGTCCAAGTGGTCCTTGACGTCGGCGTCGAGAAGCTGGCCGATGATCTCGTGGACGTCTCCGCCCGAGCAGAAGGCCCTCCCGCGCCCGGTCAGGACGATGGCCTTCACCGAGTCGTCATAACGTAACGTCTCCAGGAGGTCGCGGAACTGCGCGTAGACCGAGAGGGTGATCGCGTTGAGCACCTCGGGACGGTCGAAGGTGATCAGGGCGACGCCGTCGGCATCCACCTGGTAGTCGAAGTCGAAAGACGAGGCCATGGGGGGTCTCCGGTCCAGGGCGGGGGGGGGAAGGCGGGCGTGGGCGGTCAGGCGCCGCCGGCGAGGGCCGACGCCCCGCCGTCCACGGCGATGACCGCTCCGTTGATCGAAGCGGCCTGCTCGGTGGCCAGGAGGCGGACCACCGCTGCCACCTCCTCGGGCGCGACCAGGCGCTGCTGCGGGCTCATGCGGGTGAGGACGGCCAGGGCCTCTTCCGGTGCCCGCTGGGTGCGGCGGACGATGTTGGCCACCGAAGCCGCGGTCATGTCCGTGTCCACGTAGCCCGGCGCCACCAGGTTGACGGTGATCCCGCGCGCGGCCCACTCGGCCGCCAGGGCGCGGGTGAGCCCGAGGAGGCCGTGCTTGGCGGCGGTGTAGGCGGCGATGTAGCGGGCGCCGGTGAGGCTGGCGACCGATCCGATGTTGATCACCCGACCCCAGCCGGCAGCGAGCATCCCCGGGGCGCAGGCGCGCGTGACGCGGAAGGGCGCCGTCAGGTTGACATCGATCATCCGCTCCCAGAGGGCTTCCGGATGCCCCTCGAGCTTGTGGCTCTCGGCGGCGCCGGCGTTGTTGACCACCACGACCGGCGGGCCGAGGGCCTCGGTCACCTGCTGGACCATGCGGTCGATCGCCTCCCCGTCGCGCAGGTCCACCGGCACGGCCAGGGCGCTGGCGCCCAGGGCGTCGATCTCGGCGGCGACGGCCTCGAGCTGCTCGAGGCTCCGGGCCACGACCGCGACGTCACAGCCATCGGCAGCCAAGGCCAGGGCCGAGGCCCGGCCGATGCCGCGGCCACCGCCGGTGACCAGGGCCACGCGCCTTGCGGGCGGAGTGGGTGTCGTCATCGCTCGCTCTCCTCGACCGCTGCGGCGGGGGTGTGGGTATGGGGTCGTCCCGGCAGCCGAGGGACAGGAGCCGCCCTGTCGGCCCGTGGCTGCTCTGCCGGGTCCAGGTCCGGCCGCCACAGGATCGGCTCGGACTCCAGGGCCGCCGAACGCAGGCCCCCGACGCCGTAGGCGCGGATGCGAAACCGGTAATGGCGCCCGGCGAGGAGGCTCCCGTCCTGGAAGCGGGGCTGGCTCACCGAATGCCGGTGGGTGAAGGGCCCGTCGCCGACGGCCTGCTGGACCTCGTAACCGTAGACCCGGGCGCCGGCGAGCTGGGCCGGCGGCCAGGTCAAGGTCAGGGGCGCGCCCGGCGCCGGGGACGCTTCGACATGGAGCCGCGCGCCCGCCGGCCACGACGGAGCCTGCCGATCCGCCTCGGTCGGCAGGGGGGGGTGGGCTTCGCCCTTGGGCCACAGGACGCAGCGCACCTGCCGGAAGTTCTCGTCCAGGGCCTTGCAGACGTTGCCGTAGACGCAGCGGATGATGCGGTCCTCCTGGCCCTGCCGGGCCTTTTCGGGCCAGTCGGGGTCGGCGAGCAGGGGACGGGCCAGGCCGATCAGGTCGGCTTCACCGGCCGCGAGCAGGGCCTCGGCCAGGTCGGGCGTGGGGATCTTGCCGGCGCTGACCACGGGCGTCTCCAGGCCGGCAGCGCGAAGGACGCGGCGGACGCCGGCGGCCAGGTGGCTGTTGCAGGCGTCCGGGTAGCCGGCCGGCGGCATCGTGCGCTCGCCGCTGTAGCCGGTATAGGGGTAAAGCACCTGGCCCGGTCGGTGCTCGGCGTCCTCGAACTTGCCACCTGCCGACAGCGAGAGGTAGTCCGCCCCGCCTTCGGCCAGGCGCAGGCCGATCTGCTGGGCATCGTCGAGGCCGTAGCCACCCTTCACGCATTCGTCGCCCACGTAGCGCAGGCCCACGGGGAAGTCCTCGCCGACGGCACGCCGAACGGCGGCGAGTGTCTCCAGGGGTAGGCGCAGGCGGCCTTCCAGGCTGCGTCCCCCCCAGGCATCACGGCGCCGGTTGTGGCGTGACAGGAAGCTGGACAAGGTGTAGGCGTGCGCCATGTGCAGCTCGACGGCGTCGTAGCCGGCATCCCGGGCCCGGGCGGCGGCGGCGGCATAGCCGTCCCGGACGGCTGCGATCTCCTGGTCGTCCAGCTGGTCGATGGTCTGCCGCCAGCCCGAGCGGGCGATCTTCAGGAAGTGGATGATCTGCAGGGCCAGGCGCCCCGGCCCGGCCTCGTGGGCCGCGTCGACCAGGTGCTTGTGGCCGGCGATGAAGCGGTCCTCCCCCAGGCGCAGCAAGGGTCCGCTCCGGGCGCTGTGGACCGCTGTCGCCTCGACGACGATGAGTCCGGCGCCTCCCTGGGCGAAACGGCGGTAGCGCTCGACGAGGGCGGGATTGACCTCCCCGTCCTCGCCGGAGAGGCGCGTGACCATGGCCGTCAGGACGACGCGGTTGGGCAAGCGGAGGCCGCGCAGGGTCAAGGGGCTGAAGAGCTTGGGGAAGCGGAGCGCGCTGGGAAGTTGGCTGCTCATGCACCTAGCTTAGGCCAAGGCCCCAGGTCGGTCAACGGACCAGGCCTCTGCCCTGTGCTAAGATGCCGGCGACCGCCGTCCACCCGCAAGCTTCCGGTCGGCGGCAGGGAGGGACCATGACCAGGGAACCCGACCGGCCTGCCTTGCCCGTGGGCGAAGGTGGTCCGGCCTTGCAAGGCGATGATCCGAGGTCTGCGTGGACCTCCTTGGCCCTCAGCCTGCCCAGGGTCCACGCCCTCGTCGGCGCGGGCCGCGTCGCCGAGGCCCTCGGAGCGTTCCTAAACCTGCCGGCCATCCCGCGGGGCCTCCCCTCCGCCCTGGATCCACGGGCGCGGCTGGAGCTTGGCCTCGACGTCTTCATGGTCGAGGCCTTCTTGCGCCGGCACGACTGGACCCGGCGCCTGGACCCCCGCGATGCCGCGACCCTGCAGGCGGCCGCCGACACCATGGCCAACGCGCTGGACATCCCACCGATCCTCACCTACCCGCTGTACATCCGGGAGAACCCGCCGGCGCCCGAGCGCCTCCGCCGCTTCACGCCCTTGGCGGCCGAAGCGCGCTTCATCCACATGCATCGCCGCATCGAGGAAGAGATGGAGCGCCTGCTCCCCCTGCTCGAGGCCCTGCCCGCGGCCGCGGACCCGGTCGCGGCCATCGAAGCCGTCCTGCCTCCCCTGTCGGCGGGCTTCCGCCGGATCAACCGCTGCATGGCTGGCTTTCGCGGCGTCGAGAGGATGCCGCGCCAGGACTTCTTCGAGGGCTTCCGCCCCTACTACGACAGCAAGAAGGATGCGGCCACGGGCCAGGTCCTGCTCGAGGGGCCGAGCGGCCTGCAGTCAGCCGGTTATCGCCTGCTGGCGATGCGCATCGGCTACCGGGACGCCGGTTTCGATGCCTGGACCGACCGCTTGATGCAGCACCAACTGCCAGCCACCCGCGTGGCGCTGGCGACGGCCAGGCGCGAGCGCGACGCGGGACGGAGCCTGAGCGGGGTCGCCGACCGCATCCTGGGCGGCAGCCAGGACCTGCCGCCGCTGCACCCCCACTATGCTCCGCAACTCCCGTCCCTTTTCGCGGCGGCCCTGGCCGGGGGCTATGTGTCGTCGGACATCCAGACGACCTTTGCCGAGCAGGGCCTGGTGTTGGGGCGCTGGCCCAGCGGGGCCCCCATCCCGCCGTGGCCCGCCGAGGCCGTCGCCCTCGCGCCCTTGGACGGGGCCCGGGCGCGAGCGGTCGAGGGCCTCCGGGAGATCGAGGCCATGATCTTCGGCTTCCAGATGGAGCACGCCGCCACCGCCGCGGTCCAGATCGGCAACGTGGACGGCACTGGGGGGACCAGCGGGGTCGAGTTCCTGCTCCTGGCCACCTTCCGACGCGCCATCCCGCAGCTCTGGGCCCTGCCTACAGCGGCTTGACGAGGGCCCGGACGGGGGCCGCGTCTGCCCCCAGGAGGCGCAGGGGAGGGGCGACCAGGTGGTAGGGTCCCGCCGCCAGCCCGGCGAGGTCCAAGTTCTCCAGGATGCCGGCGCCGCTCTCGAAGAGAAGGCGGTGGCTGCGCAGGTCCTTCGCGTCCAACGGGTCCAGGCTGGGTTGGTCCACGCCGACCAGGCGGGTGCCGAGCCAGGCCAGCCAGGCCGCGGTCTCCGGGGCCAGGGCCGGGATGCGTTCGGGGAAACGTCGGCCGTCAAAGGGGCGCGGCGTGGCGATGAGCAGGCGCTCGAGGCGGGCATCCCCGCGCTTCGGACATCCCCCCAGCAGGTCCTCCAGCTCCGCGCGCTCGATGGCCTCGGTCGAGGCGATCCGCAGCAGGGTGGCGGGACCGACGTACAGGCCTGGGTCCATGCGGTCGATCGTCTTCCCGCCCAGGTCGACGTGCCAGGGGGCGTCCGCATGGGTCCCGGTATGCGTGCAGCAGTCGAGCTGGCCCACGTTGACCGAGGCGCCTCCGGCGATGCCGGCCAGGAGCCCGAATCGCGGTCGGTCGATGCCGGCCCAGGCGCAGCTCTCGATGCCGATGGGCAGGCTGATGTCGATCCAGTGGCTCATCGCCATATAATAGCCGGCCGCCGGCGGCCCACCGCGGCCAGGCCCCCCATCCAGGGCCGGTGTCCGTGGCCGCGGTCCCACGCCGGCCGCCGCGCCGCCATCGCCCCATGAGGATCAGTGCATGCATATCGGCATCGTCGGACTGCCCAACAGCTCTAAGACCACGGTCTTCAATGCCCTGACGCGGGGCCAGGCAGAGACGGCGAAGTTCTCCAGCGCCCGCTTCTCGGTGCAGCATGCGGTGGTCGACGTGCCGGATCCCCGCCTGGACCGCCTGATCGACGTGTTCAAGCCACGCAAGGTCACCCGCGCGAGGGTGGAGTACCACGACATCGCCGGCCTGGCCAAGGGGATCGGCGAGGGCGGCCTCTCGGGCGAACTCCTGCAGGCGGTGGCCCAGAACGACGCCCTGCTGCACGTCGTGCGGGCCTTCGAAGACGACGAGGTGCTGCATCCTGAAGGCGAAGTCGACCCAGCCCGTGACATGGCCATCCTCGACACGGAGTTCATCCTCTCCGACCTCATCATCGTCGAGAAGCGTCTCCTGCGCCTGCGGGAGAGCCTGAAGAAGGTGCACCAGAGCAAGGAACGGGCCCTCTGGGAGAAGGAGCTGGCGCTGCTGGAGCGGATCCAGCCGGCCTTGGAGGCCGAGCGCCCGGTACGGGACCTGGGCCTGGACGCCGAAGAGACGAAGCTGATCCGCGGCTTCCAGCTCCTGTCGGCCAAGCCGATGCTCGTCGTCTTCAACACCGGAGACCGTGTGGTGGAAGATCCCGCCATCCTGGCGACGGTCAGCCACGCCCAGACGGCGATGGCCACGATACGGGGGCAGCTTGAGGCCGAGCTGGCCCAACTCGACAACGACGACCGGGGCGAGTTCATGGCCGAGTTCGGCATCGTCGAGGCGGGGATGGACAGGATCATCCGGGCCAGCCTGGGGCTTCTGGGCCTACAGGTCTTCTTCACGGCCGGCGAGCAGGAGGTGAGGGCCTGGGAGATCGCCATCGGCGCCACCGCCCTGGACGCAGCGGGGGCCATCCACTCGGACCTGGCCCGCGGCTTCATCCGCGCCGAGGTGACCGCCTTCGACGACCTGGTGGCGGCGGGCGGAATGGCCCAGGCCCGCCAGGCGGGCACCCTGCGCCTGGAGGGCCGTGACTACGTGGTCAAGGATGGCGACGTGCTGACCATCCGCTTCAACGTGTGATGGGGGCCGTGCCAGCAGCTCCGGCGGAGTAGGACAGGCGAGCTCCGCTGCTCGCTGCGGCCCTTTGACAGGGTTTCGGAGCCCATGTTATACTCGCCCGACCTGACGTTGGGTCAGCAACGTCAGCATGCTAGCCCTGTACGCGCTTGGATGCAGGTCCGTCCCAACACCCGAACGGTCCGTCGGAGCCACCCTGCCTTTCAGCAGCCCTGACCATGGTGCTGTGAGAGGAGCGGCGGCTCGGGGCGACATCGCTTGATAGAGGTAGCTTCATGCGAATCCAGATCACGGTTGCCGGAGGCTTGGCCCTTGCCCTGGCCCTGGGCGGCGCAGCTTGGGCTCGGCCCATGGTGCCGGCTGACGAAGGCACTCCGGTCACCCACGGAAGTCCCCTCAGCCCGGCTGCGGCCGAGCAGTTGTTCGCGCAGCACCCGCTGGACTGGGCGCAGCTTCAGGCGGCGGCCGCGGGCATCTCCGGCAAGGCCCGTCCTGGCCGTCCGGTGTCCCGGGTGGAGACCGACCGCCGCATGGGTACCGACGCCTTCTACACCTGGTCGATCGACGACTTCGACACCTCTGCCGCGATGGACCCGCTGCTCTGGGTTCAGGTGCGCGATCTCAACGACGAAGGCACCGTTCACTGGGGCGAGTACTTCTGGAACCTCAGCCGCTGCCGCTCCAAGAGCCCATCGCAGTCGCTGTGGCCCTTCGGTGGCGGAGCCGATGGCAGCCAGCTGGCCTGCGATGCCAACTACCCGAACGGCGCGGCCTCTTCCGCCATCATGCTCATCAACCCGAAGGCCCAGTTCCCGGCCGCCGCGCCCACCAGCCTGCGGATGGTCTTCGACGTGTGGTTCAACCTGCGGGACTTCCAGGAGGCCGGCGTCGAGGCCGACGGCTTGTTCGTCAACCTGATCATTCCCCCTTCCGACACCAACCCGCAGCCGCAGCGCGTGACCCTGCTGCATCGCACGGGCCGCTTCCCGGAGCGCTTCTTTGACGATCCGATCGAGATCGACTTCCTGGCGGCCCAGAACGTGTTCAAGCCCGAGGAGGTCATCAACCTCTTCGAGCGCGGCGACCTGTTCATCGAGTTCCTGGCACTGACCCAGCGACCGTCCGACGAGAATCCGGCTCCGACCACCTTCCAGAGCGGGATGTTCATCGACAACATCCGCTGGATCGCGGACACGATGCCGGAGACGGGTGGCACGCCCGTGGTGCCGGTGCCGCCGACGGGATCGGTGCCCACCGCAACGTCGGAGGGTCCACGCCCGACGAACCCGCCGCCGCCCACCCCCACCCCGGTCGAACCGGTGCCCACCGCCACCCCAGGGATCGGCGATCCTACGGCGACGCCGGAGAATCCAGAGCCCTCGGCCACCGCCACCAGCCCGCGTCCGACCACCCCGCCGGATCAGTGGTTCATCCACCTGCCCTGGCTGGAGCGCTGACGTCGGCGCGCTCCCGGCACATGCAGGGAGCCTGACCCGGCTAGACGCCTAGGGCTCTGGCCACCATCCGAACTTGAAAGGGGGGCGACCCATGCCGCAGCGGCAGGGTCGCCCCCCTTCTTGTGGTTGCCGGCTCAGGGAGGAGGCAGGCGCCAGGGGGATGGTCACGATGCTGTAGCGCCCGTGCGGTGAGTACCCGGTGTGAAGTCGCGGGCTTCAGACCAAGTCCACTGGCGTGGACTGGCGGAGTCGCTACAGCGTCATGAGAACTGCCTGGCCAGGTCCTCGAGACTGCCTGCGGCCGCAAGACGGGCCTCCCGGAGCCGGGGCCGGGAAACGCCTCGGCCTTACCGATCTGCTGTCAAGCGGAGGAGGGCCCCATGGGCTATCCAAGTGCCCGAGACCTCAGCCGCGTGGGACGCCCGGCGCCATCACCCTTTCCCTGCGATCACGACCTCTCGAGCAGCGCCTGCGCGCGGCGTGGGTGGACCCCAACCCGGCTCACGGCGCTGCCGGCGTCTCCTTGCCGCAGGTCTGCGTGTCGGGATTCGCGGCCACGAGGTAGGCCACCACCTCGTCGAGGTCGACCGACTTGTCCAGCCCGGTCGGCATGACGCTCTTCCCTGGGCTGCCGTAGTTCATGCCCGGCGCGGAGGGCACCACGTAGGCGTTGGGGTTGAGGATGGCCTCGCGGATGTATTCCTCCGCGGTCTTGGCGCTGCCGGTGTAGGTCGGGTCGGCGATGCGCTCAAGAGCGACCTTGCCGATCTCAACCAAGCTGGGGCAGACCTGGTTGCCGCTCTTGCCGATGACATGGCAGGCCACGCAGACCGTCACGTTGGGCGGCGGGACATAGCAGGGATCCAACCGCTCTGCCACCTGCGAGGCCACGGCCATCTGGGTGGGGCGGATCGCGTTGATCAACTGCGCCTGGCTGGTGCCGGCCGGGGTGAGGGCGAACATCTTCCACACTACCCAGCCGAGGATCAGGCCCATCATGATGACGCTGGCCCAGACGAAGACGCTGTAGCCCAGCCGGAACACGCCAAAGGGCTGCTCGTCGTTGGTGGAGGTGCTCATGTGTTTGCTCTCGCTGGCAGGTGGCCCCGGCGGGACGCCATCGGGGAAGGGTCGGGGGCGGGGCTGGCTGCCGCCAGCCGGTCCCGGGACCGGCGGCGGATTCTAGGATGGGCCTTGGGGACTGTCAAGGAAGGCGCGTCCGGAACGGGTCAAAATCCCTGTGACGTCACGTAACGGCGCGCTGGCTGCTGCCTCGCGCGCCGCCTCGCGCTGCGCCCGCGTCCTTCAACCGTTCCCACTCCGGCCGCGGGTCCATCAGGCGAAGGGTCTCGCGCAGGTCCGCGATCTGGTCTCGGAGGGCTGCAGCCCTCTCGAAGGCCAGTTCGGTGGCGGCCCTCTGCATCTCCGCCTCGAGCTGGGCGATCACCACGTTGAGTTCGTCCCGGGGAATGCGCTCGGCCTTGACCTCGTAATGCGCCGCGTCCTCCGCCACCTTGCGCAGTTCTTCCGAGAGCCCACGCACCTCGCGCATCACCGAGCGCGGCTCGATACCGTGGGCGGCGTTGTAGGCCAACTGCAGGCTTCGGCGCCGGTCCGTCTCCGCCAATGCCGCCTGCATCGCCGCTGTGACCCGGTCGGCATACATGACCACCGTGCCCTCGACGTGGCGGGCGGCGCGACCGATGGTCTGGATGAGCGAGGTGGCCGAGCGCAGGAACCCCTCCTTGTCGGCGTCCAGGATGGCCACGAGGCTGACCTCCGGCAGGTCCAGCCCTTCACGGAGGAGGTTGATGCCCACGATGACGTCATAGACCCCAAGGCGCAAGTCACGGAGGATCTCCACGCGCTCCAAGGTCTCGACATCGGAGTGCAGGTAGTGCACCTTGATGCCCAGGTCGCGGAGGTACTCGTTCAAGTTCTCCGCCATCTTCTTCGTCAGCGTCGTGACCAGGACGCGCTGCCGCTTGGCGATCCGGTCGTTGATGCGCCCCACCAGGTCGTCGATCTGCCCCTTGATCGGTTGGATGACCACCTGCGGGTCCACCAGGCCGGTCGGTCGGATGACCAGGTCCACCACCTGCTCGCTGTGCTCCAGCTCATAGCGTGCCGGCGTGGCCGACGTGAACACGGCCTGGAAGATGCGCTGCTCCCATTCCTCGAAGCGCAGGGGCCGATTGTCCAAGGCGGAGGGCAGGCGGAAGCCGTGATCAACCAAGGTGAGCTTGCGCGAGCGATCCCCGTTGTACATGGCGCCGATCTGGGGCAGCATGATGTGGCTCTCGTCGACGAACATCAGGTAGTCGTCCGGGAAGTAGTCGAGCAGGGTCCAAGGCGATTCGCCCTCTTCACGACCGGCCAGGGGCCGCGAGTAGTTCTCGATACCGTTGCAGTAGCCGACCTCGCGCAGCATCTCCAGGTCGTAGCGGGTCCGGCTGCCGATGCGCTGGGCTTCGATGAGCTTGCCTTGCTCCTCCAGATGCCTGACCTGCGCCTCAGCCTCCGCCTCGATGCGCGCGATGCCTGCCTGCAGCTTGTCCTTGTTGGTGACGAAGTGACGCGCCGGGAAGATCTCCAGGGTCTCGCGCAGCTCGGTGATCTCTCCGGTCACGGGGTCGATCCGCGAGATGCGCTCGACCTCGTCGCCGAACATCTCGACGCGGTAGGCCGCTTCTTCGTAAGCCGGCTGCACCTCGAGGGTGTCGCCGCGCACGCGGAAGCTGCCGCGCTTCAGTTCGTAGTCGTTGCGGTCGTACTGGATCTCGACGAGGTGACGCAGCAACTTGGTGCGGTCGCGGCGCTCACCCATCTTGATCCGGACCACCACCTGACCGTAGTCCTCCGGAGAACCCAGGCCATAGATGCTGCTGACGGAAGCGACGATGATGACATCCCGCCGACTGAACAGCGCGCTGGTGGCGGCGAGGCGCAGCCTGTCGATCTCGTCGTTGATCTGCGCATCCTTCTCGATATAGGTGTCGGTGCGCGGTATGTAGGCCTCGGGCTGGTAGTAGTCGTAGTAGCTGACGAAGTAGGCCACGGCGTTCTCGGGGAAGAAATCACGGAACTCCGCGTAGAGCTGGGCCGCCAGGGTCTTGTTGTGGGCCAGGATCAGCGCGGGCCGATTGACGGCCTCGATGACCTTGCTCATCACAAAGGTCTTGCCGGTGCCGGTCGCCCCGAGCAGGGTCTGAAGGCGCAGGCCCTGGTTCAGCCCCTCGACGATCCGGGCGATGGCCTGGGGCTGGTCGCCGGCCGGGGCGAAGGGGCTGTGGACGCGGAAGTCGGGCACGGGACGCTCCGTCAGGGGGAACAGGTGTTCCCGTGAGTCTAGCGTCGGCGGGTTCGCAGGAGAAGCGGCAGCAGGAGCCGCCCCTCCGGCCGAGCCAGCTCCGGCGTGGCTGTGGAGCTTGGAGGCAGCAAGGTCGCCAGGGCCGTGGCGGTAGCGGGCGAGACGCCGGCGGTAGGGGTCTGCGGGCTCGGGACCGGCGTGAAGGTCTCCGTGCCCGCGGAGGTGGGGGACGGCGACGGGGCGGGAGGCTCGCTCGGTGCGGGGCTCGGCTCGGGCGTAGGGCTGGTGGTTGGCGGGGGGAGCGCGGTCGGCGAGAGGGTCACCGTCGGCAGGAGCGGGCCGGGAAGGCGATACAGGCTGCCCACCGATCGGCGTGCTGCAGGAGCGGCATCGGGAAAGCCCAGGTGCAGGTCACCGACGCCATCCCCGTCGCTGTCCGCCACGAGGAGGGACATGCCTGCCAGGCCGGATTGGGCCATGGGGCCCTGGACCACCAGAGGCAGGTCTTCGGCCCCGAGCACCCAATCGCCGCTCGCGGGCAGGGGGCCGCGGAGCGCGAAGGCCAGGCCGGTGTCGCTGCGCCCGGCGGCATCGGCCCAGGGCGCAGCCATCACCAGGTCGGCCGCCCGGTCGCCGCCCAGATCGCCCGCGGCCAGGCTCCAGCCCAGGCGCCCGTCGTCCACCGCACCGCTGATCCGCAGGTGGGCCTGCTCGGAGAGATCGGTCCGACCCGCCGGCAGGGGCCCCGGGACAACCCTGACCTCGCCGGCCAGGCGGTTGACCAAGGGGGCCCCGGCCACCAGGTCAGGCCGGCCGTCGCCGGTGAGGTCGGCTATGGCCAGGGACTGGCCACGACAGCTGCAGCCGCCGAGCGACAGCGCGGACCCCAGGGCGACGCCGTCCGGCGGCAGGACGAGCGTGTCGGCTTCGCCGGCCGCCCGGATCTTGGGGGTGCCGAAGGTGGGGCCGCCGGTGAACAGGTGGACGGAGCCCCGACCACCCGGCACACCGTCGTCATCCACTGCCGCAACGGCCAGGTCGGCCTTGTCATCGCCGCTGAGGTCGCCGATGGCCAAGGCCACCCCGAAGTAGCTGCGGTCCGCGGGCCCATCGATTCGCCAGTCGGCGGCCTCCTGGGCCAGGAAGATGCGGCGCCCGCGCGCCAGGGGCCCCCACCAGCCGAAGACCGAGCCCCTGAAGCTCCGCCTGAGGGCCGCGGCCACCACCAGATCCTCGTGGCCATCGCCGTTGAGGTCGCCGATGGCCAGGGCAGTGCCGAGCTGGTCGGCGCCTTCCTGGCTGCTGTCGCCCGCCAGGTAGACGTCCGGTTCCGCGCCCAGAAAGTCCACGTTCCCGCCCGCCTTGGGGCCTCCAAAGGCCACGTAGACAGCGCCACCGTTGCTCAGCAGGCCGATGGGAGGTGTCGTGTCCATGGGATCCACGGGGTCGGCAAGGAGCGACCCCATCGCTGCGTCGGCGACGCCATCCCCACTCAGGTCGCCCACCGCCACGGCGTTGCCCAAGCGGGCCTCGAGCCCTCGACCCGTGAAGGTCCAGTCACGTTGGTTGGTCAGAGCCAGGTCGATTTGCGCCGGCCACCCCGCCCGCCCGAACAAACCGTAGGCCCTCCCGATGATGTTGCGCCCGCCGGTGGTCCACCAGTGGGCGCCGACGAAGAGGTCGGTCACACCGTCGCCGTTCAGGTCGCCGCCGGCCAGGTCGTTGCCCAGTTGCTCCTTGGTGGGTGAACCGACCACCAGGCTCGAGCCGCCTGGCAGCTGGGAGGCGAGGTCGATCACCGACGTGGCATCCCGGGAGACGACCTCTGACCCGCGGGCCGAACCGATGGCCTGGGAACTCGAAGCGGTACAGGCCGTCATGGCCATCAGGAAGCGGGCCAGGAGCCTTGGGCCCATGACCAGGAGCCGCGTCCCGTGCGGCCCTCGCCCAGCGGCAGGCCGGCTACGGGGGTCCACCCTGGGGTTGGGTGGCAATTGGTGCTGCTTATGGCTCACGGTGGCCTATGGTATCGTTGGTGGCGGCGGATCGGTGACCGGGAGCGGTGGCAAGGCGAGCCGCGTGGGTCGCGCCCCGCAGGAATCGTCGGGTTGCAGGGACCCAAGGAGAGCAACGTCATGCAGCAGAGCATTTGGATCCACGGGCTGGCCAACCTCTCGGCCGCGCTGCTCCTGACCGGCATCCTCGGCGTCCTGGTTGCCTTGTCGGCGCTCTTGTGGTTGTCGGGCAGGGGCCTGCAACTGGCCCGCCGCGAGGTGGCCACGCTGGCGCCCCGCGCGCTTGCCCATGCCCTGAGGGCCCAGCAGCAGATCGAACTGGAGTCAGAAGCCAGGGTGTTCAGGCCCCACATCGCCCTGTTGAGCGCCTGGCGGGGGGTGAAGGCCGGGGTGGCGGCCCTCGTCGAGGGCCCGAAGGATGCGCAGCCCTAGGTCAGGCGGCCTTGCTTCGCTGCATCGTCGGTGACTCCTCGAAGTGCGGCGGCTCCAAGGCCGATACCGCCAGGACCATGGGATGCTGTCGGTCGAGGGTCAGAATGCGGAGCAGGCGTCCGTCCTTTGCCTCCTGCTGGCCCTCGATCAGAATGCCTGTTTCCTTGAACCCGGAAAGGATGTCGGTGACCAGGTCCTCGGTGAACCCCAGGCCATGGTGCGGCGACAGCGCGTGGCTGCGGATGAAGCCAAAGGTCATGTAAGGCCGATTCTGGCTGAGCCACAAGACCAGCTGCAACAGGCGAACGTCATCCGGCAGGTGGGGCTGGGCGCCGGACCTGGTCGCCGGGAGGCCCAGGTCGCCCTCCAGGGGGTCACAGAGGTCGGCGGTTTCGATCAGTTCGGCCGAGACCGCACCCGGCACGCCGATGACCACCACCAGCTTGCCGAAGCGGTGGCGGGCCTTGGTCACCAGTCGGACAAAGTCCGGATCGCCGGTCACGAACACCAAGGTCCTGACGGCCGGTCGGTCCAGCATGCAGTCGACGACGTCCATCGCCATGGCCATCTGGGAAGATACACCGATCCCCACCTCGGCATGCCGCGGCACGTCGCAAGCGCTGATGCCCGCACGTTCAAGCAGGTGTCGGGCATCGCCGGGAAGCTGCGCGAAGTCGGCATAGGCGGTGGCCGAGCCTACCGGCCCGTACTTGAGGGCCTTCTCGATCAGGCGCGCTGGATCAGGCTCGGTACCGAATTGGTTCAACATGCCATAGCGGATGTTTTCGAAGTCGACGAACAAGGCGACCTCGGAATAAGCGGTCATAGCCCAACCTGCCTCCTGTGCCAATGTCGTGCACCCACGGCGTTCGGCCTCCAAATGCGGTGACCCCCGCCCCAGGCAAACCCACCGGATGCTGCCAACAGCAGCATCGACTTACCGTTCCTCCTGAGCAAGGCCTACGATATCATGGGCCCGGCAGGGGGTCAATTCAGTCGCCGAGGGAGCCGACAGCCAGGCCCAGAGGAATGGTCACGGAGGGCGGCCGCACTGTGTCGGGAAGGACCCCGACCATGGACCAGGGGCCGGTCCAGGTGATCTCCACGTCGCAGAGTGAACCCAACAGTGGCCTATCGCTCGGGAAGTAGACCAGCTTGTTGCTGCGCGTGCGGCCGCGCCAGCGGTCACCGTCGCGCCCGTCCACCAGCACCTCGACGCGGCGCCCCAGCTGCTCGGCATTGATGGCGGCGCTCACCCCCTCCTGCAGGGCGTCGACGGCCTTCCGGCGCCGATCCTTCTCCGCTTCAGGCACATCGTCGATCATCGTCTTGGCCGCCACGGTGCCCGGACGAGCCGAGAACTTGGCCAGGTGCACCTTGTCCAGGCGGAGTTCGGCCAGGAGGTCGAGCGTCTTCTGGAACGCTGCCTCGCTCTCGCCGGGGAAGCCAACGATGATATCGGTGTGGATGGCCGCAGAAGGCAGGCGTTCACGGATTCGGGCAATGAGGGCGCGGTACTGGTCCGCGCTGTAACCTCGCTTCATGCGCTGGAGCACGTTGTCATCGCCCGCCTGCACGGGAACCTCGATCTGCTCCATGACCTTGGGCAGGCGAGCCACCGCGTCGAGGATCGCATCGGACATGAAGTTGGGATGGCTGGTCAGGAAGCGGATGCGCGCGAGTCCGTCAATTCCGTGAAGCGCTTCCAGCAGGTCCACAAGTGCATCGGGCCGACCCCAGTCGTGGCCATAGCGATCGACGATCTGGCCCAGCAGCGTGACCTCTCGGACACCCTGCTCGACCAGGCTCAGTACCTGGTTGTGGATCTCCGCGATGGGGCGCGAGCGCTCGGGACCGCGCTTGGCAGGGATGGTGCAGAAGGTGCAGACCCAGTTGCAGCCATAGAC
>WBZV01000488.1_pt1 | contig 23300 bp, 15 predicted proteins | sample 5204221 | NCBI WGS metagenome assembly WBZV01 (sample SAMN12344360, study PRJNA552823) | activated sludge metagenome | biome: Activated sludge suspended growth; feature: Nitrification reactor; material: Wastewater; isolation source: activated sludge from nitrification reactor of wastewater...
CGGCAAAGACAGCGATATTCACGACGACAGTGACTTACAGAAAGCCAGCGGCAAACTGATCGCGGTACAGTCGCCGAATAGCGGAGTCGCGGTGACCTGGGAGTACATGACCGTATTAGAGCCTGCATTCAAAAACACTGCCCCGGCATTCGTGGATGGTGCCGAGGCGCTGTTGCAAATGAAGAGCAGTGGCAAAGCCAGCAAGATCCAGGTAGCGATGGTGGTACAACGACCGATGGCCAAATCCACCGAAATGCAGGTGGTACTGGAAAACCCCCAGGATTTTCGGCTGGTACCGGTCAAGGACTGGGATCTAAACGACGAACTGCCCGATGGTAGCGCGGTTTACACCTTTGAGAACGTCACCGTCGCTGAGAAAAAATGGGGATTTGATACTACGGTGGACACCATCTGCACCCGTGGGCTGCTGCTCGCCAATAAAACCAAGCTCACTGCTGAGCAGCGCGCTCGGCTGTCCAAGATCATGCTGCTGGCTGCAAACCGTGTGATGGGAGAGCCTACCAAGTGAAGGAGGCTAGAGAAAATGAAATGGCATGATCACCAAGGCTGGTCCGCAAATCGGGCACAGTCTCGACACGAGCGAGTGCTTGAATCTTATGGCGCTCCCTAGGGGTTTCGAACCCATATACGCCGACTTAAGCGGTGTTTCTCATACGTGACTCATTCCCATCGCTCGGCATTGCGCGATCAACGGGTTGACTCGCTCTAGTAGGGTTTGCAGTAGGCGACGGCGCGGCCGTTCCTGCATCACCGTCAGGCAAGCGGCCCAGTGATCCAGGTTCCAATGCACCACACCGCTGATGGGACCACCAGTTCCTCGCGCAGCAGTTTCCACACTCGCCACGGGGTGGCGCGGCGCGAGCCGTCCAAGCGATTCCAGTCCTCGCCGCAGCGCCGCCGGGTCCCCTTCTCCAGCACCCCGGCATAGAGCCGTTTGCCGTGGAGGTAAAGATCGGCTAACGCGCTACCCTGGTGGGCGCGGAGATGATCGTTATTGAATATGCTTTTCAAGCTGACTCGGTACAGCGCCAGGACGGTGGCGGGCAGTGAATACCGTGAGGGCGTCGGGGTCACTGGGCGAATCTTTCTGAGCTGCCTATCCGGCAGTGAATCGAGCGGGTCGCCAAGCGCGGCGGGGCGCAAATTTCTGAGCTGCCTATCCGGCAGTGAATAAGCAGTCACTCAAAAAGCTGCTGGACAAGCTTTTCTGAGCTGCCTATCCGGCAGTGAATGCTGCGGAAGCGCGGGTGGGAACTGATCGTCATTTCTGAGCTGCCTATCCGGCAGTGAATGCAGCGGGCAACGAAACGATCAATTCGACTCATTTCTGAGCTGCCTATCCGGCAGTGAATGCGCTGGAAGGTATCGCATCGGGCGGGTTTACTTTCTGAGCTGCCTATCCGGCAGTGAATGAGCTGGAGCGCGGCGTGGGCCGGTTCCAATATTTCTAAGCTGCCTATCCGGCAGTGAATCCAGCCGGACAACACCGAAGTGACCAGGCTGCCTTTCTGAGCTGCCTATCCGGCAGTGAATAATCTCCAACGATATTCGAGTGAACGCAGTGTTTTTCTGAGCTGCCTATCCGGCAGTGAATTCATTGAGAGGAACAAGCTCGATGAACTATCATTTCTGAGCTGCCTATCCGGCAGTGAATAAGTACTCGGTCAACTCCGAACCGCGCCGAGTTTTCTGAGCTGCCTATCCGGCAGTGAATGCGAGCGATGATGAGCCGGCTTGGCTGGGGGTTTTCTGAGCTGCCTATCCGGCAGTGAATAGCACTTGCAGGGTAGATTTGCACGCTGCCAGTTTCTGAGCTGCCTATCCGGCAGTGAATACTGGTCGATATCCGGCATGGTGGCAGGGGAGTTTCTGAGCTGCCTATCCGGCAGTGAATCGCCGATGTTCACCCAGTCCGTCACGTCCAACTTTCTGAGCTGCCTATCCGGCAGTGAATTCAGGTCTGATAGTCGGCGGGTATCCTTCCGTTTTCTGAGCTGCCTATCCGGCAGTGAATGTATTTTGACAATGTTCAAAATTCTCCTAATTTTTCTGAGCTGCCTATCCGGCAGTGAATAATTGCCTTGCACACATTGACACTGACCATTTTTTCTGAGCTGCCTATCCGGCAGTGAATTGCCGGGTTGGTTGTTATGAATATTAATGATTTTTCTGAGCTGCCTATCCGGCAGTGAATACATCCACCACGGCGGGCCATGCATCACCATATTTCTGAGCTGCCTATCCGGCAGTGAATCGATGCGGCCAAAACAGAAAACGTCGCGATTCTTTCTGAGCTGCCTATCCGGCAGTGAATCCAGGAATCGCGCTAGAATCGTCCCGTCCGCCTTTTCTGAGCTGCCTATCCGGCAGTGAATCAGCCGGGTAGTCGAACCGGAACACGTAGCGTTTTCTGAGCTGCCTATCCGGCAGTGAATCATCTCCCGTGAGACGGGCCTGTCCTACTCGTTTTCTGAGCTGCCTATCCGGCAGTGAATACATAACCCGTTGATTCCATTCGGGTTCGAAGTTTCTGAGCTGCCTATCCGGCAGTGAATCCGGGCGCACATGTATCACCCGCTGTTGCTTTTTCTGAACTGCCTATCCGGCAGTGAATGCGTCGCGGTACAGCCGACGATGCGCAGGTGATTTCTGAGCTGCCTATCCGGCAGTGAATGATGCGCGAGCCAGGTCATAGCGGCGCGTCCATTTCTGAGCTGCCTATCCGGCAGTGAATACGGCGGCGGTCCCTGACCTTGATCGCTTCGGTTTCTGAGCTGCCTATCCGGCAGTGAATCCGGCAAGGCGCTGCGGTCGGGCCCAGCCCATTTTCTGAGCTGCCTATCCGGCAGTGAATCGGACTTCCGTCCCTACAAGCGGATACGCCTATTTCTGAGCTGCCTATCCGGCAGTGAATCCTCTCGCTCAAAGGTCGCTCGCGATCCGCCTTTTCTGAGCTGCCTATCCGGCAGTGAATGATACCTTCGGCGATGCCCGGCTACTGGTCAATTTCTGAGCTGCCTATCCGGCAGTGAATTGATGAAACCAAGCTGTATCAGTGTAATTATGTTTCTGAGCTGCCTATCCGGCAGTGAATCCAAATGGGCTGAAGAACCTGCATGACGAGCATTTCTGAGCTGCCTATCCGGCAGTGAATTATCAAGCGGTGCGGATTCGAGGATTTTCGCTTTTCTGAGCTGCCTATCCGGCAGTGAATTGCATCTCGGCGTCCTCGCGATCCTTTTTCACTTTCTGAGCTGCCTATCCGGCAGTGAATCCTTGAGCGTACTCCCTGATTTGCTTTTTATATTTCTGAGCTACCTATCCGGCAGTGAATTCCCTGGCTACGGCGTGCGCTCAAGATTCTGGTTTTCTGAGCTGCCTATCCGGCAGTGAATGGGTCATCCCGAACCGTAGTCAGAGTGATGATTTTCTGAGCTGCCTATCCGGCAGTGAATACGAGCTGATCACCCGGCTGGAGAAGGAAGACTTTCTGAGCTGCCTATCCGGCAGTGAATACTTTTCGACGGAGTTGCACCGCAAGATTTTCTTTCTGAGCTGCCTATCCGGCAGTGAATCGCCGCGCCTCGCCAAGTTGAACTCTCAGACATTTCTGAGCTGCCTATCCGGCAGTGAATTATCAAGATGGTATCGAGATGCCCGATTCAGTTTTCTGAGCTGCCTATCCGGCAGTGAATGCTATTGAGATACGATGCGTTAATCACATCGTTTTCTGAGCTGCCTATCCGGCAGTGAATAGCCCGGAATCCGGCAAAATCCATAGCCAGGGATTTCTGAGCTGCCTATCCGGCAGTGAATTCGAATCCGCGGAATGGGCGGCGTCTCTATTTTTTCTGAGCTGCCTATCCGGCAGTGAATAAGTTATCTTGATGCATCTCAGCCTGAGTCGTTTTCTGAGCTGCCTATCCGGCAGTGAATAGAAACTGAACGATTGTTCGCTGAACTCAGTATTTCTGAGCTGCCTATCCGGCAGTGAATGAACAAAGACAGCCGGCCGTACTTGATGTTTTCTTTCTGAGCTGCCTATCCGGCAGTGAATATCACAATGTCAGTGAAATTAAGTCGTTTGAGTTTCTGAGCTGCCTATCCGGCAGTGAATGTTGTTGTGACCGCTGCCGGCACCCCGGTCCTTTTCTGAGCTGCCTATCCGGCAGTGAATCCTCGCTTCGGATATCGGAAGGCAGTGCGCCATTTCTGAGCTGCCTATCCGGCAGTGAATATCTGGAGGCAGCCCCGCAGGCTTTCGCTCAGCTTTCTAAGCTGCCTATCCGGCAGTGAATCCTGCCCGCCACCCCGGCGGACGTGCGGATCATTTTCTGAGCTGCCTATCCGGCAGTGAATTCGCTCAGCGCAAACAGCCGCTGTGGCGCTTGTTTCTGAGCTGCCTATCCGGCAGTGAATGCATTGGCAGGGCGGGATGTCTGGTTGCTGCCTTTCTGAGCTGCCTATCCGGCAGTGAATGTAATAGCTCTGTTTCTATCCACGATTTCGGTTTTCTGAGCTGCCTATCCGGCAGTGAATCGATAACGGGTCGGGATATGTCAACGCCATGATTTTCTGAGCTGCCTATCCGGCAGTGAATGTGGCGGCGAGCCGCAGCAGATCGCGCAATGTTTTCTGAGCTGCCTATCCGGCAGTGAATCGCACTCGACAAAAACGACTTGCCCGCCGCACTTTCTGAGCTGCCTATCCGGCAGTGAATACATTGCGCGGCTGGGATAAGTCCGGCGAGTTTTTCTGAGCTGCCTATCCGGCAGTGAATCCCTTCGTTGGGCTTCGAAACGACGTTGATGTTTTCTGAGCTGCCTATCCGGCAGTGAATGAAAATCCCCGAAACCTCTTTCTCCAGCGCCTTTTTCTGAGCTGCCTATCCGGCAGTGAATCTTACGTGGCCTGCGCTTTGAATGTTCGCGGCTTTCTGAGCCGCCTATCCGGCAGTGAATGACCCGGCTAGAGATGTTTGAATTCGTCGCCATTTCTGAGCTGCCTATCCGGCAGTGAATGGAATTTGATGCTGGCGACGATCCCGCGAATCTTTCTGAGCTGCCTATCCGGCAGTGAATGCTTGGTGCCCGCCGATGCGCCATCGGTAGAGTTTCTGAGCTGCCTATCCGGCAGTGAATTCCCTGGTGCTGCCGTCCGGCCTGTACTGGTCTTTCTGAGCTGCCTATCCGGCAGTGAATCCATCGCCGTCGTGGCGCGGAGCGACATTGAATTTCTGAGCTGCCTATCCGGCAGTGAATCATCCCGCGCGTTTGCATGATCGTGTCGAGTTTTTCTGAGCTGCCTATCCGGCAGTGAATACATCATCGGATGGAGATGGCAGCCAGGATAGTTTCTGAGCTGCCTATCCGGCAGTGAATCCGGTCGTTGCGCTGGCTCAGCTCAATCGCAATTTCTGAGCTGCCTATCCGGCAGTGAATCCGCCGGTTGGCTTTGTTGGCCTGTCATTAAGCTTTCTGAGCTGCCTATCCGGCAGTGAATATGCGGCATCATGGGTGGTCGCAGGTTGTGCATTTCTGAGCTGCCTATCCAGCAGTGAATGCCGAAATCCTGACCTACTGCTGCCTAGACGTTTTCTGAGCTGCCTATCCGGCAGTGAATCTTTTTCGCAAAATGGGTTATGTTTATCAGTATTTCTGAGCTGCCTATCCAGCAGTGAATTCCGTCAGCGCTGCCGAGCGCGACGCGATCATTTTCTGAGCTGCCTATCCGGCAGTGAATGAACTGGCGGAAGCCGGCTACATCGGCGCGATTTTCTGAGCTGCCTATCCGGCAGTGAATATTCCCCGACTGGACGCTCCCAAGGACATTATTTTCTGAGCTGCCTATCCGGCAGTGAATAGGTTCGGCTGCGGCGATCACCATGACCAGCCTTTTCTGAGCTGCCTATCCGGCAGTGAATAGCCGGAGAAGTGGGATATCGCGGATGAACCAGTTTCTGAGCTGCCTATCCGGCAGTGAATACCGACATTGGCGCAGTCTCCATCGGTCGGGATTTCTGAGCTGCCTATCCGGCAGTGAATGCGCGTCGATTATCGCCACCCCCATGCCAACCATTTCTGAGCTGCCTATCCGGCAGTGAATTCCAACTAAAATTAGGTATGATGGTTTTGCGTTTTCTGAGCTGCCTATCCGGCAGTGAATAAACACCGATTCCGCTTGTTCCCGCAATTGGTTTTCTGAGCTGCCTATCCGGCAGTGAATAAACCGAGGCGGCTGCGCTTGAAATTTTGAGTTTTCTGAGCTGCCTATCCGGCAGTGAATGCTTATAGTAGCCGGATTACCGGCGATGTCATTTTCTGAGCTGCCTATCCGGCAGTGAATAATTTCATGGAATTGGTCGAATTTTTGTAACTTTTCTGAGCTGCCTATCCGGCAGTGAATGAGCTTCAGCTCGCGACGCGCGCGATCAGAAATTTCTGAGCTGCCTATCCGGCAGTGAATGATGGCATTCATCAATGAACACCATTTCGACTTTTCTGAGCTGCCTATCCGGCAGTGAATTGTTTGAATAGCTCTCCCAGCCGCCACGTTGTTTTCTGAGCTGCCTATCCGGCAGTGAATTTTTAGGCTTTGAATGAACCATCGTTGCCATCTTTCTGAGCTGCCTATCCGGCAGTGAATTGCTGATATGCTGCTTGGGGTGCCGCATAACTTTTCTGAGCTGCCTATCCGGCAGTGAATGGTGATCCTGCGGGAATGCAGCGGTCGCAAGTTTTCTGAGCTGCCTATCCGGCAGTGAATGTCGATGAAGCCCTAATCAAGCACGCGGCGCTTTTCTGAGCTGCCTATCCGGCAGTGAATGACGTATGGGCTTGCTACATGACCGATGAACTTTTCTGAGCTGCCTATCCGGCAGTGAATTGGACCGTGCTGTTGGGTACGGGCATTATCAATTTCTGAGCTGCCTATCCGGCAGTGAATGTCATTTCAGTTCCTTACGCCGCGTTTTTCTTTTTCTGAGCTGCCTATCCGGTAGTGAATTATGTCATCCCATGCGCCGGCGACTTTGTCGTTTTCTGAGCTGCCTATCCGGCAGTGAATTATGTCATCCCATGCGCCGGCGACTTTGTCGTTTTCTGAGCTGCCTATCCGGCAGTGAATAGAAAAGTGGAAGGAAATGATGCCCTCGGTGTTTTCTGAGCTGCCTATCCGGCAGTGAATTCTTCAAAAGATCAAAAACAGGAGCCTCCTATTTTCTGAGCTGCCTATCCGGCAGTGAATATGCCTTGGCATTACCTATCCCGACTGTAGACTTTCTGAGCTGCCTATCCGGCAGTGAATGCGATGGTGATGATGATGATGAGAGAATGCAATTTCTGAGCTGCCTATCCGGCAGTGAATTCAGGATTTTACGAATCTGGAGAGGCCGTCGCTTTCTGAGCTGCCTATCCGGCAGTGAATTATGCGGAGCAAACGTTCACGTTTACCGGAGCTTTCTGAGCTGCCTATCCGGCAGTGAATACTTGCGCCCTTGCGGGCATATGCGGGCATATTTTCTGAGCTGCCTATCCGGCAGTGAATGAATAGACGACCTCTGACATTGAATAGCCGTATTTCTGAGCTGCCTATCCGGCAGTGAATCTATCGCCGCGAGCGATAGGCTTGCAAATTGATTTCTGAGCTGCCTATCCGGCAGTGAATGCAACGGCGGTTTTGCTTTTGCGTGCCATATCTTTCTGAGCTGCCTATCCGGCAGTGAATCTTATCAGGGCTGCGACTGCCAGGGGGTCAGCTTTCTGAGCTGCCTATCCGGCAGTGAATAAATAGCCAGTTGCTTTTACCGTCTTTACTCCTTTCTGAGCTGCCTATCCGGCAGTGAATACCTGGTCGTAAGGATTGATTGCCCCCTGGCTTTTCTGAGCTGCCTATCCGGCAGTGAATCTTAGAGTCAAGCTGACCTCGATTGTCCGGCATTTCTGAGCTGCCTATCCGGCAGTGAATTCCGCTGGGTAGATTCTAGTGGCGTTTTGAATTTTCTGAGCTGCCTATCCGGCAGTGAATGGCGTCGTCTGGCGGGTTGACAACGAACTTTTTTTCTGAGCTGCCTATCCGGCAGTGAATGAAGCGAGACGGAGCAACTTTTCGATTCCGTTTTTCTGAGCTGCCTATCCGGCAGTGAATTCGATAGGGATGCCTACGAGCATATATGGGAATTTCTGAGCTGCCTATCCGGCAGTGAATGGCGCGGTAGGCTCGTTGTAGTTGGGCGCTTTTTTCTGAGCTGCCTATCCGGCAGTGAATTATCGCTTGTTGCGAGCAGTTGGTTCGACGCTTTTCTGAGCTGCCTATCCGGCAGTGAATCGGCGCGATAGCTGGCCTGCATACCGGAATCGTTTCTGAGCTGCCTATCCGGCAGTGAATCACATGGCTAGCCATCGCCAGCGCCGCTGCTTTTTCTGAGCTGCCTATCCGGCAGTGAATAGGAAGCTCGTTAACGGCGGGCATCATGGACTTTTCTGAGCTGCCTATCCGGCAGTGAATTAAGCCGTAGCAACTTGCCCACGCTTGAGTTTTTTCTGAGCTGCCTATCCGGCAGTGAATGTTTTCATTAACTAAGGAACACGCTAAGTTAATTTCTGAGCTGCCTATCCGGCAGTGAATGCGGTTTTGCTTTTGCGTGCCATAGCGATATCGTTTCTGAGCTGCCTATCCGGCAGTGAATGAAAACGCATCGGATGAAAACGGATTCCAAGCTTTCTGAGCTGCCTATCCGGCAGTGAATCGATTATTAAATGGCATTAGACGATGGTTCTATTTCTGAGCTGCCTATCCGGCAGTGAATTGTCGAACAATCGACCCGTTGAATCCGCTATATTTCTGAGCTGCCTATCCGGCAGTGAATGCCTACACCTCAAGCCATGTCAACTTCACGTTTTTCTGAGCTGCCTATCCGGCAGTGAATCCGGTATGAATTAGCGGCAATGCGCTCGAAAATTTCTGAGCTGCCTATCCGGCAGTGAATTCCGCCTTTTCTTCACAAGATCAAAGAAAACATTTCTGAGCTGCCTATCCGGCAGTGAATCGAAAGAGTGTATGAGGTTCCCCCTAGAAATGTTTCTGAGCTGCCTATCCGGCAGTGAATAGCTCGACACTCTTTTCGCCTTCACTGCGAGATTTCTGAGCTGCCTATCCGGCAGTGAATATCGGGACTGATCCGATGAGCGTCACACTCAATTTCTGAGCTGCCTATCCGGCAGTGAATAAGCGCCTGGTGCCCGGCCTGATCGGCAACCTTTTCTGAGCTGCCTATCCGGCAGTGAATAACAACCGCACCATCGAGCTTGAAATCTTCCATTTCTGAGCTGCCTATCCGGCAGTGAATCCAATCCGAGATCGTCTGGACTTTGCTCTTGACTTTCTGAGCTGCCTATCCGGCAGTGAATTCGGCAAGCCGGTCAACTTCCGCCTGCTGCTTTTTCTGAGCTGCCTATCCGGCAGTGAATGAACTGGCCGCTTTGGCAATCCGACCGCCACTTTTCTGAGCTGCCTATCCGGCAGTGAATCAGCAGCCGAGGAAGGTGAACGCCGTTCCGCTGTTTCTGAGCTGCCTATCCGGCAGTGAATACGGCTTATTGCATCGATCAAGCGCTGACATTTTTCTGAGCTGCCTATCCGGCAGTGAATTGTTGGCGGCCTTTCTGGTGGGTGGGCTTGTTTTTCTGAGCTGCCTATCCGGCAGTGAATGTTTCCAGATTGGACATTGCCCCGGACATTGTTTTCTGAGCTGCCTATCCGGCAGTGAATTGTCCTGGTGTGGCATCGCGGTTCTGGTTGTTTTTCTGAGCTGCCTATCCGGCAGTGAATAACTCTGCGCAGAAAGCGCCGGCTAGCTGGCTTTTCTGAGCTGCCTATCCGGCAGTGAATGTCATTTCAGTTCCTTACGCCACGTTTCGTTTTTTCTGAGCTGCCTATCCGGCAGTGAATGTGCCGACGATGGTCGGGATCGGGGCGGCGGCTTTCTGAGCTGCCTATCCGGCAGTGAATCATGCTGCTTTGATGTCTGCGCCACTTACGCATTTCTGAGCTGCCTATCCGGCAGTGAATAAGAGGTGATCGGCGTATTCACATGGAAGTTATTTCTGAGCTGCCTATCCGGCAGTGAATGACGAGGCTTTGGCAGGCGGCGATGTCTGCCAGTTTCTGAGCTGCCTATCCGGCAGTGAATTCGATTTAATTGCCGGCTTTGCCCCTTCTACCTTTCTGAGCTGCCTATCCGGCAGTGAATAGCTTGCTACGGCATGGCTCCCTAAGCTGCCGTTTCTGAGCTGCCTATCCGGCAGTGAATTCCGAAACTTCGTTCAGCAGGCTTACAATACATTTCTGAGCTGCCTATCCGGCAGTGAATTCGTGTTGCCCATGCCGAATGACTCGCTAATTTTTCTGAGCTGCCTATCCGGCAGTGAATCTTACGACCGGTGAGGAAGTCGTTATCGCGTGTTTCTGAGCTGCCTATCCGGCAGTGAATGAACCGGGGCGATGGGTAGTCTTTCGCTATCTTTTCTGAGCTGCCTATCCGGCAGTGAATGTTGAGAATCCCCGGTCGATATAGAGCCACCCTTTCTGAGCTGCCTATCCGGCAGTGAATTATCGAGCGAATAATTAAAGAGGCTTTGCAGGTTTCTGAGCTGCCTATCCGGCAGTGAATGGCTTTTTCTCGTTCGGATGGAGTTCGCTTATTTTCTGAGCTGCCTATCCGGCAGTGAATGATTGCATCGCCTTCGAGCCAGACACGGCAATTTTCTGAGCTGCCTATCCGGCAGTGAATGGATTGGCATGTCGGACCTCGATTTTCTGCATTTTCTGAGCTGCCTATCCGGCAGTGAATCTTGCCTTGGCCGACCTCGCCCTATCCGCAGTTTTCTGAGCTGCCTATCCGGCAGTGAATAGGTCCATGGCGAGAACGTCTCGATCCAATGTTTTCTGAGCTGCCTATCCGGCAGTGAATGCATTGTTGAAGTCGATGATAGCCACATCGAATTTCTGAGCTGCCTATCCGGCAGTGAATAGGGCTAGGTTTTGGCGGGCCATGTTAGGCTTTTTTCTGAGCTGCCTATCCGGCAGTGAATAATTACCAGGCGTACAGCAAGCTGGTGAATGTTTTCTGAGCTGCCTATCCGGCAGTGAATGTTGCGGATTCCGGCGCCCTCCGCATCGTCCATTTCTGAGCTGCCTATCCGGCAGTGAATGATTATCCAGCAATGGACCCCACGCCTGCATTTTTCTGAGCTGCCTATCCGGCAGTGAATAATTCAATCGTCGCTTTAAGTCCGACCGTCATTTTCTGAGCTGCCTATCCGGCAGTGAATCGCATCAAGCTCCAGAATCTGGCCGAAATGGATTTCTGAGCTGCCTATCCGGCAGTGAATATCAATCCTATCGTAGTGACCATCAACAGCGTTTTCTGAGCTGCCTATCCGGCAGTGAATGTTGCGGATTCCGGCGCCCTCCGCATCGTCCATTTCTGAGCTGCCTATCCGGCAGTGAATATGACGCTGGTCAAGCGGTTCTGGATGGGCGATTTTCTGAGCTGCCTATCCGGCAGTGAATGAGGATCTGCATCGAGTCCAGCGTCACGTTGTTTTCTGAGCTGCCTATCCGGCAGTGAATCGGCGCCCTAAACCGATTGGAGGCATTTGGTTTTTTCTGAGCTGCCTATCCGGCAGTGAATCGCTAACCGATCGCGCGTGCGGTTCACCACAGTTTCTGAGCTGCCTATCCGGCAGTGAATCGGCGCTGCTCGGCACGTTCGAAACGACGACTTTTCTGAGCTGCCTATCCGGCAGTGAATGCGACCCGGTGCTTATCGAGCATCAACGGCAGTTTCTGAGCTGCCTATCCGGCAGTGAATTCGAACTTGACCAGGTTATTAGCGCTGGCGTATTTCTGAGCTGCCTATCCGGCAGTGAATCAAGATCCTGCATCGTTGACAGATCTTCGCCATTTCTGAGCTGCCTATCCGGCAGTGAATCTGGGCATCCCATCGCCGATGCTCTGGGAGACTTTCTGAGCTGCCTATCCGGCAGTGAATTAAGGTTGGCCATGGCCGTGATACCAACTCCATTTCTGAGCTGCCTATCCGGCAGTGAATGGTTCTGGCAAGCGTGTGATTGAGCGGCGCTTTTTCTGAGCTGCCTATCCGGCAGTGAATGCGAAATACAACAGCGCGGGCGTGTTCCAATCTTTCTGAGCTGCCTATCCGGCAGTGAATTTGGCGCTTGGCGCCGATGGTTATCTCTACACTTTCTGAGCTGCCTATCCGGCAGTGAATTTGGCCGAGGCGATGGACAAGCAGCCGTTGACTTTTCTGAGCTGCCTATCCGGCAGTGAATGTGATCCTGTTTGCTATGTTGGCCGTGCTCATTTTCTGAGCTGCCTATCCGGCAGTGAATGGAAGCATACGCCCGGCGTCTGGGCAAAATCAATTTCTGAGCTGCCTATCCGGCAGTGAATCCTGACCAACTGAGGCGGTTATTCTCGACACAGTTTCTGAGCTGCCTATCCGGCAGTGAATATCTCCAGGCTAGCCGATTCGCCTTGATAGAATTTCTGAGCTGCCTATCCGGCAGTGAATGATGCGATCTGTGCTACATATTGGGAAATGATTTTCTGAGCTGCCTATCCGGCAGTGAATGATTGTCGTCCCAGCCAGGGGGTTTTTCCCAGTTTCTGAGCTGCCTATCCGGCAGTGAATCTTTCACCTCGGCCACGGCCTTCGGCTGCGTCTTTCTGAGCTGCCTATCCGGCAGTGAATCAGAGTCAGCTTGAAGCTCGCGGAAGCGCGGGTTTCTGAGCTGCCTATCCGGCAGTGAATCCGTCCAAGTAGGCAACCTCGATAGTGTCGAATTTCTGAGCTGCCTATCCGGCAGTGAATTACCTGATCGCCAGTTCCGCCCAGTCCGTTTCTTTCTGAGCTGCCTATCCGGCAGTGAATAATGCCGATGACCAGGCGCGGGAACGGGCGCTGTTTCTGAGCTGCCTATCCGGCAGTGAATAAGAATCCAATCCTGTTAATACTCTAATTGTTAAAGAGAAATCGCGCAATTTTGCCTAAAAACCCAAACGACGGCCACCAATCCAAGTTATTGATTTATATAACCCGATTTGACCATCAAAAAATAAGGGTCAGAACCAGGGGACTGTTGCCGTAGCACTCAAGCCGTAGGCGCTAAACTCACCGCTCATCGCTTGTTCCTGAACGACCAAATGTTCCACGAACAGGCGAAACTGTTGGCCGGTACTCTGGCTGGTCAAAACCAGATAGGGCAGATTCAGCTTTTCTGCGGCACTGTCCGGGATTGCTTGAACGGCTTGCCCGATGGTAATGCCCTTCCGGGCGATCAATCGCCGTCGTTGACGTTCTGGGTTGCTCTTGGCTTGGACGCGACGTACCACTCGTTGCTTGGCGTGGGCGGGAACCTCGGTGATCTCGCTTACCGCAGCGTGATCCCGCATCCCCACCAACCAGTTGGTGGCCATCAGCTTCTCTAGATCGGCTCTGCTGCTGTGGAGACGTAGGCGTTCGCCCAAGGACCGGCCATTCTTTCCGACATCTGGAAAGCTCACGCCGATATTGCGCCCACCATGCGTAACCAATCCACGGTGCAACTTGCTGAAAAGGGCATTCATCAGCGTGGTCGGCGTAAACTCCGGGTCGGGCAGCAACCGGATTTCAAGATAGGCGTCCATCCGTTAATCCTTCTCACCAAAGACACCGCCACGAATCAACGTCGCCATCACATAATGCTGGTTACCGATGTCTGGCGCTTTGTCCTTGAGCACCCAGCTATCCAGCAGGTTGTAGAAGTCCGCTTTGTCTTTGGGTTGGCGGTAGGCTTTGCCTTGCGAGGTGACCGAACCATAAGGCTCGATGGCGATGGGGCCGATTTCGACACCCTCTTCGTTGGGATACCAGGTGTCGATGGTGCGTAGGGCGTTGCCGATTTTCTGGCTGTGGATCGCGGCGACATCGCTCACGGTATACAGTGTCTTGCTTTTCTGGCCCTTCTTGTCGCCCCGATCGAGGATCAATTCTTGGGAAGGATAGACCTCCTGTCCATCGCCGACACGGGCATAGGCGACCACTTCCAGCAGCACATAATCCTTGCCCGCCAAACCCTGCTCGATGACGGTAGCCAAGGCTTGCAGATCGGCCTGGACATGAGTGGGGGCGTCGAAATTCCGCAGGGAAAAATCGTGCGCGTCGAAGGTCCAGGCTTGGCCGGTTTCGTCTTGGGTCAGATGGCGAATCCGCACCTCCACCTGTTCCGCGCCGACCCGGTTGCGCCAAAGGAAACGGCCATCGGCCAGATTGCAGGCATAGCGACGGGCCAATTCGGCAAACCCCGTCTGTTCCACATACTGCTGAACGGTGTGTTGCAGTTTCTCTTGGTAGTCGGCGTTATTGCAGGCCGATGGCACGCCTGCGCCGCCAAGCACGCGCAAGGTAAACCGGACACGCAAAGTGTCGGCATCGTTGGGCAGGGTGGCGACATCCACGGTTTGCAGATTGGGCGACTGGATCGAAGCATCCAGTTTGGCTGGGTCCTGATCCTTGGTGGCTAGGCGGTTAGAGATAGTGCCGCGCACCGATTTTTCGCGCACCCCGACCGTGCTCCACCGCTCGCCGCTGTCCCGGTTGCCCCAAAGCCCGGCGCTGAATAGTGCGTCGGACGGGTCCAGTTTGCGTTCGAAAGCAAGGACGGAGGCGGTTTTCAGTTCATTTTTAGCCATAATGATGTTTCCTTATACGAGGCCAGCGCGGGCGCTGGAAATTGCTTCGGAATAATAATTGGCGCAGCGATAAATACCGTGTTCGGCATCGGCTTCTGTGCGCCAGAGCAGTTGTTGCAGATGATCCAAACGATGGGGACTCACCCACTCGCCCAGGGAGTACAGGCTTTCCACGAAGCGGAAGGGTGTGTTGTGGTCGCGGGTATTCTCAACTTCGCCTGGCCGATAAAGAGGCGAAATACCGGCATAGCCAATTGGTAGGGGAACCAGCCAACCCGGCCGCTTGCGGACTTGCCAGAGCGTTTCTTCCGGTTTGGCGGAATCGGGGCCGACCGGCTCGATGTTCAGCCGAGAGAGATCCAGCAAGGCATCCAGAGCGGTAGCCGCTGGTTGCTTGATGCGAATTTCGGCCAACCGCTCGGCCAACAAATCGTGTCGTTGCACCAGAGCGAAACCGGGCAGCAGGCGGCGGCGCAGTTTACTGAAAAGGTCTTTTTGCTCATCCAAATTATCGGGCAAGACCTGCCATTTTGCTTCGTGGCGTTCGCCTCGCCGGGCGGGCAGGATGCTGCCACCCGCCAGCCGCATCCCTTGCGCGATATGGTGAGCCATTCGGGCGAACTCACCGCCATCGTATTCGCTGAAACCATCCTTCACAGCGACGATGAGCGTGATTTCCAGGTGGGCACGGCCTTCTTCCACCAGCGCCATCGGCGCCCCATCCTTACCGACCGGGTTGCGAGTCAGATGAAAAACCTGGGTGCGCCGTCCGGCGGGCTGGGTGATTTGCGGTTGAAAACCATGGCAAATAATGCCGACCCCGCCAAAGCCTTCTCGCCCCTTGCCAAAATCGTAGGGTGAGGCGCCGGACAAACGCCGCTCCAAGGCATGAGCGAAACCCGTAAACGCAGTCGGCGCGGGAAAGCCCCACGTCAGCGGGCTGGAAATCGCGTTGGCGTTTTGTACCTGAAGGCGCGGCAAGATCAGCAAGCCACCCGCGTCGATCAATGGGCTAGTCATGGTCGGCAAGCTCCAGGCGGATCATGCGCAATTCGGCGTCCAGTACGTCCTGCCACACTTCTGCTTCCGCTTCGCCCATCGGCGTTTTTTTGTCATCGCTAATGGCGGCGTTGAGCCAGTTGCCGAAACGCAAACAGATTTCGTCTTGCCAATCACCGCGCTGCCAGCGGACAGCAAACTCTTCATCGATGGCCGCACGTTTAGGGTCGAGCCAGCATTGTTCCGCTACATTCAGGCGGCAGCGTTCGTCTCGACTCCAACCGCCATCGATTTCCTGTATCTCGGCGGCGAATTGCAACAGTTCATCACGGATGTAGCCCACCAGTTCGGCGCGCTTATTGCGAATGCGGATATTGTTGAGTTCGGGCTTGGCCACGCTTCGCAGAAAATCCCGCAGGATGCGGGTGAGTTCCTTCACATCGCGGCGATTGCCGAATCGGCGAACGAACACGCTTTCGGTGAAAAACGGCGGGCGGATCGATTCGGACTTCCAGTTGGGCGGCAAGGAAGGCAACAACCAGTTTTCACCGTGGCGCTCGCTATTCAACTGGCTGATATTTTGCGGTTTGGTGCCACCGAATTTCTGGATCGCCAGATTTGGATACTCGCAATAGCCATTGGGATGCGCACGTTTCTCGCGCCGCGCTTCCCGCGCCGCCTTGGCTTCATCGGAAAAGCGATCCTCGCGGATGTTCACCCATATGACCTGTGCCAGTGAGGTCGGAAACAGGGGCGCGAGTAGGTGATAGCGCCCTTCGCCCAGCGGCCAGTACAGTTGTTTGGCCAATTTATGGGTAGCCGGTTGGCCATTGGGTTCGGGCAATGTGGCGAAGGCGGCCATCCACTCGGCGGCCTGCTCGGAATTGTCCGACAGAGCCGATGCCAAAGCTGGATCTCCAACGATGGCGCGATCCAGCAGCGATTGCCCAGCCACGTCGAGGCGGAGGAACTTATAGACATCGAGCGCCGCCGCGTTGCCCACCACATCGGGAGGCAGTGAATCCGCACAAGTGTGGGAACCGATCAGAAATGCGTCGCTTTGTGGGTTACCCGATGTACTGAGGCTGGAGCCTTTAGCGTCGGGGTGGGTGAATTTAAGCGCGTGAGTCACTTGCTGAATTTGACTCACCCGTCGCGCCGCGTCGGCGATCCAGGTTTGCGGTTCGTGATCGGCCAGCAGCTTCTGTCGGGCGTCGTCTTCGCCGTCTTTGAGTTTATCGAGCTTGGGCTGGAGGCGGTCTTGCAGGAATTGATAAATCGTCGCCTGAATACGTTTGCTGTCGTCGGATAAAGACAGCGTACTATTGGTTTCACTCATGCTTTTACTCCCTATCGTGTGTTACTGCCCTCGATATCGACTGAATCCTAAAAACTCGTGATAACGCCAAATTTGTTCCGGCTTCCTGCCAGGAAGATCAATCGTTCCGTACTTCATTGCACAATCCCGCAGCTCCACTTCTTGGACGTCAGCCAGTTCCCGCAAGGCATCCAGATAGCGCGGCACAGCCCATGCATTAATTCGCGGACCTGTTGGAAGCTCAATCTCGCGCGCAAGCCCTTTGGGTGATAGTCCTAAGTCAGTTGGTTCGCTGTCATCGCTCAATCGGAAAAAACTGAGTTCGCTCTCATCAATCGGTAGTAATGTGTAATGCAACCGTCCCTGTGAATCCTGACGAAATGGTTTGCGGCGCTGAAGGTGGCCGCTCAGGTGGGCGCAAGTAGTCCACCAGCGATGCACCGGATCATCCTTTTGTACCTGCCCGACCTCGGCTCCCAGCATCAAATCCCTCAGTCGGTCATGTTCCAGATCGACCAGATTGTCGTGCGGCGTCAGCGATTCACGCTCCTTAATGCGGGCAGCGGCGTTGATGACCTGCCATTGCTCGGGTTCGAGCAAGTCGGTCAGGTGATGGCTGTTCAACTTGAAGGTGGCGCTCTCGAAACCGGGCCGGAAAAAGGCCAAGCCATCGGCGCTTCCGACAAGATGGCGGATGTTAGTGTCCAGCAAATAAATGTTGGGCTGGTCTTCCGGGCACACCCAGAGGCGATGGCGGCGTACCCGACCGGCAAGCTGGATGAACGAACGCATGGAGGACGGTTCGACAATCGCCCAATCGTAATCGTGATCGCGCCCTACTTCCGCGACCGCCGTGGCGAGCACCACGAAAATGTGGTCGGCTTCGGGTTCGGCATCGAGGCATTGACGAATGCTGGGCCGATTAAAAACAGCTTCGGGAGTACCGCGCTTGAGCGTGGCATCCAATTCCCGCTCGATCGCTGCTCGCACCAGCATCGGATGGCGTGAATGGTAAACGCACAGATGAACGCGGCAGTTCGCCTCCGCTCCCAGCCGGAACAGTTCCCGCGCCACGTCGAACAGCGGATCGATATTGGCCATGCGGATCAAACCGAAACTGGCCCGTTTGCCGGTTTTCGGGTCAGTATCGCAATGCTGGCGATGCAGAACGTGCAAGTGTTCGCGCATCTGCCCGGCCAACTCGACACAGATGGCGTCGCGCGGCTGGCCGGCTGCGATGGGCAATAGTTTGATCACTGCCCGGCGGCGCACCTCGGCCTTTGCCAACTGAGCGAGGCGCTGATCGACAAACTGGCGATGGGCGTCGAGATAATGTGTCCCATCATTATGCTCGCTGGATCGCGCGTCGAACTCGTCGAACCAGGCGCAGCACACCGCCAGCGGTTCGCCCGGCCGGCCTCGGTGGCGTTGGTATTCCTCTCGGCCCGCCAGATAGGCCCGAAATAGACCTTGCACCAGCGCGGGCGGCAGGGTGGCCGACGACAGCAACACGCGGCTGCCCAACAGGCCCGCCCAATGCACCAATCGACTGAGCGCGGGTAAATCCTCGATGCCAAAATCGTCTGGCTCATCCAGAATCAGGTCGGAGGTCATCAGCCGCAGCATGGGCGCGATTTGATGCCCACCGCGCAAGCCTTCGGTCGCTGGCATCAGATGATCGATGGTGCAGGCAAGTACGGGCGCATCGAGCAAGCGCGCCGCCTTGCTGTTCTGGTCAAGCCATTTCTTGAGCGGGCCGCTGGCCAAACTACCTTCGTAATGGACGTGATTGAATTCAGGCAAAAGCGGTGCGCTGGATTCGGAACCGCTCTCTTGACGCGCCTTTTCATCCTCATTAAGTGAATACTCGTGCAGGGCACGAGTCGCCAGTCCGCCCACCAACACTGCCAAATCTTCCGCGCCGAGATGAAGGCGGTCACGGTACGCGTTGCCAGTTTGCAGGGTGAGCGTGCGCAAGCCCAGCGCCACGGTGAACCGCGCGCCGCGTTGCGGATCGGCCAGCGCGTAGAGAATGCGCCCGTTGGCTAAGGTCTTGCCGCAGCCGGTGGACGCCATGTTGACGCCGAAAAAACCTTGCCGGCTGGACCGCTCCCGCACGCTTTCCGCCAGATCGAACGCCTGGTTCTGCCAGCGAAACGGCTTCTTGCTGCGTTCCCGAAATTTCTGGTGGCGGGCAATGCGCGGCAAGACATCCGCCAAACGCGGCAGCACCCGCATAATGCGGCTGGCGCTGACTTCCACACCGATTAAGTGTTCGTCCAGCCACTGCTTGAGTTCCCGCTTTCCATCCTTGGTACCCGTGTTGGCGTAAAGCACTGTACTTTTTTTCTTGCCGGTCTTGTCGCCGTACATGTCGTGACTGGGCTGCGCCGAGTAATAATGGTCGGCCAGCATCAGCGCCATGCGCGACAGATGCAGGATATAAGGGCTGTCCAGCAGTTTGGCCGCCTCGTCTGGGTCACTCAGTCGGGGGCGCTCCAAGATCGCTTGCGCGACTTTGGCGACATGCTCACGCCAGTGGTGGCTGTCGAAGGGCAAGCCCTTCTTGAATTGCCAGCAATCCTTGGCGCTGGCCTCGTCGGGTCGGCTACCGCACCAGTCCGTGCCGATCTGTTCGAGCATCTGCTCAAACAGGCGCTGGTTGAGCCGAGTATCGGGCGTTGGCGGGGTCGGTAGCCGATGATGGCTGACGATCAACCAGCCAACGATTCGCGCCAGCGGTGGTAGATCTCGAAACGGAGGCGCTAATACCCGACTTTGCAAACCATCCCTCAGCGAGCCGCTAATACAGGTTTCTCGTACTGTTTCTGGCAGGTTCAGCAAGCAGGTCAACCAGTCTTTATCGCTGCTCCCGCATGACTTAACAAACGACTCGAACAACCGCAGCGACACCCATTCATGGCGATAGGCATCGGCTTTTGGCACTTTGCTGATGAGCTTATTTTGAAAGGCGTTGTTGGCTTTGCCGAAGTCGTGAAACAGTGCCGCCATGCGCGCCAACAAGCGAATGTCTTCCGCCGTGTGCCAGTCGTTTTCATCATCGGCCCGCAATACGTCGCGCGCGGTCATGTTGGTTGGGGTCGCGCCCTGAGCGTTGAACTGGCGGGCGTTACCCACGATCCATAGCAATTCGCTGTGATCCTTGCCGCGAATCCAATGGCAAGCGACCGCCGTGTTTTTGCGGGCGGTCTGCCGCAGCAAACGATGCAAAGTTTCCAAACCCTGCTGGGTGATGGCGGTTTGCCAAGTCCGATCACCGCGCCGTTCCGCGAACTGGTCGAGAATGCGCCGGGTTTCGGTGAGGGCGTTCTTGCTGCACTGAGAAATCAGCAGGACATTCATGGCGCTTGCCTTCCCAGGTCGAGCGCGACCGCTTTCACGGTATCGATCATGAAATCCAACGCTTCGGTGCGGGAGAAGTTTTCGATACAGGCATGGCGAAAGGTCTGTTCGTCATCGCCACGCGCGGCGGATAGAAAGGCTTGCGGTAAAACCACCGCATCCTTGACCAAATCCGCCACGTCGAACACCAAACCGCCCCGACGGGTTTTTCCATGCAAGATGGCCAGCCCATGCGGCAAACCCAGTACCCAGGTCGCCGTAGCGCCCAAGCCATAGGCTAGATAGTTGCCGTGATCGAGGAAGCGATTGGCTGGATCGGTGCCGCCACCATGCTTGGCGCGGGTAAAATCGCCGTAGTCCACCGCATTGGCAGCCAGCCGGAATAGTTTCTTGGTAAGACGTGCTTCCTCGGTGAGCAAGGCGTTGCCATCGCTAGCTGTATCAAGTGAATGGCGCGAACCTTCCAACGTGGACAACAATACGTCCCGTGGAACTTGAAACCCACTGTCGGCCAGTTGCCGGTTGTCGAGCCAATGCTTGGAAATGCGCTCCAGCCGGACCCGTTGAAAGAGCTTGGCGGCTTCCAGCCGCAGATTGTCGTTGAACCAGAAGCGCACCCAACCTTGCAGGTATTCCGTCGGACGATATTCGCTCTGCGGGGCAAACCAGGCGATTTCGACATTGATCTCGTTTGCACTGTAAAGGGGAGTGCCTCCGCCGCCACAAAAGCCGACCAGCACGCCCGCCTTCGCCAATTCACGCATCGCAGCTTGGGTGATGGAGGTGCCCGTACCGAGCAACAGGGACGTGGTGTTAGCAATTGGAATGTTCCAGTACAGGGAGTTTTTGCCCTCGTCGGTGACATACTCAACCCGTCCGCCATTGACCAGTACACGACAATGTTCAAGATAGTAGAGGTTGGCCCGCTTGGAATGCAGGATAGTCTTCAGATCGGAAGGAGAAAAATTGTTCATAGGAGGCTTAATTCATTGAATTCAAATATAGTGTGATCATCCAGAGCGAGAAATCCATGAACGAGCGGATGATGATTTTTTGGACAGTTTTGAACCGATTGAATCGAAGAGAAAAGCAGGATGAAATAGCGACCCGGTCAATCCACAACCCCGGCGGGCGCAAGCCTGGCGCTGGCACAGCGGAGAAATTGCGCGCGGCGCTGATCAAGGAACTGCCCGAAGCGCTAGCAGCGCAAGCCAAGACCGGCGACACCGGCGCCATCAAGCTGGTTCTGGAACGCACCGTGCCAGCGTTGCGGCCGGTGGGTGCGGCCACCCCGCTGAATCTGCCAGCCGCTGGCAGTTTGGCTGACTAAGGCCGGGTAGTGATGGCGGTCGGTTCCTCTACCTGGTCACCTATCCGAACGAACCCGTCGAAGCGGCGCTGGCCCGGAAAGGGATCGTTCCCCGCGAGGCGGACTATGTCCTGGTACACGCCGGTTTCAAGAACGAGCGGGAATCCGTCGAATGAGATGCTGGCGGCGCGCGTCAAGAAGCTGGAAGCCGCCTGACCTGCTAGCCTGCGCCCCGTTCACCCATCTGACCGGCGAGCGAGCCGCGAAGATTGCCCGCGAATTCCTACTGGGCGAGGCCGCGCAAAAGGAACCCGACCCGACCAATGAGTATTTCCAGTTGACAATGCTGGAGCAGCTCGACACCGATGAAACCAAGCCGATCTGGATGCTGGCGTGTGTAACGGCTTGCGGCACGCACTGGAGTGACTCGACGGAGCCGAGCACCCGGGGCCATCAGGCGACTCGTGCGAAGGCGGAATCTAGACACCTTCTAAACATCGCCGCCCGCTCGCACCGTAACAGATTGAATACTATGGCGCTCCCTAGGGGTTTCGAACCCCTGTTCCCGCCGTGAGAGGGCGGTGTCCTGGGCCACTAGACGAAGGGAGCGGGATGTGGTGGGTGGTGTCTTGAAATAAAAAGAGTATTATACGCACCTATCCGCGCCATACAAGAGTACGCGAACGCTCCTTGGAAGCTACTCCCATTTCCCTACCGATCATCGTTCCTCGCCCCGAACACATTATCTCGCGGGCCAACATCAGCCCCAACGCCGTCAAGGTTCTTTACCGGCTTCGTGAGGCCGGGTTTCGGGCCTGTTTGGTCGGCGGTGGGGTGAGAGATTTATTACTCGGCCGCGAACCGAAAGATTTCGACGTCGTAACCGACGCTCGCCCCGAACAGGTCTACAAGATCTTCCGCAACTGTCGCTTGATTGGCCGCCGCTTTCGACTTGCGCACGTCCAGTTCGGCCAAGAGATTGTCGAGGTCGCCACGTTTCGCGGCCACGGCGTCGATAGCGAGAATGGGAACGGCGGCCCCAGCGTGGAGCGGGCCGCCGATGGCCGGATCCTCAGCGATAATGTCTATGGCAGCATCGAGGACGATGCCTGGCGCCGGGATTTCACTGTCAACGCATTGTATTACGACATCGACAACTTTGCGGTGCTCGACTATGTCGGCGGTTTGAGCGACCTCAAGGCCGGCCTGATTCGGCTGATTGGCGATCCAGTCCAGCGCTATCAGGAAGATCCGGTGCGAATGCTGCGGGCGGTACGCTTCGCTGCAAAGCTAGGTTTCCGGCTCGACCCTGCTGTCGAGGCTCCTTTGCACCAATTGGGACATCTGCTGGAAAAAATCCCCCCCGCTCGGTTATTCGACGAAATTCTCAAGCTGTTCTTGAACGGTAGTGCTATTCAAACCTTTGAACTGCTGCGCCATTATCGGTTGTTCGGCTGGCTGTTTCCAGCAACCGAGCACTGCTTGAGCCATCAGCAGCGGCATTACCCCAAAACTCTATTGGTTCGGGTACTGGCC
>WBZV01000489.1_pt1 | contig 23275 bp, 14 predicted proteins | sample 5204221 | NCBI WGS metagenome assembly WBZV01 (sample SAMN12344360, study PRJNA552823) | activated sludge metagenome | biome: Activated sludge suspended growth; feature: Nitrification reactor; material: Wastewater; isolation source: activated sludge from nitrification reactor of wastewater...
GAGGTCGCCCCACCCCCGTCCGTACGACCCGCGGTCGCCCCACCCCCGTCCGTACGACCCGCGGTCGCCCCCATACGACCCCCAATCGCCCCCACCCCTCCCAGGAACACCCGCCATGGACCTTGCCGCCCTGGAAGCCCAGAACGCCCGCATCGCCGAGGAGAGCCGCTTCACCGGCCTCCTGCAGGGCGCCATCCGCCGCTGCGTCATCGGGCAGGACGCCCTCGTCGAGCGGGTCATGATCGCCCTACTCGCCGACGGGCACATCTTGCTGGAAGGCGTGCCCGGCCTGGCCAAGACCCTCCTGGTCAAGACCGTCGCCGCGGCCATCCACGCCCCCTTCAGCCGCATCCAGTTCACGCCGGACCTGCTGCCCGCGGACCTCCTGGGCACCCTGATCTACAACCCCGCCGCGGGGGACTTCCGGGTACACAAGGGGCCCATCTTCGCCAGCATCATCCTGGCCGACGAGGTCAACCGCGCCCCGGCCAAGGTGCAGAGCGCCCTCCTGGAAGCCATGCAGGAGCGGCAGGTCACCATCGGCGACGCCACCCATGCGCTCGACCCCCTCTTCCTGGTCCTGGCCACCCAGAACCCCATCGAGCAGGAGGGCACCTATCCTCTGCCCGAGGCCCAGGTGGACCGCTTCATGCTCAAGGTCCTGGTGGGCTACCCCAGCCGGGCCGAGGAGCGCCAGATCATCGACCTCGCCGCCGGCGGCGAGATGCCCCAGGTGGAAGCCGTCGTGACGCCCCAGGACATCCTCCAGGCCCGCCGGAGCGTGCGCGGCATCTACCTGGACGACCGGGTCAAGGACTACGTGCTGGACCTGGTGGCCGCCACCCGCCGCCCCGCCGACTTCGGCCTGGCCAAGCTGGCCCCGCTCATCGCCTTCGGGGCCTCGCCGCGGGCCGGCATCTACCTCGTGCAGGCCGCGCGGGCCCGGGCCTACCTCCAGGGGCGGGCCTACGTGACCCCCGAGGACGTCAAGGACCTGGCCCCCGACGTGCTGCGGCACCGCGTCATCCCCAGCTTCGAGGCCGAGGCCGAGGAACTCAGCAGCGACGCCCTCATCGCCCGCATCCTGGACAAGATCGACGTACCCTGATCTGCGGAGCGTCGTACGGGCGCCCCGCGGTCGCCCCTCCCCCCCGTACGGGCGCCCCGCGGTCGCCCCCCCCCCTCCTCCCCCACGAGCCCTTACCTCCCGCCCATGATCTCCCGCTTCCTCCAAGGCCTCCGCCCCGCCGCCGGCCCCCGCCCGCCCGCCCCCGCCGACCTTGCGGGCGCGAGCGGCGGCGCCGACGCGCCCGGCGGCATCGTCAGCGCCGAGCTGCTGCGCCAGGTGCGGCGTATCGAGATCCGCACCCGGCACCTGGTGAAGGAGAGCTTCGCCGGGGCCTACCACGCCGTCTTCAAGGGCCAGGGCATGTCCTTCGACGAGGTCAGGCCCTACCTGCCCGGCGACGAGGTGCGGCGCATCGACTGGAACGTGACCGCCCGCAGCGGCGAGCCCTACATCAAGCGCTTCATCGAGGAGCGCGAGCTGACCGTGCTCCTGATGGTCGACCTCAGCGCCAGCCTGGACTTCGGCAGCCGCGGCCGCCGCAAGCAGAACCTGGCCGCCGAGCTGGCAGCCGTCCTGGCCTTCGCCGCCACCAGCAACCAGGACCGGGTGGGCCTCCTGGCCTTCAGCGACCGCGTCGAAGCCCTGATCCCACCCCGCAAGGGCCGCCGGCACGTCCTGCGCATCGTGCGCGACCTCCTGGCCCTGCGGCCCGCCGGCCGGGGCACCGACCTGGCCCTGGCCCTGGACACCCTGCGCCATCTTCTGCACCGCCGCGCCGTGGTCATCCTGATCAGCGACTTCCAAGGCGCTGCGCGGCCCGCCCTCCTGGCCCGGGCCCTCAAGGCCGCCGCCCGGCGCCACGACCTGATCGCCGTCTCCCTGGCCGACCCTCTGGACCAGGCCCTGCCCCAGGCCGGCCTGGTCTGGCTGGAGGATGCCGAGACCGGCGGCCGACGCCTCGTCGACAGCGACGACCGCCGCTGGCGGGCCGCCCAGGCCGCCCAGGCCGCGGCGCAGGCCGCCGCCGATGCAGGGGCCCTGCGCGAGGCCGGCATCGACCGCTTGGAGGCGCGCACCGACCAGGACTACGTGCCGGCCCTCACCGCCTTCTTCCGCCGCCGCGCTCTGCGCATGAGGCGGGGGCGATGAAGAAGGTCCTGGCGGGCCGGCGGAGCCTGCGCCTGGCCGCCTTGGCCTTCATCCTGGCCGGGCTGGCCCTGCTCCTGCCGCTCTGGGGCCTGGCCGGGGCGCAGGAGGCCACCGATGGCCCGCCCCGCTGGGAGCTGAGCCCCGCCGACCCGCGGGTGGGCGACCCCCTCACCCTCACCCTCCAGGTGCCGCATGCCGCCGGCGAGCGCCTCGTGCTGCCCATCCTCCCCGCCCAGTGGGGTCCGCTGGAACTGGTCGCGCAAGGGGCGCCCCAGTCCCTGCCGCAGGGCGCGGGCGGCGGCAGCCGGGTGACCCTGCAAGCCCGCGCCTTCATGACCGGCAGCCTGGCCACGCCGCCCCTGACCCTGCGACTGGTCGACGGCGACGGAGGGTTGCGGGAGATCGAGGCGCCCCCGGCCCTGGTCAGGGTGCGGCCCACCCTGCGCTCGGCCTCCGAGCTGCCGCGCGACCTCCGGCCGCAGGCCCCCCTGCCGCCGCGCCGCCCTTGGACGAAGGTCCTGGCCCTGGCCGTGGCCGCCGGCGGCCTGGCCCTGGCCTTCAGCGGCCTGAGGGGCGTCCGTCCCCTTGCGCCGCCACCGCCCGCGGTCCCCGCTCCGCCGCCGGACCCGCGCGCCGCCTGGCGCCAGGCCATGGCCGACCTGGACCAGCTGGAAGCCCTGGGCCTGCTCGCCGCGGGCCGGACCAAGGCCCATTACAGCCTGGCCATCGACATCCTGCGCCGCTACCTGGCCGAGCGCTGGGCCATCCCGGCCCTGGACCAGACCTCGGCCGAGCTCCTGGCCCAGCTCGCGGCGGCCGGTCGCCCCGCGGCGGCGGCGGCCTACCTGGGCCCCCTGCTGCAGGAGGCCGACCTCGTGAAGTTCGCCCGCCTGACCCCCGACGAGGCCCGCGCGGCGGGGCTGACGGGACGGCTGCGGGAGCTCCTGACCTTCTGGGAGGAGCGCGGATGAGCGACCTGCGCCTGGCCGCCCCCTGGTGGCTGCTGGCCCTGCCGCTCCTGGCCTGGCTGGGGCTGCGGCAGCGGCACCTGCTGCCCGCCGCCCTGCGCCATGGCGGCGCCGCCGGACTGGCCGCCGCGGCCGGAGGCTGGCGGCTGCGGCTGGTGGGCTGGCTGCCGACCCTGCGGCTCCTGGGCCTGGCCTGCGTGGCCATCGCCCTGGCGCGGCCGCAGACCGGCAGCTCCCGCTTTTCGGTCCAGGGCGACGGCGTGGACATCGCCCTGGCCCTGGACATCTCCGGCAGCATGGCCGCCCTGGACTTCGAGCCGGAGAACCGCTTGGAGGCGGCGCGCCAGGTGATCCTGTCCTTCGTCGAGGCTCGCCCCTACGACCGCCTGGGCCTGGTGGTCTTCGCCTCCGACGCCTTCAAGCAGGCCCCCCTGACCGTGGACCACACGGTGCTGCGCCGGCAGCTCGAGCAGGTGCGCCTGGCCTCGGACCTCAACCTGCAGGACGGCACGGCCATCGGCCAGGGTCTGGCCGCCGCCGCCGATCTCCTGGCCGAGAGCCCCGCCGAGGGCCGGGCCATCATCCTCCTGACCGACGGGGTGAACAACGCCGGCGATATCGACCCCCTGACGGCGGCCGAGGCGGCCCGGGCCCTGGGCATCCGCGTCTACACCATCGGGGCGGGGAAGCCGGGGCGGGTGCCCTTCCCGGTGCCGGGCTTCTTCGGCATGGAGCGCCAGTACGTCGACTCGGAGCTGGACGAGGAGCTGCTGCAGGAGGTGGCCAACCGCACCGGCGGGCGCTACTTCCGGGCCGAGGACACGGCCGGCCTCCAGGCGGTCTACGCCGAGATCGACCGCCTGGAGAAGAGCCGCTACGAGCTCCAGCGCCTGGACCGCTACACCGAGGTCTTCCCCTGGCTGCTGACCCCGGGCCTGCTGCTCCTGGCCGGGGCCTGGTTCCTGGGAGCCGGCCGGCTCAGGAGCCTGCCCTGATGCGCTTCGCCGCCCCGGCCTGGCTGCCCGCCCTGGCCCTGGCCCCCCTCCTCTTCCTCTGGCTGCTGCGCGATGCCCGGCGCCGGCGCCAACTGCTGGCACGCCTGGGCGAGCCGGGCCTGCTGCAGCAGGGTGCCGATCCCGCCGCCGAGGCGCGGTGCGCCCGGCGCCGCCGCTTCGCGCCCCTGGCCCTGGCCCTGATGGTCCTGGCCCTGGCCCGGCCGCAATGGGGGCAGGAAGCCGGCCGGGGGCAGAGCGAGGCGGCGCAGATCATGCTGGTTCTGGACGTCTCGGCCTCCATGCTGGCCGGCGACATGAGCCCCAGCCGCCTGGAGCGGGCCAAGCTGGAGATCCGCGACCTGCTGCAGCGCCTGGAGGGCGACCAGTTCGGCCTCGTGCTCTTCAGCGGCGCGGCCTTCGTCCAATGCCCGCTGACGGTCGACCGGGTGATGGTCCAGGACTTCCTGGACCTGGCCCAGCCCGCGGTCATCAGCCGCCCCGGCACGGCCCTGGCCGCCGCCGTCGAGGCCGCCCTGGCCGGCTTCGACCCCCAGCGCGAGAGCCAGAAGGTCATCCTGATCTTCACCGACGGCGAGGACCCGGACTCGGACCCCGTGGCCGCGGCCGCCGAGGCCCGGGCGCAGGGCGTGACCGTCTACACCGTGGGCTTCGGCAGCGCGGCGGGGGCCACCGTCCCGCAGGTGGATGCCGAGGGCCGCGTCGGCGGTCCGATGCTGGACGAGGCGGGGCAGCCCGTGCTCAGCCGCCCGGACCCGGCCCTCCTCGAGCGCCTGGCCGAGGCCGGCGGCGGCCGCTACCTGCCGGCCGCCGCCCTGGGCCAGGCCGCCGCCGAACTCAGCCAGGCCCTGGCAGACCTGCGCCGGGACCCGATGGCCATGGCCGGCAGTCCCCGGCCCATCGAGCGCTTTGCCTGGCCCCTGGCCGCGGCCTTCCTCCTGCTCCTGGCCGCCGAGTGGCCGGCCGGCAGCCTCCGACGGGAGCCCGAGCGATGAAGCTGCTGCTTCGGCGCCGCGACCTGGCGCGCATGGTCCTGGGCCTGAGCCTGGCCCTGGCCGCCGGCGGGGCCTGGGCCCTGGGCCAGCGGCGGGACGGGGCCCTGGGCCAGGCCGCCCTGGCCGAGCAGGCCTTCCAGAACGAGCGCTTCGACCAGGCCCTGACGCTCTACGGCACGGCCGTGGCCCAGGGCCCCACCGCGGGCTGGCCAGGCCTGCGCTACAACCTGGGCAATGCCGCCTACCGCCGGGAGGAGGTGGCCCAGGCCCGGGAGGCCCTGCGCGAGGCCATGGCCTCCGGCGATGCCGAGATCGGCCGCCGCGCCTGGTTCAACCTCGGCGACCTGGCCCTGGCCACCGGCGACCTGGAGGCGGCCGAAGAGGCCTTCAAGGCCGTCCTGCGCGCCGACCCCGCCGACGAGGACGCCAGGCACAACCTGGAGCTGGCCCAGGCCCTGCGCCAGGGCACCGCCAGTCCGACGCCCGCCGCCAGCCCCACGCCGCCGTCCGGAAGCCCCTCGGCCCAACCCTCCGGCACGGCCCCATCGCCCTCTCCCAGCCCGGCCGGCTCGGGCACGCCGAGCGGATCGCCGACGCCGGGCGGGTCGCCCACACCCGGCGGGTCGCCCACACCCGGCGGGTCGGCAACACCCGGCGGGTCGGCGACTCCCGGCGGGTCCGCGACACCCGGCGGGTCCGCGACACCCGGCGGGTCCGCGACACCCGGCGGGTCGGCGACACCCGGCGGGTCGCCCGCGCCGGGCCAAGGCACCGGAACCCCGACGCCCGCCGGCACCGGCACCCCGCAGGGCTCGCCTTCCGGTCGGCCCACGGGCGGCGCGACGCCCCAGGTCGGCCGCCTGAGCCCGCAGCAGGCGCGGCAGCTCCTGGAGGCCATCGGTCGCAAGACGCGCACCTTGCAGGAGCAGTTGGGCCAGATCTACGTGGTGCCGGGCCCGGCGCCCCGGCAGCGCTGGTAGGGGGTCGCCCGATGCGAGCTTCACGATCTGCCGAGGGCACGCTGCGGACCCTCGTCATCCTCCTCCTGCTCCTCCTGCACGCCTTCGCCGGCGGCCCGCGATCCCTGGTGTCTGCCCAAGGGTCCGGGCCCGAGGTGGAGGCCTCGGTGGACCAGACCCGCATCAGCACCGACCAGGTGCTGACGCTGCGCATCCAGGTCCGCGGCGCCTCCGACGTGTCGCGGCCGGACGTGGAGGGCATCGCCGGCTTCCAGGTGGTGGGCTCCTCCAGCGCCAGCCAGTTCAGCATCGGCAGCGGGGGCATCGAGAGCATGACCGTGCTCACCTACCAGCTCGAGCCCACCCAGGTGGGGCAGCTGACCATCGGGCCCCTGGAGCTGCGCGCCGACGGGCGGGTGCTGCAGACCCTCCCCCTGACCGTGACCGTCGTGGCCGGCCGGCGCCCCACGTCCCCGCCCGCCGGCTCCGGATCGGCGCCGGGCGCGGCCGGCCCCTTGCCCGGCCAGGTTCCCGCCGACCAGAGCGGCCCCTACACCCTGGAGGCCGAGGCCTGGCCGCTCGAACCCTACCAGGGCGAGCAGGTGGCCTATACCCTCCGGGTCAGGCAGTGGGCCGAGACGGGGGTCCGCGCCCGCTACCAGGCGCCGGACTTCGGCGGCTTCTGGAACGCCTCGCCGGAGCCGGAGCGGCGCCAGTCCATCCAGGACCAGGGGGGGCGGCCGGCCCGGGTCACGGAGTTCCGGAGCCTGCTCTTCCCCACCCGCACCGGGCCGCTCAGCATCACGCCGGCCTCGCTGGATGTGCCGGCCAGCTTTTGGGGCGCCGGCTTCAGCCTGGAGAGCCCCGCCGTCGATCTGACGGTGCGGCCGCTGCCGGAGGGGGCGCCGCCTGGCTTTGCCGGTGCGGTGGGCCGCTTCAGCCTGGCGGCGCAGCCCGAGGCCGGCGAGGTGACCGCCGGCGAGCCCTTGCGCCTGGAGGTGACGGTGGCCGGCGAGGGCCTGATCGAGACCCTGCCCGAACCCGTCTGGCCGGAGCTGCCGGCCGGCTGGCGTTGGATCGAGGGCCGCTCCGGCGCCCAGCAGGAGGCCAAGGACGGCCGGGTGACCGGCAGCCGCAGCTTCGAGCGCTTCGTGGTGCCGGACGGCGAGGGGGCGGCCGAGATCCCGGCCATCGTCTACCCCTACTTCGACCCCGAACAGGAACGCTACCAGGAGGCGCGGACCGCGCCCATCGCCATCCAGGTACGGGCCCGGACGGATGGCGCCACCCCCGGCGCGGCCGGCGCTGGCGCGGCCGCCCGGGTGGAGCCGGCAACCGCCCGCGACCCCGATGCCCCCGGCAAGCTGCCGGCCGCGCGGGCGGACCTGGGCCTTGGGGCGATCAGCAGCTCGCTCCCCCTGGCCAAGGCTGCCGCCGAACTCCAGGCCGCCGGCCGGTCGGCGGAGGCCGCCGCCGCACTGGACACCTTGCTCGCCACCGAGCGCGGCCTGGACCGCCGCCGGCGCGCCCGCCTCCTCCTGGCCCTCTGCGAAGCCCACACGGCAGGCGACGCGCCCGACTGGGGCCGCGCTCGCCTGGCCTGGGAGCAGGCAGGGCGCCTGGACCCCGCCGCCGCCCGGGCCGACGACATCCCCTGCGCGCAGCTCCTCGAGGCCCTGCCCCCGTCAGCCCGGGGCGAGGCGGCCGACCTGGCGGGCTTCCTGGCCGCCGGCCGCCGCTGGATCCGCGACGGCAGCCTCCTGGCCCTGGGCCTGCTCCTGGCCCTGGGCACCCTGGCCCTGGCTCTGGGCGCGCGCCGCCGCCCCCTCCTGGCCGATGCCGCCTTCGTCACGGCCTTCGCCGCCGCCTTGGCTCTGGGCCTCTACGGGCCCCGCCGAGCCGAAGACGCCTGGCGTCCGCGGGCCATCCTGCTCTCGGACGGGGCGCGCCTGGCTGACGCCCCCGGCCCCGCCGCCGAGACCCGGAGCCTGGCCACGCTCCCCGCGGGCAGCCCCCTCCAGGTCCTCGATCGGCAGGCGGGCTACCTCGAGGTGGCGGTCCTGGGCCAGGGGCTGCGGGGCTGGCTGCCCGAGGGAAGCGCGGCGCCGGTGGTCGAGCGCGAGCGCTGAGCCCAAGGGAGACAAGGCAACGCCCCCGCGGCCGGAACCGTGGGGGCGTTTGTTGTCAGGGTTCAGCAGGCAGCGTTCAAGGGTCTGAAACCATCGCCGACGCAGCGCCTCGGCCTTCGAGGATCAGGGATTCCAGTCCGGCTGGCCGGGGCAGCGGGGCGTGAAGCCGCCGGGGCACCACCAGACGCGGTAATCGTTGGCGAAGGGGATGGCCCGGTCGCCCGCGGCCTCGTCGCCCGGGACGTCCTCGCCGTAGCGGGTGCCCGTGCGCTCGACCATCACCGCGCCCAGACCCACCAGGTTGCGGACGAAGTTGCCGCTGCCGTCGAAGACGTCGTGCTCCCAGAAGGTGGCCGAGATGATGGCCGAGCCCTTGAAGCCGTTGTTCACGTAGCCCCAGGTCTGGAGGTCGATGTACTCCACCTGGCGGTCGTGCAGCTTCTGGCAGACGAAGTCCAGGAGGCCGTTCTGGTCGTAGATGTAGATCGCGAAGTCGGTGAAGCCCGGCTTGGCCGTGATGTTCATGATCGACAGCTCGGCCGTGAGGCCCGAACCGTCCAGGTCCTTGAAGAGCGACGGGACCGCCAGGAGGCCGACACCCGAGTAGGTGCCGCCCGGGCCGGATCCCACCTGCCAGACGTAGGCCTTGTGCTCCGGCAGCAGGTTGTAGGCGATGGCCTCCTGCACCTCGGAGCGCGCGACGTCGGCGTACTTGATCAAGGTGGCCACGCCGACCACCGAGGGGGCATCCACCTGGATCGTGCCGGGCGTCCACCAGTCCTGGCTCTCCACGCGGATCGAGCCCACCCATCCGCCGGGCAGGTCGGCGACCACCGGCAGGAAGAAGGTCTGCGAGCCGCGCGGGCAGACCCAGTCGACCAGGGTGGTGATCACGTCGCCCGAGCGATCCAGGAAGTAGACCTTGACCTTGGCGTTGACCGTGGCGCTGAGGTTCATCACCTGCACGCCGGTGTCCCAGCCCTGGTACTCGGAGTAGATCAGCGGACCGTAGGCCACCTGCTCAGCCGTGTTGAACACCGGACCGAGGCGCTCGTCCTCTTCGATCTCGTAGTCAAAGGGCTGCGGCTCGCCGATGTAGGTCATCAGCGCATCGCGGCCGTAGATGTCCACGGCGATGCCCAGGGGCTCGGAGGCGCGCACCCAGGCGGCGCCCAGCCAGTCCATGCCCACGCAGTCCGAGGCGTCGAACTGGTAGGTCTCGCCCGGGGCCAGGGTGCTGATGTCGCAGATCCGGGCGCGCAGGCAGTCGTCCTGGGCCTTGAACCAGATCTCCACCGACGAGCATTCCAGGCCGCCGTTCTGGATGTACATGATGGTGTTGAAGCCGGCCTTGTCGGCGTAGATCAGCGGCACGTAGTAGCCGTAGCCGCCGAAGACCGGGTCGTAGGCGCCCAGGTGGTCCCCGGCGATGCCGATGTACTTCGAGGACACCTCGACGCCCGGGGTGATGTCGCCGGGGCAGTGGCGCAGCACCTCGACGGCCAGGGCGCCGTGGCCGGCGGCCACGCACATGTTGAGGCCGGCGAAGTTGCGGCACTCGTTGTAGGCCTTCTTGAAGCGGCGGTAGTCATCGGCATCGCCGACCACACCGAAGAAGAGGGTCTCGCACATCAGGTCGGCCACCACGTCGTCGAATCCCAGAACGTCGGCATAGGTCTGGCCGGGGTTGTCGGGGTCGTAGACCTCGCCCAGCTGCAGGGCGGTGAACTTGAAGAGCATGCCGCTCTTGGCGCCAACGGGGATCTGGCCGCCCTGGAGCACCCAGCTGCTGCCGGGGAAGAGCAGGCCCGTGCATTCCACCTTCAGCGGACCGGAGGCCTGGGGAGGGCAGAAGCCCGGCTCGCCCCAGGTCACGAGGATGGCCTTCGAGGGCTCGCAGCCCAGGTGCTGGACTTCGATCCAGGTCCGGCACACGTCGTCCTGCCCCAGGAAATTGAGGATGGGCAGGTGGATCTGGCAACCCAACTGCTTGTTGGGGTCCACGCGCGGCGGGTACTGAAGCTGATCCGCGGCGTCGGCCGCGGGGCTGTCCGCCCGGGCGACGCTGTGGTCGGCCGTCCAGGCGCCCAGGGCCATGGCCAGAGCCATCCCCCAGACAAGGTGCTTCTTCATCGGGTCAAATCTCCTTAGCTAAACGGACAAGTCGGAAGGGCGAAATGTGGCAGCTCTCGGCGGGCAACGGGACCAACGTGATCTGCATGCCCCTGGGGCCATGCAGTGGCCTAACCCAAATGACCCGGAGCGGAACTGGTGGCGAAGCGGATGGCTCGAACGGGGCTGAGCCAAGGCTGCCAAAGGGACTGTTCAGGTGCAACGATCGTGGTCTTTATGCTGATCGCTCACCATTTCCGCTCAGCAATACAAACGCATTGCTTGCTGAGAAGATACTCATTTTGTTCGTTCGTTTCTATATGGACTGTGCGCAACATTTAGATATCAGTAACCATCACTATTTGCATTAACACTTGCCTGGTCAGCACCGATGCGGCATCTCCGTGCACGGTAATCCACCCCTTGAGCCGGGGAGGACCTTGCCCGGGCGCCGCTGCAGGCAGTAGACTAGCCGGCAGCCAAGCCGCCCTCGCAGGAGCAGCAGCCATGTTCCAGACCCTCATCCGCACGGAGCAGCTCGCGGCGCGACCGGACCCGTCGCGCTGGCGCATCGTCGATTGCCGCTTCAGCCTGATGGAGCCCGAGCGCGGGCAGGCCGACTACCTGGCCGGGCATGTCCCCGGGGCGGTCTACGCCCACCTGGATCGGGATCTCTCGGGCCCCGTCCTGCCGGGCCGGACGGGGCGCCACCCCTTGCCGGACCCCGAGGTCCTGGCCCGGAAGCTGGGCGCCTGGGGCATCGGGCCGGACAGCCAGGTGGTGGCCTACGACGACGCCACGGGCGGGATCGCCGCACGCCTCTGGTGGCTCCTGCGCTGGCTGGGGCACGAGGCGGTGGCCGTCCTGGACGGCGGCTGGCAGGCCTGGACCCGCGAGGGCCGGCCGGTCAGCACCGAGCTGACCCGCCCGGAGCCGGCGCATTTCCCGGCCCGCCTCCGCCCCGAACTGGTCCTGGATGCCGCTGCGGCCGCCGCCTGGGCCACCGACGGACGCCATCGGCTGGTGGATGCGCGCGAGGCCACCCGCTACCGCGGCGAGTCCGAGCCCATCGATGCGGTGGCCGGGCATGTCCCCGGGGCCTTGTCCGCCCCCTATGCCGACAACCTCGGTCCGGACGGTCGCTGGCTGCCTCCGGTCGACCTCGCCAGGCGCTACCGTGCCCTGCTCGGCACCGCTGGCGCGGCGGACACCGCCGTCTACTGCGGATCCGGTGTCACCGCCGCCCACGACATCCTGGCCCTGGCCCATGCCGGCCTGGGCGAGGCGCGGCTCTACGCCGGCTCGTGGTCCGAGTGGATCACCGATCCCCGGCGGCCGGTTGCGACAGGGGACTGAGGCTCCGCTCGGAGCGATGCTCAAGCGGGTGCAGCGGCCCGCCGACGGAACGGCCGGCGACGGAAGGCGCGGGCCCTGCCCCTACTTCACCCCGGGCATCAAGGGGTCTCCCGGCGCCCAGAGCTCGCGGGCCGGCTTTCCGGCGCGGTAGGCCTCCAGGAAGTGGGTCAGGCTGGGCTCCATGTCCCCGCGGCCGGCCTCCTTGGCGGCGCGCAGCGCCTCCTCCTGCAGGGCCGCTGCCTCGTCGAAGCGCCCCAGTTCGGCCAGGGCCATGGACCTGGTGACCGCGGCATTGAGGTTGGCATCGGCCGCCATCAGCCGATCGGCCAGGGCCAGGGCTTCCTCGCCATCGCGCAGGTCGTCCTGGGGGCAGGCCGCCCGCAGGCGGGCCAGGATCTCGACCAGGCGCGGGTGATCGGGCACGGCTGTGGCGGCGGCCACCACCTCGCGCTCGGCGTCGCTCCAGCGTTCGGCCCTGATCTCGCCCATGGCCAGGAGCAGGCGGGCCTCGGCGTTGTTGGCCTGCAGCTCCACCACCTTGCGATAAGCCGCCTGGGCCTCGTCCGCGCGACCGGCGCGCAGCAGCGCATTGCCCAGGTTGAAGTGGGCGCCGGCGTGGGCAGGATCCAGCGCCACGGCCTCCTGCAGGGCGGCGATGGCCGCGTCGCCCTTGCCCTGGCGCGTGTAGAGCGATCCCAGGGTGAAGTGCAGGGACACCCGCTTGGGTTCCAGGGCGATGGCATCCTGCAGGGTCTGGATGGCTTCGTCCAGGCGCCCGTCACGCGCCAGCACCACCGCGAGGTTCTCGCGGGCGGTGACGCTGCTGGGGTCTTCGGCAATGGCCTGGCGGTAGGCCTTTTCGGCCGCGGCGGCGTCGCCGCTCTTGAAGGCGTCGTTGCCGGACTGCACGACGGCAGGGGCTCCGGCCACCAGCTCCTGGATCTCGGCATAGGTGGGGTCGATCAGGGTGGTCTTGGTCTCGCCGCGGGCCTCGATGAGCGGCGCGGCCTTGTCTTCCTGCCCCAGGCTGCGGTAGGCCATGCCCAAGGGGTAGTTGATCTCCGTGGCCGCCGGGTCCAGGCCGCGGGCCTTCTCCAGGAGGGCCACCGTGCGCTCCAGGTCCCCCTCCTGCTGCAACAGCTTGGCCAGGGCCACCATGGCCGGAGCATGCTCGGGCTGCGCCTCGAGGAGGGCCTCGAGGCGCTCCTTGGCCTCCGCAGTCTTGCCCAGGGCCGACCAGCACTGGGCGCCCCAGTACTGCGCGGCGCCGTAGTCGGGCCGCAGCTGCACCGCCTGGTCGAAGGAGGCCGCCGCGGCTTCGTACTGGTTGCCCAGGCGCAGGGTATGGGCCAGGAGGTAGCGCCACTCGAAGGCGTCAGGGGTCAGGGCCAGGGCATTGCGGTAGGCCCGTTCGGCGGCGGCGAAGAGCTGGTAGGCCTGGTACTGGCGCCCCAGCTCGCCGAAGCGCGCCGCCAAGGGCACGGGCGACTCCGCCGTGGCCTCGGCCAGGGCGGACTGGGCGACGGCCACCTGGGTCTGGGCCCTGGGTGCCAACCCTGAGAGGTCGACGGGCGGGAGGGCGGCCAGCTCCTCCTTCTCCCTGCAGCCCACCGCGAAGGAGGGGGCCAGGAGCAGCGCCAGCAGCGCCAGCCGGTGTCGGGGCGTCGCCCGCCGGCGCGGGGTGTCTGCGTCAGGGTAGGCTCTCACCGCTTCCCTCCTTCACGTCCACCGTGGTCTCGGTCGCGCGGCCGGTCCAGGCGAAGCGCTCATGCCGGCCGGTCGGCCATCGGACTTCGACCGAGGAGACGGCCGCCTTGCCCAGGGCCACCAGCACCCTGGGGTCGTTGATCGCCAGGTAGCTGCCGTCCAGGCCGCCGCGGCGGGTGATCCGGCGCCCGTCGGCGGTCAGGACGGTGGCCACCGCCCCGGCGGCGTCGCGCCCTTGGGCATCGAGCAGCCGGAGGCTCAGCCAATGATCGGGCGCACCGAGCTGATTGACGAGCACCATCGCCGGCCCGTTGACCTGGGTCAGCACCAGGTCGGGATCGCCGTCCTCGTCCAGGTCGCCATGGGCCAGGCCGCGGTAGACCGAGGGCTGCTCGAAGGCCGGGCCGGCCCGCTCGGCGTCCAACGCTTCCCAGAGGCCGAGGCCGGTGCCGTGCATCAACTGGTTGTGCTGGAAGAACTGCGACAGGGGCCTGGAGGGGTCGGCCTGGCCCGTCGAGGCTGTGTCGACCGCCCGCACGCCGCCGTTGGCGATGGCCAGGTCCTGCAGGCCGTCGCCGTCGTAGTCGATGGCCGCGACGCCGAAGCTGGTGAAGGGCAGGCTGGGCGCGCCCAGGCCGGCGGCGTTGGTGCCGTCGCGGTAGAGCCCCGCGCCGTCGTCCAGGTAGAGGGTGTTGGTCTCACCGGTCAGGTGGGTGAGGAAGATGTCCAGGTTGCCGTCGCCGTTCAGGTCGTCGGCCACCACGCCCATGCTGGCCTCGGCCGAGCCGCTGCCGTCCACGGCGGCCCCCACGGCCAGGGCCACGTCTTCGAAGCGCTTGCCCTCGCGGTTGAGCCACAGCAGGTTCTCGGTGCCGTCGTTGGCCACGTAGAGGTCCGGCCAGCCGTCGCGGTTGAAGTCCGCCGTGACCACGCCCAGGCCGGGGAAGGCCACCGCGCCGATGCCCATGGCCCCGGTCACGTCGCTGAAGCGGCCCTGACCCTCGTTGCGCAGCAGGCGATCAGGGTAGGCGGGGTAGGCCGACGGCCCGCAGTAGTCCTTGACCCCGTTGGTGGCGAAGCAGGCCTTGTGGCTGGCCAGGGTATAGCTCACGTAGTTGCTGATGTAGAGGTCCAAGAGACCGTCGCGGTCGTAGTCCAGGAAGGTGGCGCCCATGCTCCAGCGGTCTTCCTTGGCGCCGGCCTCGGCGGTCACGTCGGTGAAGGTGCCGTCGCCGTTGTTGCGCCACAGGACGTTGGGGCCGAAGTTCGTGACGTAGACGTCCAGGTCGCCGTCGGCATCGTAGTCTCCGGCCGCCAGCCCCATGCCGTAGCCATCCTCCTCCGCGAGGCCGGCCTGGGCCGTGGCATCCTCGAAGGCCAGCTTGCCGGTCTCCTTCAGCAGGTTCCTGTAGAGGCGATCGCTCTTGGGGCGCGTGTCCGCGGGAACGGACGGGCTCACGGTTCGTCCCGCTGCCGAGCCTTGCAGAAACCACAGGTCCAGGTCCCCGTCGCCGTCGTAGTCCAGGACGCCGCAGCCAAAGCCGGCGATCTCCATGAAGTGCATGTCGCCGCTGAGGAAGGGATCGTGCGTGAAGTCCACGCCCAGGGCGGCCGCCTGGTCGATGAAGACCGGCCCCGACCCGCCGCAGGCAGCCGTGCCCAGGGTCAAGGTCGCCGTCACGAATGCGGCCGCCAGGCGGCTGCTTCGGGCGCGCAGGCTCGCGCGGGGCGGCGGCGGCAGGGTCGCAAGGGTCATGGTTGGGCCTCGCCCTCTCCTTGGCGCAGGGTGACCTGGCGGTCGACGCCGTCGACGGCCGCAAAGACCTCGCGCTCTCCCGTAGGCCAGCGCACGAGGATGCGGTCGACGCGGTCGACGGCGCCCAGGCCGATGTGCAGGCGGGGATCGTTGGAGGCCACGTAGCTGTAGGCCGCTTGGATCTCGCGGGTCAGGCGGCGCCCGCCGGCCTCGATCCGCAGCCGCGCGCCATAGGCATCCCGCCCGTGCCTTTCCAGCGCGCGGATGCGCAGCCAATGGCCCTTGCTCTCGCCGACGTTGTGCAGGAGGTTGGCGGGGCTGTCGCGGTTGACCACCAGGATATCCAGGAGACCGTCCTCGTCCACGTCGCCGAAGATCGCCGCCCGGCTGGTGGCCACCAGGCTCTCGGCGGTGCCGCCCAGGGGCGCCACCAGGCTGAACCGCCGCTCGGAGCTGCCGCGGAAGAGCAGGTTGCCCTCGGCCAAGGGGTCGGCCGCCACCGGCTCCTGCTTGTGCTTCGTCACCCGACCGTTGGCGAGGTAGAGGTCCAGCCAGCCGTCGTTGTCCAGGTCCTGGAAGGCGGTGCCGAAGCGGGTGAAGGCCGGCGAATGCTCCGCCAGACCCCAGCGCGCGGCATCGGAGCGGAAGTAGTCGCCCTCGTTGATGAAGAGCGAGTCGCGCTCGCCGTTGAGGTTGACCACCCAGAGGTCCAGGTCCCCGTCGTCGTCGATGTCGACGGTCTGGTTGCCCATGCCGGCCTTGGCCAGGCCCTCCTCGTCCACCGCCACGCCGCGGGCGGGGGCCTCGTCGCGGAAGGTGCCGTCGCGCTGGTTCATCCAGAGCTGGTTGGGCATGCCGTCGTTGGCCACGAAGACGTCCGGCCAGCCGTCGTCGTCGAAGTCGCCGGGGGACACGCCCATGCCGTTGCCGAAGACCGCCCCCAGTCCCGCGGCCTCCGAGATCTCGCTGAAGCGGCCATCGCCTTCGTTGCGGTAGAGGAGATCCCTGAGGGGCTGGGCATAGCTGCGGGGCCCGCAGTAATCGGGCTGCCCGCCCCTGGTGAAGCATTGCCGATCGGTCTGCACCGACCACACCAGGTAGCGGGCCACGTAGAGATCCAGGTCCCCGTCCCGGTCGAAGTCCAGCCAGGCGGCCGAGGCCGGCCAGCCCTCGGCGCCCACCCCTGCGGCCTCGGTGACGTCCGCGAAGCGCCCGCCCCCCTGGTTGGCCAGGAGGCTGTTGCGACCGATGGCCGTCACGTACAGGTCCACGTCACCGTCGTTGTCGTAATCCCCGGCTGCCGCCCCCACTCCGTAGACGCCGGCAGGCCCTTCGGCCCCGCTTCCGGCGGTCACGTCGGTGAAGCGGCCGCCGCCCTCGTTGCGGAAGAGGCGGTTGCCGGGAGCGCGCTCCTCGGGCGGGGCATCGTCCCAGAGACTGCCCGCCTGCACCAGGTAGGCGTCCAGGTCCCCGTCCTGGTCCATGTCGAAGAGCGCTCCGCCACCCACCATGGTCTCGGGGAAGAGCGGCCGCTCCGCGCGGGCGCCGCTGCGCAGCTGGAAATCCAACCCGCGCGCCTGCGCCTCGTCGCGGAACCAGGGCGCGCCGGCGGAGGGCTCGGAAGCGGTCGAGGAGGGAGCCTCACTGCCCGCCTGCGCAGAGAGCGAGGCCTCCGCCGGCGCCGTGGCGACGGGGGCCTCGGCTGCCGGCCGGCAGGAGGTGAGCAGGAGGGCCGCCGCCGTGGCGACAGCCTGCAGACCGACGGCCGCGCGGCGACAAGGCGGCTGGGTGCAGCACGTTCCGCGCTTCATGGCGCGGCCTTCATCGCGTGGACCTCGGTGGCCGCCGCCCGCACCTGGGGATCATCGGGCGCGCGCCGCCTGGCTTCCGCCAAGGCGGCCTCGGCCGCCGCGGCATCACCCAAGCGGGCCTCGGCGAAGGCCAGCACCGCCCAGGCGCCGGGAAGGCCTGGGTCCAGCTCGGCGGCCAGGCGGGCATCCTTGGCCGCGCCCTCCCAGGACTCCAGCAGGAGCTGCATGCGGGCCATGGCCAGGCGCCACTTGACCTGGCGCGGCTCGGCGGCGGCGGCAGCGGTGTAAGCGGCCAGCGCGCCCGCCCGGTCGCCCTGCAGCTGCAGGACGTCGCCGCGCAGGCCCTGGGCCCCGGGCGGCGACTGCGGGTCGGCCGCTGCCCCATCGGCCAGGCGCAGGGCCTCGGCCAGGAGCAGCCCGCGCTCGGGGGGCTGGGTGCCCTCGGCCTGCAGCAGGTAGCTCCTTGAGAGCCCCTCCAGGGCATAGCCCCTCGCGCTGCCCTTGTCCACCACGGTGTTGAAGGCCGCGCGGGCCCGCTCGAAGTCCCCCTTCATGCCGTAGGCCGTGCCCAGGCGCAGGTAGACCTCGTCGCGCTCCTCGTGCTCGGCCAGGAGGGCCTCGAGGATGGCGATGGCCTGGTCCACCTGGTCCGCTTCCAGCAAGGCGGCCACCTGCTGCATCGCCACCCCGAAGCCGGTGGCGAAGGCCCCCACCTCCTGTTGCCAGGGATCGGTCCAGGGTTCCTCGGCCTGCGCCTTGGGCCCCAGGCTCGCCCGCAAGGCCGCGGCCTCCTCGGCCCGCCCCAGGCGCTGGTAGGCCGTGGCGAGAATCTGCCCCAGGCTGACATCCTCGGCAGCGTTGTCGCCCCGCACGCCCTCGAGGAGGTCGACGGCCCGCTGCGCATCGCCTTGCTGCAATGCTACCCGGGCTGCGCCGGCCAGGGCCGCCGTCAGGCCGGAGCTGCTCTCAAGGACGGCAGCGAAGTCCGCACCGGCCCGCTCGACATCGCCCAGGGCCAGGGCGGCGAAGCCGGCCCGCCAGCGCAGCCAGCCCTGGTTCGGCGCCCGCTCCATCGCTACCTGGTAGAGGTCGAGCGCCGCTCGGGGGTCGCCGGAACGCTCGGCGATCCGGGCCAGGAAGTAGTAGGGGCGGCCGTCCTCGTCCAGGCGCAGGGCGGCCTGCCAGAAGCAATCCCCGGCCAGGTCGATCACGGTATGGGCGTAGAGGGCCATGCACAGGTTCAACCAGCGGAAGCCGTCGGCGGGCTGCTGCCGCAAGGTCGCGGCCAGTTCTGTGACCAGGGCGCCGGCCTGCTCGTCCAGGTGCGTCAAGGCGGCATCCACCAAGGGCCCCGGATCAGGGCTGAGGGTGGCGCCGGCCTCGGCGGCCAAGGTGGCGACCGGCCCGCTCTGCAGCTCCGGCGCCGCGGGCGGCGAGACGGCGTCCGGACCATCTGGGCCGGCCCTGCAGGCGCCGGCAAGGCCCGGCAGCAGGCCGAGGAGCAGGGCGAGACGGACCCGCGCTGCTAGGCTCGCCGTCCGCTCTCGGTTCTGGATTCGCAAGGTCTGCCGTTGGGCCGCCATGTCCGCCTTCGTCGCTCTCCGAGGTGACGGGTGGAGGCCGATTTCGCAGGCCGCGACGGCACCGGCCTTGGGCGCCGGCGCGGCCGAGGCCTGCTTCCCCCCCCGCGGTCCGACTATAACGGCAAGGGGGCGCCACCGTCAAACCCCACGGAACGCAAACCGGCCCGCGAAGCGCACGGCTTCGCGGGCCGGGGTTTGGCTGCGGGGCTCAGCCTGCCTTCAAGCGAAGGTCAGGCCGCACCGGGTCCTCAGATCAGGGGACCATCCGGCGGGTGCGGATGATCGAGTCGCAGGTGCCGGCGATGCTCCAGTTGGTGATGCCGTAGGTGGGATCCCAGGCGCCGAAGTTGTCCACCTGGCGCAGGGTCCATGCACCCGCGGCCACCTCGCCGTCGAAGGCGTTGAGGCCATTGGCATCGGTCTTGAAGCGGGCGCCCAGGCCGTAGGGCTCGGCGCAATTGGCGTTGTCCACCAAGCGGGTGGCGGCATCGTCGTCCATGATCGCCGAGATGCGGAAGGGCGCCGAGGTCTGGCAGGGCGACGACTGCGCATCGAACAGGATGCCGTTCGCCGAGGCGTGGCTCACGTCCAGCACCGACCAGGCGCCGTAAGGATCCGTCACGTTGACCGTGACATCCACGTCCGTCACCTCGCAGTTGTCCGGCACGCCGCTGATGGAGATGTTGGACGTGGCAGCCTCACCCGACGCCCCCAGCGGGGCGAAGGTGTTGTTGGCGCCGGCAAAGTTGAACTCGGTCACCGTCTCGTCCACCACGATGATGGGCTGGCCGGGGCAGATGGGCCGGAAGCCGCCCGGGCACCAGGCATTGCGCTCACCGTTGGTGTTCAGCCAGAAGGGGATGCCCCTGTCGCCCGCGGCCTCGTCGCCGGGGATGTCCTCGCCCAGGCGGGTGCCCGTGCGCTCGATCATGACCGCGCCCAGACCCACCAGGTTGCGCACGAAGCGGCCGTCCGGGTCAAAGACGTCATGCTCCCAGAACGTGGCCGAGATCACGGCCGAGCCCTTGAAGCCGTTGTTCACGTAGCCCCAGGTCTGCAGGTCGATGTACTCCACCTGCCGGCTGTGCAGCTTCTGGCACACGAAGTCCAGGAGGCCGTTCTGGTCGTAGATGTAGATGGCGAAGTCCGTGAAGCCCGGCTTGGCCACCAGGTTCATGATCGCCGTCTCGCTCGTCACACCCGAGCCGTCCAGGTCCTTGAGCAAGCTCGGGATCGCGATCAGGCCGACGCCCGAGTTCAGACCGCCCTCACCGGCGCCCACCTGCCAGATGTAGCTCTTGTGCTCCACCAACAGGTTGTACGCGATGGCCTGCTGCGTCTCCGTGCGGGCCACGTCGCCGTACTTCATCAGGGTCGCCACGCCGACCACGTCCGGAGCCGTGACCGCGGTGGTGCCCGGCGTCCACCAGTCCTGGCTCTCCACCCGGATGGAGCCCACCCAGGTGCCGGGGAGGTCAGCCACCACCGGCAGGAAGAAGGTCTGCGAACCGCGCGGGCAGACCCAGTCCACCAGCGTCGTGATCACGTCGCCCGAGCGATCCAGGAAGTACACCTTGACCTTGGCGTTCACCACCTGGCTCAGGTTCATCACCTGCACGCCGGTGTCCCAGCCCTGGTACTCAGAGTAGATCAGCGGACCGTAGGCGATCTTCTCGCCCGTCGCCGGCGACGCGTCGCCGTCCTCGATCGCCGTGTAGTCGAACGGAGCCGGCTCCCCGATGTAGGTCATCAGGATGTCGCGGCCGTAGATGTCCACCGCCACGCCCATCCACTCGGAGGCGCGGATCCAGGCCGAACCCTGCCAGTCCGGGCCCACGCAGTCCGAAGCGTCGAACTGGTAGGTCTCGCCCGGGGCCAGCGTGGCCACGTCACAGATGCGGGCGCGCAGGCAGTCGTCCTGCGCCTTGAACCAGATCTCCAGCGACGAGCACTCCAGGCCACCGTTCTGGATGTACATCACGGTGTTCAGGCCCGCCTTGTTGGCGTAGATCAGCGGCACGTAGTAGCCGAAGCCACCGAACACCGGGTCGTAGGTCCCCAGGTGCGTGCCCGCGATGCCGATGTACTTCGAGGAAACCTCGACGCCCGGCGTCACGTCGCCCGGGCAGTGCCGCAGCACTTCCACGGCCAGGAAGCCCGAGCCCATCGCGATCGCCTGGTTGATGCCGGCGAAGTCCAGGCCCTCGTTGTAGGCCTTCTTGAAGCGGCGGTAGTCGTCCGCGTCACCCACCACGCCGAAGAAGAGCGTCTCGCACATCAGGTCGGCCACGACGTCGTCGAAGCCCAGGTCGATGCCCACGTCCGAAAGCTGCTGGGCCGTGAACTTGAACAGCATGCCGCCCTTGGAACCGGTGGGGATCTGGGCGCCCTGCATGATCCACGAGCTACCCGGGAAGAGCAGACCCGTGCACTCCACCTTCAGCGGGCCGGCGGCCTGCGGCGGGCAGAAGCCCGGCTCGCCCCAGGTCACCAGGACGGCCTTCGAGGGGTTGCAGCCGATGTACTGCACTTCGATCATCGAGCGGCACACGTCGTCCTGACCCTGGAAGTTCAGGATCGGCAGGTGCACCTGGCAGCCCAGCTGCGCGTTCGGGTCCACCGTCCGCACCACGCCGCCGGCGGCCGAGCGGCCGTCGATGTCCTGGTGCCACGACGACGTGATCGTCACGTTCGTCCAGTACGCCGCGCCGAAGGTCGTGGAACCCCAGACGGCGTTGTCCATGCCGCCCAGCGGCTTCGGGCTGTTGCCCGTCGTCGCGCGGTAGGCCGAGGAGGCCGAGCCGACGACGGCCAGCCAGTAGTCGCCCGAGGGCAGGACCGGGCCGGCGCCCCAGTTGGCCGAGTTGGCCGAGTTGAAGATGAACTGGCGGCCGGGGAAGCCGAACGCCGTCGGGCAGCGGCTCTGGCTGTCCACGAAGGTGCTCGTCTCCAGGTCCGGGTTGCCGTTGCCCGTGCCGCGGCCGTAGCGCGGAGCGTTCACCGGGGCCACCGGGGCCACGCCGCCATCGTCGTAGATGTAGGCCTCGGCCGTGGTGGAGGCCGAGGTCAGGAGGCACACGCGCGCCTCTTCCACGATGAAGTTGCCGGAGCCGCCCAGCAGGCCCGGCACGTTGAAGTCGTCCGCCTGCGTGCAGCAGTGGTCGTTCTCAGGGCCGCCCGTGCCGCCGCGCCAGGAGGCCTGGCCGTTGACGCCGTCGAAGACACCGTTGTCCCACATGGTGCCGGGGGTGTTCGGAGCATCCACTCCGGCCACCGCGTCCACGCCGAAGGCCAGGTCCTTCTCGGCCTGCGTCAGGGGCGCGCCTCCATTGGCCAGCCACTCCATCCGGGCCGTGGACCAGTGACCGGTCACCGGGTCCTGCCGCGAGGTCTTGGCACCGGCCAGGAACTGGCAGTCGAGCCTGTCCATCTCCAGGAGGATGGCCTTGCCTTCGGTCGGCTCCACCTCGCCATCGCCGTCCAGGTCTGCGCGGAGGTCTCCGGCGATGAAGTACTTGCGCCAGAGGGCCGTATCGGCATGACTGAGATAACCGTCACCGTTCAGATCGAAGGGGTCCAGGCGGCAGGTCCCCCCTCCCTGAGACTGGGCAGCAACGCCCGTGGGCCGGGCCGCCACTGCGGCACCCAAGCCCATGATTGCCAGAACCGCAATTCCGGCATGTCGACCCATACGACTCCACATACTCTTGACTCCTCTTCAGGGTGCGGCGATCCAGTGTCCAGCAAGCACTTCGGCCCACTGGGAGCCCCCAACGACTGGACTCCTGCTCTTCGCCGTCGCGGGTGCTGACCGTCGGCAACAACCATGAGCCGCTTCAAAGACGGTTCATTGCCGTGTAGAACGTGAGCCAGGGGTGAGGGGTACGGGTGCGGCCGGCCCGGCGGGCGGAACTTGCATACGCTTTACAGCAGTATCGCATCTGACCGAACGCGACCGAAGCGCCACCGTCAACCCCACGGAACGCAAACCGGCCCGCGAAGCGCGTGGCTTCGCGGGCCGGGGTTTGGCTGCGGGGCTCAGCCTGCCTTCAGGCGAAGGGCAGGCCGCACCGGGTCCTCAGATCAGGGAACCATCCGGCGGGTGCGGGTGATCGAGTCGCAGGTGCCGGCGATGCTCCAGCTCGTGATGCCGTAGGTGGGATCCCAGGCGCCGAAGTTGTCCACCTGGCGCAGGGTCCAGTCACCGGCGGCCACCTCGCCGTCGAAGGCGTTGAGGCCGTTGGCATCGGTCTTGAAGCGGCCGCCCAAGCCGTAGGGCTCGGTGCAGTTGCCGTTGTCCACCAGGCGCGTCGCAGCGTCGTCGTCCATGATCGCCTGGATCCGGAAGGGGCCGCTGGTCTGGCAGGGGATCACCGGGTTGCCCGAGTTCGGATCCGTGCCGGTAAACATCACGCCGTTCGCGGAAGCGTGCGAGAGGTCCACCACCGACCAGGCCCCATAGGGATCGGTCACGGCGAGCGTGACGTCGACATCGGTCACCTCGCAGTTGGCCGGCACGCCGCCGATCGTGATGCTCGAGCTGGCAGGCTCGCCGCTTGCGCCCAAGGGGGCGAAGGTGTTGTTGGCACCGGCGAAGTTGAACTCGGTCACCGTCTCGTCGACCACGATGAGCGGCTGGCCGGGGCAGCGGGGGATGAAGCCGCCGGG
>WBZV01000490.1_pt1 | contig 23262 bp, 20 predicted proteins | sample 5204221 | NCBI WGS metagenome assembly WBZV01 (sample SAMN12344360, study PRJNA552823) | activated sludge metagenome | biome: Activated sludge suspended growth; feature: Nitrification reactor; material: Wastewater; isolation source: activated sludge from nitrification reactor of wastewater...
AGGTCCTGGCCGTGCAGGGGATAACCCATCTCGGTCCGCAGCGTGTCGCGGGCACCCAGGCCACACGGCATACCGTCCCAGGGGCGCATCGCCTCGACGAGGGCGTCCCACAGCGCCGTCGCGTCCTCCCACCGGGGCACGAGCTCATAGCCGCGCTCACCTGTGTAGCCGGTCCGGCAGACGATGACCTGACGACCTTGCCAGTCGGCCTCGCGGAACTGCATGTAGTCGTGCCCGGTCGGCAGCCCCAATGCGTCGAGCACCTCGTCGGAGCGGGGGCCCTGGACGGCGATGACGGCATACTCCCGGTGGCGGTCGACCACCTCGATGCCAGCCGGCGCAGCGGCGACGAGGCGACGGCATACCTGCGCGGTGTTGGCCGCGTTCGGGATGAGGAAGACCTCGTCGTCGGCGCGCAGATATTGGATGAGGTCGTCGACAACCCCGCCGCTCTCGTCGCAGCACATCGTGTACTGCGCCTGACCGGGGCCGATCTTGCGCAGGTCGTTGGTGAAGCAGGAGTTGACGAAGTCGGCGGCACCCGCGCCGGTCACCGTGGCCTTGCCCAGGTGGCTGACGTCGAAGATCCCGACCCGCTCACGGACCGCGGTGTGCTCGGCCACGACACCACCACCGGGGTATTCGATCGGCATCTCCCAGCCACCGAAATCGGCGAGTTTGGCGCCCAGGGCGACGTGACGGTCGTGCAGCGGTGAGTGGGCAAGGTCGGCCATGGCGCCGAGCCTAACGGGATTGGTCAAACCCGGGGCAGACCTGTGTCGGACCTGCGGCAGAGCTGCGGCAGATCTGTTTCCGACGTGGTCCAGGCCTAGCCGCCGGACTTGCGCCGGAACATCCGCTGCGCCGCCGCCGGCCCGTGGGCCTCGTGGACTTTGCCCTCACCCTCACCGGAGCTCTCCCGGCCGGCGTGGGCCTGCTTGCGGTCCAGGGCTTCACGGAACTTGGCTTTCATCTCCTCCGACGGGCCAGCCTTGGCGGCCTTCGCGGGCTTGGCGTTCTTGCTCATCCTCGATCGTCCTCTCGTCTGTCGTCCGGGCGCAGGCCCGGCCTGGTGTCGCCGCGCCGGTCCTGGCGCTGGCGTGAGCTCCATTCGCGCATCCGGCTGGGATAGCCGGTGAGCAGGACGTCATAGATCGGGATCCCCAGCCCGGCAGCCATCTCGTATGCCGCCGCCCGCGACCCGACGGCGCGTCGGGTCCACTCGCCGTCGGTGGCGACGAGGACGACGCTCTGGGTGCTGACGTTGGTCGCCGGCTCGAGGAATGCCTCCACGCCTCGGCGGGTCTGAGTGAACTGCGCGAAATGGCTCTGCACCGCCCCGAGGTCGACGCTCATCGCCGGCCCGTCCGATCGGCCCAGGCCAGGCAGTTGCGACCGGCGCTTTCGGCCGAACAGTCCCATAGCCCGAACCTTATGCTGTCCGCGTGAGCACTCGGGGAACCTCCCAAGGACGATGGGCCGGTGTCGCCATCGCCGGCGTCATCCTGCTCAGCGTCGTCAGCATCGGCGTCCATGCCCTCCTCGTTCCCGTCCTGCTGGCCCGGGGTGGCACGACTGCCAGCCGGACGCCGACACCCACCCTCCCCGCAGCGCCTTCGGCGGGTTCCACGAACCGCGCTCCCGCCACGCCCTCCCCCACTCCGGCGGCCGTGCCGACCGGGGTGCCCGCAGTGCCGGCATACGACCGGGCCTGCCTGCGCCGCGACAACCCGGCGACTGGCGCCCGCTTCCCGGCCAGCGACCCCTTTGGCGACGACATCACCGCGCTGGGCGACAAGGCCGAACTGCAACGCCTGTATGCCGTGTCCACTGGCGCGCTCGTCCCCATCGACGGTCTTGGCGCACCGCGCCCGTGCGACGAACAGCTTTGGACCCTCGTGCGAACTACCGCGCCGACCTTGCTCGGGCACTTGGAGGAGTTGCTCATCTTCGATGCCGACCCCGATCCGGATGCCGGCGACTTCGTCATCGAAGGCGAATCGGCACCCAAGGAGATCGCCCCCGACACGTTCGACGACGACCGTTGGCGGCTGTCGTTCGCGCCGAACGGGCTGGACCGCGGCGAGCTGGCCTGGCTGGTGGCACACGAGTTGGCCCATATCGCCAGCCTCAACAAGGAGCAGATGCTCGGCGGGATCGGCGCTGACGTGTGCGCCACATGGCACACGGGTACCGGGTGTCTCCTGCGGGATTCCTTCCTCCAGCGCTACCTACTCAACACGTGGGACGACGACCTGTGGGACGCCTGGGACGAGGCCAACGCCAAGTCGACCGAGAAGGCGCGGCGCACGGCATACCGGGACCTCTACGACGACCACAAGGACTCGTTCGTCACCTCGTATGCCGCGTGGCATCCGCTTGAGGATTTCGCCGAATCGTTCGCGATGTGGTGTACCTACCCCGCTGACGAACCGGCCCGCAAGAAGCTGCCAACGGCCAAGCTGACCGACAAGGGCAGCAAGGTCGCCTGGTTCGACAACGCGCGCCGAGACCTTCTGCCCGCCTTCGGCCCGGGCTGCGAGATGCTGCGCGACTTCGCCGCGGGCTGAGCCACGCTCGGGCAGCAGGGGTCAGCGCCGTTGCGCCCCAACGGTCGTCTGAAGTGACAAGATGCGGGGTGACCCACGACACCGACAGGAGCCCACATGGCGGCCGACGTGCCCGATGGTTATGACGTCCTCGTTCTCGGCGGCGGCAGCGGCGGCTACGCATGCGCCTTGCGCTCGGCCCAGCTCGGGCTTCGGGTGGCGTTGATCGAGCGAGACAAGCTCGGCGGCACGTGTCTGCACCGCGGTTGCATCCCTACCAAGGCCCTGCTGCATGCGGCCGAGGTGGCCGACACGGCGCGCGACGGGGCCCGGTTCGGGGTCAACTCCAGCGTCGCGTCGATCGACATGCCAGCGGTGTTGCGCTACCAACAGGGCGTGGTGAGCCGGCTGCACAAGGGGCTGCAAGGACTGGTCTCCGCCGCGACGATCGACTACTTCCCCGGCGTGGGCGAGGTGACCTCGCCGACGACGATCCGACTCGGGGACACGACCCTGACGGGACGCAATCTCGTCCTGGCCACGGGCTCGCGGGCCCGCTCGCTGCCTGGGCTGGAGATCGGTGGGCGGGTGCTCACCAGTGACGAGGCGCTGACCCTGGACGTTGTGCCCGGCTCGGTCATTGTCCTTGGCGGCGGGGTGATCGGGGTTGAGTTCGCCTCGGTCTTCAGGTCTTTCGGGGCGAGCGTCACGATCGTCGAGGCCCTGCCGAGGCTGGTCCCCGCCGAAGAGGAAAGCATCTCCAAGGCCCTGGAGCGCGCCTTCCGCAAGCGCGGGATCGTCAGCCGCACGGGTGCTCGGTTCGCGGGCGTCACCCAGGACGAGTCCGGGGTCACCGTCAGCCTCGAGGACGGGTCGACGCTGTCGGCCGAGTTCCTCCTTGTCGCCGTTGGTCGCGGACCGGTGTCCGAGGGCATGGGCTTCGAGTCGGCCGGGGTGGTGACTGACCGCGGCTTCGTGCCCACCGACGACCGCCGTCGGACGAACGTCCCCGGGGTGTATGCCGTCGGCGACCTCGTCCCGGGTCTTCAGCTGGCGCACCGCGGCTTCGCCCACGGCATCTTCGTCGCCGAGGAGATCGCGGGATTGGCACCCGAGCCGGTGCTGGACCGAAACATCCCCAAGGTGACCTATTGCGACCCCGAGATCGCCAGCGTCGGGCTCACCGAAGCCGCGGCCCGCGCGGCATACGGGGAGGTCCGCAGCTACGAATACAACCTCGGGGGCAACGGCAAGTCGCAGATCCTCGGGACGGCCGGATTCGTCACCGTGGTGAGAGCGGTCGACGGGCCGGTCGTGGGTATCCATATGATCGGTGCACGGATGGGTGAGCAGATCGGCGAGGCCCAACTCGTCGTCGGCTGGGACGCCATGCCCGAGGACGTGGCCCCGCTCCTGCACGCTCACCCGACCCAGAACGAGGCTCTCGGCGAGGCTCACCTGGCGCTGGCGGGCAAGCCGTTGCACGCCCACGCCTGAGCCGACTCCAGGTGCCCCAGAACCGCTAGAGCAACCAGCAACACCCCGCAAGGCCCGAAGGCAGCACGAGCACCGAGCACCATCGACGAGGAGATGACGCAGATGTCCAATCGCGTGACCATGCCGGCCCTGGGTGAGTCCGTCACCGAGGGGACGGTCACCCGATGGCTGAAGAAGGTCGGTGACCCGGTCGCCGTCGACGAGCCGCTCGTCGAGGTGTCGACCGACAAGGTCGACACAGAGATCCCCTCGCCGTTCGCCGGTGTCTTGGAGGCGATCCTCGTCGCCGAGGACGAGACCGCTGCGGTCGGAGCCGACCTGGCCGTCATTGGCGACGGGTCCGGTGCGGGTGCTGCCCCCGCGGCGCCGGCCGCGATTGCCGATGGCGAGCCCGAGACCGAGTCCAGGCCTGAGCCGGTCGCCGAGCCCGAGCCGGTCGCCGAGCCCGAGCCGGTCGCCGAGAGCGCGCCCGCCCCCGTTGCCTCAGCTGCCGTGACCGACGCCCCAAGCGGCGGTCAGTCGGTCGTCATGCCGGCGCTCGGCGAGTCGGTCACCGAAGGCACCGTCACTCGCTGGCTCAAGAAGGAAGGCGACCACGTCGCCGTCGACGAGCCTCTCTTGGAGGTCTCCACCGACAAGGTGGACACCGAGATCCCCAGCCCGTATGCCGGTGTGCTGAGCCAAATCCTCGTGCGCGAAGACGAGGTCGCCGCCGTCGGCGCCGCGTTGGCGGTCATCGGTGGTTCCGCCGCCGCGTCCGCACCGGCCGCGGCACCGGTTGCCGCGCCCGCACCGGCACCGGCTCCTGCTGCTCCGGCCCCTGCTGCTACGGCCCCCGCCCCTGCGCCTGCCCCGCTGGCGAGCGCGCCGACGGCGCCCGCCGGGGCGGATTCCTCGGAGGGTGAGGACGCCGACGCCGACGGCTCCACCTACGTCACGCCACTGGTGCGCAAGTTGGCAGCTCTGCACAAGATCGACCTGAGCAGGCTGACGGGCACCGGCGTCGGCGGCCGGATCCGCAAGCAGGACGTTCTCGACGCGGCCGAGGCCGCTCGGGCGGCTGCCGCTCTTGCCGCTGCCGCCCCGGCCCCGGTCGCAGCATCTCCTGCCCCGGTCGCAGCATCTCCTGCGTCGACCGTTCCGGCCGCGGCATCGGCGCCCGCTGCCTCTGGCACCTCGACCCGCCCAGCCATCCAGCCCTCCACCAAGCGTGGCACGACCGAGAAGATGTCCCGGCTGCGTCGGGTCATCGCCTCGCGAATGGTCGAGTCGCTGCAGGTCTCGGCCCAGTTGACCACAGTCATCGAGGTCGACTTGACCCGCGTGGCCCGACTACGTGCTCGGTCCAAGGCCGACTTCCAGGCCCGAGAGGGCACCAGCCTGTCCTACCTGCCTTTCCTCGCCCTGGCCGCTGTCGAAGCGCTCAAGGTTCACCCGATGGTCAACGCGAGCATCAACGGTGACGAGGTCGTCTACCACGGGCAGGAACACCTGTCGATCGCGGTCGACACCGAACGCGGCCTCATCGTGCCCGTGGTCAAGAACGCCGGTGACCTCAACATCGCCGGGCTCGCCCGCGCTATCGCCGACGTCGCCGAGCGCACCCGCACGAACAAGATCACGCCCGACGACCTGGCCGGTGGCACGTTCACCATCACCAACACCGGCAGTCGCGGCGCGCTGTTCGACACCCCGATCATCAACCAGCCTCAGGTGGCCATCCTCGGCACCGGCGCAATCGTGAAGCGTCCCGTCGTCATCAACGACGACGAGGGCGGCGAGACGATCGCCATCCGGTCGATGATGTATCTCGCCCTGTCCTACGATCACCGGATTGTTGATGGCGCCGACGCCGCCCGCTTCCTGGAGACGATGAAGCACCGTCTGGAAGAGGGCAACTTCGAGCCCGACCTCGGCCTCTAGGCACCCCGGGATGACCGGTCGCAAGGTTGCCGTCACCGGAGCCTCGGGCTTCATCGGCGGCGCCCTCGCGGCATACCTCACCGACCGTGGGGACGAGGTGATCCGGCTGGTGCGTCGGGCGCCCACGAGACCCCTGGAACGCTTGTGGTCCCCCGCGCCCGGCGGCGTGGACCCAACGGTGCTTGAAGACGTCGACGCCGTGGTCCACCTCGCTGCGGCGGGGGTCGGCGATCACCGGTGGACGCCGGCATACAAGGACCTCGTCCTGCGCTCACGCGTCGAAGGGACTCGCGCGGTGGCCGAGGCGATCGCCCGCACCGGACGTCCAATCCGGTTTGTGTGTGGGTCGGCGATCGGCTACTACGGCGATCGCGACGAGGAAATCCTCACTGAGCGAAGCGATCCAGGCACTGGCTTCCTCGCTGAGGTGGTCCGAGCCTGGGAGGGGGCCGCCGAAGCAGCCCACGCGGCCGGTGCGCCGGTGGCGTTCGCCCGGCACGGGCTCGTGATGGGTCCGAAGGGAGGCGCATTCGCGAAGGTGTTGCGGCTCGGGCGGCTGGGGCTGGGTGGCCCGATGGGCGATGGCCGCCAGTATTGGTCATGGATCACGCTCACCGACAGCGTCCGTGCCCTGGGCCATCTGATCGATCGCCCCGACGTGGTTGGCGCGGTGAACATCGTCGGCCCTGACCCCCGCCCGCAACGGGTCGTCGCACGCGAGATCGGGCGCGCGCTGCATCGCCCGGCGGTCCTGCCAGCTCCTGCGATCGCCCTGCGCGTGGCCTTAGGCGAATTCGCCGACGACATCCTCGGCTCGCAACGGGTGATGCCGTTCGTGCTCACGGGGAGCGGTTTCACCTTCGAGCACTCGACTCTTGTCGACGCGGCGGCGTGGCTGACGCGCTAGGAGTCCCCTGCCAGGACGATCGGCGCCGCCCCCGCCTCACTGGGGAGCGTCAGCGGCTCACGTCGGCAAGCCGCCAGGCGCCGTCCACCTGCACGAGGGAGTAGACCAACACAGCACCCGGATCGGCTGGGACGTGCTGGTCGTGGCCACCGGGGCCGATGACCCGGTAGGCGCTGCGCCCCACAACAGCTCGAACCACAGCGGTGGCCCCGTCAAGGCTCACCCCCTCCACGGTGGCGACGGTGAAGCTCAGCCCGACGTAGCGCTCGTCCGCGCTGAGCAGCGCTTGGATGATCGACACGTCGGTGGCCCGTTGTTTGGAGCCCGGAGCATCGGCGGCGACGAGCGCCGCAGTCGAGCGGTCCATCAGGGCGCGGGCGCGCGCATTGACCAGATCGACGAACACCCGGGAGATCTCGGGGGCCGCCGATGAGACCGGATCGGGGGTCGACCGCCCGTCTGCAGTCGCGCTGGCAGCCGCATTCGCAGCCGCGCGGGTCGGTCCGGTCACCATCGTGGGCTGGACGGTGGGCTGCGCGGTGGGCTGCGCGGTGGGCTGCCCGGTGGCCTGCACGGTGGGCTGCGTCGATTCGGCGGCCGCCGCTGGCGTCAGCCGCACGACGACACCTGCCAGCAGGCCCACCGCCAGGAGAGACAACGCTCCGGCAGCCGCCACCTTCGCGCGACGACCCCAGGCAAGGCGTATGCCGTCCCCGCGCCAGGCCGTCCGCCGCTGCCGCTCCGTCACTGTCTGCGACGCCGTCCCCGCCTGGATCGACACCTCACCGACACCGCCACGTTCGCGCAGCCGTTGGGTGAGAACGACATCGGGGTCGGCGGTCAGCGCCTCACGGGACCCAAGCCGGACGGGGATCGGCGTCGACGCGTGATAGGCCAGGATGGCCGCCTCGTGAGCACTCGGCCGGTCCGTCGGGGCGTCGGCCAGCATGGCAGCCACCGCCGGTCCGAAGCCCGGTCCGAGCAGATGGAGCCCTTCGGCGAGACTCGGGGCACCACCACCGGCCAGACCCGACACAGGGCCCCCGGCCCACGACCGGCCGGTCAACGCAAACCAGGCGAGCGCGCCCACCCCGAACACGTCACTGGCCTCGGAGGGCACATCCCCTCCGACCACCTCTGGAGCGACGAAACCGCGGGTGCCTGACACCTGCGGTGGGTGGCTCTCCCCCACCAGCCGCGCCGCCTCGAAATCACTCAGCAGTGGCCTCCCGTCGGCGGTGAACAGAATGTTGCCGGGTGCGAGGTCACCATGCACGACGCCAGCCGCGTGCAGCGCGGCCAACGCCTCTGCGATCGGTGTGCAGATCGTGGAGACCTCACCTGGCTCGAGGCGTCCCCGCGCGGCGATCAACTCGGTGAGACTGCCACCGACGGCAAGATCCAGCAGCACGGCCACCGACCCATCAGGCAACGGATGAGCCTCGTGGAGTCGAACGATGTGCGGGTGGTCGACCTTGGCCAGGATGGCCGTCTCACGGGCTGCGAGTTCCATGAGTTGCCCCACATGGAGGCGGTCGGGGGCGGTGACCTTGACCGCGATCGGCAACCCGGTCTCGACGCGCACGCCGGACCAGACAACGCTCGTCGCACCACGGCCGATGACCTGGTCGAGGACCACCCCGGGGATGACGGGTGCCGACTGCTGCGTGTTCACGCATCCATGGTGCCTGGACTCGCGCCTGGGCCGTTCGAGTTTTCCACAGGGCGCGGTGCAGGGCCGCGGTCAAATCCCCAACACTCGGCGGTCAACTCGACTGACCAGGGCCACCGGAGCGTCGAATCGCCAACACTGAAGCGGTTACTCGCCGTCAGGTGGGGTCTTCGCCGGGGGTGAGGACGTCGACGACCCGGGCGTCTCGGGAGCTGACTCGGGCGGCATCGATGACGGCCAGCACGTGGACGGCGTCGCGGGGGTCGACCGGCATACCCTCCTGCGGCTCGGCGCTACGCAGGGCTGCGGCGACCTCGCGGTAGAAGTCGGCCGCGTCGCCCGCCAAGCCCAGCACGGGCTCGCGCTCCTCGCCGCGGACCAGCCAGCCGTGCTGATCGGGCGCCCCGTTGGCGTCCGGGAATGCCGTCGGCTCGTCGCCCGCCGCACCGAGCAGGTAGGTCCCCGCGCTTCCGACGATCCGCGCCCGCGGCCCCGGGGCGCCGGCCACACTGCTCGCGGTGAGGTGGGTGGAATACCCGCTCGTATGCCGTAGCGCCAGGAATGTGTCATCCTCACCGGTCGTCGTCCATGCCTCCACTTCGGCGTAGACGCTGGCGACCGGTCCGTGCAACAAGACCGCCTGGTCGATGAGGTGCGTGTGCAGGTCGAGCATGAGGCCACCGCCCTCGGCGGGTGTGACCAGCTCACGCCACCGGTTCTTGGGCACCGGACGCCAACGCTCCCAACGGAACTCGGTGCGCCGCAGCTCACCCAACACACCCCGGTGCAGCAGGTCGCGCATCGTATGGAACTCCGGGTCGTAGCGTCGGTTCTGGAAGACCGTCAGCGGCACTCCTCGCCCCGCGGCGAGGTCGACCAAGCCCTGCGCGCCACCAGCGTCACATGCGAGCGGCTTGTCGACGACGACTGCGATCCCGGCCTCGATGATCGCCTCGGCGTTCTCGACATGCCGCCCGCTCGGTGACGCGACGACGACCAGGTCCAGCCCGGGCAGGGCGAGCAGCGCGCCGACATCAGGGACCAGGGTCACTCCGGGGTTCTCGGCTCGCGCCTGGTCGGCCCGCTCGGGGTTGGCACTGACCACCGCCACCAGATCCAGCCCGGCGGCCCGCAGCAGCGGCGCGTGGAAGGTCGCCCCCGACGAGCCGTAGCCCACCAGTCCTACCCGGGTCATCGTGTCCCTCTCGTCGTGCCACGGTGGTGCGCTGCCCACCCTAGCCCGGCGGTCGGCATACACCCGTGGGTATGCCGTGCGCCCGGCTAAGGTGGGCGGCATGCGCATCGTCCACCTCGGCTTCGACCCCGACTTCGTGGACTATGAGTGGGCGTGGGAGCGCCAGCGAGAGCTGCACGCCAAGGTCGTCAGCGGGCAGGAGCCGGACACCGTGTTGCTGCTGGAGCACCAGCCGGTCTATACGGCGGGCAAGCGCACCGAGTTACACGAGCGGCCCAACGACGGCACCCCGGTGGTCGATGTCGACCGTGGCGGCAAGATCACCTGGCACGGTCCCGGCCAGGTCACCGGCTATCCGATCGTGCGTCTCCCAGCTCCGATCGACGTCGTCGCCTATGTGCGAGCGCTTGAGGAGATGATGATCCGGGTCTGTGCCGATTTCGGGGTGACCGCCGGTCGCGTCGACGGGCAGTCGGGCACCTGGGTCCTCGCCGATCCGGCAGATCCGTTTCGGCGGCCCAACCGCAAGGTGGGAGCGATCGGCATCCGGGTCAGTCGTCAGGTGGCCATGCATGGCTTCGCGTTCAACGCCAACCCGTCGCTGGCTTGGGGCTCCGTCATCATCCCGTGCGGGATCCCCGACGCCGGAGTGACCTCCCTGTCGGCCGAGTTGGGCCGGGATGTGCCCGTCCGCGAGGTCCTCCCCCACATCGAGAAGCACCTCACCGACGTCCTGGGCACCCTCGGGCCCAACCGGCGGGCCACCACAGAACCGGCCGACTCGCTCGGGTGAGAGCGATCGACGCCAGGACGTCGAAAACGGTCACCCGAGCGCCCGGGTCGTAGGCTGGGAGGCCTGCGGGCGGCATACACGGGCCATCGCGCGAGGAGAGGACGGACCGAGGTGACCATCGCACCCGAGGGGCGGCGGATGTTGCGGGTCGAGGCACGCAACGCGAAGACGCCGATCGAGCGCAAGCCCGCGTGGATCCGCACGACGGCCAAGATGGGCCCGGCGTTCACCGAACTGAACTCGATGGTCAAAGGCGAGGGTCTGCACACGGTCTGCCAGGAGGCGGGCTGCCCCAACATCTTCGAGTGTTGGGAGGACCGCGAGGCGACCTTCCTCATCGGCGGCGACACCTGCACCCGGCGCTGCGACTTCTGCGACATCGCGACGGGGCGGCCGCAGGCGTTGGACCCGGACGAACCGCGGCGCGTGGCCGAGTCGGTGCAGCGGATGGGCCTGCGCTACAGCACGGTCACCGGGGTCGCGCGCGACGACCAGCCGGACGGGGCCGCGAGCCTGTATGCCGCGACGATCCGCGCGATCCACGAGCTCAACCCCAACACCGGTGTGGAGATCCTGCCGCCGGACTTCGGGGCGAAGCCGGAGTTGGTGGGGCTGGTGTTCGATGCCCGCCCGGAGGTGTTCGCACACAACCTCGAGACGGTGCCGCGGCTGTTCAAGCGAATCCGGCCAGCGTTCACGTATGACACGTCGTTGCGGGTGTTGACGATGGCTCGAGGGGCCGGGCTGGTCACCAAGAGCAACCTCATCCTCGGGATGGGTGAGCAGGCCACCGAGATCGAGGCGGCGATCGCGGACCTGCATGACGCGGGCTGCGACATCCTCACGATCACGCAATATCTGCGGCCCTCACCCAAGCACCACCCGATCGACCGGTGGGTCAAGCCGGAGGAGTTCCTGCACTGGTCCTCGGTGGCGACCGAACGCGGGTTCAAGGGCGTCATGGCCGGTCCGCTCGTGCGTTCGTCCTATCGGGCGGGACGGTTGTGGGCCCAGGCGATGCAGCGGTGGGGTCGCCCGGTGCCCGATCACTTGGCGCATCTCGCCGACGCTGCTCAGGCTCCGGCACGCCAGGAGGCGGCTGCGGTGGTCGCTGCGGCCGCGGCGGTGGCCGAGCGCTCCGGCGCCCCCTTATCCTGACTCCTATGGCCAAGGACTCCTCCACTACCGCTGCTGCCGCGAAGAAGCCGGGGCGCATCGCGCAGTTGCGCACCGTTTTGCAGCAGTCGAAGATGCTCGATCCGAAGATCGGGTGGTGGATGGCGCTCGCGTTCGTGGTCGTCATGGCGATCGCGGTCGGCATCGGCCTTGCGATCGGGTCTCCGTGGCTCTGGTATGCCGTGCTCATGGGCATTCCGCTGGCGGCCCTCGCGGCGACGATCGTCATGAGCCGCCGGGCCGAGCGGGCGGCATACGCGAAGCTTGACGGGCAGCCGGGTGCGGCGGGTGCGGCGTTGACGTCGTTGCGGGGTGGGTGGTTCACCTCCGCTGAGCCGGTGGCGGTCGAAGGCGCTCGGTCGGGGAGTTTCGCGGAGGCGGCGCTGGTCTATCGCGCGGTCGGCCGTCCGGGCGTGGTGCTTGTGGCTGAGGGTCCGGAGGCGCGGGCCCAGAAGTTGTTGCTGGCCGAGAAGAAGCGGGTTGAGCGGGTTGCTCCCGGCGTGCCGGTGACGGCGTACCGGGTGGGTGAGGGCAACGCCGAGGGTGTGGTGGCGATCCGGAAGCTGACCTCGAAGGTGCAGCGGATGCGGGCAACGCTCACCAAGGAGGAGGTCGTCACGGTTAACAAGCGTCTGCGGGCGCTCGGCGGCGTGAAGCTCCCCGTCCCGCAGGGCATCGATCCGATGCGGGCTCGACCGGACCGCAAGGCGATGCGCGGCCGGTGAGGATCTAGCGAGCGAGGAACGAGCGAGCGCTGACGAACCGGCCAGTTCTATCCGGCCGGTGACGAAGGCGCGCAGCGAAGCAAGTGCCGAGGAACCGGCCAGTTTCGATCCCGCCGGTGACGAAGGCGCGCAGCGAAGCAAGTGCCGAGGAACCGGCCTGTTTCGATCCCGCCGGTGAGGATCTAGCGAGCGAGCCAGACCCGGCGTTTCAGGTGGCGCTGCCCTGCGGAGAGCAGTCGCAGTGACAGCAGCAACAGGTTCCGTCGCCGACGATGGGCCGGGGTGAACAGGCCATCGCGGGTGTGACAGCGGGACCGGCACCCGGGACAGGCTGTGCCTGTGCCAACGCTCGGACCTCATCCCACGCGTCGTTGCTGGTGAGGGCGCGCCCCGACATCCGTGCGGCGATGACACCCGACACCAGAGGGGTGGCGAAGGAAGTGCCGTCCCACGAGGCTCGCCAATGGGTGAAGTCGGCAGCCCGAGTGGGGGGTTGGTCGTGCCGATAGACGTAGCGGCCATTGGGGTAGGCGTTGACGTGGCCGGTGCCGACGGCATACACGTCCGCGTTGGTGCCGAAGTTGCTGTAGGGCGCGCGCCCGGCCCCGTCGGCGGTGAGGGCACCCACTCCGACGGCTGCTGACCCCGCAGCCGGGAAGAACAGGCGGTCGGTCGTGTCGTTGCCGGCTGCCGCGACGAGCAGGGTCCGCTTGTCGGCGTGCTTCTTCCAGGTGTCCTCGAACGCCATCGGGCATTGATTGTCCATCGTGTAGGTGCCTGCGGACATGCTGACGATGTCCGGGCGATCGGCCAGCGCTGCAGCCAACTGAGCGGACAGTGCCTCGTCGGTAATGGCACCGCCCTTCGTGAGGAATCCGCGGACCGTCACCGAGGCGCGGGGGGCCATCGCGCGGATAACACCGGCAACGAAGGTGCCGTGGCCGGCATACGGCCCGAGGTCGTGGGGGTTGACCATCTCTTGGTCGCCGGTGACCCCGTCGAGCCAGGGTGCACTGGCTGCGGTCTTCTCGTCGAACCCGGTGTCGACGACCACCACTCGGACCCCCTCACCGCTGAACTCGTCCCCGCATTCGGAAGCGGGCCACGGCGCATCCGCAACCGCGGGAACGGGGTCTGACGCCGGGCAGGCCCCGGCCCCACCACTCGTGATGTGGAAGACATAGTTCGGCCCAGCGATGCCCACCCCCTCGGTCAGCGTGAGGGTGTGGATGGCGCTCGCCACGCTCGTGTCTTCGGGCAAGACCATCTTGACAATGCCGGCCACGCCTCCCGAGTGGACCTCGTAAGCTCCCTTGAAGTGACGCTGGACATCCTCGCGATACTCCCGGCGGGTGAGCAGAACACCCTTCTCCCACATGAACATCGCCTGGTCGTAGTCCTTCTCGTCCAGGACGCGCACCCGGCCATCCTGGATCGCCAGCACTTCGACCACGACCTGTTGCTCGGCGAGGTCCCGGGCCACGCCTCGAACCTCTTCGGCGTTGCGGTAACGACGCCGGTCTGGGTCCTTCCACGGCGGCACGATGACCTCGGGCCGAAATCCCTCGTCCTGCGAGCCCGACGCACTGACATCATCGGTGGACATCTGGCAACTCCTCCTCAGTCGGGATGAACATGACGGTCACGGGCACGTCACGGGCACACGGTATTGCGCCGGATGGGTCCGGCGCTGCCGATCCGCTCGATCACTTGCTGAGCATGGCGATGTCCGAGCCACATCAGGCGCTCCGACTAGCCGAGGCTGCCTTGGCTCGTGGATTGGATCCTCGGGCTGCCGCGATCGCGTGGCACACGGCAGGGATCGTCCATCGCGATGCCGGCCGTTTCGATGAGGCGAGCCGGGCGTTCCGAATGGCCGAGCGGTGTGCCCGGGAGGCCGGGGACGACGCACGGGTCACCGAGGTGACGGCCAGCCATGGCGTCGCTCTGGCGCTGGCCGGACACCCGCGGGCGGCACTGCGCCGCCTGGCCTCGGCGGCAGACTCGGCCGATGCCGCCCGGCGACCCCGGGTGCTCGTCCTGCGGGCCCACGTCCTCATCGAACACGGGAAGGTCGCTGAGGCGTTGCTCGATCTGCCCACGGCGCTGACCGAGGCTCGCAAAGCCGGAGACCGGCTGTGGGAGGCCCGGGCGCTAGCCCATCTGTCCTGGGCACGTTCGGTGACCGGCGAGGCGCACCTGTCCGAGCGGGCGGCCCGCGCTGCCGACATCATCTTCACCGACATCGGCCAACGCCACGAAGCGGCCTGGACCGTCGTCAACCGCGCCGAGTCGGCGGTGGCCGTTGGTGACCTGCCCCGGGCGTTGACGCTGTTGGACGAGGCAGAAGCGCGGTTCGAGCAGGCTGGGGACGTCCCGACCAAGCTGGCCGAAACCCGCTGCCGGGCGCTGCTCGCGGCGGGGCTGGCCCCTGAGGCCCTGGCCCACGCCAACGCAGCGGCACAGGCGAGCACCCAGCCCCTGAGCCGGGCCGAACTGTTGCTCGTCGCAGCCACGGCCGCCCTGGCGGACGACGATCCGAGGAACGCGGGCGAGCTGGCCCGCGAGGCGGCACGAGCCTTCGCCCGGCATCGCCAACAGCGTTGGCTCACCCGGGCTCGGTTCGTCGAGGCCCGGGCCGACCACGCCGAATCGGGAGCCTCAGTCCGCCTCCTGCGCCGTCTCGTGTCGCTGGCGGACACCCTCACCACCGACCGTGCTCCCGAGGCAGCAGCAGCCGACGTGCTCGTTGCGTCGGTGGCGCGCGCCGTCGGTGCCCGGTCGATCGCGGACCGGGCGACTGGCCGGGTCGCCTCTCGGCGCCGGAGCCCGCGAGCGTTGGACCGGGCCTCCGCGTGGCTGGCGTTGACCGAGGATCGCGCTGAGCGTGGCGACCGAGCCGGTGCGCTGCGCGCCGCACAGCGAGGGCTGGAGTCCCTGGACGAGTTCCAGGCTGGTCTCGGCGACAGCGAGATGCGGGCCTTCGCCACGGCGCACGCACGCGATCTCAGCACGGTCGCTCTTCGGATGGCCGCGACGACCGGCCGGGTCCGAACCCTGCTCACCTGGACCGAACGAGTCCGCGCGACCAGCGTGCGCCTGGACGGCGTGCGCCCACCCTCGGACCCTCAACTGCGCCAAGCGACGGCGGCCGCCCGGGACGCCTCCCGGCGACTTGCGCAGGCCGGCGGCCCGCCGCACGCACCCCACCTCGTCCGCGAGGTTCACCGACACGAGACTGAGATACGCCGGATCAGTCGGCGTCTGCACGCCGACTCACCGCGAGCCAACGCGGTCGATGTCGACCGCTTGGCGCAGGAGGTCGGCTCGGATGCTCTCGTCAGCCTGGTCGTGGTGGACGCCGTCCTGTATGCCGTGCTCGTCACCTCCGGCCGCGTCTCTCGTCACGAGATCGGCCCGTTGGCCCATGCCGCGACCGAGTCGCAGTTTGCCCGGTTCGCGTTGCGGCGCGCGGCATACGGGCGGGTGCCCGACCTCGCGGACGTGGGGTCGCGGCTGGAATCGACCGTCCTCGGGGCCTTGGGGGCTCGACTGCCCGAGCGGGTCACCATCGTGCCGCCAGCCGCTTTACACACCCTTCCCTGGGGCCTTCTCCCGTGCGCCGCAAACCGTGTGCTCGGGGTCGCGCCATCGGGGACGGCCTGGTTGCGGGCCCGTGGACGTCCTCGCAGCGGGCACGTCTCGTTCGTCTGCGGGCCGGAGCTGTCCACGTCCGAGGGCGAGGTGGGCACCGAGAGCGCCCGGTATGCCGCGGCACACGTGCTCGTCGGCGAAGCCGCCACTGCCGGTGCGGCAGCCAGCGCCATGGAGGGGGCCCGGATCGCTCACGTGGCTGCCCACGGGACCTTCCGTGGCGATGCCCCGTTGTTCTCCTCGCTCCAGTTGGCCGACGGGCCGCTCTACCTCTATGACCTGGACCGGCTGGCCGCGCCACCGCACACCGTCGTGCTCAGCGCGTGCGATGTCGGGGACAGCGCAGCAGTCGGCACCGACGAGGGTCTGGGCTTGGTCACCGGCCTGCTCGGTCTCGGTGTCAGTGCCGTGTTGGCCAGCACTGTTCCGGTCTCGGACCAGGCCACCCTGAGCGTCATGAGTGCGCTGCACAGTTCTTTGGCCGCGGGAGACGGACTGCCGACCGCGTGGCTGTCGGCGCGACGGCATACCCGCGGCGATGCCCTCGCGGCGGCGACGGCAGCCTCCTTCACGGCGTGGGGTGCCTGACGTCGGGCTACCCCTCGGCCGCGAGGCGCACCCATTCGGTCGTGACGTCGACGCCACCGGCGCCCACGACCCGCAGCCGGATCAGACCTGCGGGCACGCCGACGAAGGCGAACCGGCCCAACACGTCCAGTTGGGCCATCAAGACCACCCCGCCCGCGGTTTCGACATCGACCTGGGTTGCCGAAGGCTCAACGCCCTCGGCAACGCCGAGCAGGTCCCAGCCGGCGTCGCCCAGCTCGGCCTGCACGTCCAGGGAGAGGCGACCGTGGGCGAACGCAAGGATCCGCATCGTCGTGGCAGCGACTGACCGGACCGCTCCGGCGGCCAGCTGGGAGTCGGCGATCAGCTCGGCGAGCTCTGCGTCGACCCGGCGGATCGACAGCGCTGCGCGGCCCAACTCGCGCAGGTAGGGCGGCTCAGGATCGACCAACAGCGCGACGCGGGCCAGCGACTCCAACAACTCGCGGTCGGCCTCGTCCCAGGTCGTGTCGTCGTTCATGCCTGCCCCCTCGTGGCTCCAGCCCGGAATTCGTACCCCGACTCCCCCAACAGCTCCCGCAATCGGCTCAGACACCGGGCCCTCGTGGGCCCGATCGACCCGACTGGCATGCCCAACTCGGTGGCGACGACGGCATACGGAGGCGCGTCGTCGGCCATGAGAATGCGCAACAGTCGCCGACAGCGTTCACCGAGGCGGCCGAATGTCCGCCACAGGACGGTGTCTCGTTCCGACGTCAACAGGTGCGCGTCGAGGTCATCGGCCTGGTCGTCGGGGCGGTCGCGCGGCTCCTCGTCGCGGTCCAGCAGCACGCGACCTTGACTGTGGATGATCCGCAGCGCCTCACGGCGGGCGGTGGTCAACAACCAGCCGGGCAATGCTTCCGGCTGGTCGATCCGGTCGAGCGATTCCACGAGGCGCAGCCAGGTCGCCTGCACACAGTCGGCGGCCGCCTGAGAGTCCAGGCGGTGTGAGCGAGCGATCGCCCAGAGCAGACCCGCGAAGCGCTCCACGACCTCGTCCCACGCCCGTTGGTCCCCCTCGCGTGCACGCGCGACGAGACAGGTGAGGCTTTCCCTCTCGTGCATGCCCACCCTTCCGACGGTCCGTCCGACTTTACCGGCGGGACGCCGCCCGTGGACGGATCGTTCGGCACCGGGGCACCTCAGCGGTCCCGGCACCGACCGGCGCACCACTGCTGCGTTGGTCACAGGTTCCTCTTCTCGATAGGTCCTTCCCGGAGAAGAGCGAGGCAATCGGGCGTGAATACCTCCACGCCGCCTCAATCTGCTGTGAATTGCCTCATTCGTCGGATCTGGTCGAGGACCCGGCTGATGCGTCCCGCTGCCAGGGGTGGCGTTCGGGCCGGAACAGCTGGACCGAACCCACGGGAACGAACCCGGCTCGCAGGAACAACCGCAGCGACCGGGCATTCCCCGGGGCGACTGCTGCCACCAGGGGGTCGGCGTGCCCGAGTTCGTCCTCGACCCAGCGCAGTGCCGCGTCGAGCAGCTCCCGCCCCGATCCGGGCCCTTCGGCCTGCACCCCGATCTCGGGCAGCCCACCTACGCCGGAGGCGATGGTGACGACCGAGCGGACCCGGCGGGACGGCATACCGAGGACTCGTATGCCGCTGCGCACGTGCTGGGCGACCGCGACCCGGGGGTGCCCGGCGAGGTCGGCGCGCGGAACGAGGTCCGGCCCTGAGCCCGACGGCCGCGGCGCCTCGGGCGGGCGGACGAGCAGGACGTCGAGGTTGTCCGCCCAACCCGAGCCGCGGATGAGCTCGGCGACCCGTGGGTGGTGGGCTCCCCCGTAACCGTCGACCCCGTGCGCGTCCAGCTCGACGTCGGCGAGGTCCTGACCGACGGCCAGGTAGGCGTGCCCCGACATCGCGACGACCGCTTCGACGCCGCGTAGCCACAACCCGGCCCGCTCCCAGGCGCCGTCAGATGGGGGGAACACCCCTTTGGCCGCGGCCCGCAGGACCTCGGCGAGATCGGCCAGTCGCGCGCTCACCGGCGCACGAGAACGGTCGCCGCCGCCTTGTCGTGCAAGCCACGCCCGTCCCGGTCCCAGATCAGGGCGGGGACGGCCAGGCACAGCAGCAGGGTGCGCAGAGCTACCTGGACCACGGAGACCCGACGACGGTCGACGGTCATGATCATGATCCCCAGCACTCGCTGGCCGACGGTTGCTCCCATCGTGGGCAGCAGCAGCAGGTTTTCGACGGCGAAAACCGCAAGAGGGGCGAAACTGCCCGCGCCGCCCTGCCCGAGCTGGGCTCGCAGGACCAAGACTGCGATGAGCTGGCACAGGAGCCAGTCGATGGTGATGGCGGCCAGCCGCCGACCGAAGCGGGCGATCGAGCCGGGGCCGCTGGGCGGCATACCGAGGGCCTGTCCAGGGAACTCCCCAGGTGCCTGGGTGCGGGCGCGGGGCCCTTCCAACCAGGAGGCGACGTCACGGCGATCGACCACCCCGATAGCCTAGTCCGAGGCACAGCGCCGTGCTCGCCCGCTCCGGTCCGCCAGTTAACAGTGGCGAAACATCGGCAACACGACCGGGAAATCCGCCCGCCCTAACGTCGGGGCGAAGCACCACGAAGCATCACCACGCACCACTCCGGGCGCCGTGTCACGCCGTGCCATTCGTGGCATGTCGGGTTCCTGCGGCGGTCCGGGTCCACTCTGGAGGAGGTTGGTTTGTTCACTTCAGCCGACGAGGTCCTGGCCTATATCAAGGCGCAGGACGTCAAGTTCGTCGACATCCGGTTCTGTGACCTGCCCGGGGTCATGCAGCACTTCAACGTTCCGGCGCAGACGTTGGACGAGGACTTCTTCACGGTCGGGCAAGCCTTCGACGGCAGCTCGATCCGCGGGTTCCAGGCGATCCACGAGTCGGACATGAAGTTGCTGCCCGACGTGGCGACGGCCTACCTCGACCCGTTCCGGGTGGAGAAGACGCTGGTGATGAACTTCTCGATCGTCGACCCGTTCACCGACGAGCCCTACAGCCGCGACCCGCGCAACATCGCGGCCAAGGCCGAGGCCTACCTCAAGTCGACGGGGATCGCCGACACCGCCTATTTCGGCGCCGAGGCGGAGTTCTTCGTGTTCGACGACGTGCGGTTCAAGACGTCGGCCAACGAGAGCTTCTACTACATCGACTCGAAGGCGGCGGTGTGGAACACCGGCCGGGTCGAGGAGGGCGGCAACCTGGGTTACAAGCCGCGGATGAAGGGCGGCTACTTCCCGGTGTCGCCGGTCGACCACTTTGCCGACCTGCGTGACGAGATGTGCCTGCGCCTGGCCGAGGTCGGGATCGCCGTCGAGCGCTCGCACCACGAGGTGGCCTCGGGCGGGCAGCAGGAGATCAACTACCGCTTCAACACGCTGCTGCACTCCGGCGACGACATGATGAAGTTCAAGTACGTCATCAAGAACACGGCGTGGGCCAACGGCCAGACGGTGACCTTCATGCCCAAGCCGATCTTCGGCGACAACGGGTCGGGCATGCACACCCACCAGTCGTTGTGGAAGGACGGCAAGCCGCTGTTCTACGACGAGAGTGGTTATGGCGGGCTGTCGGACCTCGCCCGGTGGTATATCGGGGGTCTGCTCAAGCACGCCCCGTCGCTGCTGGCCTTCACCAACCCGACGGTCAACTCCTACCACCGGCTGGTGCCGGGTTACGAGGCGCCGGTCAACCTGGTCTACTCGGCCCGTAACCGTTCGGCGTGCATCCGCATCCCGATCGCCGGGTCTTCGCCGAAGGCGAAGCGCATCGAGTTCCGGATCCCGGACCCGTCGGCCAACCCCTACCTGGCGTTCGCGGCGCAGTTGATGGCCGGCCTGGACGGCATCAAGAACCGCATCGAGCCGCCGGAGCCGGTCGACAAGGACCTCTACGAGCTGCCGCCCGAGGAGCACGCCGAGATCAAGCAGGTCCCGGGTTCGCTCCCCGAGGTGCTCGACGCGCTCGAGGCCGACCACGACTTCCTGCTTGAGGGTGGCGTGTTCACCAAGGACCTCATCGAGACCTGGATCGAGTGGAAGCGCAAGAACGAGGTCGATCCGATCCGCTTCCGCCCGCACCCGCACGAGTTCGAGATGTACTTCGACATCTGAGCCGAGCGAGGGACCAGACGTCACGTTCTCTGGCCAAACGCAGTTCCCGTATGCCGCGTCCCCACCTGGGGGCGCGGCATACCGCTGATGCGCGTCTCGCCACGCCGGGCCGGATGGATTTGCCTTACCTGCCGGTAGCACGGACAGTGTGATCATGTTCACCCTCGAAGACCTTGATATCCAGGCCGGCCTGGCTGAGCTGCTCGCCGCCAACCCGGACCTGCTCTCCTTGTCGGGCCACCCGACCCCCGAGGCCGACGTCCGCCTGCACCCCGAGGACTACTTCGTCGTCGGCGCCTGATCTTCTGCCGCAGACAAGGCTGACCGGCCGTTCTCAGTGACGGTCAGGGTTCCTCGGGCGAAGGCGGCCAGGATTCGCTCGTGGGTTTGCCGCGGCAACTGACGCACACCCGGCTCCCCGAGCGGCGTGCCGGGCCGAGCCGGCGCGTTGGCCAACAGGTCATCCAGCCCGGATCGGGCGACCATGAGCAGGCCGTGCGTGGCCCGTGTGCAGGTCACCGCGAGCCGACCGAAAGCCGAGTTGAACTCGTCGAGCTGGTCGGCCCCCGACAACGGGTGGATCGCGACGGTGATCCGGTTGGTCTGCCCTTGCCATGAGTCGACCGTCGAGGCGACGAGCACACCGTCAGGCAGATCCAGTCGCTCGGTGAGCCGCCCGACCATGTCCGCAGCGTCGTCAACGGCCTGGTTGCGGGTGGCGAGCACGACGATGAGCGGGTCGCCGCTCGGGTCCACTGACCGGATGGTCTGCTCCGCGACCGGGTCGCCCGTGTCGTCATACCGCTGCTCCACCAGGCTGAAACCCGACTCGACCAGCTCTCCGACCAGCGATTCGACGACCCCGAGCAGCGGGAGATCGATGTCGGCCGCTTCCGGCTCGGGCAACCCGTCGACTTCCAGGAGGGTCGGGACGCCCGACCCGACCTGATGCCAGACGGCCGTCGCGACCGGCCCCATCTCCGACACGTCGACCCGCCGGTCGCCGGGGGCGGCCACGCAGTCCAGCCGGTCCCAGTCGCTGTAGAACGCCCGCCACAGCGGCAGCTGCGCCGCCGTCGGACGCCACACCGCGGGCAAGTCCGCCACCCAGGTGCGCGGGTCGCCCTGCTCGTATGCCGTGGGCCAAGCCCGGTAGGGGTTGTAGCCCGGGTCGCCACGCCACGGGTTGTCGCCGATCTCGATCGGCGAGAGTTGGCCGACGTCACCCACCCCGACGACCAGCGGGGCAAGGAACTCTACGCCTCGGTAGAGGTGGCTGGGCAGCTGCCAGGCCTCATCGACGAAGAGCACATCGAACAATGGCTCATCCCGCTGCAGCCCCCAGGCCTGTCGCTGCCATCTGGCCGAGGCTCCCCACTTGTGGGAGGTCGCGACGATGGCCCTGAGATCGGGCCCCACGGCGTTGCGGTCAGAGGTGACCTGGCACATCCTGAACGCCTCGGCCGGCACGTCGCCGATCCGTTCCTTGCCGACGAACAGGCAGACCTCGCTGGAGCCCAGCGCCGCACCCAGCCCCATGGCAAGGGGCAGGATCTGCTTGTTGGTGAACGCGGTGACACCGACCCGCACGTCATGGTCGAGCGCCACCGCATCCGCGACCAACCGCCGCAGCGCATAGGATTTGCCGGCCCCCGCCGCTGCCCGCAGGAGGATCCGGTCGTATGCCGCGTCCCCGCCGCTACGACGCCGGGCCAGACACTCGACCATCGCCTCGCTCGCCGCGGACACGGTCTGGACGTTCTTGGCGGCCGCGCGAGCGTGATGGTCACCCTCGGGAAGGGTGCCCGCGGCCGCAGGTGCAAAGCGAATCACCATCAGTCCACGTCATCCAAGGTCAGGTGATCGGGCACCGGCACCACAGGCGGCGGGCCCGAAGCGGGGTCGGGGTCGCTGGCGGCGCGGACGTCGAACCGGTCCTCGTCGACCAGCGGTGGCCAGGTCTGCGGGTTGAGTTCCCCACGCTCACGCCGGGCCGCCAACTCGTCGGACCAGGCCGCCTCCGCATCCTCGTGCGACTGACAACACCACTGGTGTTCCTCGGGGTCTTCCTCGAACGACGTGGCGGTGCACGTGGTCTTGGGGGCGCTGGCGGTGTCGAGGGCCGGCCGTGCGATCGACACCTCATGCCCGGACGTGAAGTCGGCCCGGGCGAACCAAGACCCGTTGGCGACGATCAGCTGCTCTCCCACCGTGAGCCGCACGGGCCGCTTGGGCTGCCACTCCAGGCCGCCCAGCGCGGCCGCCTCGGGGGAGTCCACGAGCAGCCCGACGTGCTGCTGGCGCAACTTGATCGCCCCGCCCTGCACCTTGACCTCGACCTCGGGCTGTTCGACCACCGCCCGGTCTCCCCGATGGAGCAGCACGATCCGCGACCCGACGCCCAGACGACGCGAGTCGACCTTGAGGACAACGGGATTGACGGCCAGCACCTCGG
>WBZV01000492.1_pt1 | contig 23241 bp, 15 predicted proteins | sample 5204221 | NCBI WGS metagenome assembly WBZV01 (sample SAMN12344360, study PRJNA552823) | activated sludge metagenome | biome: Activated sludge suspended growth; feature: Nitrification reactor; material: Wastewater; isolation source: activated sludge from nitrification reactor of wastewater...
CCGCTCCACCCTCCTCAGACAATACCTTCGTAATCGCCGCCGTCAGCGTCGTCTTGCCATGATCCACATGACCAATCGTCCCAACATTGCAATGCGGCTTCGTCCGCTCAAATTTCGCCTTCGCCATCGTCCGTTCTATCTTCCCCGATCGCCGAGCCTGGTCCGCTCACTTGAATCCTGACGCATTCCCGGTCCGAATGCTGATCCCTCCACGCCACGCCGCCTCGGCGCCGGACCTGGAGCGGGTGAAGGGAATCGAACCCTCGTCTGAAGCTTGGAAGGCTCCTGCTTTACCACTAAGCTACACCCGCGCAACGCTCGGCCTATGATCCTGTCTCGTCCGAACTTGGTGGAGGGGGTAGGATTCGAACCTACGTAGGCGTGCGCCAACGGGTTTACAGCCCGTCCCCTTTAGCCGCTCGGGCACCCCTCCGCACCCCGTTGACATCGGCGGAACCGGCCGAACGAGCGTCTGGACATATTGCCTTTGTCGCTACTTGTCAACGGCGAGGACTCTCAAGGAAAATCCCGCCCGCCACGTTGTCACCGCTCAGACGACGTGTACTTCTCGTGATCGTAGAACGGGCCATGCGCCGACGCAAGAACCGACCGACGGACTCCCCTTCGGCACCCCCAACGCCCAGGCGTCGGGGGCCGCCTGCTCCGGGCCCCGGACCGAAAGGGCCCATGCCGACGGACTCGTCCCGTCCAGGCGTCGGCCGCAGCACCTCTGCTTTCTGGCTGTGGGGCCGCCACGCGGTCCTTGCTGCCGTCGCCAACCCCCGGCGCCGTCTCGAACGCCTCGTGGCCCTCGGCGAACAGATCCCCATCCTGGAAACAGCGACGGCGGCTGCCACAGGCCCCGTCCCCCGCGTGGAATGTCTCGACCGCCGCACGCTCGCGGCGCTGCTACCGCAGGACGTGGTGCACCAGGGCCTGGCAACGCTCGTCAGGCCGCTGCCGGCGACCTGCCTTGACGACCTGCCGGGGCTGAGCCGCGGCAATAGTCACGCCGAACTACTGCTTGTTGTGCTCGACCAGGTCACCGATCCGCGCAATGTCGGCGCCGTCCTTCGTTCTGCCCAGGCCTTCGGCGCGGCGGCAGTGGTGGTCCAGGACCGCCATGCTCCCGAGGAGAGCGGCACACTGGCGAAAGCCGCGTCCGGAGCCCTCGAGGCAATCCCGATGATTCGGGTGACCAACCTCGCGCGGACGCTGCGGGAACTTCAGGAGCAGGGAGTCAGTTGCGTCGGCCTGGCCGGCGATGCCGAGCTGTCGCTTGACCAGCACCGGGTTGCCGGACGCCTTGCCCTCGTCCTCGGCGCCGAAGGCGATGGCCTGCGCCGCCTGGTGCGCGAAACGTGCGACGTGCTCGTCCGCATTCCGATCGCGGCCGGCGCCGACAGCCTGAACCTCTCGGCAGCGGCTGCCATCGCGCTCTACGCCTGCACCCGCCGTCGCGAACCGACGAAGGACGAGCGTTGAAAGCCGCCGGCGCAACCAGCGCTGTTCGGCCTTGCGGCAGAGGCCTGCCAGGCCGGTTGCCGTTGCAAGGCTCGCCTCGACCGCCGGATCTAAGATATGTTCACTCCCGGCTTGCCGGATCGCGCCGGCAGCCGCGGAGAGCCGGCGTAGCTCAGCTGGTAGAGCAACCGCCTTGTAAGCGGTAGGTCGCGGGTTCAAATCCTGCCGCCGGCACCACGTTTCCGACACCAGCCCTCCCGAGATTGGCGCGGGGTCGGCTGGTCTCCGTCGGCCGTCACGCGTTGCGCGGCGTGGAGCGACCAGAGGAGCTGTTCACTCGACCCGTCTGGGCCTCGTGAGGGCTGGCCGCTCCGGTACGGGCCCCCACCCCGTCAGATGCCGTCCCTGAACGTTCCCAAGTGATTAGGGCGCGGCGGGGCGGCCGCCGTATATGAGTTTCCTATGCGGAACGTCGTCCTTCCGCCTCGTTTCCCTATGACCGCCGGGCCATCATCAGCGTCGGAAATGGGCGGAGAAACACCCGATGCTCGATTTATTTGCCTTGCTTGCGGCGATTGCCGCCTTTGCGGCTGCGGCTGCCTACGCGTTCCTCTGTGAGCGGTTGTGATCGCGCCATGCTGATCGATTACGTCCTTGGTGGCGGGGTGGCCCTGGCCATTCTCGTCTACCTCGTCGTCGCCCTCGTTCGACCAGAGCGGTTCTGAGGGAGCCTTCCATGACCCTTGTCGGCTGGACGCAGATCGTCCTTTACGTTGCCCTTATCCTGGCCTTTGCACGCCCAATGGGCGGCTTCATCACGCAAGTCGTCTCCGGAGAGCGAACGTTCCTGTCACCGGCACTGGCTCCGGTCGAGCGCTTGCTCTACCGGTCAGCCGGTATCGACGACCGAGTCGAGCAGCACTGGCTGACGTATGCCCTGGCAATGCTGTTGTTCAATCTTGCTGGACTCGTCGTGCTCTACGGGCTGATGCGCCTGCAGGCAGACCTGCCGTTCAATCCGCAGGATATGGCCGCCGTGCCGCCCGACCTGGCGCTGAACACGGCGACCAGCTTCGTGACGAACACCAACTGGCAGAACTACGGCGGCGAAGCGACGATGAGCTACCTCACGCAGATGGCGGGGCTCACGGTGCAGAACTTCCTCTCCGCCGCCACCGGCATCGCACTGGCCGTCGCGCTGATCCGCGGATTTGCCCGGAGATCGGCGGCGACCATCGGCAACTTCTGGGTCGATGTCACCCGGATCACCCTTTACGTGCTGCTGCCGCTGTCGTTCGCCATCGCGCTGGTTCTCGTCTGGCAGGGCATGCCGCAGAACCTCAATGCTTACGTGCAGGCGACGACGCTGGAAGGAGTACAGCAGACCATCGCGCAGGGCCCGGTGGCCAGCCAGGTGGCAATCAAGATGCTCGGAACCAACGGCGGCGGGTTCTTCAACGCGAACGCGGCGCACCCTTACGAGAACCCGACAGCGCTGTCCAATCTCATCCAGATGCTGGCGATCTTCGTCATCGGCGCCGCCCTGACCAACGTCTTCGGCCGCATGGTCGGCAACGAGAAGCAGGGCTGGGCTCTCCTTGCCGCGATGATGATCCTGTTCGCGGCCGGCGTCGCCGTCACTTACTGGGCCGAAACGCAGACCAGCCCGGCGCTGGCAGCCCTCGGCGTCGATCCCTCCGCCGGCAACATGGAGGGCAAGGAGGTTCGCTTCGGCATCGCCCTTTCGGCACTTTTCGCCACGATCACCACAGCCGCATCGTGCGGTGCGGTCAACGCGATGCACGCCAGCTTCATGCCCCTCGGGGGCATGATCCCCCTGATCAACATGCAGCTGGGCGAGGTGATTGTCGGCGGTGTCGGTGCGGGGCTCTACGGCATGCTGCTGTTCGCGCTCCTGACCGTGTTCATCGCGGGACTGATGGTCGGCCGGACACCCGAGTATCTCGGCAAGAAGATCGAGGCTCGCGAGGTGAAGATGGCGGTGCTGGCCATCCTCTGCCTGCCACTGATGATGCTGGTCCTGACGGCCATCGCCGTGATCCTGCCGGCGGGCACCGGGAGCATCCTGAACGCGGGTCCGCACGGATTCAGCGAGGTGCTCTATGCGTTCACTTCGGCCGCCGCCAACAACGGCAGCGCCTTCGCCGGGCTCAGCGGCAACACCCCCTTCTACAACATCACGCTTGCCCTCGGGATGTTCGTCGGCCGCTTCTTCGTCATCATTCCGATGCTGGCGATCGCAGGCGCCCTGGCAGCAAAGACGACGCTGCACGCCTCTCAAGGCACGTTTCCCACAGACGGCCCGCTGTTTGTGGGCCTGCTGACGGGCGTTGTGCTGATCGTTGGCGGACTGACGTTCTTCCCCGCTCTCGCTCTTGGTCCTGTGGTCGAGCACCTCTCGATGCAGGCCGGGCTCACGTTTTGAACGGACTCGCAACGATGAACAAAATCACTCTGAACCGCCCTGGCACGGCGGCAGCGAACTCCGGCGGCCGATCAAGGACCCGGACTTCCGTCTTCCAGCGCTCCATCCTCGCGGATGCCCTGGCTGAATCCTTCCACAAGCTGCACCCGCGCCGGCTTGCGCGGAACCCGGTCATGTTCGTGGTCGCCATCGTCGCGACGCTGGCGACCGTCCTGTTCCTCCGGGATGTGGCGACCGACGGCCCTGATCTCGGTTTCTCGGCCCAGGTCGTCGCATGGCTTTGGATCACGGTGCTGTTCGCCAACTTCGCGGAAGCCGTCGCGGAGGGACGCGGTCGGGCGCAGGCCGCGAGCCTGCGAAAGACCCGAACCGAGACCTCCGCCAAGCTGCTGGAGGATGCCGTGTCTGGGACCTGGCGACACGTCTCAGCCCTCGACCTCAAGCCCGGCGACATCGTTCTCGTCGAAACAGGTGATCTGGTCCCGGGGGACGGCGAGGTGATCGAGGGGGTGGCCAGCGTCAACGAGGCGGCGATCACCGGTGAATCGGCACCGGTGATCCGCGAGAGCGGAGGCGACCGTTCCGCGGTGACGGGAGGCACGCAAGTGATCTCCGACCGGATCAAGGTGCGCATCACGGCGGCACCTGGCTCGACCTTCCTCGATCGCATGATCGCCCTCGTGGAAGGCGCCGAACGCCAGAAGACGCCGAACGAAATCGCGCTCAACATCCTCCTCGCCGGCATGACCCTCATCTTCGTCCTCGCCGTCGTCACCATTCCGAGCTTCGCGGCCTATGCCGGGGGAAGAGTGCCGATGATTGCGCTAATCGCGCTGTTCGTCACACTGATCCCGACCACCATCGGGGCACTGCTGTCAGCCATCGGCATCGCCGGCATGGACCGGCTGGTTCGCTTCAACGTTCTCGCCATGTCCGGCCGGGCCGTCGAGGCGGCGGGCGACGTGGATACGCTGCTGCTGGACAAGACCGGGACAATCACGCTCGGCAACCGGCAGGCCACCGAGTTTATTGCGCTGCCAGGGGTGAGCGAGCGGGAGCTGGCCGATGCCGCGCAGCTGTCCTCGCTGGCCGACGAGACGCCGGAAGGACGTTCGATCGTCGTACAGGCGAAGGACAAGTACGGAATCCGCGGCCGTGAGATGGCCCCGCTGCACGCGCACCTTGTACCGTTCTCGGCGCAGTCGCGGATGAGCGGAATCGACGTCGACGGCGAGCAGATCCGAAAGGGAGCTGCCGACGCGGTCGTCGATCACGTCCGCGCGGTCAGAGGCAACCGCAACATGCCAACGCCCCGCGCGCTGCAGGAGATCGTAGAGCGGGTGGCCAAGGCCGGCGGCACGCCCCTGGTGGTCGCCCGCAATGGGCAACTCCTCGGCGTCGTCCACCTTAAGGACATCATCAAGGGCGGCATCCGCGAGCGCTTCGGAGAACTGCGGAGGATGGGCATCCGCACGGTGATGATCACTGGCGACAATGCGCTGACGGCCGCCGCGATCGCCGCCGAAGCCGGGGTCGATGACTTCCTCGCGGAGGCGACGCCGGAGGCCAAGCTCAAGCTGATCCGCGACGAGCAGGCGAAGGGCAAGCTGGTGGCTATGTGCGGCGACGGGACCAACGATGCGCCGGCGCTCGCCCAGGCTGACGTGGGCGTGGCGATGAACACCGGGACCATGGCGGCCCGCGAGGCCGGCAACATGGTGGACCTCGACAGCGACCCGACGAAGCTGATCGAGATCGTCGCCATCGGCAAGCAGCTGCTGATCACCCGCGGCGCGCTCACGACATTTTCGATCGCCAACGATGTCGCCAAGTACTTCGCCATCATTCCGGCGATGTTCGTCGCCTTCTATCCGCAGCTGCAGTCCCTCAACGTCATGGGCCTGGCGACGCCGCAAAGCGCCATCCTGTCGGCGATCATCTTCAACGCGCTGATCATCATCGCCTTGATCCCGCTGGCGTTGCGCGGCGTGTCGTACCGTCCGAGCGGGGCGGCGGCATTGCTCCGTCGCAACCTGCTGATCTACGGCGTCGGCGGCGTGATCATCCCGTTTGTCGGCATCAAACTGATCGATCTCGCGGTGTCCGCCGCCGGATTCGTCTAAAGGGGTACCTCCATGTTGAAGCAGCTTCGTCCCGCCCTTGTTCTGATCGTGCTGTTCACCCTCATTACCGGCGTTGCCTATCCCTTCGCCGTCACCGGCGTGGCACAGGCGGTGCTTTCGGATCAGGCCAACGGCAGCCTGGTGAAACGCGGCGATACCGTCATTGGCTCAACTTTGATCGGTCAAGCCTTTACCAGCGATCGCTACTTTCACGGCCGGCCGTCTGCCGCGGGCGCCAACGGCTACGATGCAGCGGCGTCTTCAGGGTCGAATCTCGGCCCCACAAGCAGGGCGCTGATCGAGCGTGTGCGGGCAGACGTCGCGGCGCTGCGGGCAAAGCCTGGGACCACGATCCCGGCCGACCTCGTCACCGCGTCCGGCAGTGGGCTCGATCCGCAGATCACACCCGCGTCCGCAGACCTGCAGGTGATGCGGGTCGCCAAGGCGCGTAAGCTCCCAGCCCAGCGAGTCTACGAACTCATCCAGGCGCATACCACTGGCAGGCTGCTCGGCATCATCGGTGAGCCCACCGTGAACGTTCTGGAACTCAATCTGGCGCTTGACGGGCTGAGGTCTTAAGCGCGCCCTGGGAGGGCGAGCAGGCAGAGCAGCGCGCCACACGGACGAGCCATGGCCAACACCGATACGGATATCGACCGGCGTCCCTCACCGGAGGAACTCCTGAAGGAAGCGCAGCGGGAGGTTCGTGGCCGCCTGAAAATCTTTCTCGGTGCGGCGCCCGGCGTCGGCAAGACTTTTGAAATGCTGCTAACAGCGCAAACCCGGCGCCGCGAGGGCATTGACGTCGTGATCGGCGTTGTCGAAACCCATGGGCGGGTTGAGACCGAGCAGCTGCTCGCCGGGCTTGAGGTGATCCCCCGCCGCCGGGTGGATTACCGCGGCCATGCCCTGGAAGAGATGGATCTGGACGCGGTCCTGACGAGACGGCCGAAACTGGTGCTAGTCGACGAGCTGGCGCACACCAACGGGCCCGGCTCGCGACACCCGAAGCGGTATCTCGACGTCGAGGAGTTGCTTGCCGCCGGCATTGATGTGTTCACGACGCTCAACATCCAGCATGTGGAGAGCCTGAACGACGTCGTTGCCCGCATCACCCGCATTCGCGTCCGCGAAACCGTCCCCGACAGCATCCTCGATGCAGCCGACGATATCGAAGTCGTCGATATCGCTCCGGATGACCTCATCCAGCGGCTCAGGGAGGGAAAGGTTTACGTTCCGAAAACCGCGCAGCGGGCCCTCGAGCACTACTTCGCGCCGGGAAATCTGACCGCGCTGCGCGAGCTGGCCTTGCGGCGCACCGCCCAGCGGGTCGACGAGCAACTGCTCTCGCACATGCGCAGGCACGCGATCCGCGGACCCTGGGCGGCGGGCGAGCGGGTTGTCGTCTGCCTGAGCGAGGGCGAACAATGTGCCGCGCTGATCCGTCAAGCCAAGCGCATGGCTGACCGGCTGCACGCGCCTTGGACCGCTCTCTACGTGGAGACGGCCCGCACCAAGCGGCTGACCGACGCGGAGCGGGATCGCGTCGCCGATTGCCAGCGCCTTGCCGAGCGTCTCGGCGGCGAAGCCCTCACCGTTCCGGGGCTGGACGTGGCCGAGGAAATCCTCCGGTTTGCCAGCGACAACAACGTCACGCAGATCATCGTCGGCAAGTCGAACCGGTCGCGCTGGTTCGAGATGATGCACGGCTCTGTTGTCCACGACCTGGTCCGCAAGGCAGGTGGCATCGGTGTCCATGTAAGCGGCGGACAGGAGCATGATGGCGGTGAGCCCGTTGCGCCCAAGTCAGTTCACACCAAACAAGAGTCGACGCGGCCCCTTGTAGTCGCGTACGTGGCGACCTGTGCCGCCGTGGCCGGCGCGCTCGCGCTCGGGCTGTTGTTGACGCCGTTTGTCGGCGTCGAAAACGTCGACCTGATTTTCCTGATCGCCGTGCTCCTCGTCGCCGCGCAGTACGGCTTGTGGCCCTCGATGGTGGCCTCCGTTATCAGCGTTGTTGCCTACAATTTCTTTTTTCTGCCGCCGCTCTACACGTTCACGATCACAAATCCGGCGCACGTCGTTGCATTGGCCTTTTTCCTGGCGGCGGCGCTGGTCGCCAGCAATCTTGCCGGTCGAGTCCGTGACCAGGCCAACGCCGCGCGCCTTCGCGCCCGCACCTCCGATGCCTTGTACGCTTTCAGCCGCAAGGTGGCCGGTGTGGCGACGTTGGACGACTTGTTGTGGGCGGCCTCGTTCCAGATTGCATCGATGCTGAAACTCAACGTGGTCATCTTGGTGCAGGAAGATGACCAGCTCGTGGTACACGTCGGCTACCCGCCGGAGGATCAGTTGGACGCGGCTGACTTCGCGGCGGCGCATTGGACCTGGAAACACAATCGGCCTGCGGGCAGAGGAGCCGAAACACTGCCGGGGGGCAAGCGGCTGTTCATGCCGATCCGCACCAGTCGCGGTCCGGTGGGGGTCATCGGTCTCGATCGCGAGCAGCCCGGCCCGCTCTTCACACCGGATGAACGGCGGCTTCTCGATGCCCTGCTTGACCAGACGGCAGTCGCCATCGAACGTGTGAGGCTCGCCAAGGAAATTGATGAAACGCGGGTGCTGACGGAGACTGAGCGGCTGCGCTCCGCGCTGTTGACGTCAATCTCCCACGATCTCTCGACACCTCTGGCGTCAATTCTGGGCGCCGCCACATCGCTTCAGAGCTACGATGCGCTCTACGATGCCGAGACCCGCCGTGACCTGATCGGAACGATCCTGGATGAGGGCGAACGGCTCCACCGCTTCGTTCGAAATCTTCTCGATATGACGCGTTTGGAGTCCGGTGCCATCGACCTGAACCGGGAGATAACCGACATCGGCGAAGCGATTGGAGCGGCGTTGGAACGCTGCGGCCGGCTGCTGGTCCGGCATCGGGTCGAACTCGATATCGATCCCGACCTGCCAATGCTGCATCTCGACGCCGTCCTGCTGGAGCAGGTGCTTGTCAACCTCCTGGACAACGCATCAAAATACACGCCTGCTGGCTCGACCATCACGGTATCGGCGAGCAGACAGGCCGAGCACGTGGTCCTGCAGGTACGTGACGAAGGGCCGGGAATGCCCGAAGGTGAACTGGAGCAGATCTTCACCAAATTCCACCGTCTGGAGGCCGGGGACCGCAAGCAGCCGGGTACAGGCCTTGGCCTCGCGGTCTGCCGGGGCTTCGTCGAAGCCTTGGGTGGCACGATCGTCGCGGGCAATCGGTCTGATCGGGCCGGTGCCATCTTCACCCTCTCCTTTCCGCAGGAGCAGACTGACGCCAACCCGGCTGCCGGCGAGGCCGCGTGACCGGCGACGGCCCGCTCATCCTGGTGATCGACGATGAGCCGGCCATCCGCAGGCTGCTGCGCACCAGCCTGTCGGCGCAGCGCTACCGCGTGGCGGAGGCGGAGACGGCGGCAGAAGGAATCCGGCGGGTGCGGGGCGACCGGCCGGATGCGGTCATTCTGGACCTTGGCCTGCCCGATCAGGACGGAATTGCCGTCATTCGCGCGCTGCGCGGGTTCTCGAAAGTGCCGATCATCGTGTTGTCCAGCCGTGGCGACGAGCGCGGCAAGATCGAGGCGCTGGATCTGGGCGCCGACGATTACGTCACCAAGCCGTTCGGAATGGGCGAACTCGTCGCGCGCATTCGCGCGGCTCTGCGTCACGGCGTCCAAGATGCAGGTGCCGAGCCAGTCTTTTGCAGCGGCGATCTCACGATCGACCTGGTGCACCGGCTGGTGACCGTCGGCGGTGACGAGGTGAAGCTGTCCCCCAAGGAGTACGACATCCTGCGACTGCTGGTCACCCATGCCGGCAAGGTGCTGACCCATCGGATGATTATGCAGGAAGTCTGGGGGGCGGCCGGCGACGTTCAGTACCTGCGCATCTACATCCGCCAGCTTCGCCAGAAGCTGGAAAAGACTCCCGAGCGTCCCGCCCACATCGTGACCGAGACCGGGATCGGCTACCGCCTTCGCCTGCCGGCGTGATTATCGCCCGCTGGCATCTGCAAAAAACACTTGCTGCGGAGCAGCGGGACGAAGAAGCCGGCGAGACCTTTTCCGGAAGGGCGCTCAGAATCCGACAAGCGCAGGACCTGAGCGGAGAGGCTGAGTGAGGCCGCGGAGATTACCCATCGGATATTGGAAGTGGCACCAAGAGATGATTGTATAATTCCCATTCTCAGGGCGCGCTTTTTGCGCTAAAATGAAAATTGTTTAGTGGGTGGGGTCAGTTTGGCATAGCGCATCACTGATTGCGGTGCAGTGATCGCAAGAAGCGGGGGTTAGCAGTGTTCAGATCAAGACGTGGCTGTTGGCTCGGCGAGCGCGGCGAGGTTCTTTGTGCTTTCTTTTATCGGCGCGTGTCTTATTCATCAGGTATTGCCAATTTCAGGTTCGGGTGCAATCCCGCGGGAGGGGATATGCCGTCGTTCGTGTCGAAAGTTGTCGGCAGCCTGGCCTTCGCTGCTTGCCTAGGTGCCAGCCTCCCCGCCACCGCTATGGACCAGGCAGAGGACGAGGCGATCGTCAATCAGGAGTTGACGAGCCCAAGCGCCGTGATCTGGACGCGCCAGTTTGGCACTTCCGAGGTCGATTGGGCTGCTGGCGTCGCGACCGGCCCCGCCGGCAACGTGCTGATCGCCGGCATCGAGGGCGAGTTCTCAGTGGGGGGGACTGGCAACCTGTTTGTCGCTAAGCACGACGGACGTTCGGGTACCCGTTCATGGAAACGCCGATTCTCCGATTTTCCGCGTTGGCCTTTGGTCAATGGCATAGCGACCGACGCGCGCGGCAACGTGCTGATCGCCGGCGAGGCCTGGGACGGTCTCAATGACGCCTTCGTCGCGAAGTACACTCTCTCCGGCAGGCTCCTGTGGAAGCGTTATCTCGGCAGGTCCGCCGACTACGATGCGGCAAACGGCGTCGCCACGGACACCGACGGCAATGTGCTGATCGCCGGATATACGAGCGGCTCCCTCTGGGGGCACAACCAGGGATCCGACGATGCCTTTGTCGCGAAATACAGTGCCTCGGGTGCTCTCTTGTGGAAGCGTCAGATCGGCTCGCACAACAAGGATAACGCACGTGGCGTCGCGACCGACGCTCACGGCAATGTGCTGATCGCCGGGTCTACGGGAGGCTCCCTCTGGGGGCCCAATCATGGGTCCGACGATGCCTTCGTCGCGAAGTACAGTGCCTCGGGCACTCTCTTGTGGACGCGCCAGATCGGCTCGCCCCGGCGCGATGGCGCGAACGGCGTGGCCACGGACACTAACGGCAACGTGCTGATCGCCGGGCAAACGAGCGGCTCCCTCTGGGGGGACAACCAAGGACTTGACGATGCTTTCGTCGCCAAGTACGGCCCCTCGGGCCGACTCGTGTGGAAACGCCAGATCGGCTCGCCGCGGCACGATGGGGCAAACGGCGTCGCCACGGACACCGACGGCAATGTGCTGATCGCCGGGCAAACGGGCGGCTCCCTCGGGGGGCACAACCAGGGGTCCGACGATGCCTTCGTCGCGAAGTACAGTGCTCCGGGCATTCTTTTGTGGACGCGCCAGTTCGGCTCGCCCGAGGACGATGGCGCAAACGGCGTGGCCACGGACGCTCACGGCAACGTCTTTATCGCCGGCCAATCGGACAGCGATGCCTTCGTTACCAAGATCCGGCCCTGATAGATCGAGTCTGGCGGTTGGTGTCCTCTTCCGACGAATCAATGACTTAGGGGGGCAAGCACGGGTCCTGTTCTCCACCGCTGCAACCGCCGCAGTTGATAGTTCGCTTTGCGAGCGCCCTTTCGATCATGATCCGCTCGACATCCTTTGTTGACCAGACCAATGCGGTCCTTGCCAAGCAGCCCGGAATATTGCTTGGTTGTTGCTGACCACGGCGTTACCGCCCGCATCAACGTCGTCAACACGGTCCAGGGGTTCGGCGGTGCCTGCTTTTCGACCGGAACGCGACCTTGTCTGGCTTGCGGCCTCTCTCATGATCGTCCTGGCCGCCGGCGTCGCAGCGTGCTCATACGCCCGGGCCCAGGACGCCCTTCCCGACCCCACTACCGGTACCATCCGTATTGGTGAACCCGCCACCGTCCACGTCTGGAACCGGCCGATCATCGAGCTGCGGGCAAAGATCGGATCGGTTACGCCAGCCATGCGGGTCGAGGGAATCGAAGCGCGAATTAGCCGCCTGCCGCTCGATGCTCCGGTCGATGCAGTCAAAGCTGTCCCCGGTTCATTCGGAAAGGTCAGCGGCTATTGGATACAGCTTGAGGGGCGCACGCTCTTTGGACTGACGGCCGAAGATCTTGATCCCGATTCCGACCAGACGCTCGAAGCGTTCGCCACGCAGGCAGTTGGCCGCCTGAAGGACGCGTTGGAAGCGCGCGCCGACCAGCGGCGATTGCCCGTCCTGCTCCGCGGCGTGCTGTTTGCCATTCTCGCGACCGCGGCATTCGCCGCCGTGATTTGGGGGATCACGCGACTGCGCCTGCGCGCGTTTCGGCGCTTGTCGGCACGAACACCGGATCGCCCGATCCATCTGCGAGGGATCAACCTGAGGCCGTACTTGCGTGCCGCAGAGGAAGGTGTGATCAAATTGACCGCGGTGGGATCGATTTTGGTCGCAGGCTACCTCTGGCTGACTTTTCTCCTGCTGCAGTTTGCTTACAGCCGACCCTGGGGAGAAGGGCTGGGCCTCTGGCTGAGCGGCCTGCTCGCCAAGCTCGGCGCCGGTGCCCTTGACGCCGTCCCCGGTTTCTTCACCGTCGTCATTATCTTTCTTGCGACGCGGCTGATCGCTCAGGGCGTGGATCGGTTCTTCCGCAGCGTCGAAATCGGCTGGCTGAAGGTGAGCTGGCTGGAAGCCGAAACCGCCCGGGCGACGCGGCGGCTGGCCATCGTGCTGATCTGGATCTTCGCGCTGACCGTGGCATACCCCTACATCCCCGGTTCCCAGTCCTATGCTTTCAAGGGGATCAGCGTCTTTGTCGGGTTGATGATTTCGCTCGGCTCGGCCGGGTTCGTCAACCAGTTGATGAGCGGCCTGGTCATTGTCTATTCGCGGGCACTGAAGCCGGGTGACTTCGTCCAGGTCGCCGACAGCGAGGGGACGATCAGCGAGGTCGGCATGCTGGCGACGAAGCTGGTCACCCCCTTAAAGCATGAGATCACCATTCCCAACGCCGTACTCGTCGGCTCAACGGTCACCAACTTCTCGCGCCTCGCCGACGCTCATTCGGGGGCAATCATTCCGACCGAAGTGACCATCGGTTACGACACCCCCTGGCGACAGGTGCATGCCATGCTCCAGCTGGCGGCGGAGCGCACGGTTCTGGTTCGCCGCGAGCCGAAGCCGGTCGTGATCCAACGGGCTCTCAGCGACTTCTACGTCGCGTACCAGCTCCTCGTCAGCGTCGACAGGCCGGAGACGCGACGGGCGGTCCTGTCGGAGCTGCATGCCAACATCCAGGACGTGTTCAACGAGTATGGTGTGCAGATCATGTCGCCCAATTTCGAGAGCCAGCCCGGAGGAAAAGTTTACGTTCCGCAAGCGGCGTGGTTCCCGCCACCCGCTGCGGCCCCACCGAAGGCCAGTGGCGACACAGGTCCGCCACCGGCGGCGTGATCCATTGTGATTGTCAGCAGTAAACTTCATAGAGCGCGGGCTGATTCGAAGGCAGAAGCACACCGATCGCAACAACCTCCCTTAGTCTGATGAGCCCTGCGGCCCAGGCGGGAAGACACGCTTCCAGTCGGACTTCATGTCCACCACAATCCAGCCGCGCTGAGGAGCGTCCTGGAGCGCTTCAACGAGCTTACCACTGCTTTTTGGGTGCGCGTCGTATGCGTACTCTCGTTCCGCATCGGTGTGGTGAACGATCACGCCGAGGCTCGGTCGCGGGTTTGCGATCGTGGTATATTCCAGCATTGCCTTGTCGCCATCGCTGTTGCCGAAGGCCGCGATGGGGCGGCGTCCGATGAATTCATGAATGCCGACAGGCTTGCCGTCCTTGTCGTCGACAAAGAGGTAATCCAGCGTTTTGACGAGCACAGGTCCGCTGGGCGTGAGTTGATATTTGGCGCGGCCCGTCGATCCCACGACCTGTTCAGGCGGGATGCCATAGACCCGCTCGCTCCAGACGCGCATGAAGTCGGCGCCACCGCCGGAGACGATGAAGGTCTGGAAACCGTTGGCGCGAAGGTAGCTGAGCACTTCCTGCATCGGCTGATAGGTGAGCTGATCGTAGGGCTTGCCGTAGCGGGGGTGACGGGCGGTTGCGAGCCAACTCTCTACGTCTGTGTTAAACTCGTCGGTTGTCATCCCGGCGTGGGTGAGAGCCACGATTTGCAGCAAGCCGTCGTGGTGTGGTCCTTCCAGAAGCTTGGCAAAGTCACCATTCAGGGCCGCCTCAACCATCACGTCTTTTTTCAGTTCCGGCTTTTGCGCGACCATTTGCCTTAACGTGTCCACGGCATAGGCCAACTGGACCGGCATCGGATTTTCAGGCCACAACGTGCCATCGTTGTCGAAGACTGCGATGCGCTCGCCCGGCGGAACATAGTTCGGACCGGCCTGCTCGGTGGTTTCGCTCACGAACGTGACAATGGCCTGTTTGGCTGGGCCGTCACTCCAGGACGGAAGCGGATCCGTCGCGGCAAACGCTTGCGCGCAGAGGGCGGCGAGCAGGACTGCTAACGTCAAGAGGCGGCCGATCGTCGCAACAGCAGATAGACGGTTCATGTGTCGGCTCCTCCCTCGGATTCGGGGCAATGTCCCAACAAACTGCGGGAATGCTGTCCCAGATGTCATTGAACTGTTCAAAACTCCCAGGTGTAGCAGATGTCCCAGACTCCGGCTGCAGCACCAAAGGGGAAGGCCCCACCCAGAGCTGGCGCTGAGCGAATTCTTTAGAATTTGCACAAGACCCAAACGCCTGAAACCAATGCCCGCTGATCGCGGCGCCTGTTGGCAACTCTACGCGAGGTGCGAATACCCATAAACAGAAACCACCGGGGGTTTTGTTCGCGATGGAATCCTGATTTAATAATATCGTTAAGAAAAGGCTGCCCGGGTCTCGATCGATGGGGCCGGCGATAAGGATTCACCGGGGAGGAACGTCATGCTCCGTATTAGCGCCGTAGCGATGATGGTGCTCGGGCTTGCAGTCGCAGCTTCACCACTCGCTCATGCTCAGGAATCCAAGGCATCTAGCGATCAAGTGGACCGGTCCGTGTTGCCGATACCGCCGGCGCCCTTCCAAGGCAAGATCGAACGCACGGCTAAGGACTCGACGCCCGATTTTCCGAAGGGTGTCGAGGCGCCGAAGGGCGCTCCAAATGTGTTGCTGATCTTGACGGACGACGTTGGCTTCGGCGCCAGCAGCACTTTCGGTGGGCCGGTTCAGACGCCCACCATGCAGCAGCTCGCGGACAGCGGGCTGCGCTACAACATGTTCCACACCACGGCACTCTGCTCGCCGACCCGCGCCGCGCTCATCACCGGGCGGAACCACCATTCGGTGGCCAGCGGCGTGATCACCGAATTTGCGACGGGGTATCCAGGCTACGACTCGCTGGTTCCGCCGAGCGCCGGATCCGTCGGAGAGGTGCTCAGGGAGAACGGCTACAACACATCATGGTTCGGCAAGATGCACAACGTGCCGGACTGGATGTCGAGTCAGGCCGGGCCGTTCGACCTGTGGCCGAGCGGTCTGGGCTTCGAATATTTCTATGGCTTCCTCGGTGGCGACTCCGATCAATGGCATCCCGCCTTGTACGAGAACACGATGCCGATCGAGCCGTACCTCGGCAAGCCGGACTACATCCTCGATCATGACCTCGCAGACAGGGCGATCGCCTGGATGCGCATGCAGCACGCGCTGGCGCCAAACAAGCCCTGGCTGCTGTACTACGCGACCGGGACAGCGCACGCGCCGCATCAGGCGCCGAAAGAGTGGATCGACAAGTACAAGGGCGAGTTCGACCAGGGCTGGGACAAGGTCCGCGAAGAGACGCTGGCCCGCCAGATCAAGCTCGGCATCGTGCCGCCGAATACCCAGCTGACCGCACGGCCGGAGCAAATTCCCGCCTGGGACACGCTGTCGGCGGACCAGAAGCGTCTCTATGCGCGGATGATGGAGGTCTACGCCGGCGCACTCTCCTACGCCGACAATCAGATCGGGCGCCTGCTCAGCGCGGTGAAGGACTCCGGTCAGCTCGACAATACGCTCGTCATTTTCATCATGGGGGACAACGGTGCCAGCGCCGAAGGCAGCCTGCAGGGCACGACCAACGAGGTCGCGACGGCGGGCAATGGCGTCAAGGAGAGTCTCCCCTTCCTCCTCTCGATGATCGACAAGCTGGGTGGTCCGCTCGCCTACAATCACTATCCGGTCGGCTGGGCGCACGCGATGGACGCGCCCATGCAGTGGACGAAGCAGGTCGCGTCGCACTTCGGCGGGACACGCAACGGTCTGGTCATCTCGTGGCCGGCGCACATCAAAGATAAGGGCGGCCTGCGGTCGCAGTTCGCGCACGTGATCGATATCGTGCCGACCATCTATGAAGCCGCCGGCATCACTCCGCCGAAGATCCTGGACGGCACGGAACAGAAGCCGCTGGATGGCACCAGCCTCGTCTACACCTTCGACGACGCCAAGGCCGCCACACGTCACACGACGCAGTACTTTGAGCTGGTCGGCAATCGCGGCATCTACAAGGACGGGTGGATGGCCAACACCACGCCGCTCCGGCTGCCATGGGTGACGATTGGTGAAGAACCCAACCCCGACGACTTCAAGTGGGAGCTTTACAACATCAATGAGGATTTCAGTCAGGCCAACAATCTGGCCGCGAAAAATCCTGAAAAGCTCAAGGAACTGCAGGACGCCTTCGACGTCGAGGCAAAGAAGTACAACGTCTATCCGCTCGACTCGAGCTTTGCCTCGCGCGCCGATCCGGCCATCCGGCCGAGCCTGACGCGTGGCCGCACAGAGTTCGCTTACTATCCCGGCATGATCCGCATCCCGGAAGGCTCAGCGCCCGACTTCAAGAACAAGTCGTGGACTGCGGCGGCCGAGGTCACCGTTCCAAAGGGCGGCGCGAGTGGCGTCCTGGCGACGATCGGCGGACGGTTCGGTGGCTGGGTGCTGATGCTGAAGGACGGCAAGCCGGTGTTTGTCTACGCGCTGTCGAACCAGCCGGAGCACAAGTTCCGTATCGCCTCCAATAAAGCTCTCCCGCCCGGCGATCACGTCGTGCGGGTCAAGTTCGACTATGACGGCGGAGGGATCGGCAAGGGCGCGACCGCCACGTTGCTGGTGGACGAAAAGCAGGTTGCCCAAGGCAAAATCCCGCAAACGATCGGCGTCCGTTTCTCCCTCGACGAAACGTTCGACGTGGGAGAGGACACCGGTACGCCGGTCAGCGAGGACTACGCCGGCGCCATGCCCTATGCATTCTCCGGCACGCTCAAGCGCTTCGCCGTGGTTCTCGAACCGGAAAACCTGAGCGACGAGGAAAAGGCACGTTTGCGCAAGGAGCTTGCGAAGGCTCTTATGGCGGTCCAGTAGGGATTCGAAAGGCCAACCGCGGCTTTAGGGGGTCTCGATGCGCTATTTCCGCCGGGAGACAGGAGCAACGCCCAATAGGCTGGCGGACACTTGGGCCGCCAGCGGGCTTGCTGCCGTGGCCGCTTTGCTCCTGATCCCCATCGAAAGCTACGCCCAGGAGCCGGTCGAGGAGACGCCGACCGAAGCCGAAACTCCTGCCGCCCAGGGCGGCGATTTTGGCAGCGGCCTGTTGTCCGGACCGCGCTGGTCGCCGGAGCCTCTGACCGGCGACTGGTTCGGCGCGCGATCGTGGCTCGCGGATCACGGCGTTACCGTCGGCGTCAACGTCGTCAACACGGTGCAGGGCGTTGTCGGCGGCGGTCGCAACGAGGAGTGGGACAACGGCGGTTCGGTCTATCTCGAATCGCAGTTCAGCAGCGACCGCGCCGGTCTGTGGCCCGGCGGCTTCCTCGATTTTCGTCTCGAGCGGCAGTACGGCGCGTTTGTGAACAAGGAGGCGGGCTCGTTTCCCGCCGTCAACATGATCGGTCTGTTTCCGGAGACCAACGACAACTCGTTCGTCGTCAGCAAGCTGATGGCGACGCAATTCGTCACCGAATGGCTGGGGTTGTTCATCGGACGGTTCGACACGCTCGACGGCGATACCAACAACCTCCTCAGCGGTCGCGGGCGGACGGGCTTTCTCAGCCCGCAACTGGCGTTTTCGCCAAACAGCGTGCTGACCACGCCCTACGTCCTGAACGGCGTCGGCGCGGTTGCGTTTACGCCGAACCCGTTCACGCACCGGCCGGCAACGCTCAACTTCGTGTTCGCCGATCCGCAGGTCGATCCCAGCGACACCGGCCTCAACAGCAATTTTTTCGACGAGCAATACTATGCGCTGGAGTGGCGCTTCCCCACCCGCTTCTTCGGCCTGCCTGGCAGCCAGAACGTCAGCTACAACTACAATACCAAGGAATTTCTCCGGCTTGACGACCTGACCAAGTCGTTCATCACGCGCCAGAAGTCATCGAGTAGCGGCGCCGGTGTCTTCTCCTACAACTTCCACCAGTACGTTTATGTCGAGCCGGGGCAGGACCTGGAGTCCGTCGGCTACGATGCGGATCAGGAGAAGCTGCAGGGGGTTGGCGTCTTCGGTCGTGTTGGCTACTCTGACGCCAACGTCAATCCCTTCGAGTGGACCTTCGCCCTCGGACTGGCCGGGCGGGGAATCATCCCGACCCGCGACGACGATACCTTCGGTATGGCCCCCTACTTCGGCCGGATCTCCCGCGATTTCAGCGACACCAGCGACCGTCTGAACAAGAATTACTGGGGGTTCGAAGCCTACTACAACGTCGCCGTCACGCCATGGCTGCACGTGACACCGGATTTTCAGGTGACCGAGCCGTTTGTCGACAATCTCGATACCGCCTACACGCTCGGCTTCCGAGCCAAGCTGGACCTGTGACCACGCGAGGAAACCACCGTCGATGGAGCAGAAGGCGCGCAACGAAGCCCAGAAAGAACTGGTAGCAGCGCAAGCGCAAATCGCGAATCCCCTCAAGTGTCGAGAGCACCTGCGCAAAACCCTATGCGCTCTCCGCGAGGGCGGGGACTAACGCAAAAAATTTGATCTGGGCGCCTGAGCCATGACAGAAATGCTCCTCCTCATCATTAAACTGTCCGTCGTGGCGCTCATTCTTGCGATCGGCTTGAGTTCGACGCTTCCCGACTTAACCTACCTGTGGCGCAGGCCGGCGCAATTGCTGCGATCGCTGCTTGCCATGTACGTCGTTATTCCCCTTTTTGCCCTGCTTATTCTCAAGGTGCTGACCCTTCCTCAGGGGGTCGAGGTCGCCCTGCTCATTCTTGCGGTCTCTGCTGGTGCTCCGCTGCTGCCGCGAAAGCTGATGAAGATCGGTCACGAGTCCTACATGCTCAGCCTGGTCGTGACGTCGTCCGCCGTTGCGGTATTGATGGTGCCGTTATGGCTGGAAATGCTGCGGCCTCTGTATGGCCTGACAACGGAGCTGAGGCCCGTTGATGTCGCGCTGCTGATTGCCAAGTCGTTCATCGGGCCGATCGTCATCGGCATGCTTCTTCGCTGGCGGTTTCCCGAAACGAGCGAAGTTATTGCCGACCGGCTGCTTTCGGTTTGCGGGCTCGTTCTTCTCGGGAGCGTCGTTGTTCTTCTGGCCCTGCACGGGAAATTGCTTCTCGACGTGGGCTGGCCATCGCTCTTGGCGCTTGTTGGAATGACGTTTGCCGCACTTGCCATAGGGCATGTGCTCGGCGGCCCAGGCGAAGACGACCGCACCGGCTTGGCCATCGCCTGCGCGACCCGGCACGTGGGTATCGCTATGATCGTCGCCGCATCGGTCCCGGGCCCACGAACCGCCGTTATTGTCGTTGCGTACTTGATTGCGGCAGCCGTCGTCTCGATTCCCTACTTGCGTTGGCGGCAGAAGAAGCAGCCATCGACCGCATAATTGACACGCCCTTGGCCTTGGAGCAGATACTGGGCGATCCCCAGAGCAAACCTCAATACTCTCTACGAGCGGAGCGAATTCGCCGCCACACCCAAGCGTCGAATGACCACGCTCGCGCTCGAAGTCATTCAGGCGCATCCCGGAACCGCGCGGTTACGACGCCCGACGGATTCATAAACGCCAGGTTGGTCTCGACGCGCTGGTAGGCGACCGTCTTCTGCAGCGCATGGAGAATGTCCTGTTCGAGCTCCATACGATTCGGTGGACAGGCTCTGCGTGTGCCGGCGATGGGCTGGAGGAACGCAATCTGGCCGTTCGATACTTCGGCTTTGCCATGAAACCTGTTGCAGCCGCCATACATGGAAAAGCTCCCATCCTCCAGGAATGCGATCGTTGGGGGATCGTCTGCGACCAGGGCACGTCCGGCAATCTCGGTTACGGACCAGGACACGCCGGCTATGCGCGGGGCCGAAACAGGACCAGATTGGGCGCCACTCATGTGCTCGAGTACGAGGTCGGCATGCTCTGGTGAGCCTCGCGTGAGGACCGGATAGGCAGAGGTGGTGCGGAAGAGGACGCGCTCGCCGGACAGAATGCGCGCTGCCACCACATAGCTCATGCGGCTGTCGATCCTCTGGTCATCGTAGCTCAGCGAGACCGAGAACGGTACGCGGTCCATCTGGTAGCTCTGCGAGGATATCGTCACCGACGGAGCATCGGCCCGCGACACATCCAGCAAGTCAACCTTCAGGATAGCGTCGGGCGGAAGCGCAATGCGCTCCCGGTAGCTGGCAGTGATCGATAGCGATCGCATTTCCGCCAGTACTTGCTTCACAGAGAAACCGAAGACCAGGATGGCCAGGAGCGCGAGTAAGACCTTTCTCATCGTGAACCCTCAGGCTCCGCGAGCTTCGCTAGCGGCGACGGCAATACGTGCTTCGGCAAGCTAACGAAAAGTGCGCGATAGTCATAATGATAGGTTAGAGCATCGAGCCTGGGGGTGGAATCGGAGATTGAACTTCCCTCGAGCTCGTGGACATCTTTGCTACGCTCCGATAAGGGGCTGGAAGGTGTTTGGTCGCGCTGACGCCCACCGAGGATCGACACGACGGAACCGATGGTACTGCGCTGGGTGGAGCGATAGGCGGCATCCGCCCAGACACCGCGCCTGGCGCAACGCGCTGGCCAGCCTTGAGACCATCTCCCGGGCGCTGGCCCGCAAGCGGGCCTGTCAGCCCCGCCCTCCGGGGTTCTGATCCCCGCTCTTCGGTCCCGTGGGTTTCTCACGGGATCGATTTTTGTCTTCTCCCGTGATTTCCCCGCGAGGTCCGCGCGAACCCTGATCGAAAGCCATGATGCGCAATATATTGGGTCATATATCTTTATAAGCACTAACTTATACATTATAATGTATTTTATATGTGATATTCCTCGCTCTCACTCAACAGGTTGCATGATGGGGTCGATCTTGTGGGGAAAGGTGTTCTATCGCGACGTTCCGGCCGGAGAGATCCGGCAGGAACGGGACCGAAGCTGCATTTTCACCTATGACGAAGGTTACCTGACCAGCGGCGAGCCCGCGATCGCCCACACCTTGCCTCTACGCGCCGAACCATACCGGTGTGAAAGCGGGCTGCATCCGTTCTTCGACAATCTCGTGGCCGAAGGCTGGCTGCGCAACGCGCAGGCGCGGGCGCTGCGCATCAGTCCCGACGACCGCTTTGGGCTGCTGCTGGCTTTTGGGCGGGACTGCGCGGGAGCAGTATCCGTCATCGATACCGCGCCCGCCCGGGAACCCGCGCCTGATTTCGGGGACGGACAAAGCGCGGCGGCGCTGGCGAGCCGCGCCTCGCTGTCCGGCATCCAGCCCAAGCTTCTCGCCGTTGCGGACGGCAAAGGGTTTCGCCCGGCCCGCGCCGGTGAGACGAGCACCTATATCGCCAAGCTTGTTTCGGGCGCATTGACCGACATCGTCGAGATCGAGCACATGACCACGGAAGCGGTGCGCGCCCTGCTGCCGGGCGACGACATCGTCCGCTCACGGGTTGCAGCCCTGACCGGTCTTCGGGACAGGGCCTTGCTGGTCGGGCGTTTCGACCGGACCCGCACGGGCCGGAAGCTGCATTTCGAGGAGTTCAGCCAGCTTCTCGGCAAGCCGTCCGGCGACGCCAAATACGACGGCGCTTACGAAGACATGGCCCGGTTTATCCGGGAAACGCCGGGTTGCATCCCGGCCGAAGCGGAAAAGCTGTTTCGCCGGGCGCTGGCTTGCTTCCTGACCGGCAACACCGACGCGCATCTCAAGAATTTCGCGATGATGCATACCGCGCAGGGGCTGCGCCTCGCTCCTGCTTACGACCTGGTCGCCAGCGCCCTCTACCCCGAATACCAGCAACTGGCACTGGCGGCAGGCGGCGCGGCCAATCTGGATATCGGCGCGCTCAAGCCCAAGCACATTCTGGCTCTGGGCGCAGGGTTCGGCCTCCCGGAGGGCGCGATCGAACTGGCCGTGCGGGATATGGGCGGACGCCTTGCGGCTGCACAGCGGGCCGTCCGGGAGTGCGGGGATGTGCCGGAACCGCTGAAAACGAAACTGGCCGATCACATGGAGAGACGATGGAACGGGACTTTCGATTCAATTGGGCAGCTCTTGTCGAAGAGGCGGTCCGCCGCCGCAAAAAGCTCGGCGTAACGCAAAAGCGCCTCGCGGAAATCGCGCAGGTCAGCGCCGGTACGATCTCGCGTTTTGAACAGGCCGAAAAGGACATTCAACTGTCCTCGGTCCTGGCGATCCTGGAATCGCTCGGCCTGACCGACACCAGAACCCTGTTGTTCGCAGATCCGCAAGAGCGTTACGACCGCAGGCGTGATGCCGTCGCCTTCACCGGCCTGGATGGCGGGACCGCGGTTTCTTGCGCGGTCAGCGGCGAAGCGCTGGAGGACCATTTCGGAGCCGACCAGCGCGACGTGATGAAGGCTTTCGTGAAACACCGGCCGAACATCGAGGCCCTTGTCCGCCGCAAGTACCTGCTTGGGCAAACCGAGCCCGACGGATCGGTCCTGCTGAAGACGGAAGATATCGCATGATCCGCCCGCGAGGACCGCGCGAGGT
>WBZV01000493.1_pt1 | contig 23196 bp, 20 predicted proteins | sample 5204221 | NCBI WGS metagenome assembly WBZV01 (sample SAMN12344360, study PRJNA552823) | activated sludge metagenome | biome: Activated sludge suspended growth; feature: Nitrification reactor; material: Wastewater; isolation source: activated sludge from nitrification reactor of wastewater...
CTATTTCATTGTCACCGAGCAACACAACGGCCGGTTGTCGGTAACCTCCAAACCGGGCCAGGGCGCCTGTTTCAGCATTCGCCTGCCTTCGAACCGGGAGGCGCTACCATGAGCGCTTGGGTCTTGATCGTCGACGACGAGGAAATGATTCGGGAAAATCTGAAGGCCTACCTGGAGGACGAAGGCTGGCGGGTGGCGGCGTTCGAAGCCGTTGCCCCTGCATTGCGCTGGCTGCGGGAAGGCACCCTCTGCCAAATCTGCATCATGGACATGCGCCTGCCCGACATGGACGGCAACACCGCCATCCGAACCTTGCATCAAATGTATCCCGAGATGGAGTTCCTGATCCACACCGGCTCTTCCAGCTACAGTCTGCCCGACGACTTGCGGGCGCTGGGCCTGGACGATGACCGGGTCTACCAGAAACCGCTGAACGACATGGCGCCGCTGGCGGCGGCGGCGCGGACCCTGGCGGCAGCGCGCGAGACTCGGCCATGAACGAAAGACCGGCGCGCATCCTGACCATCGACGACGAACAGATGGTCCGCGAGATCCTCGCCGCCTACCTGGAAGACAGCGGATTCGAGGTCACTCAAGCCCGCGATGGCCGGGCCGGCGTCGAGATGATTCGCGACGAGCAACCCGATCTGGTGCTGTGCGACCTGCGAATGCCGGGCATGGACGGCCTGCAGGTGCTGGCCACGGTGACCCGCGAATTCCCCGAACTACCGATCCTGGTGGTATCCGGCATGGGCGGCATGAGCGACGCCATTCAAGCGCTCAAGCTCGGTGCCTGGGACTATGTCACCAAACCCATCGAGGACATGGCGGTGCTGGAGCACGCCATCAATCACGCCCTGGAGCGCGCCCGACTACGGCGGGAAAATCGCGAGCACCGCGAGCATCTGGAAGGGGTCAACGAACAGTTGCGGCAAACCGTGCGGCAACTGCAGGAAGACGAAGCGGCGGCACGGCGCATCCAGTTTCAGTTGCTGCCGGAAAACGACAAGATTTACCGCCACTACCGTTTTAGCCGCCACCTGCTCACCTCGCAGTATCTCAGCGGCGATTTCGTGGATTATTTCGTCATCGACGGCGATCATTTGGGTTTCTACATCGCCGATGTGTCCGGGCACGGGGTATCGTCGGCCTTCGTGACGGTGATGCTGAAAAGCTACATCGGCCGCTACCGGGAACTGCATCGGCAAAACCGCGACCGGGGGATTCTCAACCCGGCGGAAACGCTGAGCCGCTTGAACCGGGAAATCTTCAGTTGCCACATGGACAAGTACCTGACCATGTTCTATGGCATCATCGAGTGGTCGAACAATCTGTTGCGCTACAGCAGCGGTGGCCAGTTTCCCTTCCCGATCCTGTTCGACGGCCAACAGGCGAGTTATGTCGGCAAGAAAAGCCTGCCGATCGGTCTGTTCGATTTTGCCCATTATCAGACCGAATCGCTGCGGTTGCCGCCGCGGTTCGCCATGGCGCTGATCTCGGATGGCATCCTCGAAACCTTGCCGCAGACCAGCCTGCGCGACAAACAGGCGTTCTTGTTGGAGCTGATCGGCGGCACCGATCTCACCATCGAAAATCTAATTCAGCACCTGGGTCTGGATCAAACCGGTCCTTTGCCGGATGATGTCACCTTGTTGCTGATCACGAGGACGGAGTGAGATGGAGGCGGGCACGGCGTTCTATGTCAAACAAGGCACTGTTTACCTGATCAAATTGGTCGGCGATATCCGCTACACCATGGGCTGCGCCCTGGGAGATTTCCTGGACGAGCTGTTCGCCCGCGCCGATTTCGACGACATCGTCGTGGATCTGACCGAGACTCACTCCATCGACAGCACCAGCCTGGGGCTGTTGGCCAAGATCGCCAACTTCAGCCGGGAACACTTTTCCCGCAAGACCACCTTGCTGTCCACCAACGCCGACGTCAATCAGGTACTGGACACCATGGGGTTCTATGAGATTTTCAACATTCGCGATACCGGCGAAACCATCTCGGTGGCGCTCCAGCAATTGGCGTCCCAGACCCCCTGCAACAAAGACGATCTGACCCGCATCGTTTTCGAAGCGCACCGCACGCTCAGCGAGATCAATCCCCAGAACCAGCAGGCCTTCCAGGGCGTGCTCGACAGCATGCGCTCCAAGCTGGACTCGCCCTGAGGCCAGCATTGCCGCCGGCCGGCCGCCTCTCAGCCGGCGATGAATACCCGATCGCCCGCCGCTACTCGTTCGAACAGCGCCAGTAAGTCCCGACCGCGCATGCGGATGCAGCCATGCGACAGTGGCACGCCCATGGGCGCGGTGTCCGGGCAACCGTGGATGTAGATGAAGCGACGCAAGGTATCGCATTCGCCGCCACGGTTACGGCCCGACTCCAGCCCCGTCAGCCACAGGATGCGGGTCAGAATCCAATCACGCTCCGGATGACGAACCGCCAGACCCGAATCGTAAAGCTCGCCGGTCGGCCGCCGGCCGACGAAGACCGTATTCAGCGGCAGTCCGGCACCGACGCGGATGCGGATGCGATGCCAGCCGCGCGGCGTGCAACCGCTGCCGCGCCGTTCGCCGGGGCCGTTGCGGGCGGTCGATACCGGGTAAACCCTCGTCGCCCCGCTCGCTTCCAGCAGCGTCAGCCGCTGCTCGGGGATGCTGACCCGAATCAGTCGCTCGGACACGACCAGGTCCGGTAGGGATGGCGGGCCAGTTGCGAATTGTAGTAACGGATGTCGTGCGAAACATCCTCACCCAGCCAGTCGGGCCGGTCGAACGGCTCGTCGGTCCGGCTCAGTTCCACCTCGGCCACGATCAGACCAGCGTTGTCGCCTTCGAACTCGTCGATCTCCCACAGGTGCCCGCCGAAACGCACGAAGTGACGGGTTTTCTCCAGCAGCGGCTGCTCGCACAAGGTATCGAGAATTTCCTCCGCCTCCGCCAGCGGGATGGGGTATTCGTACTCGCTGCGCTGGATGCCCAGCGTCCCGCTCTTGACGTTCAAATGACCCTGATCGCCAGCGACTCGTACTCGCACCGAGCAACGGGCGTCGCTGGTCAAATACCCCTGCCGCATCCGTACCGAACGCTCGACCTCCCACCGCCAGCGCTCATCGCGAACCAGGAATTTGTGTTCGATCTCCACCGCCATGATCTATATCCCGCCGTGTTTGGATTTCAACATGCATGGTAAGACAAGCGTCGGGTTTTGTGCATGCCGATTCAAGCAGCGCCTGGAAATCCACTTTGCCGCCATGCCTCGTAGACCACAACGGCGACCGCGTTCGACAAATTCAGACTGCGAACCCGCGCGCGCATGGGAATCCGCAGCCGGCATTCGGGCGGCAATCCGGCCAGCACCGGTTCCGGCAAGCCGCGAGTTTCCGGCCCGAACAACAGCGCGTCGCCGGCTTGGTAGCCGATGTCGCTGTAAACGTGGTGGCCTTTGGTGGTGAAAGCCAGCACCCGTGCCGGCCGCAGTGCCGCCAGACAGGCAGTCAGGTCGGGATGAACGCGCACTCGCGCCCATTCGTGATAATCCAGTCCAGCTCGCCGCAACCGGCGGTCTTCCAAACGAAAGCCGAGTGGTTCGATCAGATGCAGCCGCGCGCCGGTATTGGCGCACAGCCGGATGATGTTGCCGGTGTTGGGCGGGATTTCCGGTTCGAACAGCAGCACGTCGAACATGGCGGACGAAAACGGTACTGGGTCGCTCACTCCATCCGCAGATCCTTGATCTTGCGGGTCAGGGTGTTGCGTCCCCAGCCCAGCAAGCGGGCGGCATCCTGGCGGTGGCCACCGGTCTGTTCCAGCGCCACCCGGATCAATACCCGTTCGAAGTTGGGCAGGGCGCTATCCAATAATTTCTGCTCGCCGCGCGCCAGACTCTGATTGGCCCACAAACGCAACGCCGCCTCCCAATCGGGGCCGCCGCCGGCCGCCGCCGGCCCGCGCTCCCGCAGATCCATCGGCAAATCCTCCAGATGGATTTCCCGGCCCGAAGCCATGACCGTCAGCCAACGGCACAGGTTTTCCAACTGCCGGACATTGCCCGGCCAATCCAGCTTGCTGAGATAGACCTCGGTTTCCGACCGCAACACCTTGGACTCCACCCCCAGCTCCCGAGCGGCCTGACTCAGAAAATGCCGGGTCAGCAACGGAATATCCTCGCGGCGCTTGTTCAGGGATGGCAGTTGAATGCGAATCACGTTCAGTCGATGGTAAAGATCTTCGCGGAACAAGCCGTCGCGGACCCGCTGCTCCAGGTTCTGATGGGTGGCGGCGATCACCCGCACGTCCACCCGGGTCGGGGTGTGACCGCCCACCCGGTAAAACTCGCCCTCGGCCAGCACTCGCAACAACCGGGTTTGCAGCTCCGCTGGCATATCGCCGATTTCGTCCAGAAACAGGGTGCCGCCGTTAGCCTGCTCGAACCGACCCTGCCGGCTGGTCTGCGCGCCGGTGAACGCGCCGCGTTCATGACCGAACAGCTCCGATTCCAGGAGATCGCGAGGAATGGCGGCGGTATTGATGGCGATGAACGACTTGTCGGCACGCGGACTGTGGCGGTGCAGGGCACGGGCCACCAGTTCCTTGCCGGACCCGGATTCGCCCGTGATCAGCACGGTGATGTTGGAGCGCGACAACCGTCCGATCGCTCGGAACACCTCCTGCATCGACGGCGCTTCACCGATGATCTCCGGCAGTTGCTCGATCTGCTCCGGCGGCTCGGCACGCTGGCGGCGCGTCTGGCAGGCCCGGCGGATCAACGCCACGGCTTCGTCCACGTCGAACGGTTTGGGCAGATATTCGAATGCTCCGCCCTGATAGGCGGAAACCGCGCTGTCGAGATCGGAATGGGCGGTCATGATGATGACTGGTAGATCCGGCACCCGTTCGCGCAGGTGGGACAGCAGTTCCAGACCGCTCATGCCTGGCATGCGGATGTCGGCGACGATGGCATCCGGCGGCGTATTTTGCCGGAGGGCGTCGATCGCTCCGATCGCGCTGTCGAAAGAAGTGACCGTCATGCCGTCACGCTGCAGTGCCTTCTCCAGCACCCAGCGAATGGCATGGTCGTCATCGATGACCCAAATGTGTTCTTTCCTGCTCATCCGGTCTTGTCCAAGGGCAGCAACAGAGTGAAAACCGTCTCGCCGGGCCGGCTGACGCATTCGATCAGGCCGCCGTGCTGATTGACGATGTTTTGGGCGATCGACAAGCCCAGGCCGGTTCCATCCGGGCGGCCGGTGATCATCGGATAAAAGATTTGCTCCTGCTGTTCGAGCGGAATACCGGGACCGTCATCGATCACGTCCAGCCGTGCCACCAACTTGTAGCGCCGAGAACCGATGGTGTATTGACGTTGCACCCGAGTGCGCAAGGTAATGACGCCTTGCCGACCCAGGGCCTGCACCGCGTTGCGCACCACGTTGAGTACCGCCTGGATCAGCCGGTCGGCATCGCCCCACAGCGGCGGGATACTGGGATCGTAATCGCGCTCGACGCGAATGCCGGGGTCGGCTTCCGCTTCCACCAGGGCGCAAACCCGCTCCAGAATTTCGTGAATGCTGACCTCGCCGTGGCTGGGCAACTGGTTCGGGCCGAGCATCCGGTCCACCAGGTTGCGCAGCCGGTCCGCCTCACCGATGATGATGCCGGTGTACTCGCGTAGCGCCGGGTCCGGCAGTTCCCGTTCCAGCAACTGGGCCGCCCCCCGCAACCCACCCAGCGGATTCTTGATTTCATGGGCAAGATTGCGTACCAACGCACGAGTGGTGTGATGCTGCGCCAAGATATTTTCCTCCCGGTTAATGCGCAGCCGCCAATCCACTTGCCGCAACTCCAACAGCAGATCGTTGGGCGGATCGCGTTCCAACAGCGGCGCGGCGGTGCAATCCACGGTCACGACACGGCCGGGTTGCACCACCAGTTGCAGTTCCCGCTCGATATAGGGATGGCCGTTCTCCAGACACTGCCACAAGCCGGCCACAAACGCTTCCGTGCCGACGATCAGCTCCGAAAGCGCCAACTTGTGCGCCTTGCGAAAACTCAGTTCGAACAAGGTTTCCGCGGTCGGGTTCATGAACAACACCCGCAACCGCCGGTCCAGCACCAACACGGCGATGCTCAAACCTTCCACAACCCGACGATGGTAATCTTTCAGCACGTTTGCCTCGTTTTCCGGTCGCCATCAGTCAATAAGCAAAAACCAAACCAATTCAATACAGATGGGGTCATGTGGTGCATGCCACATTTACAATCCGGCACAGCGCGGTCGGCGCGCTGTTGTTGCGCGCGTTCCCAAACCATCGCCCCATTATGCACCATCATAGTGCGCAGAACCGCTTCGGCGGGTTGACGCAACCGGCACAAACGACGACGCCCCCAAACGGGGGCGTTGCGTTTCCTCCACCAGGCAATCCGGCTGCAATCGCAGCCTGGAATGTTACAGGCTGTAGTACATATCAAACTCGACCGGATGGGTGGTCATGCGCAGACGGGTCACTTCCGCCTGTTTCAGTTCGATATAGGCATCGATCAAGTCGTTGGTGAACACGCCACCCTTGAGCAGGAACTCGTGGTCGTCCTTGAGGGCGTTCAGCGCTTCGTCGAAGTAGAAGCAGACCTTGGGAATGGCCTTCTCCTCCTCCGGCGGCAGGTCGTAGAGATCCTTGTCCATCGGCTCGCCAGGATGGATCTTGTTCTGGATACCATCCAGACCGGCCATCAGCATGGCGGCGAACGCCAGATACGGATTGGCGGTCGAATCGGGGAAACGCACCTCGATACGCCGTCCCTTGGGGCTCTGGACATAGGGAATGCGGATCGAAGCGGAACGGTTACGGGCCGAGTAGGCCAGCATCACCGGGGCTTCGAAACCCGGCACCAATCGCTTGTAGCTATTGGTGGACGCGTTGGTGAAGGCGTTCAGCGCCTTGGCGTGCTTGATGATGCCGCCGATGTAATACAACGCCAACTCGGACAGACCGGCGTACTGATCGCCGGCAAACAGATTGACACCGTCCTTGGCGATGGACTGGTGGACGTGCATGCCATTACCGTTGTCGCCGACCAACGGCTTGGGCATGAAGGTCGCGGTCTTACCGTAACTGGCGGCCACGTTTTGAATCACGTACTTCAGGCGCTGCGTTTCGTCGCCCTTGCGCACCAAGGTGTTGAACTGGACCCCGATCTCGGCCTGGCCGGCGGTGGCCACTTCGTGATGATGTACTTCAGGGACCAGCCCCATCTCTTCCATGCTCAGACACATGGCCGAGCGAATATCCTGCTGCGAATCCACCGGTGGCACTGGGAAATAGCCGCCCTTGAGTCCGGGACGATGGCCGAAGTTGCCGCCCTCGTAAACCCGTTCGGAGTTCCAGCCGGCTTCGGAGGAATCGACCTTATAGAAACAGCCGCTGATGTCCGCGCCCCAGCGAATGTCGTCGAAGATGAAGAATTCGTTTTCCGGCCCGAAGAACGCCGTGTCGCCGATACCCGTCGATTTCAGGTAAGCCTCGGCGCGGCGGGCCAGCGAACGCGGGTCGCGCTCGTAACCCTGCATGGTGTTGGGTTCGATCACATCGCAAGTCAGGACCAGGGTCGGCTCTTCGAAGAACGGATCAATGCAGGCGGTCACCGGATCGGGCATCAGAATCATGTCCGATTCCTGGATGCCTTTCCAACCGGCGATGGACGAACCGTCGAACATCTTGCCATCCTCGAACACATCTTCGTCCACGGCACTGACGGGCACGGTGACATGCTGCTCCTTGCCACGGGTGTCCGTGAATCGATAATCCACGAACTTGACGCCCTTTTCCTCGATCAACTTCATCACATCAGCAGCATTCATTGTCATTGATTCCTCGGGGTTCTCGGAAAAATCCGATCGGGGTCGATCGGGTATTAAAAAACACAACCGTCATCAGCACGAACCATGCCATGGCGGACATTTGCCAGCTTGACCACAAACTCGCTGTATTTCGAAACGCACCGACAGCGCTTGCCGCCCAATAATCATGCAATCAACTTTTTTTTGCACCATCATTGTGCATTAACCCGCGCCAAAACCGCTGGTCCCGACTTGGCGACTCGGGCTTGTGGTTCGGAACACGATGCCTACTCGGTCCCCGGCTGTACCGAGGCATTTGCGTGTTGAAGGAACGCGCCGGCATGAGTCGCAAAGACCTGCCGGTGCTGGAAGCGGTGATCGATCACGCGATAAACCACCAGCTTGATCCCATCCTGCGCCACCATCCAAACCAGGTTGTACACCCAGACCCAGCCGATCAGATCCCAGGGCAGCACCGGCACCAACCAGCCGAAGCCGCACATCAGCACCGCGAAGATCTGGGTGCCGACCACCGCCCCCAGCAACTGCCAGGAAGGGTGTGGCCGTGCCCAGAATGCCTTCTTGGTGCGAGTCAGCAGCAACAGCAGATGCCCGCCGACCAGCAATTGCAGGAACATCATGGTTTGCAGGTGGGCTGCGTCCAGGTGCAGGACATCCATGCCCAGAACCAGCAGGCCGAAGCTCTGCGCCACCGCCAGTGCCCCCAGGGTGATCGACACCGCAAAGGTGCGTTCCCGGTTCCAGCGCACCGGCATGGGATCGGGTTCGGTGCGGTCGTAGGCAATGGTCATGATCGGCACGTCGTCCAACAGGGCCAGCGCCACCAGCATGATCGCGGTCAGCGGGAAAAAGCCGAACACGATGCTGGCCAACACCACGAACACCATGATGTCGATGCTCATGGCGATGCGGTAGATGATGTAGCTCATCATCCGCTCGAAAATGCGGCGCGATTCCTCCACCGCGTGGGTGATCACCGACAAACCGGGCGCGGTCAGCACCAAGGCGGCGGCGGCTCGCGCGGCGTCAGTGGCACCAGATACCGCGATGCCGACATCGGCCTGCTTGAGCGCCGGAGCGTCGTTGACCCCGTCGCCGGTCATCGCCACGATGTGGCTACCCTGCTGCAAGGCCTTGACGATGCCGTACTTGTGCTCGGGGAATACCTGGGCAAAACCATCGGCTTCCTCAATCTGGCGGACCGCCGTCGCTGGCAACGCCCCATGCGCCACGCCCCCGGCGAACAGCGCCTCAGCCGCCCGGATGTTGGTGCCGATGCCCAACTGCCCGGAAATCTGCTTGGCGATGGCGATGTTGTCGCCGGTGACCATCTTGACCGCGATGCCGTAGCGGCCGGCTTCGGCGATGGTCGACGCGGAGTCTTCGCGGGGTGGATCGAATAGCGGCAAGATACCCAGAAACACCCATTTCCCGCCCGCGTCGGTGCGGGCCACGCCCAAGGTGCGAAAACCCTTGGCGGCGAATTCATCCACCGCTCGATCGGCCAGCGCCTGCGTCTCGCGATCCACCTGACACAGTTGCATCACCACCTGTGGCGCGCCCTTGGTGACCTTGAAGGTCTGACCACCTCCATCCTGGACAGTGGCTTCGGTGCGTTTGCCGACCGGGTCGAACGGCGCGAACTGGATCTGTCGGTAGGATTTCAGGGCGCTGGCATCCCCAAGCCCGCCGATCACCGCCAAGTCGATGGCGTCGTTGTTTTCCGCCTTGGAGGCCAGCGCCCCGGCCAGAATCAGCTCTTGCGCAGTGACGCCAAAGGGTTGCGCCTCACCCAGGGTCAGCCGGTTCTGAGTCAAGGTGCCGGTCTTGTCCGAGCAGAGGATATCGACGCCCGCCATTTCCTCAATGGCTTCCATGCGCGAGACGATGGCCTTGAGCTTGGAGAGTTTCAATGCGCCCAGCGCCATGGTGACCGACAGTACCGCCGGCATCGCCACCGGAATCGACGCCACCAGCAGGATCAGCGCCAGCTTGAGCAGGTGGATGAACGAGGTGCCCCAGTACAACTCCACCGCCGACAACACCACGATCAGCGTCAGCGCCGAGAAAATCAGGAAGTTGCCGATTTGCAGGACCGATTCCTGCAAATGCGACTTGGCGCCGGCCGTTTCCACTAGCTTGGCGGTGCGGCCGAAAAAGGTGTTGGCGCCGGTACCGGTCACCACGGCGACCATCTCGCCCTGTTTGGCGATCGAGCCGGAAAAAGCCACCTCGCCCGTCTTTTTGTCGACCGGCAGCGATTCGCCGGTCAGCGCGGCCTGATCCACGCTCAGATAGTCGCCTTCGATCAGTTTCACGTCCGCCGGGATGATGTCCCCCAAACGGATGCGGACGATGTCGCCCGGCGCCAGGTCGTGGGCCTCGATTTCCCGCCACTCGCCGTCGCGCAGAGCGCGGGCCTTGAGCGCCAGTTGTCCCTTGAGCGCATTGAGGGCATTGGCGGCGCTGGCCTCCTCGCGAAAGCCGATCACGGCATTGAACAGCAACAATGCGGTGATCACCAGAAAATCGTTCCAGTCGCGGGTCAGCAGCGATAGCAGCGCCGCCGCTTCGATCATCCAGGGAATCGGCCCCCAGAAATAAGGCAGAATTCGCTGCAATAACGTGACGTGTTTCTCTTCCAGGGCGTTTGGGCCGACTTCGCGCACCCGGTTGGCCACCTCGACGGCACTCAAACCCTTGGCGCGATCCGCCCGCAAATGAGCGAGCACGGCGTCCACCGTCTCCGCGGCGAAGTCCATCGCACGCTCCGGCGGCGCGGCAACCGGCGGCGGCGCGGCGAACTTGAGCCGGTACTTCCACCACACGATGCCGGCGAGTAGCAACAGCAGAATCGGAATGGCGGCCCAATCCAGATCCCATACGATCCGCTGCTCCAGCGTTGATGCCCTCGGTTTGGCCACGGGCTTGACCGTTGGCGTGGCGACTTCCGGCACGGGTGTTGGTGCTTCCACGGGCGCAGCGACTTCCGGCGTCGACGCCGCCACTTGCGCGGGAGCAGGCTTGGCAACCTCGCTCGCGGGCGGGCACACGAACTTGCCGCCGGCCAGACGGTGCTCTTCCCATTCCCGTAACTGCCGTTCGAATTCCCGCAAGGCATCCGCGCGGCTCAGGGCGTTGACCGTCGCCAGCGCGGGAACTTGCAGCTTCTCGCCCGCCTTCAAGGGCGAGTTGACGTTGCAGGGGGCATCAAACGCCAGCGGGTTGGCCTTGAGTAGCGCCAGCATGACCTGGTCCCGGCTGACATCCTGGTCGTGATAGATCTGCTTGGCGATGTCCCAGAGATCCTCGCCGCGCCGCACCGGACCATAGGCGTCCAGCGCATGGGCGGACGACACCATCCCCAGCAGGAAAACGGCAAGCAATGTAAAACGCGTGTTCATCAAGCCCCCTTGCTTATGGTGGATTGCTTGATTTGATTCTAGAACGATTAGACCCAGATATTCTTGTGCCATTTGTCATGATCGTATCCATGCCCCCGCTCCGGCACGCACGCCACCCGTCTCGCTTTTCACGAAATTCCGGTGGTGCGGCAACCTGATAAAGGGTTACTGAAAATCGGTCGAAGCGGCATAATTCCCCACCCTTGCACATTCACCCCGACTCTGGAGGCGAGCCGATGAAACCCAGAAACCCTTCATCCAACGACGGCAAGCTGGACCAGATCGTGGCCGCCGCCCGGCGCGGCCGGGAACAGCGCGAGCGCGATTACCGCGAGCAGGCATTGAAGCTTTATCCATGGATCTGCGGGCGCTGCGCGCGCGAGTTCAACCGCCAGAACCTGCACGAATTGACGGTGCACCACCGTGACCACGACCACGACCACAACCCGCCGGACGGGAGCAACTGGGAACTGTTGTGCCTCTATTGCCACGACAACGAACACCAGCGCCGCGAAGAAGCACTGGCTCGGGGTGGGAGCGATGGTTCGGGCCGCCCGGCGGGCGGCGGCGCGACCCACAACCCGTTCGCGAATCTGAAGGCCATGCTGAGCGGCGGCCAGAACGCAAAGACGGAATAGCCGGTCCCGCCATTGATCTATTTTCCAGTGCCCAACTCGGTTAATCGCGGTTAAGATAACGTCCCTGTGTTTCCGGCCTTTTCAGGGGACTGCCCATGACGTTCGTCGTTACCGAAAACTGCATCAAGTGCAAGTACACCGACTGCGTGGAAGTCTGTCCGGTGGACTGCTTCCATGAGGGACCGAATTTTCTGGTCATCGATCCCGACGAGTGCATCGATTGCACCCTGTGCGAACCCGAATGCCCGGCGCAGGCGATCTTTGCCGAGGACGACCTGCCGGCCGGCCAGGAACATTTTCTGGCGCTCAACGCCGAACTGACCAAACAATGGCCGGTGATCACCGAAAAGAAGGACGCGCCACCCGATGCGGCGGACTGGGACGGTAAGCCCGACAAGCTGCAATATCTCGAACGCTAAGCTGGGCGCATATCCTGGTCTTTCCGTCGCACGACGGGTACGCGCCCGTTCTTCCGGTTCATGCCTTGAATCCCTTCGCCGCCGCCGTTCGGCCGATTGCGTGCCGAAGCCCGACATGGTTCTTACGGAAATCCAACGATGAGTGAATCGCCCTACGTTTTCGAAGTCACCCAACATAACTTTGCCGCGGTCGTGGTGGAGAATTCCCAGCGGGCGCCGGTATTGGTGGACTTTTGGGCCGACTGGTGCCAACCCTGCAAGACGCTCACGCCGATTCTGACCAAACTAGCTCAGGAATACCGGGGCGGTTTCATTCTGGCCAAGATCAACGCCGACGCCGAACAGGCGTTGGCCGGACATTTCCAGGTCCGCAGCCTGCCGACGGTGATGGTGGTCTGGCAGGGACAGATCGTGGATCAGCTGGTGGGCGTGCAGCCGGAATCGGCCTATCGGGAAGCCATCGACCGATACCGAACCAGTCCAGACGAACTGATCATGGAGCAGGTGGACCTGCTCTGGCAGCGTGGTCGCCAGCAACAGGCGGTCGAACTGCTGCATGAGGCGCTCCGGCAAGAACCGGACAACGTCGAACTGAAAGTGGCGCTGGCGGACAAGCTGCTGCAACTGGATCGCGGCGAAGACGCGCGTGCGCTGTTGGAAAGCCTGCCGGCCGAGGAGCGCGACCGCCAACCGGCCAGCGGCCTGCTGGCGCGGCTGCGCTTCGCCGATCTGGCTCAGGGTGCGCCGGATCTGGCCGCGCTGGAAGCAAAGGTGCGCGCTGATCCCGCCGACAGCGCCGCCCGCCGGCAACTGGCGGCCCGCTACGTGCTGGCCGGCGCTCACGAGTCGGCGCTGGAGCAGTTCATGGATCTCATGCGCCGCGACCCTCAGTTCGAGGACGAAGCCGGTCGCCAGGGACTGATCGCGATCTTCGAGATGCTCGGCAACGAACACCCGCTGGTCATCACCTACCGGCGGCGGATGTTTTCATTGCTGCATTGAGATCTGCCCGAACCCTGGCCGTGACGACCCACCGGCCATGAGCGCCGACCGACGCTCGTTCGAGCGATTACGCGATCATGCCCGGCAAGCCCGCGAAACCGGCGATTACACCCAGGCCGCGCGACTGGAGCGTCAGGCGGCGGAGCTGGCCGGCGCGCTGGGATTAGCCGGTGAGCGGACGCGGGCGCTGCTGTGGGAAGGCTACAGCCTGCGGCAGGCCGGCGAGGACGATCTGGCGCTGGCCGCGCTGTTGCAGGTCGTCGGCGAGCGAGCCGCGACCGCCGATCCGGCCGATGCGTTCGGTGCGCTGACCGCCATCGTCCACATCGGTCTGGAACGCAAGCCGTTACGATTCTGCCGTGCGCTGCTGGATCAGGCGCGGCGCTATCTGAGCGAGATCCGCCGGCCATGGACCGCGCCACTGGATTATCTGGAAGGCGAACTGGCCCTGCGTCGAGGCGAGTTCGCCGCTGCCTGGGACTGGCATTCCCGCGCCTGGGCCGGCTGGCGCGATGAATATCCCCGCCTGACCGCCGCCACCCATCTGTGGGCGTTGTGCCGCACCGCGTTCCGTCGTCGCCATCTGGTGGAGTTGGAACGACTGAGCAACGCGCTCGTCGAACTCCGCCCAAACGCCATGCTGGAACGACAACTGGTCGAACGGGCGCGATTGCTATCGTGGCGGGCGCGGCGTGCCACCGGCGCTTCCCTGCCCGCTCCCGACCCGACCATGCCGGTCGAAACGGCCTTGGCGCTGTTGGCGAGCGCGGCGGGCGGAGGTCGTGACTTTGGCACGCGGCGGGAGGCGTTGCGGGCGCTAGCGTTGATGGGTTGCTGGGATGCGGTGGATAACTCGCTGGCCCGGCATGAACTCAAACCCGATAGCTTCGACAACTCGCTGCTGCTGGGCGATCTCGCGTTGAACCAGACGCGAGCGACGCTGGGATTGCCGATACTGGATGACGATTATGGCGAAGACACCAATGTGGCTTCACCTTCGCCAGATCGACCTAACCCCGAAACTCGATCCAAGTTGGAACAGGCTGAATCACATTATCGATCCGCTTTAGCCCTGGCCGAAACCAAGGACGAGCGCTTGGAGACCCAAGCAATTGGCGCGACCGTGCGGAATCGACTGCGACAACTGGAAACCATGATCCTGGTGCCTGCCTCATCGTTGAAGAAGTCATGACCCACCACACCAAGGACACCGCCGGTTTTTACCGTACCGGCCGCGACGACGCCGAGCGCCAGCTTCGCTTCGACCGGGGCACATTGTTGCTGGAGGGCGTGGCCGAACTGCCGGCCGGGTTGGAAACCTGGTTCTGCTACGACCCGCGCGTGGACGCCTACCGGGCGCCGGCCAATCGCTACAGCGACATCATCGGCCCCCTCAAGGGCGCACTGGCCCGCAACAAAGCGCCGCGCTATCAGATTCGACAGTTGGTTTGTGCGCTGGAAATGAAGCCTTACTCCCACCAAAGAGAAGCGCTGGACTCATGGTGGGCTGCTAGAGGGCGTGGCGTTGTGGTGCTGCCGACGGGGGCGGGGAAAACGCTAGTGGGGCTATTAGCGTTGTGTAAGGCACAGCGGGATGGGTTGATACTGGTCGAAACCCTGGACCTAATGCACCAATGGTATGCACTATTGCGCGCGGCGTTCCCTGACCAAGAGATCGGCTTGATTGGCGGCGGTTACCACGAGCCACAGATGCTCACCGTCGCGACCTACAAATCCGCTGCTATCCACATCGAACGACTGGGCGACCGCTTCGGCCTGCTGATCTTCGACGAGGCACACCATCTACCTTCGGAGTTCTACCGCGCCATCGCCGAATTCTCGCTGGCACCCTACCGACTGGGACTGACCGCCACCCCGGAGCGCGGCGACGGCAAGGACGCCGACCTACCCGAACTGATCGGTCCCATCGTCTACCGCAAGTGCCCGGAGCAACTGGCCGGCGACGTATTGGCGGACTACCAGGTACGACAGATCCATGTGGATCTGTCCCCCACCGAGCGTGCCGCCTACCAACAAGCGCTGGACGACCGCAATGCTTTTTTGCAGGCCAACCGGCTGTCGCTGGGCTCGCTGGAAGGCTGGAATCGCTTCGTCATGCTATCGGCGCGCAGCGTCGAGGGCCGTCGCGCCATGCGCGCCCACCGCGACACCCGCCGCATCGCCCACGCCACCCCGGCCAAACTGCGAGCATTGGGCCTGATCCTGGCCAATCATCCCGGCGCCAAGACGGTGATTTTCACCGAGGACAACGCCACCGCCTACGAAGTCTCGCAGCGCTTCCTGATTCCCTGTCTGACCCATCAAACTGCCGTCAAGGAACGGCAGGTGATCCTCGACCATTTCAAGAGTGGCATCTACACCGCCATCGTCACCAGCAACGTGCTGAACGAGGGTGTGGACGTGCCGGATGCCTCCATCGGCGTGATCCTGTCCGGCAGCGCCTCGGCGCGGGAATTCGTGCAGCGGCTAGGGCGCATCCTGCGACGCGGCGATGGCAAACGGGCGGTGCTGTACGAAGTCATCGCCCGCGAAACCCGTGAGGAACGGGTCGCCGACCGCCGCCGCGCGCCACCGGACGCCGCCCGCAAAGCGGAACGGATCGAAGCCACACTGGCGCTGTTCGATTCACACCCCCCCTCTCCTAAAGTGGAAAGAGACGAGGGTAAAAGCGGCAACGGGGCGTAACCACAAGCGATGCTCCCCTCCGATCTGCTCTTCTCCCATAAGCGCGGCGCGCAGATCTACCCGCGTTTTCTGCGGCCCGAACAATGCGTCTGGGCCGAACGGGTACTGGCCACGATCCGCGAACACCAGCACCGCACCCGCGGCGAGTTGCAGGCGGCGTTACGGGCGCTGGAGGGCGATTCGCCCGATTACCGCATCGTGCGCGGCTTCGCCCATCTGGCGCTGAACGCCGCCGAATTCACCCTGGCCACCGGTGAACTGGAGCCGGAAACGCTGCGCCGGGACGTATTCACCCTAGCGGCCGAACGCGGCGGTTACGGTGAAACCCAGGCCCGCGAAGTGCTGGAAGCAATCGCCCCGCGCTACCAGTTGGAGGCGGAAACCCTGCGCGAGGCGCTGTACGCCGACCTACCGGAAAATCACCTGCTGACCGCATTGCCGGACTTCGCCCCGAATCAATTGGTGGATCGCTACAACCTGGCCCAGGCGCAAGGCTTGTTGTACTCGGCCCTGTGCCTGCGCCTCACCGCCTACCGCAACGTGCCGGGCGAATACCGTCGATTGTTCCAGCACCTCAAGTTCCACGGGCTGATGTACGCGGTCGAGGGTAACCTCGACGACGGCTATCAAATCTACGTGGACGGCCCTGCCAGCCTGTTCAAGCAGACGCGCAAGTACGGCCTGCAAATGGCTATCTTTCTGCCGGCGCTGCTGCGGGTCAGTCGCTGGGAAATGGAAGCGGTGCTGCGGCGGGACGACCGGGACATCAGTTACCGGGTCGACTCGCAATCGCCGCTCAAACCACTGACCGCCGCGCCGCCGGCCTACGATAGTCTGCTGGAGGAACACTTCGCCCGCCGCTGGGAAAAGCTGGACACCCCCTGGATACTGGAACGGGAAGTGGAAATCGTCGATCTGAAGGGCACGGTATTCGTGCCGGATTTTGCCCTGCGCCATCCCGATGGCCGGGTCGCGCATGTCGAGATCATGGGGTTCTGGCACCCCGATTATCTGCGCCGTAAACTCGATAAACTGCGGCGCGCCGCCATGCCCAACCTGATCGTGGCGGTCTCGGAACGACTGAACGTCGGCGCCGACGATTTTCGGAATGTTCCCGGTCCGGTGCTGTTCTTCAAGGGCAAACTGGAGCCGCGCGCGGTGCTGGAATGCCTGGAGCGCTTGCCCTGACATCCGCTGATCGCGTCTCGCCCCAGGCCACCGAGTCGCGGGCGACCCGCCGCTGACGGCGTCCGAATCACTTCGACTCGCATGCCATGATCTTCTCATCATGGCGACTTTGGAACGGCCGCAGGTCGGTGCGAAGGACCTTCAGGATATTGCGGGATCGATGGTATGCTGCGAGGTACACTTGATCTGCTTACCGTACGAGCTGGCCTGGAGCGGACAACATGACGAAACCTTACCCCCCGCGCTATTGCACACCCTTGACGAACCTGGTCGCGCTATTCGGGCTGCTTCTTCTGAGCACTGTCGCCTGGGCCGCTCCCGAAGCGATCGGCACCCTGGCCGAAGCGCAAGGGCAAGTGGAAATCAACGGCGCACCCACGTCGGCCGGCGCCGAACTGCGGCTAGGCATGCGAGTGGTCACCGGGGCCAACGGCCGGGCGGTGTTGAAATTTCTGGACGGTCAAACCGTCAATCTCAACCCCAGCTCGGTGTTCTGGATCAAGAACTACCACTACGCCAAGGACAAGCCCCAGGACAACCGCTCCAGCTTGGAACTACTTAAGGGTGGGATGCGTTTCATCTCGGGAGCCATGTCCAAGGAAAGCCCGAAAGCGATTCGAATCGATACGCCCGTGGCCACTCTCGGCATTCGCGGTACCGAATTCACGGCCGTCCTGGGCAGCCTGTGCCTGATGGTGCACAGCGGCGCGGTCGCGGTGACCGCCGCCGGCAAGACGCTGGTCGCCAACGCCAACCAGATTGTGTTCGTGGCCGACGCCAATACGCCGCCCCAGTTGGTGCCGGCACCCGAACTGCGCGCCCCATGCGCCCCGCCGCGGGAAGCCGGCGGCGCCGCACAGCCGGCCGCCGTTACCGCCGGCTGTGCCTGCCGTTCCCTGTTGACGACGGCCGCGACGGGCGCGGGGGCAACTTCTTCCGCCACGGCCGGTGCCGGTGCCGGTGCCGCCGCCACCGGCGGTATCTCCAGCACCACAACGGCGGCGGTGGCGGCAGCGGTGGCGGGTGGCGCGGCCGCCTTGATCCACCACGCGAACCAGGACGATCCGGACGCCTCGCCCTAAACGCAGTTCCAGCCTCGCAAGCGGCTCATTTGGTTTCCAGGTTGAACACCCCGTCCCAGTCCACGGGGGGGGGCTCGGCGCGTAGCGTGGCCAACCGCTCCAGATACAGCGCATACAAACGGTGGTCCGGCTGTTGTTCGCGCAGCCGCTGGAACCCGGCCTCCGCCGGGTTCCAGTCCTGCCGCCGGTAGGCGCGCAACGCCTCCTCGTATTCAATCAGTTCCGCGTTTTGCTCCGCGTCCAAATCGCTCGCCAACCCCAGCGGCTCGAACATCACCACCGGCTGGGTCCGGCCCTTGACCCGAACCCGATCCAACTCGCGACAGGCGTATTCGGGAACCAGCTCGCGAGTGTATTCACTGATGACGATTTCCACGCCGTACTGTTTGGCGGCGCCCTCCAGGCGGGAGGCCAGGTTGACCGCATCGCCCAGCACCGTGTAGGACATCCGGAACTCCGATCCCATGTTGCCGACGTTCATCACCCCGCTGTTGACGCCGGTGCGAGCCCGCAGCGGCGGCCAGCCCCGAGCGTGAAAATCATCGTCCAGCGCCCGCAAGCCTCGCGCCATCGCCAGCGCCGCCGCCACCGCGTGCCGGGCATGCTCGGAATCGGCCAGTGGCGCGCCCCAGAACGCCATGATGGCGTCGCCGATGTACTTGTCGATGGTGCCGCGATGCTCGTGGATGATGCGAGTCAGCGGCGTCAGATAGCACTGCATCAACTGGGTCAACTGGCGTGGTTCGAAGCGTTCGGAGAGGGTGGTGAAACCGGCGATGTCGCTGAACAGCACCGTCATCCGTCGGCTTTCTCCTTCCAGGGAATAGCGCTCGCCGCGCCGACTCATTTCCGCGACGATCTCGTGCGGCACGTACTGGCCGAACAGGCGGGTGATCCACCGTTCCCGCCGCGACTCGATGAAAAAGCTGTAGCTGGTGTGCAGCATGTACAGGACCAGCAGCAGCGCCAGTGGCGCGGCCAGCGGCGCCACCAGCGCGTGCGCCAACCAAAGATAGCCGTTGATGCCGAGCAGCGTCCCCGCGACCGTCACGGTCAACAATAACGCCCACACCGGTGTCAACCAGCCAATCAACGCACCCAGCAGGCCGACGATTCCCAACTGCACGATTTCCAGACCAGCCGAGTAAGCCGGTCGGCTCCTGAAATTGTGGTCCAGGATGCCGGCGACCAGGTTGGCGTTGACCTCGACACCGGGATAGACGTTTTGCACCGGCGTGGCACGAAGGTCCAGCAGACCGGCGGCCGTGGTTCCCACCAGCACGATCGCCCCTTCCAACAAGCGCGGGTCGGCGGTTCCCGCCAGGACTTCGGCCGCCGATACATACGGAAAACTGCCCTGGCGACCGCGATAGGGCACCAGCACCGCGCCCAGTTCGTCGACCGGCACGGTAAAACCGCCGAACTGCAGCGCTTCCAGACGCCGGCCGTGGGCGTTCGCGCCATAGCCGGCCGCCATGACCAGTTCCACGGGCGGATCGTCCAACAGCGCGCGGACCACGGCCAACGCGATCTGCGGATAGAGATAGTCGCGATAGCGAATCAGTAGCGGTACCCGGCGAAAAACCCCGTCCTGGTCCACCAGCGGGCTGTTGAAAAAACCACCGGAGCGGGCATTGTCCTGCAGCAATGGCAGATTGGCGCCGTAACCAACCGCTTCGACCAAAACGGTGTCGTTCGTCTCCAAATCCCGAATCGAGGCGATCGGCTTTGGTAAAAGTCCGAACTGAATCTCGGCATCGGGCGACGTTCGGGTATTGAAAAAATAACCGAGCACCACTGGACGGCCGGACAGAGCGGCGGCAAAGCGACGATCCGGATCCAGTTCGCGGCGCAGCCGCTCCAATTCGGTACGCCGCTGAGCGTCCTGGCCCAGCGGGCCCCGGATCAGGGCCTTGAAAATGGAATCGGTGGAATCTGGCTCGGCGAACACCACGTCGAAACCGAGCACGGCCACCTGGTAGCGTTCGAACAATTGATCGACCAAGGCGGCCAAGCGACCTCGCGGCCAGGGCCACTGACCTTCCGCCCGCAAGCTACGCTCGTCGATGTCCACGATCACGATGCGCGGGTCCACTGTGCCCGGCAGCGTCAGGTTCAGGCGCGCGTCGTACGCAATGTCTTCAAGTTGCTGCAGGAAGGAGAACGACCACCAACCACCGGCGTGCAACATGAACAAACCGGTGACGGCGACACTGAGGAACAGCTTGACGGCGTTGTGCACGATCATGGGCTTTGGATCTTGCGCGGCGGCGCTGCGTCACTGCCGGGGGCCGTCGATAATCTGCGCCAGAATATCGCCCTGGAACACCAGGGTTTTGAGAAAAGTCCCTCGCCCCAGGTTGTATTCCCATTTGTAGACCGGAATGAGCCGACGTATTTCAGTTTCGTAGCCGGGCAGGTTTGGATAAGTTTGCGGTGTCGTGGATGGATCGTAATACCTGTCGTTGCGGCGAACCACCTGTTCGACGAAACCATCTTGCCAGGCTCGTCGCGGCTCGCCGCAAAGATCCAGCACACGCGACTGGGAATCGCCGTCGCTGACAACATAACTACCGCAGCGCATGCTGTCGGCGACTGCCGTGGTGGCGACCACAACCAGCGCCAGTGGGAATACCAAGACCACACGACTCAATCCGCGCATGAATTTTCTCCCGGAGAAACCCGATACCAAGCTGAACTGATTCACTCCATCGCCCGGCTGCCGCCCTCACTCGGCTTCACTTACTGAAATCGCCGTTTACTTCACAAGTTTGACACAATACCTCTATTTCGATGGATGATTATCTTTCGGCTAAAAGCTCAAGGAGTTGTTTCATCATCACGAGGTTGGCCAAATCCACCACTAAAGTGGCATTATAACCATAATAGATACAAAATTGTCTTTAATATCTTTTGTTTTATTTGTCTTATATCCTGTTTTAACTCCTCTCTATTGGAGAAAATGAATGGATTTTGTGACTCTTTCCATAATCAATGGGTTTGGCTGGGCCAGGTGATGGCGGCGGCGGCGTGTCTGGCTGGCCCTTTCTTGAGTAAGACACGGATGCCGCCACCCCCGCAACCGGTGTCAACCCGCTGTTCCGATGGCATCCTCGCGGGCGTGTCGAGCGCGCTGGGCTGCTTTACGCTCTGGGGATTGTTCCCCATTTATTTCAATCTATTGCGGCATATTCCAGCACTAGAGGTGCTGGCGCATCGGATTCTCGGCTCGGCGGTGCTGTTATTGGCGCTGCTGCTAGCCCGAAGACAGGGACCAACCTTGCTGGCCACATTTCGCAACGGGCGTCAGCTACGCTTTTACCTGCTCACTACCTTGCTGATTTCCATCAACTGGCTGCTGTATATCTGGGCGGTGCAAACCGGTCGAATTTTGGAAGCCAGCCTCGGCTATTACATCAATCCACTGGTCAATGTCGTACTGGGCGTACTGTTCCTGCGCGAGCGATTGAACTCGCGCCAGTGGAGCGCGGTCGCCATCGCCGGCGCCGGCGTGCTGGCGATGACATTCGGCCATGGCGTGTTTCCCTGGATTTCCCTGACCTTGGCGCTAAGCTTTGGAAGTTATGGGTTATTACGCAAGAAAGCAGGTCATGCCGCCATGCTGGGGCTGTGCATGGAAACCATGTTGATATCTCCCGTTGCCCTATTGTTTTTGGTGGTCTTCTCGACGCAGGGTACCGGCGCGCTGGGCATACCGGACGGGCGCACCGACTTGCTGCTGTTGGCCGCCGGCCCGATCACCGTTGCCCCCTTGCTGCTGTTTCTTCAAGTCACCCAGCGCCTGCGCCTGTCCACCGTCGGTCTGATTCAGTATCTGACGCCCACCTTGCAATTCCTGCTGGCGGTCGCGGTTTACCACGAACCATTCACTCGCATTCACCTTATGGCGTTCGGCTGCATCTGGCTGGCTCTGGCGATCTACGGCATCGATGCCTACTCCAGCCATCGCCCGCGCGACCTCTGGATCGCCCGCCGCGCCGCCCCATGCCGGAACCCTCGCGCATGAAGCTAGGCCACGGCAAAATCCAGTTCCGCGTGTTCTGGTTGTTGCTCCTAGCGATGGCGCTCTCCGCAGCGGGCCTGGCCATTCGGCAATCCCCCCTGGCTCTCGGCCTAAACCTGTTGCTGATGATCGTGCTGGCCGTCGTTTTATTCCAATGGGTGAACCGGCCGCTACGGACGATCATCCATAGCCTGTGCCAGCACGATCCGGCCGCGCTGGAACCCTTATGCGAGCAAGACACCGAATTCGGTCGAATCGCCCGGCTGATCCGGGATTCTTTCAATCAACAACGACAACTTAATTCGGAAATCCAAGAGCGACGGCAAGCGGAACAGAAGCTACGACAGTATTCGCGCGCGCTTGAACAAAGCGCCAACGCCGTGATCATCACCGACCGCCACGGCACCATCGAGTACGTCAATCCGAAGTTCAGCGAAACCACCGGCTATTCTCAAGCCGAGGCCATCGGCGCCAATCCACGCATTCTCAAATCCGGTCAAACCTCGCGCGAGCAGTACCAGCAGCTGTGGCAAACCATCGTCGACGGTGGCGAATGGCATGGTGAATTCCGCAATCGGCGCAAAGACGGCGCGCTCTATTGGGAATCCGCCACCATCGCCCCAATCCGCGACGATCAGGGCACCATCACCCACTTCGTCGCCATCAAGGAAGACATCACCCAGCGCAAGAAAACCCAAGCAGCGCTGCACGCCAGCGAGTTGAAATACCGCAGCGTGTTCGCGACCGTCGGCGATGCCTTGTTTCTGGTGGACGATAAGAACGGCCGTATCCTGTCGGTCAATCCGGCAGCCTGCAAGCTGTATGGGTATTCCCGTGAAGAATTTCTGGGCATGCGAGATGCTGACCTA
>WBZV01000500.1_pt1 | contig 22908 bp, 19 predicted proteins | sample 5204221 | NCBI WGS metagenome assembly WBZV01 (sample SAMN12344360, study PRJNA552823) | activated sludge metagenome | biome: Activated sludge suspended growth; feature: Nitrification reactor; material: Wastewater; isolation source: activated sludge from nitrification reactor of wastewater...
GCAGTGTTACATAGAAAAAAAACAGGAAAGGAAAGCCCTTGAGGGGTTTTCCGCTATCCTTGTCGTTTTTTCCGTAGGTTTATTAAAAACAGAGGGATAACCCTCCGGTCTTTTTCAAAAAACATCCGGTTGCCCGGATGCTTCAACGTGGCAGGGAATGTGGAACTATCCCTTTTCCCTGCACGCATCTATCATAACTCTCATGAATACGCAATTCAATAACAGGCCTTTAGACTGCTTAAAGCCTAAGGCGAGGAGGCGTTCCTCCTATCTTGGTTTTGCTGAAATTGGCGCCGAACCGCTACCAATGCAGTCCGGTCGAATCTTATGGGCAAAAGCCCACCTTTTCACCTCTTACTACGACAAAGATATACCGCGTAAAGGGCATTCTTTTTGTCAGATTGTTCGATTTTTTTGAAATGAAAACCAAGGAAAAAACTCAGGTATTTTTAAATTTAAAGCTGTTTTTCAATGATTTGCAATTTCAAAATTTGAATCGCTTCACAGTATTCTTTGTGCAAAAATCTGCGTTCTGCCCGCGTTTTCCAGCGGCGGATTTCCACCATACCGCTTTAGAGCAGGCACACTACTTCTTCCTGGGCGCGATGATGTCCACCACGATCGGCCCCTTTGCCGTCTTTTTCATTGTATGATTTGTTTTAATGTGTAACTGGTTCAAAAGTAAGCCAGCTACCCAGGACGGCTACAGACAGAAATAGCGATTTTTATTTATGTGATTTTTTTATTTTTATTAAAAAATAAATTTCTTACTATCTGAAAAACAGACCATTATAAGATGGTCAATTTTTTAGCTGCTCAAAAATGGACGAGTAAAAGATTATTTATTTTTGCCATTTGTTTCAACGGCGCCTGATTATTCAGCCAAAATCAAAAAAACGGCAGGCTGCTTATTCAAATCAGGCAGCGGGTGGAGGGTTTTCCATGTGGCCACTGTTTGCGTCCGGATATATTGGGAAGGAAGCGTCAGGCCGGCGCTTACGGAGAGCAGGGTACCTGGCGAGAGGGTTCGGATAAGCATTTCCAGCATAGCCTGGCTACGGTAGGGGGTTTCGATAAAGATCTGGGTTTGGCGTTCTTTGGCCGATTGGGCCTCCAGCAGCCGGATCTGGCGCCCAAGATCCGTTTTCTTTGCTGTCAGATATCCGTGAAAACAAAACCGCTGGCCGTTCAATCCGGAACCCATAAGCGCGAGGAGGATGGAGGACGGCCCAACCAAAGGCCGGACCTCAATGCCCATCCGGTGGGCAAGCAGTACCAGGGGGCCTCCGGGATCGGCAACTGCCGGACAGCCGGCTTCCGACATCAGTCCGGCGTCCCGGCCTGCCAGAACGGGCGCCAATAACCCCTCAAGCGCCGCGTTGGGCGTGTGTTCGTTGAGTTCCTCAAATACCAGTGACTGCAAAGGGCGGGGAAATTGAATGGCCTTCAGAAAACGCCGGGCTGTTTTTCCACGTTCCACAATGAAATAATCGAGTGCAAACACGGTCTCCAGCAATTCCGGCGATATCCCGGCTAGGGTGTCCTCCCCCAGGGGAGTAGGGACCAGAAAGAGAATGCCTGGTTTTGGGTTCATATCACATGGTATGCGCTTAGCGCAAAGGTGTTCACAAATTTGCGGATTTCGAAGTACCTTCGCTCCAATATTGCCGCATTATGGCCCAAAATGACACCTTTACCATCCGGCTTCCTCAATTTGAAGGCCCTTTCGACTTGCTGCTTTTTTTCATCGAGCGGGATGAACTGGATATCAACAACATCCCGATAGCCAGGATCACGGACGATTTCCTGGACTATATCCATCAAATGGAGCGCCTGAACATCGATCTGGCGAGCGAGTTTATCCTGGTTGCCGCCACCCTTTGCCGGATCAAAGCCAAAATGCTGTTGCCCCGCAAGCCGGTCGACGAGCACGGCAAAGAAATCGACCCCAGGGAGGAACTGGTGCAGCGCCTTCTGGAGTACAAGCGGTACAAAAGCGTGCTGGAAGAAATGAGGCTGCTGGAGGAAAACCGGTGGCTCCGGGAAGGCAGAGGCAATGTCTCGGTGGAGCTGCAGCAACTGGCCACCAAGGCCCTGGTCGACTCCGAGCTCGAATCGCTTTCCTTGTTCCAGTTGCTGCGCGCTTTCGAACGGATCATGAACCGCCTGGAACAGCCGGCGCCAAAAGCCGTGCACCAGATCGCGATGTTCAATTACACCATCGAAGATCAGCAATCCAGAATCCTTGCGCATATAGCACAACACCAAAGGGCAAGTTTCGAAGGCGTTTTTGGGGAATGCCTGGACCGGGTCCATGCTATTATTACCTTCCTGGCCTTGCTGGAGTTGATCAACCTTCAGCAAGTGCGGATTATCCAGGGGTTGGGCGTCAATAATTTCTGGTTGGAAACCCCTGCCGCCGGGGAGGGTTCAGAAGAAGAGTAGAAGTTATCTCCAAATTTCAAGAATTCTGCTTAATCCATCGCTGGGCCTCCCCCCAACCCCCTCCAAAGGAGGGGGAGCAACAAAGGAAGGCAATAAAATCTATACGCTGATGCTTTTCCCAACCCTTGCCCACACGGTTCCCCTCCTTCGGAGGGCGATCCGTCCAGACCGCAGCGTCTGGGGTTAGGGGAGGCCGCCCACACCCTGGAGCAGGTGTTGAGACAGTTTCTAGTCTTATTCGGACCTCGCAGCGTCGTTACCCAGAAGCTGGTGCAAGGCCTGCGTGACCGGCTTGAGCCGCGCTTCATCCAATCCCTTCCATGCAAAACCCAGGGAAAACGCCCCTTCTCCCTGTCGCACGCGTTGCCAGATCATGTTCCGCTCTGCCTCCGGGAACCGCGAAAAGGCGCGGCGCAGCACCGGCAGCACCGGTATAAATGCCTCCTGGGGAATGCCGTCTACCCACTGCGCGACGATCTTCCAAAGCGAAGGCGTGTGCAGGAGCAACAACGCGCTCCCGTGGGTAAATCCCTCCAGCCATTGGGCGCCTGGCAATGGCTGGCTTGCGCCGCCTGTCAACGCCCTCGATAATACTTGCTCTGCTGAACGCTCGCCCCACACCCCTTCTTCTACCAAAAAACGGGCAGCCCGGCCAGCAAGTAAGGGGTGGGATTCGGCGCCAAGGGAAAGACGGGCGAGCGCCCCGAACCAGTCGCTCCGCCCGGGAATTTCCTCCAGCAAATGGATCGCCTGATGTACTCCAGCGATCAAATGCAGCCAATCTTTTGCCGTTTCCTCGTCTATATTGCGGGCCGCATCCGGAAGCCCCAGGCAGATCCGCGGAAGAACCTCTCCTGAAAGGGCTTTGAGGGCGTCCAGATCCGTTTTGCGAACGCTTCCGTATCGGAGCATGCGCGCCAGAACGGGAAAAGCCTCCAGTAATAATTCCATATCGCCGGTGGAAGCGGCAAAACCCTGGATTTTGCGTATCAAACCCGGAACGGCTTCGGGGAGGCCGGCTTTCAGGATTTCGTCGAGCAGTTCCAGCGCTTCGGGCAGAGAAGCGGTTTTTTCAATTTGGTCCAGCGCTATATTTCTGGCGGCTTCCTGAATAGTTACCCCCCAAATTCCAGCCTGGATGAGGCGGATCAGGAAATCTGTTTTCCACTTAAGCTTCCAAACCTCTTTAAACGACCCCAGGCTTTCGCCCCGGACGGAACCTGGTTCGCCCCAGGGCACTCCGAGCAGCCGGAGCCGGTGAAGCAGGCAGCTGGCTCTCCAGTTGGCCGGGGTTCGGAGGTCCAGGATTTTGGTGAGTTTTTCAGAAGAGCTATACTCTCTGGTGAGGCGGGCGGATTTGACGCTGCGTTCCAGATCCTGTTGCAAAGGGGAGGCGCCCAATCCGGCAGGAACCTTGCCCATTTTCACTCCGATAACCAGCCGTTCACGGATAAGGGCCAGGGGCGGCGTTTGTCCATGGCATAACACGCCCAAGAAGGCATCTTCCAGTTCTCCGAGTCCAGGCACGTTTTTTTGACGCAGAGCGGCCAGGGTTTCCGCCAGCCGCACGGCCTCCTGCACCTGGGCCGGCGACGTTTCCAACTGTTCCTGGCGCAGCAGGCGGGCTGCGCGGACCATCCAGCGCGCAGCCACGGCGTCGCGGCGCTGGAACAACAATTCATACCACGCAGGAGAGATCACGCCGGCCCCGTAGCCCGACTGGAACGCCAGCCGGTCGTAGCTCCAGGGGATCCAAAGCGTTTTTGTCTTCTCTTTTTTCAATCCGCGGATCGTTGCCCGGTCGGTTTTTGGGGAAAAAGCGCCGACATCTTCCAATGCCGGAACGTGCCAGGCGCCGCAAACGATAGCGATGCGCCGGAACCCTTCTTCCTGTGCCTGGCGGACTGCCTGGCGCATCCACGCTTCCCGGGCCAGGGTTTCCCGGCTTTCCGCTCCAGCGTGCGCCTGACGGAGCGCCTGCATCATTTCCAGAATGAGGGCAAAAATGGACGCCGGGTTGTCCATCTGCTCAAACGTGGCGTCCCACCACCGCTCGCTATCGTCGTATCCTGCGAGTTGGGCAAGGGCCCGCAGGGGATCCTTTTGCACCGGGTCCAGGTCCGATGCTTCAGGGGTTTCGGACCAGCCGCTTTCCCGGCCAAACTGGAGAGCCATGGGAAGGTCTATCGCCCGGACGGGAATACCCGTTTGCAGGGCATAGCGAATTGCCTGGAGTTCGGGAGAAAATTCGGCGAATGGAAGGTAGGCCGCCTTCCGTACGTCGGGAACGGCATAGATCAGCAGCGCGACAGGAAGCTCCAGTTTTGGGTGCAAAAGCTGTGGAAATAATGGCTCCGCTTCCTGGGGCGCTTCAACCAAAAGGACGTCCGGGTCATAGTCCGGCAGGGCCCGCTTTAACGCCAGCGCCGAACCGGGTCCGTGGTGCCGGATACCAAAACATGCCGTGCCGGATTCGCCATTTGCCATGCCTAAACGGGCAAGAATAAGGAGTATTATTACCTTGAAACGGCTTCAAAAATAAGGTTAAAAAAAGGTATTTTCGCTTATTGTTGGATCCGGTTCTCTTTCTAGTTTCTCCTATGAAGTTTAAACGCCAAAATAACCATACTAACGAGCAATAAGGCGTTGTCGAGATGTGCTAACCAATCTATTCTCGGTATTCTTGATAATGGGAATCCAATTGCCGCGATAACGAGGCTTAAACCAAGCCAAAGGGGTATTTTCTTTTGAATTACAAACAGAATGCCAAGAATTAACCAACTAAGTGGCGCCAGCGCGCCAGGTATAAAAAAGGCAATGAGTGCAGCATTTCCAACTTTTCCATTAAACCCAACCGCAGAATCGGGAACAAGATTGTTGTATGCGTCAATAAAGATTCCTTCTACGCCAAAATTATTCCCGGCGAGACAACCATAAACTGCAAGAAAGAACCCCCAAACAGCAAATTTCGGATAGGCCTCTTTTATTTGTTCAAACATTCCCTGGAAAGCAAAAATCCAAAACAGGAATGATAAAACTTGAAGTGCGCCGGCCGTAGATGAAAGTACCTGACCTGCCCAAAAAAATTGACTGATAGCCAATAACAATGGCGCCAATATCATTGAAGCCACCCACAAGTTTTGGAACTGAATTTTGTAATCAAGAGTCATAGCATTGTAAATTAATATATTATACCATTATTTCAAAGGTTCTGGGGCGTCTTTAAAATGTTTGTATTTACCCAGCAAATGGCCAATAACTACCGTAATGGGAAAGATTACTTTCTTCACGAATGGAGGAATTACCTTCACATCGTACTCCGTACGGTACCTGTTAACCAGAAAAGCACTGTCAAAAGGATCGCCTTCGGGTTTACCGGCTTTATCCATTGCAGCATATAATCCTGTCAGGAAATAGTCCAGGGAATTGGCGGGTTTAACCCAGCCTTTGCATTCAAGTAGGTCTTGTCCGGCATTCCAAAAGCGATGCATCTGTCCTTTTTTAAATATAACAGATTCCCCTTCCTGTAAAAATTTTTCTTCCTCGCCATCCACCTGATAGCCCATCTTGCCTTTCAGAACAGTCAGGCTTTCGTCCTGCTTAAAGTGCACGTGAAAAACAGGGCCGGCGCCTGGCTGAACCTTGTTATAAACAATCATTTTGGATACGCCATCTTCTTCTACTAACGAGTGGAAAGTGAGTTCTTCCCCCATGAAGTTTTTAATGGTGTGCGGATAGTTAAATGGATATTTCATAAAACAAATTTTTTTCAATAATAGTACAATGTACTATATTTGTCAAGTATTCGGGCAAAAAAATTGTACACTGTACTAAAAAAAATCATAAGTGACAGAATTAGAGGTACTTAAAAAAGCGCTTGACCTATTCAATGAGAAAGGTTACGCCCATGTCGGGATGCGGGAATTAGCCCGGGAGCTAAACATTAGCCCGGGAAATCTGACTTATTATTTTAAGAAGAAGGAAGATATTCTTGTTGCTTTGTTGAATCAGTTCTCAACCCTGAATACGCATAGCATTGAATCTTACCTGGAACTCGTGCCCACAAATGCCCATTTTCTTCAGCTCATGCATACTATATTTGAGAATCAATTCAGGTTTCGTGGAGTATATGTTGGCAATCAGTTTTTTCCGGTGGTCGTAGTAGAGAAAAAAATATTCGATTACCAGCGTGTTGTAACCAAACGAAAGGCTATCTATCAGGAAATATTTTACTCCTTGAGAAAAGCCGGTCAGCTTCATGCGGACGATCAAGATGTTTCATTTCTGGTATCCTTTATCACACTTTTTGGTAGATTTTGGATAACAGAAGCTACCCTCTTTGATAGATCACCAAATAAAGACGAGGTTATTCAACATTATTTGCTCTTGCTGGCAAGGCAGTTATCCCTATTCTCAACTGAAGCCGGTATAAAATCTATTGAAGAGTATAGGACAAAAAATAGAGGGTAGGGATATTTTATGCGTAGCGCAACCGTTTAGGAAGCATTATCGCATAGCCGTAGTTGGGCAGTGGCGCCACTTTCAGGCTCAAAATCCCGCCACGGGTACATAATTTGCGCTCCACTAAACATGGAATGGGAAAGGAACGGGTGGTTTATGATCCACTCCCGGTCGCGGGCAAAATAAACGAAATGCCGGATGCTGTCTTTTGGGATGGGACAGGTAGCGTGCAGATAATTTTTATACGCATCGGCATATCGTTCCGAATAGGTTTTTTTCTGGGCTCTTAAGCTTGCGCAGCATGTGCAAAGCAAAAAAACAGCATCAGTGGGTTGCCCCTTTTATAGGCGAAGTCCATCGTGGGCGTTTTTGTTTTGGGAATAGTTTTCAGTTTAAGCTTATGAAAAAACCGGCGGCGCTAGGCGCTTCGGTTCTTGCTCCTCTAAATTAGGGAAAAGGCAAAGAAGTACCCGGTTGAAAACGGCTGCGGGAGGTAAAATGGGGGTAAGGTCCGGTTTTCGCTACCCCGTCCGGCGCCCAAAAGCCCCACACCTTTTACAATTGGCTGTATTCCAACGAGACCTCTTTGGACAATTGGCGGATAAACCGCCTCAGGTCCTCCAGGGTTTTTACTTCGCCATGCCAGTCGGGATCGGGGAAGTTTTTCAGGGCCAGCGCCACGTTCGATTCGTTGACGAAATCTTCCACCACGGTGCATCCTTCCAGATCGCGGAGCGGCTCGAGGAAAAGGTAGCCGTCGAAAAACTGTTCCAGAACAAACGACTCGTAGCACAAACTGTGGGCGCTCCGATCGGGCAGTTTTCCGATAGGCGAGCTCAGCAAATCAAAGCCAACGGGCCGATTGCCGTTGGCAGCCATTAACCGCTCGATGGCGCCGCCGGCGGGAGACCCCATATAGAACGAATCCTTTTCCATGTGGGGGAACGCCTGATGGAGCAAAATGCTGAACACCTTTTTGGGATATTTCCGGTACAGCCGGTTGCCGAGCCAGTCGCTGTCGAAAGCGCAAAAATCGTCTCCGTTGTACTTGAAATAGGGCGACGCGTAGCGCGTATAGGCATGCGGGCCGCCCACCAACGCCAGCAGCTTTTCCTTTTTTTGAAGGATCTCTTTTTCGATGAGCCGGGCCCGGAACTGGTCGGCGGTACCCCGGTCGAACACCGCTTTCATGGTTTCGCGGGTACGCTTGCCGTCGAAGCGCTCCCACTTGAACTGGTAGCTCAGGTTCAGTATCCGAAATTGCCGGGCTCCCTTGGGGAGCGACCGGTTGAGCGTCCAGGCGGCTTTGTACACGTCCAAATACTCCTGAAACCCCCACGTGGGGTTGTATGCGAACAGAAGCTCCCGGGCCAGCGCCTCGTCGTAGACGGGAGACGTCACCAGGCGGTCGAGCTGCTCCTGCACTTCGGCCGCGCCAAACTCCATGCCAATTTGGTAAATGCCGTTTTTGTGCAGCTCCGGTACCAGGCGCTGTACCAGCAGCAGGTTCTCTTTCACGATATGCCGCTCGCCCAACAACACCACGTCGTGTTTTTTGAAGGATTGGATGACATACTGCTCTGGACTCAACGCTTCCCGCTTCAGGTAATCAAGGAGTTGCGCATCAGGCCCATCCTGCCCCGCCAGGGCCAGGGAAAGCATGCTGAAAGCGATCAGGAGGGCGGAGAGGAGGCGGGGAGGCATGGGTTTATTTTTTATTTTTAGTCTGGATAGAACGACATATACCTTATTGGGCATTTTATTTTCCATGTGGTTCTTTCATGATTCGTTTTCCAAAAATCAGCTCCAACACAATTTGATCCTTATAAATATGAATTGACTGAACTGTTTCAAGGGGATAGCCATTTGTGATATCCCAAAATTCTTTTTTCTCTGAAGGTTGGCTCAACCGGTTAAACCTTAAAAAATAATCGCCATCCACCTCTTCGTTTTTCATATCGAAAACATATTCCACCTTTTGGCTTGGCGCCAGTGATTGGTAATTTTCCATCCCTTCTGAAAATAGTTCTTTCAAACACAAGGAATCAATTGAGTGGTTGGTTTTGTTCCATATTGGCAAAGTGGTCTTGGGTAAGTATTTATACCACATAATACCCTCCGTTATTTTCCAAGGCTTCTCTAAAGAAAAGTATACCCCATCGCTTTTTGCAATCAACGTATCCCTCATATTCGCATTTCCAAATTGTATCTTGTTTGATAAGATTATTAGCGAATCTTGCAATTCATATTTTCCATAGGTTACACTGCCTCCAACCATATCCAAATTTACCGCTCTAAAGGTTCGGTTTTTTCTAAAATCTATGTCAACTCCCGCGTCATAATAATATGTAGTAGAAAACAGTATTGGGGATAAATTGCGGACCTTTTCGTATGTAAATACGATGGCCATGGTTGCCCCCATTGAAAAAAGCCAAATCAAAAAGCTTGTGAAGTACTTGTGGACATACCGGATTTTGGTTTTTGTGGGTATCAGGATGGCAAACGCGCTAAACACCAAAAGGGCTATAAACATAATAAACGAAAGCAAGCCATTTCCAATCGTGATATACTCGTAAAATAGGAACCCACAGAAGAAAATGCTTACAATGAGGGCTGTTATTCTGGAAAATGCTGACATAAAATTTAACTTTACAAAGCGCGGTTAATTGAGGTAAGAGAAGGAGAGTAAGGATATGGTTTATCCAGAACGCATTCCCTCTGAGCCGGCGTATGGGGTTTGATGTATTTTTCTGCGGATCAACCGCGCCACGCGGTCGTAGGAAAATTCTTGTGGGCCCCGCCTTTGCTGAAGCCTTGCCGCCTTTTCAGGATTGGTTTGCTCCAGTTTTCGATAGATTAGAACGATGAGCAAACCTTCCGATGTGGCGTATGGGAAAGAAAAAAGTGCCGGAAAAACGAAAACGCCCAGTAGTGTCGTGCAGCACATAGATCGTGTTATGAACAACTTATTGCATCTGGGTAACAGACTTTCCAGGTTTTGAAAACCTGGAAAGTCTTATCTTTGGCTCAATTAGTTGTTCAAAGCACATTTAGTTCTCATTATAGAAGCAACTCAATACATCTTCTTTAAAGTAGGGTTCTTGATTTACCCAAAACATGTAGTTAATTTTTAGAAAGTCTTTGGCGAAGGCATGCAATAAGGGAACAAGATTAGTATGCGCATCCTTTTTTTTCGCTTCATCAATATCGCCCGTTTCTCCGATGTAATTACCGTCTTGCACGGCAATACCCAGCGGAACCGTGTACTGTCCCTCATGCATCATGGCGAGGGCATGATTGAGTTGTCCTTTTCTTGTCACCATTAAATCAGGACCGCCAAGCCCAACGCCGATTTTCTCCCCATATTGATAAATACTGCGGAGATACCCTTTGTCCTTTCCGGGCAACCATTCTCCCGGGATGAAATTGGCATATAGCATAGTAGTTGAACGAGGAAACGCCTTTTTCAGCGCCAGCATGTTGGCTTTTAACCCGTCCACGTAGTCCAATTCTGAAAAACTCGAGTCCCTTACCCCGATTGCCGTCTCTTGAAGATTAATGCCTTCTATTTTTCCGTCAAAAGCGTTTCCCAATGCGTGCAGCAGCTTGGAAAACCGTTTCCTTACTTTCTTATTCCAACGTTTTGCTACCCATCCTCCCGGGCTTCCATCGTCATTGTATTGCAATACGGCGCCGCCGTCGTACTCCTCGGTCAATAAATAGTCTGGAACTGCTTTGTATTTGGGGTTGAAGGTCACGTCTTGTAACTGAATGAACAGTTTCTTACCGTGGCTTTTGAGATAGGCATAGTCCTGTTTCAAAACAGAAAAATCATACCTGCCTTTTTCAGGCTCAAAATCCCGCCATGGGTACATAATTTGCGCTCCCGTAAACATGGAATGGGAAAGGAACGGGTGGTCTATGATCAATTCCCGGTCGCGGGCAAAATAAACGAAATGCTGGATACTGTCTTTTTTGATTGGACAGGTAGCGTGCAGATAATTTTTATATGCATCGGCATACCGTTCCGAATAGCGTTTTTCCTGGGCTTTTAGGCTTGTGCAGCATGTGCAAAGCAAAAAAAACAGCATCAGAGGGTTACTCCTTTTGTTGGCGAAGTCCATCGTGGGTGTTTTTGTTTTGGGAATAGTTTTCAGTTTAGGCTTATGAAAAAAACCGGCGGCGCTAGGCGCTTCGGTTTTTGCTCCTCTAAATTAGGCAAAAAGGCTCCGCATGGACTACCTGTTTTTATATGGGGTTCTGAGTTTCGTGCGAAGGAGGGTATCCACTTTCTCCTGATCCCATCCTTCTTTGCCCCATACTTTTTTGGCTGCTTCAATAGATTTCTTTGCGAAAAAGGCCGAAAGCAGGGCCTTTATCTGCAAAAGGTCTTCTTCGCTCAACTAGTGGGAAAAGGCTTTGAGCAGTTCGAGTTGAAAATTGGATAAAGGTCTTTCTAATGCCTCCATTTGCTTTCCTGATTGGATTATCGTTCAATATAACAACTTTTTTCGGGGAAATGATTCATTTGCCTTTTTGGGTGGCGCCTGACGGGCGGTGCAAGCGCAGTGGCGGAGCGAATGCGAAGCCCTCGACGCTTGAACATAGTTATGTCCTGTTTTTATTTTTCAATTAAAGCCTCAACTTGAAGTACAAGGTCTTCGCTTTTTTGGATTAAAGGCCGATGTCTTCTTCGGTCAAATCTCTATAATCTCTGTAGTCTGCATCTTGGCGTAAGTTGAAAAGCTTATTATACAGACTCCCAAATGATGTAGGCAATATGGACGTGCTGATAAGTTCCCTGTTGAATGCAGTTTTGATTCCGCTATGCGTGCTGGCCTCAATCCCTTGTATTATCAAATAAGCAGATGCTGAGTAAAAACAGGCATAGTAAAGTCGGCTTGCAGTTGTATTCCAATGGCCTTTCTCCTAAAGCAGCTTTGCTTCCTCTATGGATTCTTTGGCTCGCTCAAGCCTGTATTTTGACAATTATTCTTTGGAATAATAACTCATCAGGCAGCTTTTGGAAAAACCACTTCAATCCCATCTCGGGCAACGTTTTTATAAAACTCTGACTCCCTATACTTTAACCAAACTTCCTCATTCTCAATTACTGAGGTAATGACCTGCTCGGTGTTTAGTTCGATACGGTATAACAATTCCCTAATCATATCCTGAAACTGCGGAGATGCTTTTTTCCTTGTCAAGATCAAAAAATCCCAGTCAGAATCTGAACGGAAATCACCTCTTGCCCTTGATCCAAATAAGATAACCCTGGCTTCACTATCAATCTTTTCAATGGTTTCCTTTACGATCATTGGAATCCCCTGAATCGTCTTCGTTACCATGTTCCTCGTTTTAGAGGTAAGTTATTAGGATCTTCGCAAAACGAATGGGCTTCCTTCCCCGTGTCCAGAAGGGCGCCTCCTTACTTATACGCCGGCAACCCCACTTTGCGCAGCACCACCACGGCGTCGAACCGCTTTCGGGGCAGGAAGCGAAGCCGGCCTCCGTTTTCGAGCTCGTAGCCGTGTACCGGGGCGGATAGCCAGGCGCACGCGTTGGGGCGGGGCGCCAGGTCCAAAAAGGTGATGGGGTACAGGCCTGCGAGGGTTTCGATATCGTCTGGCTGGTCGTTGGAAAAGGGTTTGTTTGTTTTCGTCCACCATTCGTAGGTTTCGCCCTGGCGGGCGAACAGCCCGATATGGTAGGCGGCGTCTTTAAACCGCTCCTGAACATACTGCCCCATCCATTTGAAGGGGTTTTCCTCCGGACTGGTTTTGCCGATATGGCCGTTGTGGGCCCAGATGATCACTTTTTTTCCGGGATATATGGTCTCCATGAGCCAGAACAGGTTGTCTGCCATCAGGCTGTCGCGCCGGGCGGAGGGGTCTTCCGTGTTCCAATCCAGCGACACGCTTTCGCGGAGGTTGGTCAGCGCCCGCTCGACAAAGACGAAGCCGGTATCCGTGAGGCGGCGCTCAGCCAGGATTGCCTCCCGGTGGGTCTGCACGGCGTTCAGGGCAAAGGAAACCGCCGTGCGGATCGTGTCGGCCAGCCGGAACAAAGGGGCCCGGTCGGGCTGCCACAACAGCGGCGGGATTTGGTAATATTTCCCGATCGCGTTCATCACGCTGTCGGCTTCCAGCGGCGTATACTGCCGCAGCAGTTCCCAGACTAGATTCAGGGAGGCGCCAAAATTCTGGGAGTCGAACCCGCAGTACCGGAGCGGATGAGGGCCTGCGGCCGTCGCTTTGATGTACTCAAACAGTGGGTTGATCTCCGCGCACCGGAAATTGCCAAATACCGTGTTGTTGCGAAGCGCGAGCGCGGAGATGGTGTCGATCTTCCGGTATTCCAGATACACATCGCCGATGCCGCTCTCCAGGGCCAGCACCTCAAAGCCGCATTCGGCGTGCAGGAATTGTACCAGCCTCGACTTCAGCGAATAAAACTCCCCGATGCCGTGGGAACTCTCCCCGAGCAGCACCACTTTTTTGTCTTTCAACATGGGTTTCAGAAACGCCAGGTCTGCATACTCTTCCGACGTAGCGGAAGCGATGGCTTGCCCGCCCGCCTTTAGACAAGCGGTATCAATACCCAGCGGAACCTGGGCCCGGGATGGCCGGTATAAAAAAGCGGTAACCAACAGCAGTAAAATCCATTTGGCACGCATAGAAGAGCAGGGTTTTGGGGGTGAACAAGGCATGTGAGGTTTGTGATCAATAGTTCATTATACTTTTCAGCCATCAACTCATACGCAGATTGTTTGTTGTATTTTGTCGTTTTAAGCTGACTGACACAGTTTTTGTAATACTCTCTGTGCATCCGTGCTTTTCTTCTTTTACAAGTTAGATTTTTTTTGCAAAACGAATCTTGAAAGCCCTTCGCTGGGTTATGGATGCGCGGGGAAACGTGCAACCAAGCAATGTGCTTTCATTTTAGAACTTGTAACTGTATCCAAATCGTATTACCTGAGTTTCGTAATAATCCGAGCTTGTGTATGAAAAATTATTTCCGTTGATCTCTTTCCTTATGACCATTGTATTTAAAAGGTCTGTAGCATTCAGGAACAATTCTCCTTTACCATTTTGAATGGCTGTTTTGATCCCAAAATCCAATGAAAAACGTGAGTCAATTGTGCCCTGTGGTATGATGTCAGGAGCAAGGTAAATGGCCGTCAATTGAGCTTCTGTGTTTTTACCAAATTTTAAATTGGTATTCAGTTTTATGTTGCCAGAATAGACTTCCCGTTGATCTGCCGTGAACGTATTTTCTGAAGGATATTGATTCACAACTGTGAACGCATCTATCTGATCATAATAACCATTCAAATTTAGGTTCATATTGATCCTATCAGAAAGTTCCTGGCTGATGACTACTTCAATTCCTGTGTTGTAGCTTTTTCCGGCATTCTGAGAAATGTTGTAAATCAAGTTAGTAGCGTCAACCGTTGTGGCTATTCGGGTGATGGTCCCCTCTGAAATGCGGTGATAAGCAGCTCCGTAGAAATATCCTTTGTTCCAACCATTTTTATAACCGAGCTCAAAACTGGTTGTGAATTGAGGCTGTAAAGCCGGATTACCTACCTTTATGATTTCAGCATCATCATATTTGGGGAATATACGAATGTCCACTTCATCAGGTCGATCAACCCTGCGATTATAAAATGCCGATAACTTGTTTCGCTCATTGATTTTATAAGTCAATCTGGCATTTGGGAATGGTTGAAAGTAATCATATCCATCGCTTTGATACGTATTGTGGTTAGGATCAACATCATATTGCAAATTCACATATTCCACTCTAAGTCCAATTTCGGCTTCCAGTTTTTTGACTTCATAGGTATAGTTTCCATAAACAGCCGGAATGGTTTCCTTATAGGTTGCCAAACCATCAGCGCCAGTATCAAGAACGGAGTTTGAAGCCGAAGGATTGAATTGCATATCGGTTGGAATCGTTCTTCTTCGGAATTTTAATCCTGTTTCCAGTAAACCGTGTTTCATTGGTCTGGTATAATCCAGTGTGAAGTCAGCCACCTTTTGATCGGCAATAAGAAAGAAAGATTCTTCTGTGGTGAATGTCGGTCTGGTATTTGTAAAGAAATACTTCTCATCTTCTCTGTCGAATGTGTAATTGAAGCCAATATTCAACTTATGACCAGGGTGTTGGAACTTGTGTTCAAAGGCTAAAGATGCCATTGCTGCGGTCAATACTTCATCTTCTAAAAATTGCCACAGTCTAAGATTTTCGTCATCATTGCCACTGAAAAACGGCTGATCTCCATAATCCTTGATGGATTCCTGACTGAAGAAACCTGAAACTGTCAGTCTATTATGATCATTCATAAACCAGTCAAACCCTGCCTTTGAAGTGAAGAAGTTGGTGTTTCTGTTTCTTTTCAATTGCTGGTTGATGACTGTACGATCATCATAGGTTCTGGTTACAAATTCATTTTTGTTTAGCGTTTCAGTGTATAGGTTGTCAGCCTGGAGAAACAGATTGATTTTCTTTTTCCTATAATTCAGGGAGAGCGAAGGGTTAATCTTGGGTGTGGCCTGATACTGAGGCCTAATGCCAGGTAGGTTCTCTTTCCGCACCCACAATGCGCCAAGACCTGTTGACAAACCTACTTTGCCATTGAGACCTTTCTGCTCTTCCTTCTTCAAAACGATATTGATGATACCGGCATTACCATTGGCATCATATTTTGCAGATGGATTATTTATTATTTCAATTTTCTCGATAGCCGACGCAGGGATATTGTCCAAGCCGTTTTGATTGCCAAAACCTGTGATGGCGGTTTGTTTACCATCTATTAATACCACCACTTGATTATTTCCCCTGAGCTGCACCTGACCGTCTTGAGTAGTGACACCCGGAAGATTATTCATAGCTTGAAGAACACTTCCGCCACTTTGACTTACATTGTCGTCTACATTATAGATTTTTTTGTCCATTGTGCTTGTCACAGCATCTCGTTGAGCTGTCACAACCACTTCATTCAATTGCTGAACATCTTCTTCCAATAAGATTGCGCCTAAGTCGATGAACTCGGAATTTGAGCCAATGAATAAAGGTGAGCTGTATTTTCTATACCCGATATAGGTTACTTCCAACAGGTAGTCGCCTGGCTTTGCATCTGAAATGGTAAACAGGCCATTATCATTTGAAATAGTCCCTGAAACAAAAGATGAATCAGCTGATTTTTTCAAAACAATATTGACAAAAGGCAAGGTCTCATTGGAGACCTTGTCTTTGATCGTGCCGGAAACACTAACGGATGATTTTTGTGCCAATACCCCAATAGGGCATAGGAATAGGCAAATAATGATAAACTGATTAATCTTTGTCATTCTCATCGTTTTCTTCGCTTTCTTTTTTCTTGGTTAGATTTCCTTTTGTGTCAATTGTAACGTCATATTCTTCTTTTCCTGCTTCAATTTCCATTTCGTAGGATTTACCCATAGATGTCTCGGAAATCTCAGGCTCTTCGATTTTATACTCTGAGAAATATTGATCAAGGATGGCTCGAATATTTGAAGGAATCTCAGACTCCTTTATTTCATATTCGGTTTCATGCCATTCCCCTTCTGTGCTGAAATTGGCAGAATACTGCTTGCCATTCCATTTGAACTCAGCTTCCCATTCTGAATCGGTTTCCATTTCCCATTCTACTTTTTTTGCATCAGGAAACTTTGCATTGAATGCTGAAAGCACCTTTTCGGGTACGTTTTTACTTTCTGATTTCTGCGCACATGAGTTCATGGTAACTGCCAAGACCAGTGCTGCGATAAACGTTAATTTTTTCATGTCTGAATGATTTTGAAAGTTTATACAGGACAAACATGCGACATGATTTGGAAGAAATTTGGAATTGCGAAGCAATTGCGAACGCCATTAGAAGAAAATAGCCACTCGTGAGTAGTTAGGCGAAGCTTACAGAAAAAACATGGAACCTGTTTTCAAAATGATAATCAACCTGCCAACCGTACTTATTCGCAATCTCCTGAATAATCGCAAGTCCTAAACCACTACTTACTTTGTTTTTGGTTGTAGTGGAGAATCGTTCAAACAATTTCGATTTATCTAAACTCTCCTTGCCACTATTGATTATTTGAAGAGTTTCTTCCTGATATGAAACAGTAATTTGGCCACCTTTTAAAGTGTGTCGGATAGCATTTGAAAGCAAGTTATGTATTAGCGTTTCTATCAGGAAAGAGTTGGCATTTACTATGATGGGTTGCGCTACACTATTCGATAGTTGTAGTTGCTTTTCATCCAAATAGTCTTCAAAAAGGGTTACAGCACTTTCCAAATAATCTGTTATGTCTATTTGCTCCTTGTCACTGTATTGATGGTTTTCCACTTTAGCTAGCACCAGCAGGTTTTTATTGATTCGGGAGAGACGGGACAATGGGGCTTCAATACTGTTTAATATTTCCGTTATTTCGGGCGAAATGTTTTTTTGCTGGATCAATAAATCCAATTTGGATTTGAGTGCGGCGATTGGGGTTTGAAGTTCGTGCGAGGCATTTTCAGTGAATGATTTTTGCTGCTGATAGGTATTCACACTATTATTGATCAAATGATGCAATGAATGATTCAGCTCCTGAAACTCTTGAATATTTGATTCCGGAAGATGAACGAACCTATCCCTTGAAAGTTCAAAGGATTTTAGGGTATTCAGTGTTTGGTAAAATGGAAACCATGTCTTTGTTGCAATTATTCTGTTCAACAGAATAAATCCTAATATCAGAACAACAAAGAAGATGAGAGTTACCACTGCCACAGCAGCAAATGTTTCATCCGATTCTTCTACATTGGTCTCAATCGTTAGGATATAGGGTTCTCCGTTTAATTGCACCAAGGATTTCAAACCACGAAATCGATCTTCTCCATCATCTTCATCAAATTCGTTTGGTCTAATAGCTTCATAAACACTGTCTTGAAAGGAAATATTGCTTTCTGCTTTAACAATTGAAAGCCCTGGTTGTAGTTCGCCCCAGATGTGATTGATGTTTTCTATTTCGGCTGGAGTAAACTGTTTGGATTGAAGACGCTGTTTGGTGTGCTGTAGTGTTAGCCAATTATTCTCATCTAATTCACTTGTCCAGATGTAGTCTACAACCAAGACATAAACAGGAATACTGATCAACAATGTTATCAGTGCATATAAGGTAAATACCTTTAGTGGTCTGTTGAGCAGTCTGATCATTTTTCCCATTTATATCCGGTTCCGTAAATGGTTTTGATGTAGTCTCCATAGCCTTTCTCTTTCAACTTTCTCTTTAGGTTTTTGACATGAGCATACACGAAATCATGGCTATCAAACATATCCGCAAAATCGCCTGAAAGGTGCTCAGCCAAAGCTCCTTTTGATAAGACCCTGTTTTTATTTCCGATGAAGAACAGAAGAAGGTTGTATTCCTTTTTAGTGAGGTTTACAGGTGAGTCATGGATAGTTAATTTTTTTGCATTGAGGTCAATGGATAATTCATTTTGAACAATCAGGTTGTTGCTGTCGAATTGTTTTCTCCTGATTAACGATTCTACTCTTGCTGCCAACTCAGACAAATGAAATGGTTTAGCCAGGTAGTCATCAGCTCCAAGTTTCAGTCCCTTTACTTTATCTTCAATTGCATTTTTAGCAGAAATGATGATTACTCCTTCTTGCTTATTTTGCCTTTTGAGTTCTTCCAGAATAGTCAGTCCATCACCATCAGGCAGCATGAGATCCAACAAAATGCAATCGTAATCATACCCATAAACTTTTTCCATTGCGCCCTGAAAGTCAGAAGCGCACTCACACAAGTATTGCTCATTGGTAAGGTATTTTACCATGTCTTGAGCAAGTTCTTGTTCGTCTTCTATGATCAGGATTTTCATGGCGACTAATTAAAGGCTTGATTTGGAAGAAATTTGGAATTTCTGTTGTCCTTAAGCGTTGGCAAAAAATAGCTCTTTTGGTTTTTCAGGCGTTGCCTGTGTGGCAGCAAAAACCAAATGTACTATTTGTGCGGTCGGCTTTTTTCGGATGAAGCACAATGTAGTCGCTGGCGCCGTAGCCGGCTCTTGCTGGCTACGGTTGCTGGCGCGATGTTAGCGGCGGTTCTTCAAATCTCATGCTCTCAGAGCATTTTTCACTTTTTTTGTTCCTCTTTTCTAGTTTCTTTATCCTCAGATATAATGAATTCTTGCTTTTTGATCATCAATTTCCACCAAAGCTTCGCGCTTATCAGATGTTGTTTGTTGTCGTTGTTGTCAAATTGTTAAATTACAGAAATTTATCGGTTCCTTTTACTCTTTCTAGTTCTGTTCCTATCGGTAAATTCAAATAAGGAATTATCGCCTTGTCGTAATTTGCAATCGTGTTTGTGTCATAGATTTCCCAATTTCTCGGATTGTCGGCATAGTCTTGTGTCTCTGTACCAGAAAGGAAACGCCAACCACTATCAGAATCAAAGTCAGGTTGCTCTCGATACATGAAGTCAACTGATTCTCCGTCAACTGTGATTTTGTCTGTCGCCATACATCCACCAACGGAATCGACAAGTCTTTTTATGCTATCGCCTTTAATCCTAAATACCTTTTCAGTCGTCATATTGGCCATTATATCTGTCTGTTATTATAGTGCCGCTGTCGCACTTACAATTGGTGCTAACGGCTGGCTTGCTGCCGTGACGCCGTGTGTTGGCTTTGCGGGCTGGGCTGTTCGGCGGCATGGACAGCAAGCCTTTGTTAGCAACAGTTATTTTATTTTACCCAAGGTTCTTTTTCAATTGCATTCATGAATTTCTCACCATCATAAATGCTTATTCCTTGCCAAGTTCCAAACCAAAGTTGTCCTTTGTTGTCTTCAAAAATACTAAGAACAAGATTTGAAGCTAATCCGTTTTCAGTAGTGTATAATGTGAAATTTGTCCCATCATATTTATATACTCCAACATTTTCTGCCGTAAACCAAATGTTTCCTTTGCTATCTTCATAAAACCCACCAGTTTCTACACCTTTAATAATTCCATCTTTTGTAAAATTGGTGAAAGTAGTTCCATCAAATTTACTTGTACCTCCATAAAAAGTTCCAATCCAAATATTTCCTTGCTTGTCCTCCAAGATATCCGCAGCATTATTGTCAGTCAGTCCATTCTTGTTGGTTAAATGAGTAAATTCTCCTTTATTGTATTTGAAAATTCCATTTCCATCAGTAACAATCCAAACGCTTCCACTTTTGCCTTCTATAATCTTAAAAACCAATTTATCAGATAGCATGTGCTGCGGATTTTCGACCATTGAATCTGGCAACGAAAAAGGCATAAACTTCTCTCCATCAAAATGACTGACTCCTCCAATCGCTCCAACCCAAATTAGTCCGCTTTTGTCAATTGTTAAGCCCCAAATTTCCTCATCATCACCTTGCAATCCTTCTTTATTTGAAAATGTTGTAAATTTTTTACCATCGTATTTTATAAGTCCATCGGAAGTTCCAAACCATACATTACCTGCTTTATCTTCTACAATTTCTATAACCCTCATATATGGATTGATTCCTTCAATTGTAATTGCTTCAAGTGTTTGCCCATCGTAACGGATAATCCCATTTCCATTTGTTCCAAACCAATAGTTCCCTTTTGTATCTTGATACATCACCCTGACAAATTCGCTTACCATTCCGTTTAAATTAGTGTGAATTTGCGGAAATATTGTATTTTGCTTCACGGCAGGTATCTGGTCCTTTTGGGTGTTTTCCTCCTTTCTTTCATTTTTATTTACTTGCCCATAGCAAAAAGAAAGATGAAGTGCGATAAACACAAAAGTTAGAATTCTTAACGTAAGGGACTTTTTGCTTTTTATTTCTATCATTTTTTATTTTTCTTTAATTGTTGCTAACGTTTTACGTATTGGCGATGGTGGGGGATTTGAATAACGTCAGCCCAATATTTCCACAAATGCCTAATAGAAATACAAATATTGAGTTTACAACTATCTGCCCCACTATTGCCAATACGATGTTGTGCGTTCGTGCTTTTTTTGCATACTTTATTTCAAATCAATTGTGTTATCTATTTTTGTTAATCCTACCAAGGTCCAGTTTGTTTTACTTGATAAAAGCGTTTACCATCAAACCGGTAGAGTCCTTGTCCAGTACCCCACCACATTCTTCCTGATTTGTCTTGAAACATACTTTGAACGCAACAAGTAAAACCGTCTGCAGATGTAAACACTTTAAACGCATTTGGATTAGCTAAGGGAATTGAAGGGTCAAATCTTGTCGTACTGCCTCTTGCAGTAACCCAAATTATACCCGACTTTTCGATTAGTATGCCCCATATTTCCGTCCCACCTAATCCATCTTTAGCGGTGTATTCTGTTAAAGTTTTCCCATCATATTTGCAAATGCCTTTTTTCATAGTAAACCACATATTTCCAGCATTATCTTGTGCCATGCCTCCTGCATAGTTTCCCCCTAATTCTTCCTTTTCTGCAATATTGATAATCGTTTTGCCATCATATCGAAAAACACCATTGTTAGAGGACGCAAACCAAATGTTGCCACTTTTGTCTTCCATGATGCCAGTATTATTGATAGACGGAAGTTGTTGAAATAATGAAAAACTTTGACTGCCTTTGCTATCGGCAGAAGGGTCATATCGGTAAACGCCACCATGTGTACCTACCCAAATAGTACCAGATTTGTCAACGAGGATGCCTTTTCTACTTATATCAATATGGTTCAATCCATCTTTTTGATTATAATTTTTAAAGACTTTTCCATCATATTTATAAACTCCTTGGTCAGTCCCAATCCAAAGATTACCATTTTTATCTTCATTAATAGCAAATACACTTTGGGAAATAAATCCCTCAGGATAGGAAAAATAGGTCAGTGTTTTTACATCATACCTTACTATACCTTCAAAGGTGCCAAACCATAAATTTCCTTTCGAATCCTGAAAAATACTTCGGATATATTGACTGACTAATGTCGTATCAAAATCGGGAGCCATACCAATTGCCTTAAAGTTTCTTATCACTTTGGGACTTGGTTTGGAGATATTATGTTCTTTAACTTCGTTAGCTTTTTCCTGTCCGTTGCAGGAAGTGAAAATTGTCAAAAAGCTAAGAAGTAATATTTTGTTTAATGTCATAATTAATATCTGTTATTGTTAGCAAGGTCTCTCTTAGCATGACGCACAACATCTGTATTAGCGAACCCCTCGAAAGTAAAACCCGAAATAGTGGGGAATACCCTCTTAAAGCTATCCCGATATCCTCAAAGTTCCAAGCCATCCAGCGGGCGTTTGGTCTTGCCTCTGCCTCGGTTTGGCCTAAAATAAGGAGATTTTTGTGCAAACGCAACCGGGGGATTCGCTGCCGTTGGTATTGTCCGGCAAAAGTTTCATATTTAGGGTAGCATTTGTTTTTTCACCAAAAATGCGCTTATCGCCCTTTAGAGGGGATGAGCGAATCCTTTAGCCATGAAACGCATCCAGCCACTTTTCACTTTGTTCGTATTGGCCGGCTCGCTTTCCGTTTGCCTGGCGGAAGTTAAACTCCCCAAACTCTTCAGCGACGGCGTCGTTTTGCAGCGCGAAGCCCCCATTCCGGTTTGGGGATGGGCAGATGCCAATGAGAAGATCGCCATATCCTTTAACGGGAATACGTTTAAAACCAAGGCCTCCCCGCAAGGCGCCTGGCGTGTCAGCCTGCCTTCCATGGCAGCGGGAGGCCCGTATACCCTGCGCGTTTCGGGCGCCAAAAATACCCTGGAGGTCCGCGATATCCTCATAGGCGACGTGTGGCTCTGCGCAGGGCAATCCAATATGGTGCACCAAATGGATATTCACGATGTCGCGTACGCGCAGGAGATCGCCTCCGCAAATTTCCCCCAAATCCGACATTTCAAAATCCCCACCGCTACCAGCATCTCCGGCCCTAAAGACGATCTGCCCGGCGGAACCTGGGATAAAGCGGTGTTGGAACAAGTACGGCCTTTCTCCG
>WBZV01000501.1_pt1 | contig 22903 bp, 20 predicted proteins | sample 5204221 | NCBI WGS metagenome assembly WBZV01 (sample SAMN12344360, study PRJNA552823) | activated sludge metagenome | biome: Activated sludge suspended growth; feature: Nitrification reactor; material: Wastewater; isolation source: activated sludge from nitrification reactor of wastewater...
AACCGCTCCACGGTGGCCTTGTCGCCCACGATCAGACTCTTCATCCACGACTCCTTGAAGTCCGTGGATCGATACTATATCTAATCTATTGAACGCGACTTGGTATCAGCCGGCCGGCGTGAGCCGCGCCTGCATGCCGGCCGACAGCCAAGTCGAGTCGTCCGTTGCGATCAACGCATCCACGCCCGGCCGTTGCGCCAGCCAGCGCTGGCCGCGCTGCAGCCCGCCGACCATGATGGCCGCGCCCAGGCCGTTGACGGCGCCGATGTCGCGCGCCACCAGGGCCACGCCATGCACGCCCTGCGTCGGCCAGCCGCTGGCCGGGTCGAGCACGTGGTGCCAGCGCCGCCCGGCGCGGTCGAAGAAACGTTCGTAGTCGCCCGAGGAGGCGACCACGCCGTCGCGCAGCGCCACCACACCGGCGAGGCGCTGCGGTGCGCGCGGATCGCGGATGCCGACGCGCCAGTCGCGCCCCGGCGGGTTGCCGTGGCAGACCACGTCGCCGCCGCCGTCGATCATCGCGGCGGCGACGCCGCTGCGTGCGGTCTCGGCCAGGCCGGCCTGCAGGATGGGCAGTTTGGCGATGCCGCCCAGATCGAGCGCCATGCCGGGGCTGGGCAGCCGCGCGGTGCGCGCCTTCGCATCGAGCTCGATGCGCCGCCAGCCGACCAGGCGACGCTGTTCGGCGAGCCGGTGCGCGTCGGCAATCTCGGCGGCGTGGCCCTCGGCATCGTCGCCGAAATGCCAGTCGCGGTAGGCGCCGACGCTGGCGTCGAAGGCGCCGCCGGTGAAGGCGGCCACCTCGCGCGCGGCGAGCAGCACCTGCAGGGTTTCCGCCGGCACGGCCAGCGGCGCACCGCCGGCGCGCGCGGCGAGTTGCCGCACGACGCTGCCCTCGCGGTAGCGGCTCATCTGGTCGGCCAGTGCGCCCATGCGCGTCCAGGCGGCCTCAAAGGCGGCGCGGCGCCTGGCCGCATCCGCCTCGACCAGCGTGATGCGCACGCGCGTGCCCATCAGCGCGCGCTCTTCGTGCTGCACGCCCTCGTCGGCGCGCGCCAGGCCTTGCAGCCCGGCGGTCACCAGCAGGCCGAGCGTGAACTCGCGGCGGCGCATGCTCATCGTCGTGCGGCTCAGCGCGACAGCATGTATTCGACGGCGGCCTTCACGTCGGCATCGGCCAGCGAGGTATTGCCGCCCTTGGCCGGCATCATGCCCTTCTTGCCGGTGAAGCCTTCGAGCGCGTGCTTGTAGAGCGTGTCCTTGCCCTGCGCCGCGCGCTCGCCCCAGTCGGCCTTGTCGCCGGGCTTGGGCGCGCCGCCCACGCCGGCGGCGTGGCACATCGCGCAGACCTTGTTGTAGGTCGACTTGCCGATCTCGTTGTCGGCCGCGGCCACGGCTTCGGGGGCCGGCGCGGGAGCCGGTGCCGGCGCGGCAGCGGGTGCCGGAGCCGGTGCTGCCGGCGCCGGGGCAGCGTCCTGCTTGCCGCAGCCGCTCAGGGCCAGGGCGGCCAGCAGGATCATGGAAGGAAGGCGCATCGTCATCGGAATCCTCGTCGTGTGAATGAAATACGTGGCGACATGGCACATCCATGCGCCGCATGCACGGCACGCACTGTGACCGAGGCTGTCTGCCCATGCCTTGAACTGGTTCAAGGACAGTCCGGCGACGCTCAATACCATGACGGGAGTCCAGTCAATAGGTGACAACATGAATGAGAAGCTCCCGCAAGTTCCCGAGGTGACCACCGGCCTGCCGCGTCGCCGTTTCATGAACACCGCAGCGCTCGCCGGCCTCGGCATCGGCCTGGCTGCCTGCAACCAGAAGACCGAGGGTGCAGCCACCGCCCCCGCGAGCGCTCCTGCTGCCGCCGGCCACGCCGACGCAGCCGCGCCGGCCGGCGTGCATCCGCGCCCCGGTGAGCTCGACACCTACTACGGCCTGTGGAGCGGCGGTCACAACGGTGACGTGCGCGTGCTGGGCCTGCCTTCGGGCCGCGAGATCCTGCGCATCCCCTGCTTCGTGCCCGACGCGCTGGTGGGCTGGGGCATCACCAACGAATCCAAGGCCGTCATGGGCACCAAGGCCGACGGCTCGCTGCGCTATACGGTGGCCGATACCCACCACCTGCACGGCTCCTACAAGGACGGCAACTACGACGGCCGCTATGCCTGGGTGAACGACAAGATCAACGCCCGCCTGGCGCGCATCCGGCTCGACTATTTCATCTGCGACAAGATCACCGACCTGCCCAACGTGCAGGGCTTCCACGGCATCTTCCCGGACAAGGCCGACCCCGTCGATGCGGCCATCAACCACACCACGCGCGTGTTCTGCGGCGGCGAGTTCGCCATCCCCCTGCCCAACGACGGCAAGGACGCGAACAGCCCCGAGAAATACCGCTCGCTGTTCACCTGCGTGGACGCCGAGACCATGGACGTGCGCTGGCAGGTGCTGATCGACGGCAACTGCGATCTGGTGGCCACCTCGTACGACGGCAAGCTCGCCGCCACCAACCAGTACAACACCGAGAACGGCATCCACTACGAGGACATGATGTCCGCCGAGCGCGACGCCTGCCTGTTCTTCAACGTGGCGCGCATCGAGGCGGCCGTGAAGGCCGGCAAGTTCAAGACCTATGGCAACAAGGTGCCGGTGGTCGACGGCACGCACGAGGCCAACAAGGATCCGAAGACGGCGCTGGTGGGCTATGTCAGCGTGCCCAAGAACCCGCACGGCGTGAACGCTTCGCCCGACGGCAAGTACTTCATCTGCGCCGGCAAGCTCTCGCCCACCACCACCACCATCGAACTGAGCAAGGTGCTCGATTGGTTCGACGGCAAGCTCGAGAAGCTCGACCAGGCCATCGTCGCCGAAGTCGAAGTGGGCCTGGGCCCCTTGCACACCGCCTTCGACGGCCGCGGCAATGCCTACACCACGCTGTTCCTGGACAGCCAAGTCGTCAAGTGGAACGTGGGGAAGGCGATCGCCTTCCACAAGGGCGACAAGAGCGCCAAGTACGTGGTCGATCGCATCGACGTGCACTACCAGCCGGGCCACATCAACGCCTCGCAGTCCGAGACCAAGGCCGCCGACGGCAAATACCTGGCCGTGGGCTGCAAGTTCTCCAAGGACCGCTTCCTGCCCGTGGGCCCGCTGCACCCCGAGAACGAGCAGCTGATCGACATCTCGGGCGAGAAGATGGTGCTGCTGGCCGACCACCCGGTGCGCGGCGAGCCGCACGACTTCATCATCTTCAAGCGCGACATCCTCAAGCCCAAGCAGGTCTACAGCCTGGACGAGTTCCCGCTCGCCATCAAGGATCCGAAGGAGTCCGGCGTCACCCGCAATGGCAAGAAGGTCACCGTGCGCCTGACCTCGCAGGCGCCGGCCTTCAGCATGCGCGAGTTCACCGTGAAGAAGGGTGACGAGGTCACGCTGATCCTGACCAACCTGGACAAGGTCGAGGACTTGACGCACGGCTTTGCCCTGCCCAAGTACAACATCCAGTTCGTGATCAATCCGCTGGAGACCAAGTCGGTCACCTTCCTCGCCGACAAGCCGGGCGTCTTCTGGGCGTACTGCTCGACGTTCTGCCACGCGCTGCACCTCGAGATGCGCACGCGCATGATCGTCGAGGCCTGAGCGCCGCTACCGGGCCCGCCGCCGGCCGCACGCCGGCGGCGTCCCGAACCCGCATGAAGTACCTCACCCGTCACGTCGCGGCGTTCTGCGCCGCGTTGCTCCTGCTCGCCGTGTTCGCGCTTCCCGGCCGTGCGCTCGCGCAGCAGGCCTACGAGGCGCACCTCGCCGACGACCTCGCCACCACGCCCGATCTGTGCGCGCGCGTGCCCTGCGCCGAGGTGTTCCCGGGCGCGGCCTCGTTCTCGCAACGCAAGGGCCAGCCGCCCTATGTCGAGGCCTATGGCGCACCCGACGCCGCCGGCCAGAAGACGCTGCTCGGCTGGGTGATGCTGTCCACCGACATCACCGACACGCCGGCCTATTCCGGCAAGCCGGTGGTGACGCTGATCGGCATGGACCGCGACGGCCGCTTCGTCGGCGTGAAGGTGCTCAAGCATTCCGAGCCCATCCTGCTGCTGGGCATTCCGGAAGCGGCGCTGGTCAACTTCAACCAGCAGTATCTGGGCCGCAAGATCACCGACAGCATCGAGGTCGGCCCCTCGCGGCCGGCCGAGAACGTGATCGGCGTCGACGCCATCTCGGGCGCCACCGTCACGGTGGTGGCGCAGAACCAGGTGCTGATGACCTCCGGCCAGGCGGTGGCCCGCCAGGTGGGCCTGATCGCGCCGACTCAGCGCGCCCCGGCGCGCTACGTGGCCAGCGGCAAGAGCTACAGCTGGGCCGAGCTGGTGTCGCTGGGCGTGGTGCAGCCGCTGGTCGTCAAGCCCGAGCAGGTCGGGCTGCCGCCGGGCGGCGCGCCCTTCATCGAGCTGTGGTTCGGCGATCTCAACCACCCGGACGTCGGCCGCAGCCTGCTCGGCGCGGCCGGCTTCGAGAGCCTGCGCTCGCGCATCAAGGAGGGCGAGCACGCCATCTTCGTCGTGCGCACGGCCGGCGCCGAATCCTTCAAGGGCTCGGGCTTCGTGCGCGGCGGCATCTACGACCGCCTGCAGGTGAAGCAGGGCGCGGATCTCATCACCTTCCGCGACCTCGACTACTTCAACCTCTACGGCCTGGAAGCCGCGGGTGCGCCCTCGTTCACCGAATCGGGCATCTTCATCGTGCGCTCGCCGGCCTTCTCGGCGGCGTACCCGTGGAAGCTCGCCTTCCTCGGCAACCGCGTCGACCGCGCCACCGGGCACCGCACCTTCGCGGTGTTCGAGCAGAAGCTGTGGCTGAGCGCCGAACTGCTGCAGGGCGGGCGCCCGCAGGTCGAGGAGCCCACCGCGCCCTGGGTGCGCATCTGGAAGTCCAAGGCGCTCGAGACCACGCTGTTCGCGCTGCTGCTGCTCGGTGTCGGCGTCGTCTACGCCTTCCGCGAGCGGCTCACGCGGCTGTCGACGCACAAGAACAAGTGGCCGGTCAACGCCTTCAAGTACACGGCCTGGGGCCTGTCGATCGCCTTCGTCGGCTTCGGCCTGATGGCGCAGCCCTCGATCACGCAGGTGCTGACCTGGTTCCACGCGCTGCTGTTCCAGTGGACCTGGTCGCTGTTCCTCTCCGACCCGGCGATCTTCGTCTTCTGGATCTTCATCATCGCCACCGTCTTCCTGTTCGGGCGCGGCCTGTTCTGCGGCTGGCTGTGCCCCTTCGGCTCGCTCTCGGAGGCGCTCTACAAGATCGCCGGCAAGCTCGGCCTCAAGCGCTGGCAGGGTTCGCTGCCGCGGCGCTGGCACGACCGCCTCAAGTGGCTCAAATACGCGATCTTCTTCGGCCTGCTGGCGGTGTCGATGTTCTCGATGGTGACCGCCGAGATGCTCGCCGAGGTGGAGCCCTTCAAGACCACCTTCCTGGTCGGCATCACCAACCGCGCCTGGCCCTACAGCCTGTTCGTCGCCGTGCTGCTGGGCATCTCGCTGTTCATCGAGCGTCCCTACTGCAAGTACATCTGCCCGCTCGGCGCGGCGCTGGCGATGCCCAGCACCTTCCGCTGGTTCGGCCTCAAGCGCAAGCAGGACTGCAACAGCTGCGCCGCCTGCGCCAAGGGCTGCGGTTCGCTGGCCATCGACGCCGACGGCCGCATCGACCACCGCGAGTGCCTGCACTGCCTGGACTGCATGGTGCTCTACACCGACGTCGGCGGCTGCCCGCCGCTGGCGCGCGAGCGCAAGCGCCGCGAGCGCGACGGCCTGCTGATCACGCCGATCGGCAAGGACGGTTACTACATCCCCATCGACGCCGTGCCGGCGGTGGGTGCGCGTGCGGTCGGCGGGCCCGATCCGCGCCAGGCCAGCGCGCCGGTCGAGCTGCCGCACCTGTCGGGCGGCTGGAGTCTGCGCAAGCTGGTGCTGGAAGCGCGCGACCACCTGTTCCCCTGGAGCGGCGAAGGCTGGCACAACCGCCGCGGCCTGCAGGTGGCCGGCATCTCGCTGGCGATCGCGGCCACGCTCGCCTGGGCCTGGGCGGCGATGGGCCGGATGTCCAGCGGCGCGATCGTCGCCTGGTGGTTCGGCTGGAGCGTCTACGAGGTGCTGATCCGCATGCACGGCCGCCGCTACGTCAAGGAAGGCCCGTGGTGGGGCCATCGCTACCGCGAGGCGGGCTGGATGGACATGCTCAGCTATGTCGGCTTCAAGAACCTGCTGATCGGCGCCGCGCTGTTCCTCGCGCTCAAGAGCGTCGGCCTGCTTCAAGGTTGAGGCGATGAAGCGGCTCGCCGCACTGCTGCTGCCGCTGCTGCTGGCAAGCGTCGGCGCCGCCGGCGCGGCGACGCTGCGCGTCGCGCCGGGGCAGGATCTGCAGGCGGCGGTCGACCACGCCGCGGCGGGCGACGTGATCGAGGTCGAGCGCGGCCGGTACGACGTCAACCTGCGCATCACGCGGCCGCTGACGCTGCGCGGCGTCGGCCGCCCGACACTCAGCGGCGGCCAGCGCGGCAACACCATCGACGTGCTGGCCACCGACGTGACCATCGAAGGCCTGATCGTGCGCGACTCGGGCACCAGCCTGGTCGACCAGCATGCCGGCGTCTACGTGCGCCCCGGCGCGCACCGCACCACGGTGCGCGACAACGACCTGACCTACAACCTCTTCGGCCTGTGGATCGAGAAGGCCGACGACGTGGTGGTGCAGCGCAACGTCATCACCGGGCTGCGCGACGTGCAATCCTCGCAGCGCGGCAACGGCGTGCAGCTCTACAACACCGAACGCGCGCGCGTGCTCGACAACCAGATCTCCTTCGTGCGCGACGGGCTGTATGTCGACGTGTCGCACCATGCGGTGTTCCGCGGCAACCGCCTGCACCATTGCCGCTACGGCACGCACTACATGAACTCGTACCACAACCTGTGGGAAGGCAACGAGAGCTTCCACAATCGCGGCGGCCTGGCGCTGATGGAGGTGCGCGACAACGTCGTGCGCAACAACCGCACCTGGGGCAACTCCGACCACGGCATCATGCTGCGCACGCTGCAGGATTCGGTCGTCGAGAACAACATCGTCGCCGGCAACCAGCGCGGCTTCTTCATCTACGACGTGGAGTACGTGACGCTGCGCGGCAACCTGGTGGTCGACAACGCGATCGGCGTGCACCTGTCGGCCGGCTCGACGCGCAACGTCGTGCAGGGCAACGATTTCGTCGGCAATCGCGAGCAGGTGCGCTACGTCGGCGCGCGCGACGAAGCCTGGGGCGCGAGCCGCGGCACGCGCGAGGGCGGCAACCACTGGAGCAACTACCGCGGCTGGGACCGCGACGGCGACGGCATCGGCGACGTGCCCTACGAGGCCAACGACCTGATCGACCGGCTGCAGGTGCGCTACCCAGCGATGGCGCTGCTGATGGGCAGCCCCTCGGTGCAGGCGCTGCGCCTGGTCGGCCAGCAGTTCCCGGTGCTGCGCGTGCCCAGCGTGGTCGACGCGCATCCGCGCATGACGCCCTCGAACCCGAACTGGAGCCCCTGGCGTGGACGCTACTTCCAGTGACGCGCTGCGCCTCGAGGGCCTGGGCAAGCGCTACGGCGCCTTCGCCGCGCTCGAAGGCGTGAGCCTGGCCATTCCGCGCGGCCAGTTGTTCGGGCTGATCGGCCACAACGGCGCGGGCAAGAGCACGCTGTTCAAGCTGCTGCTCAACCTGATCGTGCCGACCAGCGGGCGCATCTGGCTGGCCGGCGTGGAAGTGCGCGGCACGGCCAGCCGCGACACGCGCCGCAGCGTCGGCTACCTGCCCGAGAACCTGGTGCTGTACGACAACCTCAGCGGCCTGGAGACGCTGCGCTTCTTCGCGCGCCTGAAGGGTGCGCCGCTGGCGCAATGCGGCGAGCTGCTCGAGCGCGTCGGCCTGGCCGCGGCCGGCGCCAAGCCGGTGCGCGAGTATTCCAAGGGCATGCGCCAGCGCCTCGGCTTCGCGCAGGCGCTGCTGGGCGAGCCCAAGCTGTTGCTGCTCGACGAGCCGACCACCGGCCTGGACCCGGCGGCCACGCGCGAGTTCTTCGCCCAGCTCGAAGCGCTGCGCGGCCAGGGCGTGACCATCGTGATCAGCTCGCACGTGCTGGCCGAACTGCAGAACCGCGTCGACGCGCTGGCCATGCTGGCCGGCGGCAAGCTGGCGGCGCAGGGCACCGTGCAGGAATTGCGCGAACGCTCCGGGCGGCCGCTGCGCGTGGTGGTCACGGCGCAGCCGCAGCGGCTCGATGCGCTGCGCGATGCGCTGGCCGGGCAGGCGGATGTCGAGCTCGAGCGCGGCGCGGCCGGCGAGCTGACGATCCGCGTGCCGCGCAGCGCCAAGCTGGCGCTGCTGCGCACGCTGGCACAGCACGAGCTCGACGACCTGCACCTGCACGAGCCCTCGCTGGAGGATCTCTATTTCGACCTGCGTGGAGGTGAGGCATGAACGCGGTGCTCGCCGTCGCCGCGAAGGAATTCCGCGATCGCCTGCGCAACCGCTGGGTGCTGGCCGTGGCGATCGTCTTCGCCGCCTTCTCCTTCGCCATCACCTATTTCGGCGGCGCCGGCGAGGGCCGCATCGGGCCGAGCTCGATCGAACTGACCATCGCCAGCCTGGTCAGCCTGGTGATCTACCTGATCCCGCTGATCGCGCTGCTGCTCGGCTTCGACAGCATCGTCGGCGAACGCGAGCGCGGCTCGCTCGACCTGCTGCTGGCGCTGCCGATCACGCGGCTCGAGCTGCTGCTGGGCAAGTACCTCGGCCTGGCCGCCGCGCTGGCGCTGGCCACGCTCGCCGGCCTGGCCGGCGTGGCGGTGCTGCTGGCGCAGCGCTTCGGCGCGGCCGGGCTGTTCCACTACGGCGGCTTCATGGCCAGCTCGGTGCTGCTGGGCCTGGCCTTCCTCAGCCTGGCGATGCTGCTCTCGACGCTGGCGCGCGACCGCGCGCGTGCCTCGGGCATGGCGATCGCGCTGTGGTTCGCCTTCGTGCTGGTGTTCGACCTGCTGCTGCTGGGCCTGCTGGTGGCCGGCAGCGGCCAGCTCGCCGGCATGGCGCAGGATCTGCCCGCCTACCTGCTGCTGCTCAACCCGGCGGACGTATTCCGCATCCTCAACGTCTTCTCGCTCGACGACGTGCGCCGCCTCTACGGCCTCGCCAGCCTGGTGCCGCCCGCGCTGGGCAACCCCTGGCTGATGGGCGGGGCGATGGCGGCGTGGATCGTCGTGCCGCTGGCGCTGGCCGCCTGGAGATTCCGACCATGAACGCTTCCTGCTCCTCCGCTCCTTCCGTCTCGCGCCGCCGCCTGCTGTGCGGCTGCGCCGGTCTGGCCGCGCTCGCTGCACTGTCGGCCTGCGGCCGCAGCGACGAGCGCGCCGCCGCGCCGGTGCCGCTGGAAGTCGACGCCAATACGAGCTGCACGCTCGACGGCATGCTGCTGGCCGACTACCCCGGCCCCAAGGGCCAGATGCAGTACGCCAGCGCGCCCAAGCTGGAGTGGTACTGCGACACCATCGAACTGCTCGCCGTGCTGCAGCGCCCCGAGCAGGCGCGCGCCCCCAGCGCCGCCTGGGTACAGGACATGGCCAAGGCCGACTGGGAGCGCCCCACCGGCCACTGGATCGATGCGCGCAGTGCCTTCTACGTCTTCGGCAGCCGCAAGAAGGGCTCGATGGGCGCCACCGCGGCGAGCTTCGCCACTGCCGCCGATGCGCAGGCCTTCGTCGCCGCCAACGGCGGCAAGGTCGTGCCCTTCGCCGAGGTGACGCCGGCGATGGTCGACCTGAGCGGCGGCGCGCTGCACGACACGCGGATGTGATCGTGCGCCGGCGTGTGCTCGTGGCGGGCGGCGCGGCGGGGCTCGGCCTCGGCGCGGGGCTGCTGCCCTTCGCGCGCGGCCGCAGCCCGGAGCCGCCCGAAGACGTCTGCCGCAACGCACCGCCGCTGCCCTACGACCCGGCCTCGGGCCTCGCGCCACTGGCCGCGCGGCCGGTGCCGGCGCAGGCGCGCTGCCCGGTGTGCGGCATGTACCCGGCGCGTTTTCCCGGCTGGGCGGCGCTGGCGGTGTTCGACGATGGTGCGGCGCAGTTTCTCGATTCGCCGCTGCACCTGCTGCTCTACCTGCAGCGCGTGTCGCGCTACAGCCCGGGCCGCGAGAGCGCCGGCGTGCGCGCGCTCTACCTGCGCGACCTGCGCACCCAGGCCTGGGTGCGCGCCGAGCGAGCCTTCCTCGTGCATGGCTCGGCGCAGGCCGGGCCGATGCGCAGCCCGGATTTGCCGGCCTTCGCCTCCGAGGCCGATGCGCGGGCGCTGGCGAAGCGCGATGGCGCGGTGGTGCGGCGCTTCGATGCGCTGCGGGCCGAACTGCCGGCGGAGCTGCTGGCGCTCGCGCCGCACCGGCACTGAGCGCGTCACTCGCTCTCGACCGCCAACCCCAGCACCTGCGGCTCGCCGCGCCCCTGGCGCACCAGCGCCGGCTCGGGCCCGGTGAGATCGACCACCGTGGTCGGCTGCATCGGGCAGGCGCCGGCGTCGACCACTGCCTGCAGCAGCTTCTGGAAGCGCTCGCGGATCTCGTGCGGGTCGTTCATGGGCTCGTGCTCGCCCGGCGCGATCAGCGTGGTGGCGATGAGCGGCTGGCCCATCTGCTCGAGCAGCGCCTGCGTCACCGCGTGGTCGGGCACGCGCAGCCCGATGGTGCGGCGCGAGGGGTGCGAGAGGCGGCGCGGCACTTCCTTGGTCGCCTCGAGGATGAAGGTGAAGGGCCCCGGCGTGCCCAGCTTGAGCAGCCGGTACTGGCGGTTGTCGACGCGCGCGTAGCTGGCCAGTTCGCTGAGGTCGCGGCACAGCAGCGTCAGGTGGTGCTTGTCGTCGACGCCGCGGATGCGCCGCAGCGCCTCGGCCGCAGCCTTGTCGTCGAGGTGGCAGACCAGCGCATAGCTCGAGTCGGTGGGGATGGCCACCACCCCGCCGCCGTGCAGGATCTGCGCGGCCTGCTTGAGCAGGCGCGGCTGCGGGTTGTCGGGGTGGACTTCGAAATACTGGGACATGGCGGATAGCCCTCAATCGATGATCGTATCCGCTCCCAGGGCCGTCACCGGTGCGCGCGCAGCGGCCGCCTCGCGCACGTTCAGCCAGGCGCTGCCGGCGCCGCACACCGCCACCACCGCCATGCCCAGCCAGCCCCAGGCGTCGGGCGCCTGCGCGAACACCAGCCAGCCGACCAGCGCGGCAAAGCCGATCTGCGCGTACATCACCGGCATCAGCACCGCCGTGGGCGCGAGGCCGAAGGCCAGCACCAGCATCAGGTGGCCGGCCGTGCCCAGCACGCCGATGAAGAGCAGCAGGCCCCAGGCGGAGTGGGGCGCCGAGTGCAGGGCGGGCAGCAGCTCGACCTCGCTGGCCAGCAGCGCCAGCGCGACGATCAGCGAGCCGGTCAGCCCGGTGTAGAAGTGCGTGGTGAAGGGGCTCTCCAGCGAGGCCAGCTTGCGCGTCAGCACCTGGAAACTCGCATAGGCCATCGAGCCGGCGATGGGCAGCAGCGCCGCCCAGCCGAACAGCCCGCTGCCGGGCCGGATGACGATCAGCGCGCCGGTGAGCCCGCCGCCCACCAGCAGCCAGCGCCGGCGCGACACATGCTCGTGCAGCAGCGTGGCGGCGAGCAGCGTCACCATCACCGGCGTGAGCATGGTGATGGCGGTGAACTCGGCCACCGGCAGGTATTGCAGGCCGAAGAAGCCGAAGGTGGAACTCGCCAGCAGCAGCACGCCGCGCACCGCCTGGAAGCGCGGGTGCGCGCTGCGAAAGCCCGCACCACCGCGGCGCGAGGAACGCGCCAGCCACAGCGCCATCACCGCCGCCTGCACGCCGTAGCGCGCGCACAGCACGACGAGCACCGGCACCAGCGCGCCGACGAACTTGACCGTGGTGTCCATGGTGGCGAAGCACGCCGACATGAACAGGATCAGCGCGATCCCGAGGCCGGGGCGCTGCGTCATCGCGGCAGCTGGATGCGGTTCTTCAGCAGCTCCCACACCGGCGTCAGCTGGCCCGGCAGCTCGGGCAGGGCGCCGAGGTCGGTGTGGCTCTCGTCGGGGCTGTGGAAATCGCTGCCGCGCGAAGCGGCCAGGCCGTACTCCTGCGCCACCTCGGCGTAGCGCACCGCTTCGGCGGCGCTGTGGCTGCCGGTCACCACCTCGACGCCGCGCCCGCCGTGCGCCTTGAATTCGCTGAAGAGCGCGTGCTCCTCGTTGGCGGTGAAGCGGTAGCGCGCCGGGTGGGCGATCACCGCCATGCCGCCGGCGTCATCGATCCAGCGCACGGCGTCGCGCAGGCTGGCCCAGCGGTGCGGCACGAAGCCCGGCTTGCCTTCGGTGAGGAAGCGGCGGAATACCTCGCTGGTGTCGGCGCAAACGCCGGTTTCGACCAGGTAGCGCGCGAAGTGGGTGCGCGAGATCAGCTCGGGGTTGCCGACGTATTTGAGCGCGCCCTCGAAGCTGCCGCGGATGCCGGCTTGCGCGAGGCCCTCGGCCATTTCCATCGCGCGCTCGCGGCGGCCGCCGCGCGTGGCGGCCAGGCCTTGGGCGAGCGCGGCGTTGTCGGCATCGAAGCCGAGGCCGACGATGTGCACCGTCTGGCCGCAGAAGCTGACCGAGATCTCGGTACCGGTGAGGTAGGCCAGGCCGAGCGCCAGCGCGGCCTCTTGCGCGCGCTGCTGGCCGCCGATCTCGTCGTGGTCGGTCAGCGCCCAGAGCTCGACGCCGCGCTCCTTGGCCCGCTGCGCCAGCGCCTCCGGGGTCAGCGTGCCGTCGGACACGCAGGAGTGGCAGTGCAGGTCGGCATTCATCCAGGAACTCGGTTGCATCGAGTTCCGGATTGTAGGGAGCGGGCTTTGCGCCCGCAGGCGTAAGGGCTCAGCGCGCGATGCGCAGCAGGCTGCCGCCGCTGCCGTCGGTTAGCACGTAGAGCGCGCCGTCGAGGCCTTGTCTCACGTCGCGCAAGCGCGTGGCGAGCTCGGGCAGCGCGACGGTCTCGCGCGCCGCCACCGTATTGCCGGTCAGCGTAAGGCGCCACAGCGCCTGGCCGGCCAGCGCAGTCACGAACAGGTTGCCCTGCCACTCGGGCATCAAGCTGCCGGTGTAGAAGGCGATGCCGGCCGGCGCGATCGATACCGGCACCCAGTAGGTCAGCGGCTCGACATAGGTCGGCTCGTGCGTGCCGCCGCCGATGCGGCAGCTGCTGTTGTCGGTGCCGGGATAGCTGTCGCCGTAGTTGCAGCCGTAGCTGACGTTGGGCCAGCCGTAGTTCTGGCCGGCGCGCGCGATGTTGATCTCGTCGCCGCCCTGCGGGCCGTGTTCGCTGATCCACAACTCGCCCGTCGTGGGATGCAGCGCCGCGCCCTGCGGGTTGCGGTGGCCGTAGCTCCAGATGCCGGGCAGCGCACCGGCGCCCAGGTTCGGGTTGTCGGCGGGGGTGCTGCCGTCGCGGTTGATGCGCACCACCTTGCCGAGCGTCTTGGACAGATCCTGCGCGGGGCTGCCCTGCTGGCGCTCGCCGAGCGTGATGAACAGCGTCTTGTCGCTGCGGAACACCAGGCGCGAGCCGAAGTGGCCGTCGCCGCTGACCTTGGGGCTCTGGCGGAAGATCACCTCGAGGTTCTGCAGCGTCGTACCCGAGAGCTGCGCCCGCGCCACCGCCGTGCCGCTGCCGCCGGTGCCGTTCTCCGAATAGCTGAAGTAGACCCACGGCGTGGTGCTGAAGTCGGGGTCGAGCGCAACGTCGAGCAACCCGCCCTGGCCGCTGCTGTTCACCGCTGGTACGCCCGTTACCGGTGTGGTGCTGCTGCCGTTCGCGCTCAAGATCACCATGCTGCCGCCCTTGAGCGTGACGAGGATGCGGCCATCAGGCAGGAAGGCCATGCCCCAGGGGCTGTCCAGGCCGCTGGCGAAGGTGGTCGCGGTGATGGGCCCGGCGGCGGGCGGCGTCGGCGCGGGCGTGTTGCCGCTCGGCGCCGGCGCCTCGCTGCTGCTGCCGCCGCAGGAGGCGGCGCTGCTCGCGCCGGCCAGGGCCATCAGCCAGGCGAGCGTGGTGCGGCGGTTGGGGTGTGACGGCTCGTGCATGGTCGTCTTCCTCACGATGACAGCGGATGCGCGCAGTATCGTCACGCGCCCCGTCCGCGGCGCTACCAGATGCAACCGCGGCGCGAGGCCTTCAGCCGCTCAGGTGCGGTCTTCGCAGCCCTCGACCACCATCTGCACGCGCTCGCGGCCGTTGTACTCGTCGACGTTGAGCCGGTAGGCGAGCCGCACACGCGCCGGCAGCGGCTCGCTGCGGCCGAACCAGATCGCGTCGCGCAGCGCGCCGCCGTGGCGCACCGCGAGCTTCAGGTGGCGCTCGCCGACCAGGCGCTGCGAGACGATCTCCACCTCGTCGCAGAACACCGGCGGCTCGAAGGCCTGGCCCCACACCTGCGCGTCCAGCGCGCGCACCGTGCCGGCCTCGAACTGCGCGGGCTCGAGCGGGCCGTCGGTGAGCAGGGTGCGCGCCAGCGTGGCGGCGTCCAGCCCCTCGCGCGCGACCTGTTCGAAGGCGGCCGCGAAGGCGGGCAGATCGGCCTCGGCGAGCGTCGCACCGGCGGCCATGGCGTGGCCGCCGAAGCGGCGCAGCAGCCCCGGGTGGCGCTTGCTGACGAGATCGAGCGCGTCGCGCAGGTGGAAGCCGGGGATGGAGCGGCCCGAGCCCTTGAGCGCGCCGTCCTGCCCGCGCGCGAACACGAAGGTCGGGCGGTGCACGCGGTCCTTCAGCCGCGCCGCGACGATGCCCACCACGCCCTCGTGGAAGCCGGGGTCGAAGAGTGCCAGCGCGGGCGGCGGCTCGCCCTGCGGCATCAGCGCATCGAGCAGCGCCTCGGCCTGCTCGCGCATGCCCGATTCGAGCTCGCGCCGCTCGCGGTTGATGGCGTCGAGCGTCTTCGCCAGCTCGGCGGCGCGCTGCGCATCGTCGGTGAGCAGGCATTCGATGCCCAGCGTCATGTCGGCAAGCCGGCCGGCGGCGTTGATGCGAGGGCCCAGAGCGAAGCCGAAGTCGAAGGCGCTGGCGCGGCGTGCGTCGCGCCCGGCGGCAGCGAACAGCGCGGCCAGGCCCGGCTGCATGCGCCCCGCGCGGATGCGGCGCAGGCCCTGCGCGACCAGGCGACGGTTGTTGGCATCGAGCTTGACCACGTCGGCCACCGTGCCGAGCGCGACCAGGTCGAGCAGCGCATCCAGGCGCGGCTGCGCTTCGGCACTGAAGGCGCCGCGCTCGCGCAGTTCGCCGCGCAGCGCGAGCAGCACGTAGAACATCACGCCCACGCCCGCCAGGTTCTTGCTCGCGAAGCCGCAGCCGGGCTGGTTGGGGTTCACGATCACCTCGGCCTCGGGCAGCACGACGCGGCCGTCCTGCTGCGCGGGCAGGTGGTGGTCGGTGACGATCACCGCCATGCCGTGCGCGCGCGCATGCGCCACGCCGTCCAGGCTGGCGATGCCGTTGTCCACCGTCACCAGCACCGCGGGGGCCTGTGCCGCGGCGAGCTCGACGATCGCCGGCGTGAGGCCGTAGCCGTGCACGGCGCGATCGGGCACGACGTAGGCGAGCGTTTCGCGCGCCGCGCCGAGCAGCGCCAGGCCGCGAATGGCGACGGCGCAGGCGGTGGCGCCGTCGCAGTCGTAGTCGGCGACGATGCAGATGCGCTGCCGTGCTTCGATCGCGTCGGCCAGGCGCTTGGCGGCGTCGGCCGCACCGGCGAGCGTGGTCGGCGGCAGCAGCCTGGCGAGGCCGTCGTCGAGCTCCTCGGCGCTGCGCACGCCGCGCGCCGCGAACAGGCGCGCCAGCAGCGTGGGCACGCCGGCCTGCTCGAGCGTCCACACCACCCGCGGCGGCGCCTCGCGGCGCTTGATGACGGGCTCGCTCACAGCGCCTCCAGCACGTCGGCCGCCGAGGGATGGCTGTAGCGGCGACGCAGCCGCGCCCACCACGAGCCGCTCGCGTTCTCGAAGCGCTGCGCGAAGCGCTCGCCGGCGAGCGTCAGCGTCACCGGCTCGCCGCGCTCGGCCGCGGCGGCAAGCGTCGCCAGCGGGCCGGCATCGAGCGCGCGCCAGGCTTCGGCCCAGGCGGCCCAGTCTTCGCCCAGCAGCGGGGCGCGCAGGCGCTCGTCGACCTGAACGGGCTCGGCCAGGCTCTCCTGCCAGCGGCCGCAGCCGCTCAGCCAGAACGAATTCACAGGCAGCGCGCCGCGCGCCTCGCGCGCTTCGTTGATCGGGTGCGCGTAGAGCAGCATCTGCACCTCGTTCTGCAGCCGCCGCAGCAGCCGCGCCTCGCGGCCGGCGGGCAGCCAGCGGTCGACGTTGCGGCCGACCACGCGGTCCAGCGCGGCGGTGGGCAAGTCGGCGAAGCTCTCGTGCGCGGCGTACCAGCGCAGCGGCGCGCCCCAGGCGAGCGCGAAGCCTTCGCTCTCGAACAGCTCGCGCACGGCCTCGAGCAGCGCGCGCGATTCCGCTTCCTCGAGTTGCAAGGCGTCCGGATCGGTGAGCAGGATCTCGTCGCGGCCGACATGCCAGTGCACCGGCGTGAGCTGGCCCCAGGCGAGATCCAGCACCTCGATGCCGTCGGCGTGCGCGGCATGCGCCGCGAAGGGCAGGGCGCCGGCGCCGCCCTGCCAGCCGCGCGCGGCGGCCAGCGAGGCTTCGTGCGGTGGCGTCAGGCTGTACTCGTCGCTGCCGTGGCGCTCGCCGGGCTGCAGGCGGCCGAGCAGGCGCTCGAGGTTGGGCAGGTTGAGGCCGCGGATCGTGTGCCGGCCGGCCTCCGACAAGGCCGATGCGAACGGGACGAGCAGATGCATGGGCCGATTATCCGGCGCGTCACGAATGGCACGGAACGCTCGGTTAGCATGCGCTCGACATGGACTGGCCCTACGAACTGCAGATCGGCTGGCGCTACACGCGCAGCGGCCGCGCGGGCCGGCGCAACGGCTTCATCTCCTTCATCTCGGCGGTGTCGATGGCCGGCATCGCCTTGGGCGTGGCCGCGCTGATCATCGTGCTGTCGGTGATGAACGGCTTCCAGAAGGAGGTGCGCGACCGCATGCTCTCGGTGATCGCGCACGTCGAGGTGCATGCCGCCGGCGACGCCGCGCTGCCCGACTGGCGCATCGTCGCGGCACAGGCGCGCAAGCATCCGCAGGTGATCGGCGCGGCGCCCTTCGTCGCGGCGCAGGGCCTGCTGTCGCACGGCGAGGCGATGCGCGGCACGCTGGTGCGCGGCATCTCGCCGGCCGACGAAGCGAGCGTGACGCCGCTGGCCGCGAAGCTGCGCCCGGAGATGGACCGCCTCGTGCCCGGCGGCTGGGGCGTGCTGCTGGGCGCCGAGCTGGCGCGCAGCCTGGGCGTGCGCGAGGGCGACAAGGTGGCGCTCATCACCCCCGGCGGGCAGGTCACGCCGGCCGGCGTGATCCCGCGCCTCAAGCAGCTCACCGTGGCCGGCACCTTCGAGACCGGCCACTGGGATTACGACAACGGCCTCGCGCTGATGCACCTGGACGACGCGGCGCGCCTGTTCCGCGTCGAGGGGCCGACCGGCGTGCAACTGCGCCTGAAGGACGTGCAGGCCGCGCGCCGCGTCGCCGACGAACTCGGCCGCAGCTTCGGCGCCGGCTACGAACTGCGCGACTGGACGCGCAGCAACCGCGCCTGGTTCGACGCGGTGCAGGTCGAGAAGCGGCTGATGTTCATCATCCTCACGCTGATCGTCGCGGTGGCGGCCTTCAACCTCGTCTCCACGCTGGTGATGACGGTCACCGACAAGCGCGCCGACATCGCCATCCTGCGCACCCTGGGCGCCAGCCCGCGCTCGGTGATGGGCGTCTTCATGGTGCAGGGCGCGGCCTCGGGCGTGATCGGCACGCTGGCGGGCGTGCTGTTCGGCACCTTGATCGCGTTCCACATCGACACCATCGTGCCGGCCATCGAGCGCGCGCTCGGCGTGAGCTTCCTGCCCGGCAGCGTCTACGTGATCAGCCGCATGCCCAGCGACCCGCAGCGCGGCGACATCGTGCCGATCGCGATCATCTCGCTGCTGCTCGCCTTCGTCGCCACGCTCTACCCGAGCTGGCGCGCCAGCCGCGTGCAACCCGCTCAGGCGCTGCGTTATGAATAGCCTTGTGAATGGCAAGCGCGAGTGGCCCTACGAGCTGCAGGTCGGCGTGCGCTACCTGCGCGCGGCGCGCGGCGGGCGCGACGACGGATTCATTTCCTTCATCGCCGGCGTGGCCATGCTCGGCATCGCGCTCGGCGTGGCGGCGCTGATCGTCGTGCTGTCGGTGATGAACGGCTTCAGCCGCGAGGTGCGCGACCGCATGCTCTCGGTGATCGCGCACGTGCAGGTGGCCGAGGCCAACGGCCAGGCGCTGCCCGACTGGCGCGCCACCGCGGCGCTGCTGCAGCGCCAGCCGGAGGTGACGGCGCTGGCGCCCTTCGTCGCCGTGCAGGCGCTGCTCGGCCGCGGCGACGAGCTGCAGCCGGCGCTGCTGCGCGGCATCGACATCGAGGCCGAGGCCAAGGTGTCGGATCTGGCCGCGCGCCTGCACGACGAGGTGCTCGCCAGGCTGCAGCCCGGCGTCAACCAGGTGGTGCTGGGCAGCGAGCTGGCGCGCAAGCTCGCGGTGAAGCCCGGCCAGCGCGTCACGCTGGTGCTGCCCGATGCCAAGCGCCCCGGCGGCACGCCGCGCCTGCTGCCGCTCACCGTGGCGGCCACCTTCGAGGCCGGCCACTACGAGTACGACAGCACCATGGCCTTGATGCGCCTGGACGATGCGCGCGCGCTGCTGGGCCTTGCCGGCCCGAGCGGCCTGCAGCTGCGCCTGGCCGACCGCGACCGCGCCGGCGAAGTCGGCTGGCGGCTCGCCGGCGAACTTCCCCCCGGCCTGATCGTGAGCGACTGGACGCGCACCAACCGCCAGTGGTTCGAGTCGGTGCAGATCCAGAAGCGCATGCTCTTCCTCATCCTCGCGCTGATCGTCGCGGTGGCGGCCTTCAACCTCGTCTCCATGCTGGTGATGACGGTGACCGACAAACAATCCGACATCGCCATCCTGCGCACGCTCGGCGCCACGCCGCGCTCGGTGATGGGCATCTTCGTCGTGCAGGGCGCAGCCTCGGGCGTGATCGGCACGCTCGCCGGGCTGCTGCTGGGCCTGCTGCTCGCGTTCAACATCGGCCGCATCGTGCCGGCCATCGAAGCCCTGCTCGGCACGACGCTGCTGCCGGCCAACATCTACCTGATCGACCACATGCCGAGCGACCCGCGTTTGTCAGACATCGTGCCCATCGTCGTGATCTCGCTGCTGCTGTCCTTCGTCGCCACGCTCTACCCGAGCTGGCGCGCCAGCCGCGTCGAGCCTGCCCAGGCGCTGCGCCATGAGTGAAGCCATCGTCCAGGCGCAGAACCTGCACAAGCGCTTCACCGAAGGCGGGCTCGACGTGCCCGTGCTGCAGGGCATCGCCCTCGCCGTGCAGCCGGGCGAGACGGTCGCCGTGGTCGGTGCCTCGGGCTCGGGCAAGAGCACGCTGCTGCACCTGCTCGGCGGCCTGGAGGCACCCACCACCGGCACGGTGCTGCTGGCCGGCCGCAACCTCGCCTCGCTGAACGCGGCCGAGCAGGGGCAGTGGCGCAACCGCCACCTCGGCTTCGTCTACCAGTTCCACCACCTGCTGCCGGAGTTCACGGCGCTGGACAACGTCGCCATGCCGCTGCGCATCCGCCGCCAGAACCTGGCCGAGGCGCGCGCGCGTGCCGAGACCGTGCTGGCGCAGGTGGGCCTGGCCGAGCGCACGCAGCACCGGCCGGCGCAGCTTTCCGGCGGCGAGCGCCAGCGCGTGGCGATCGCGCGGGCGCTGGCCGGCTCGCCCGGCTGCGTGCTCGCCGACGAGCCCACCGGCAACCTCGACCGCGACACCGCCGATGCCGTCTTCGCGCTGATGCTCGAACTCGCGCGCAGCCAGGGCACGGCCTTCGTGCTGGTGACGCACGACGAAGGCCTGGCGCAGCGCTGCGACCGCGTGCTGCGGCTGGTGAAGGGCCGCTTCGAAGCTTGAGAAGCTGTGAACGAATCAACCACGCCCGCTCATCACGCCAGAAGACGCCCGTTCGTCGTTGCAAATGCTCGCCATATCACGCGATATGGCTGCGCTTTGCGCCTAGATCGGACGCCTTCTGGCGCGCCGCTCGAGCGCGGCCGATTCATTCACAGCTTCTGAGAGGAAGTCGATCATGAACAAGTCGCAGCGCCACCATCACCGCAGCGATCTGGTGCGCATCGCCATCGAGGCGCTCGCCGAGCGTGGCCTGGAGCCCGAGTTCCCGGCCGCCGTGGAGCGGCAGCTGCAGGGCATCAACGGGCCGGGCCGCGACGACGACGCACGCATCCAGGACTTGCGCGCGCGGCTGTGGTGCTCGATCGACAACGACGACTCGCGCGACCTCGACCAGCTGAGCGTCTGCGAGCCGCTGCCCGGCGGCGATCTGCGCGTATTCGTCGCGGTGGCCGACGTCGATGCGGTGGTGGCCAAGGACTCGGCCATCGACCGCCACGCCTGGACCAACACCAGCTCGATCTACACCTCGGCGCGCGTCTTCCCGATGCTGCCCGAGCGCCTGTCCACCGACCTCAGCTCGCTGAACCCGGGCCAGGACCGGCTCGCGCTGGTGACCGAGATGGTGATCGCGGTCGACGCGACGATCACGCGCGCCTCGGTCTGCCGCGCCTGGGTGCACAACCACGCCCAGCTCGCCTACGACGCGGTCTCGGCCTGGCTGGACGGCGAGGGCCCGCTGCCCGAGGCGGCGGCGCGCGTGCCCGGCCTGGAGGCGCAGCTGCGCGCGCAGGACGAGGTGGCGCAGCGCCTGCGCGCGCGCCGCCACGAGCGCGGCTCGCTCGAGCTCGAGACCTTCCAGCCGCGCGCGGTGTTCGAGGACGAGCGCATCGTCGACATCCGCCAGCAGGTGCACAACCGCGCGCGCCAGCTCATCGAGGAGCTGATGATCGCCACCAACGAATGCACCGCGCGGCAGCTGCAGGCGGCCGGCGTCGCTTCGCTGCGCCGCGTGGTGCGCTCGCCCGAACGCTGGCTGCGCATCGTCGACCTGGCGCGCGAGTACGGCGTGCAGCTGCCGGCCGAGCCCGACTCGAAGGCGCTCGAAGCCTTTCTCGCCGAGCGCCACCGCGCCGATCCGCTGCGATTTCCGGATCTCTCGCTGGTGGTCGTCAAGCTGATGGGCCCGGGCGAGTACATCGTCGAGCAGCCGGGCGCGGAGCCGGTCGGCCACTTTGGCCTGGCCATCCAGGACTACACCCACTCGACCGCACCGAACCGACGCTTCCCCGACCTAGTCTCGCTGCGCATGGTGAAGGCCCATCTGGCCGGCCGCGCATCGCCTTACTCGCCGGCCGAGCTGACGGCGCTGGCTCGCCACTGCACCGCGCAGGAAGACGCCATCCGCAAGGCCGAGCGCCGCGTGCGCAAGTCGGAGGCGGCGCTGCTGCTCGAAGCGCGCGTCGGCGAGGGCTTCGATGCGGTGGTCACCGGCAGCAGCGAGGCCGACACCTGGGTGCGCATCCTCACGCCGCCGGCCGAGGGCAAGCTGGTGGCCGGCGGGCATGGGCTGGCGGTCGGGCGCCGGCTGCGCGTCAAGCTCGTGCGCGCCGACGTCGAGCGCGGCTTCATCGACTTCGCGCTGAACGGGCGCGACCCGCGCGGCTGACCGGCGCGGCGCCGCGCGCCAGCCAGTCGGCCAAGTGGTCGATGCAGGCGCGGATCTTGGGCAGGCGGTGGCGTTCCTGCAGCATCACGGCGTAGACGGGCACCGGTGCTTCGGTCGACCAGTCGCGCAGCACCGGCACCAGCTCGCCGGCGGCCACCAGCGGTTCGGCGACGATGTCGACGATGCGCGCGATGCCCAGGCCGTGCTGCACCAGCGACAGCACCACCGCGGTGTTGTCGCTGCGGGTCTGGCCGCGAACGGTGAAGTCGCGCGCGTCGCGGCCCTGGCCGAGCCGCCACTGGTTGAGCGCGGCGATGCCGCTGTTGCCGATCAGGCGGTGCTGCTCCAACTCGTCGGGATGCGTCGGCAGGCCGTGGCGCTTCACGTAGGCCGGTGAGGCGTACAGGCGGCGCGTGAGCTGGCTGATCTGGCGCGCCACCAGGGTGTCGCTCGCCGGGCTGCCGGTGCGGATGGCGATGTCGATGCCTTCGCGCGCCATGTCGACGATGCGGTCGTCGGCGGACAGGTCCACGTGCAGCTGCGGGTGGCGTTCGTACAGCGAGGGCAGGGCCGGCACGATCAGCGCCTGCGCCGTGATGGTGCTGACGCTCATGCGCACCCAGCCGCTCGGGCCGGCCAGTCTGCCCGACAGCGCGCTGTTCAGCTCGGCCTCGACGTCGAGCAGGCGCCGCGCGTGCGCGAGGAAGGTGTCGCCCTCGTCGGTGAGGCTCAGGCCGTGCGTGCTGCGATGGAGCAGCCGCGCGCCGCACTGCGATTCCAACCGCGCCAGCGCGCGCGTGACCTGGCTGACCGGCACGTTGCGTTCGCGCGCCGCCGCCGAGAGCGTGCCGAGCTCCACGATGCGCACGTACAAGGCGATGTCGTCCAGGTGCATGGGCCGATGGTATTGCAGTTTCTGCAACACGGCTTGGCGGCTGGCGTCGTTTCCGAGCGCCTGGCCACTCCATAAAGTGCACAGCACCACTTCAGGAGTCGCCATGAACCCGCTGCTCGCCGACCTCGAACGCAGGAACGAACTGCGCGAGCGTGCCT
>WBZV01000502.1_pt1 | contig 22890 bp, 22 predicted proteins | sample 5204221 | NCBI WGS metagenome assembly WBZV01 (sample SAMN12344360, study PRJNA552823) | activated sludge metagenome | biome: Activated sludge suspended growth; feature: Nitrification reactor; material: Wastewater; isolation source: activated sludge from nitrification reactor of wastewater...
GAGGCCTGGCAACGCTTCACCGCGTCGAGCAGAACCTCCTCGCCCTGGATGTTGAGGTAGGTGTCGTGCTGGCCGGCGAAGCTGGCGTCGGGCAGATCCTCGGCGGTGGCCGAGCTGCGCACCGCCACGCTCAGGTCTTCGCCGTGGCGCGCCACCATCTCGCGCCAGGCTTCGCGGATCGTCGTCTCGACATGCTTGGGCATGGGCGCGCCGTAGACGATCTCGCGGCAGCGCGTGCCGGCACGCGCCAGCGCCCTCACGTCGCGCTTGTCCAGGCCGTCGAGCGCGCGGTGCAGCTCGACCCAGGCGTCGGATTCGTCGAGCGCGTCGCGGTAGGCCTCGGCCGTGATGGCGAAGCCGTCGGGGATGCGCACGCCCAGCGGCGTCAGCTCGCGCGCCATCTCACCGAGCGAGGCGTTCTTGCCGCCGACCAGCGGCAGGTCGGTCAGGCGCAGGTCATTGAACCAGCGGATGCAACTCGTCGGCGCGCTCGTCATCTCGGATCTCCCCGTGTGCAGGTCGACCCTCATGCTCCGCCCGCGGCGCGGGCCGCAGCTTGCGAAGCGTCAACCGATGCGTTCGGCCCGGTAGCCCTGAGCGCGCATCGTCTCGAGGATCTGCGCGATGTGCGCTACGCCGCGCGTCTGCACCACCACCTCGATCTCGGCGCGCTCCACCGACAGCGAGGTGAAGGCGCGCTGGTGCTCCACCGAATCGATGTTCGCGCCCAGCTTGCCGAGCAGCGTGGCGACGTCGGCCAGCGCGCCCGGCACGTCGCGGATGTCCAGGCGCAGGCGCGCCAGCCGGCCCGACTTCACCATGCCGCGCTGCACGATCTCGGCCAGCACCAGCGGCTCGATGTTGCCGCCGCTGAGCACCAGGCCGACGCGGCGCCCGGCGAAGCGCCCGCTGTGCTTGAGCAGCGCGGCCAGGCCGACGGCGCCGGCGCCTTCGACCACGGTCTTCTCGATCTCCAGCAGCATCAGGATGGCCTGCTCGATGTCGTCTTCGCCGACCAGCAGCACGTCGTCGACGCGCTCGCGGATGAGGGGCAGCGTCAGCGCGCCGGGCGACTTCACCGCGATGCCGTCGGCGATGGTGGCCTGGCCGCTCTCGCGCCGCTCGCCATGCACGGCGTTCCACACCGCCGGGAAACGTTCGGTCTGCACGCCGATCACCTGCAGGCCCGGGCGCAGCGCCTTGGCGGCGGTGGCCATGCCCGAGATCAGCCCGCCGCCGCCGATGGCGACCACCAGCGTATCGAGTTGCGGCTGCGCCGCCAGCATCTCGAGCGCGATCGTGCCCTGGCCCGCCGCCACGGCGAGATCGTCGTAGGGGTGCACGACGGTGAGGCCGCGCTCCTGCGCGAGCGCGAGGCCGCGGGCGCGCGCGTCGTCGAAGGTGTCGCCCTCGAGCACCACGGTGGCGCCGAAGCGGCGTGTGTTCTCCACCTTCACCGCCGGCGCGAAGCGCGGCATCACGATGGTGGCCGGCACACCCATGCGCTGCGCGTGGTAGGCCACGCCCTGCGCGTGGTTGCCGGCCGAGACGGCGAGCACGCCGGCCGCGCGTTCGGCCGCGCTCAGCTGCGCCATCTTGTTGAGCGCGCCGCGCTCCTTGAACGAGGCGGTGAACTGGTGGTTCTCGAACTTGAGCGCCACCTCGCAGCCGGCGATCGCCGACAGCGTGCGCGAATGCAGGCAGGGCGTGTCGACCACCTCGCCGCGCAGCCGCTGCGCGGCGGCCTGCACGTCGGCCAGCGAGAGCATCGCAGTCATCAGGCCACGCGGCAGACCTTGAGCATGTTGGTGCCGCCCGGATAGCCCATCGGCTCGCCGCAGGTGATGGCGTAGGTGTCGCCGGGGCGCAGCACGCCGCGCTCCACCAGCAGCTTCTCGGCGGCGGCGAGCGCCTGGTCGCGGTCGGTGTAGCCCGGCATCAGCAGCGGCCGCACGTTGCGGTAGAGCGTCATCTTGCGCTGCGACACCAGCTGCGTGGTCAGGCCGAAGATCGGCACCTTGACGTTGTGCCGGCTCATCCACAGCGCGGTCGAGCCCGATTCGGTGAGCGCGAGGATGGCCTTGCAGCCCAGGTGGTGCGCGGTGAACAGCGCGCCCATCGCGATCGACTGGTCGATGCGGCCGAACTTCTTGTTGGTGAAGTCGGTCTCGATGGTCACGTCTTCCGCGGCCTCGGCCTCCAGCGCGATGGCCGCCATCTGCGTGATGGTCTCGACCGGGTATTTGCCGGCGGCCGTCTCGGCGCTGAGCATGACCGCGTCGGTGCCGTCGAGCACGGCGTTGGCCACGTCGCTCACCTCGGCGCGCGTGGGCACCGGGTTGACGATCATGGACTCCATCATCTGCGTCGCGGTGATGACCACCTTGTCCATCTCGCGCGCCATGCGGATCATGCGTTTCTGCAGCGCCGGCACGGCGGCGTTGCCGACTTCCACCGCGAGGTCGCCGCGCGCCACCATGATGCCGTCGCTCGCCTTGAGGATCTGGTCGAGCACCGGGATCGCCTCGCTGCGCTCGATCTTGGCGATCATCGCCGGCTTGTGGCGCCAGGGCTCGCCGGCCACGTTGGCGAGCTGGCGCGCCATCTCCATGTCGGTGGCGTTTTTCGGGAAGCTCACCGCCAGGTACTCGCACTGGAAGGACATCGCGGTGCGGATGTCTTCCATGTCCTTGGCCGTCAGCGCCGGCGCGGTGAGCCCGCCACCGGCCTTGTTGATGCCCTTGTTGTTGGAGAGCTCGCCGCCGATCACGACGGTGGTGACCACCTCCTCGCCGCGCACCGCCTCGACCGTCAGCCGGATCAGCCCGTCGTTGAGCAGCAGCGTGTCGCCGGGCTTCACGTCACGCGGCAGATCCTTGTAGTCCAGGCCGACGCGCTCGTGGTTGCCGAGCTCGCTGGTGGCCGCGTCGAGGATGAAGCTCTGGCCGGCCTGCAGCTGCGTGGAGCCGCCGTCGAACTTGCCGACGCGGATCTTCGGGCCCTGCAGGTCGGCCATGATCGCGACCTCCTTGCCGGCGCGCGCCGCCACCTCGCGCACCAGCGTGGCGCGGTCGATGTGGTCCTGCGCCTTGCCGTGCGAGAAGTTCAGGCGCACCACGTCGACCCCCGCGCGCAGCATGCGCTCGAGCACCTCGGGGGAACTGGATGCGGGGCCGAGCGTGGCAACGATCTTGGTGGCGCGGGCCATGGAGTCTCCGTGAGCGGGGTCGTTTGAGGAATTATCGAAGCGTGCCGGCGCGCCGACCCCGGAATGCCGGCATGACTGTCATGCCTGCGCGCGCTTGGCGAGGATCTCGAAGGCCGGCAGCGTCTTGCCCTCCAGCACCTCGAGGAAGGCACCGCCGCCGGTGGAGATGTAGCCCACCTGCTTCTCGATGCCGTACTTGGCGATGGCCGCCAGCGTGTCGCCGCCGCCGGCGATGCTGAAGGCCTTGCTCTTGGCGATGGCACGCGCGACCGCTTCCGTGCCCTTGGCGAAGGCGTCGAACTCGAACACACCCACCGGGCCGTTCCAGACGATGGTGCCGGCGGCTTCCAGCATGCCGGCCAGCTGCGCGGCGGTCTGCGGGCCGATGTCGAGGATGAGGTCGTCGGCGGCCACGTCCTGGGCGGCCTTCACGGTCGGCTTGGCATCGGCCTTGAATTCCTTGGCGGTCACCACGTCGACGGGAATCGGTACCGCCGCGCCGCGCGCCTTCATCGCCTCGATCACGGCCTTGGCGTCGCCCACCAGATCCTTCTCGGCCAGGCTGTTGCCGATCGGCAGGCCCGCGGCCAGCATGAAGGTGTTGGCGATGCCGCCGCCGACGATCAGCTGATCGACATTCTTCGCCAGGCTCTGCAGGATGGTCAGCTTGGTCGAGACCTTGGAGCCCGCGACGATCGCCACCAGCGGGCGCTTCGGGTTGGCCAGCGCCTTGGAGATGGCGTCGATCTCGGCCGCGAGCAGCGGGCCGGCGCAGGCGACCTTGGCGAACTGCGCGATGCCGTAGGTCGAGGCCTCGGCGCGGTGCGCGGTGCCGAAGGCGTCGTGCACGAAGATGTCGCACAGCGCGGCCATCTTCTTCGCCAGCTCCTCGTTATTCTTCTTCTCGCCCTTGTTGAGGCGGCAGTTTTCCAGCATCACCACCTGGCCGGGCGCGACCTGCACACCATCGACCCAGTTGGACACCAGCTTGACCTCGCGGCCGAGCAGTTCGCCCATGCGCTTGGCGACGGGTGCGAGCGAATCCTCCGGCTTGAACTCGCCTTCGGTCGGGCGGCCCAGGTGCGAGGTGACCATCACCGCGGCGCCGGCCTTCAGTGCCTGCTCGACGCAGGGCACGCTGGCGCGGATGCGGGTGTCCTCGGTGATGTTGCCGGCGTCGTCCTGGGGCACGTTGAGGTCGGCGCGGATGAAGACACGTTGGCCCGCCACCTTGCCGGCGGCGATGAGGTCGGTAAAACGCAGAACGTTCATGATGAAACTCGGCTAGTGATGATAAGGTAACTTGGTTACGGCGTGGATTCGGCTTGTCGCCGGCGGATCGCTGCTCACCATCCCCACCACCATCGCAGTGGCAGGAACACGGCCAGACCGGCGAGCAGCGGACCCAGCACACCCGGGCGCCACAGGTAATACAGCGAGGCGGCGATCACGGCGGGCAGCCGCGCATCCTGCCAGGTGGCGATCAACGCTCCGTGGGTCATGATCACCTCCGGGACCACGACCGCAGCCAGCGCCGCGAGCGGCGCCACCTTCAGGCCTCGCTGCAACCAATCGGGAATCTTGACCTCGCGCTCGGGAAAAAGGAAGAAGCCGCGCGCGACCACGGTCACCACGGCGAGCCCGAGGATGGTGAGAGCGCCCCAGACGCCGTCGATCGTCGTCATGCGCCGCCTCGCAGTTTCTGGGCCGCGCGGTCGGCGTGCTCCATCATGAAACCGGCGGCAACGGCCGCGGCGATGGCGACGACGATGTTGAGCTTGAGCGGCAAGGCGTAGGCCGCCACCGCGGCGGCGCCGGCGACCAGCGCGGCCGTCCAGGTGCTGCGGTCGTGCATCAGGCCGTAGGTCAGGCCGAGCATGGCCAGCGTGCCGGCGAAGCCCAGCCCCCATTCGGTCGGGATCGCCGCCGACAGGAAGATGCCGAGCAGGGCGGGGATCTGCCAGGTCAGCCAGATCGTGGCGATGCCGCCGAGGATGTAGGGCACCTGGCCCGGCTCGCGCTTCGCGCCCGGCCAGGCGCGCTGGAAGGCGATCAGGTTGAGATCGGCGAGCAGGTAGCCGATCGCCAGGCGGCGCGCGCGCGGCAGGTGGCCGAGGTGGGTGCGCCATTGCGCGCTGAAGATCACGAAGCGCAGGTTGACGCAGAAGGCCGCGGCCCAGATCACCCACATCGGCGCGCCGCTGGCCAGCAGCGGCAGCGAGGCCAGTTGCGCGCTGCCGGCGTAGACCGTGAGCGACATCAGCACCGCCAGCGGCAGCGACAGGCCGCTCTTGGCCATCGCCACGCCGGTGACCAGGGCCCAGGCCGCAATGCCGGGGGCGAAGTCGAGCATGTCGCGCGCGCCGCGGCGGAAGTGGGAGTCGTGCAGCAGCGCACGCAGCGGGGTCATCCCCGCATTGTCGTCGCTCGCGGTGAAGGGCCGATCAGGCCCGGGTCAGCACGCGATCAGGACTCGTGCCCCTTGGCCTTGTCGCGCGCCTTGGCTTCGCGGCCCTTGGCGGGCGGCTTCTCGGCGCGCTCGCCGTCCGCTTCCTCGCTGGGCTTGGCGGCGGGCGCCGCCGCGGCGAGTTGCGGGTGCACCTCGTCGATCTTGTTCTCGCGCATGTAGTCGTTCATCTCGCGCCAGCCGGCAAACACCGCGGCGCGATCGGCCTTCTTGTTGAGCGCGTAGCAGTCCTCGATCGCGCGGCCGGCATGGCGGCAGGCGCCGCCGATCGCCTTGCCGTCGGCTTCGCGGGTGGCGGCCAGCTTTTCGGGCGACTCGATGCCCAGCATGTCGCAGCCGGCGAGGAGCGTGAGCAGCAGCAGCGGGACGAGGTGCTTTTTCATGGCGGTCTGAGCGCCTTTTCGGCGCGCCCGCCGCGAACTTGAGCGCCTCAGGCGCCGCCCGGCGCCATCGCCAGCAGGCGCTGCACGCGCTCCTCGGTCGAGGGGTGCGTGGAGAACAGCCCGCGCAGCCCGCCGCCGGACAGCGGGTTCATGATCATCATCTGCGCCGTCTCGGGGTGGCGCTCGGTGGCCGCCATCGGAATGCGCTGGGCGTAGGCATGGATCTTCTCCAGCGCCGAGGCGAGCGCACGCGGGTCGCCCGAGATCTCGGCGCCGCCGCGGTCGGCCTCGAACTCGCGCGCACGGCTGATCGCCATCTGGATCAGGCTGGCCGCCAGCGGCGCCAGCAGGGCGACCAGCAGGCCGACGATGGGGTTGGCCGGCCGGCCCTCGCTGTCGCGCCCGCCGAACATCATGGCGATGTTGGCCAGCATCGAGATCGCGCCGGCCATGGTCGCGCTGACGGTGCTGATCAGGATGTCGCGGTGCTTCACGTGCGCCAGCTCGTGTGCCATCACGCCGCGCATCTCGCGCTCGCTGAGCACGCGCAGGATGCCGGTGGTGGCCGCCACGGCGGCGTGCTCGGGGTTGCGGCCGGTGGCGAAGGCGTTGGGCGCGTCCTCGTCGATCAGGTAGACGCGCGGCATCGGCAGCTGGGCCCGCTCGGCCAGTTCGCGCACCATGCGATAGAACTGCGGCGCGCTCGCCTCGTCGACCTCGCGCGCGTTGTACATCTTCAGCACCATCTTGTCGGAGAACCAGTAGCTGAAGAAATTCATCGCCACGGCGATGGCCAGCGCGATCATCATCCCGCTGCGCCCGCCCATGACCGAGCCGATGGCCATGAAGAGGGCGGTGATGGCCGCCATCAGGACGGCGGTCTTCATCAGATTGAACATGGTTCGCTTGACTCCGTGACTGTGTGCGCCGCCAACGCGGCACTGCCGTAGATGCGGCCCGCGCCGCCGAGTTCAACCGGGGGTGACGTGAAAGCGCGCGCCGGGCGCGATCGGGTGGCCGCTCAGGTAGGCCGCCGCGGGGAGGCGCTTGCCGCCGGCGCGCTGCAATTCGGTCAGGCGCAGGGCACCTTCGCCGCAGGCGACTTCGACGCCCGCCTCGCCGACCGCCAGCACCTCGCCCGGCTGGCCGCTGCCGGCGCAGGGCAACGCGCGCCAGACCTTGATCGTCTCGCCCGCCAGCACGCTGCTGGCCCCGGGAAAGGGGTCGAAGGCGCGCAGGCGGCGTTCGATCACGGCCGCCGGCAGCCGCCAATCGATGGCTGCCTCGGCCTTCTCGATCTTGTGCGCGTAGCTCACGCCTTCGGCCGGCTGCTTCACCGGATGCAAGCCGCCGCAGGCTGCCAGTTCCAGCGCCTCGACGATCAGCCGCCCGCCCAGCGCGGCCAGGCGGTCGTGCAGCGTCGCGGTGCTGTCGTCGGCACGAATCGCCTCGCGCGCTTCGAGCAGCATGTCGCCCGTATCGAGGCCGGCATCCATCTGCATGATGGTGATGCCGGTCTCCGCGTCACCCGCCTCGATGGCGCGGTGGATCGGCGCCGCGCCGCGCCAGCGCGGCAGCAGCGAGGCGTGGATGTTCAGGCAGCCCAGGCGCGGCAGCTCCAGCACCCAGGCCGGCAGGATCAGGCCGTAGGCCGCAACCACCATCACCTCGGGCCGCGCCGCCAGCAGCGCCTCGCGCGCGGCCGCCGCGTCCTCGCCGTACTTGCCATCGAGCTTGAGCCCGCGCGGCTGCGCGACGGCGATGCCATGCGCTTGCGCGAAGGCCTTCACGGGCGAGGCCTGCAGCTTCATGCCGCGGCCGGCCGGGCGATCGGGCTGGGTCAGCACGAGCGGAATCTCGAAGCCGGCGGCGTGCAGCCGCTGCAGCGCGACGGCCGCGAATTCCGGCGTGCCGGCGAAGACGACGCGCATGGCCGCCGCCGCCTCAGGCGCGCACTTCGTCGCGCGACTTCTTCAGCATCTTGGTCTTGATGCGCTCGCGCTTGAGCGGGCTGAGGTATTCGACAAAGACCTTGCCCATCAGGTGATCCATCTCGTGCTGCACGCACACCGAGAGCAGGCCCTCGGCCTCGAACTCGTAGCTCTGGCCTTCGCGGTTCAGCGCACGCACGCGCACGCGGGCGTGGCGCTGCACCTTGTCGTAGATGGCCGGCACCGACAGGCAGCCTTCGTCGCCGACGTGCATCTCCTCGCTGCGCATCGTCAGCTCCGGATTGATGAGCACGCGCGGCTCGTTGCGCGCCTCCGAGGTGTCGATGACGATCACGCGCTCGTGCACGTCGACCTGCGTGGCCGCGAGGCCCACGCCCTCCGCGGCGTACATGGTTTCGAGCATGTCGTCGACGAGCTGGCGGATGCGCGCGTCGACCTGCGCGACCGGCCTGGCGACGGTATGCAGGCGCGGGTCGGGGTAGCGGAGGATGTTCAGGTGAGCCATTTGTATCCAGTCGATTCTGCCGGAAGGCTTTGTGGAGCGCGCACAACGAGACGGTCCGTGACAGGCCTCACACTGCGCGCTGCAGCGGCCCAGTTTCGTTGCGATATCAAGGGTTTAGAGGCAGAATCTTCGAAACCATATGAGCATTTTCGCCGAATGCGGGCCGCTCACGGAGCGTTCGGCTCAGCAACCCTAGAGCGCGCCGGCTTGCCCGCACGCCCCGGAGAACCGCCCCCATGATGCGTCGCCAGCCCATTGTCCCCCCTGCCCGCCGGGCCGCTGCGCTCACGACGGCCATCGGCGCCATGCTGCTCGCCACGTCGGCGTCGGCCGTCAACTACCCGGTGACGCCGCAGCAGCGTGGCACGGCGCAGCAGGTCGCGCAGGCGGGCGTGCCGCTGTCGGAGCTGGCCGCCAACGCACCCGACTCCTACACCGTCAAGCGCGGCGACACGCTGTGGGCCATCTCCAGCCTGTTCCTCAAGTCGCCCTGGCGCTGGCCGGAGCTGTGGGGCATGAACCTCGAGCAGATCCGCAACCCGCACCTGATCTACCCGGGGCAGATCCTCTACCTCGACAAGACCGGCGGCCGGGCGCGCCTGCGCGTCGGGCAGGCGATCGGCCCGGACGGCAGCGTGAAGCTCTCGCCGCGCGTGCGCTCCAGCGGCCTGGGCGACGGCGCGATTCCGTCCATCCCCTTCCACCTGATCGAGCCCTTCCTGACCGAAGCGGTGATCTTCCCGGCCAACGAACTCGAAACCGCGCCGCGCATCGTCGGCACGCAGGAAGGCCGCGTCGTGCTCGCCAAGGGCGAACGGGCCTACGTGCGCGGCGAGATCGCGCCGCAGCGTGAGTTCCGCATCTTCCGCGAGCCCAAGGCCCTGCGCGACCCGTCGACCAAGGAAGTGCTGGGCTACGAGGCCACCTACGTCGGCGCGGCCGAGTACACGCGCCCCGGCGAGACGCGCAACGGCGCCGACGGCAAGCCGGAGATCGTGCCGGCGACCTTCACCGTCACCGCCGCCAAGCTGGAAGCCGGCGTGGGCGACCGCCTGGCGCCGATGCCGGCGCGCGAGTTCAGCAACTACGCACCGCATGCGCCGCAGGGCGCGGTCGGCGGCCAGATCGTCTCGATCTACGGCGACGGGCTGACGGCCGGCCAGAACCAGATCGTCGCGCTCAACAAGGGCTCGGCCGATGGCCTCGAACGCGGTCACGTGCTGGCGCTGTGGAGCACCGGCGAGCAGATGATCGACAAGACCGATCCCTCGCGCCCGACCATCAAGCTGCCCGACGAGCGCCACGGCATGCTGTTCGTATTCCGCGTATTCGATCGCATGTCCTACGCGCTGATCCTGTCGGTGCAGAACCCGGTCAAGCCGGGCGATCGTTTCACGCAGCCCTGAGCGGGCGGGCCGCGGCATCGACGCCGACGAACTGGCCGCCTGGCTGCGGCTGATCGAGACCCCCGGCATCGGCCGCGCCGCGGCGCGCCGGCTGCTCGCGGCGCACGGCTCGCCGCAGGGCGCCGCGCGGCATCTGCCCGAGCCCTCCGAAGCTCTCGCGTCGCGCGTCGAAGCGACGCTGTCCTGGCGGTCCGGCGCGGCCGCGCGCCACGTGATCGCGCTCGGCGACGCAGCCTATCCGCACGCGCTGCTCGAAAGCCCCGACCCGCCGCTGTTGCTGTACGCGATCGGCCGGCTCGAACTGCTGCACGCGCCGGCGCTGGCCATCGTCGGCAGCCGGCACGCCAGCGTGCAGGGACGGCAGAACGCCAGTGCCTTCGCGGCGCATCTGGGCGGCGCCGGCTTCACCATCGTCTCCGGGCTGGCGCTGGGCATCGACGGCGCGGCCCACGAGGGCGCGCTCGGCAGCGCGGGCAGCACCATCGCGGTGGTCGCCACCGGGCTCGATCAGGTCTACCCGCGCCGCCATCTCGCGCTGGCCGGGCGCATCGCCGCCGAGGGGCTGCTGCTCAGCGAACACCCGCTCGGTACGCCACCGCTGCGCGAGAACTTCCCGCAGCGCAACCGCATCATCGCCGGGCTGACGCGCGGCACGCTGGTGGTCGAGGCCACGCTGCAGTCGGGCTCGCTCATCACGGCGCGGCTGGCCGTCGAGGCGGGCCGCGAGGTATTCGCGATCCCGGGCTCCATCCACTCGCCGCAAGCCAAGGGCTGCCATGCGCTGATCAAGCAGGGCGCCAAGCTGGTGGAGACAGCGCAGGACGTGCTGGAGGAACTCGGCGTCGCCACAGCGCCCGCCCCGGCCTCGGCCACCGAGCCCGTGCTGGAGCGGCCGGACCCGCTGCTCGACGCCATGGGCCACGATCCGATCGTCCTCGACGAGCTGATCGCGCGCACCGGCTGGAGCGCGGCCGAGCTCGCCGCGAAGCTGCTCGATCTCGAGCTCGCCGGCCGCATCGAGCGCCTGCCCGGGCAGCGTTTCCAGCGCATCGCGCGCGCCTGAAACGCCCTGCCTGCGGCCGAGGAACTTCACACTCCCCGGCGCAGGCCGCTGGGGTATAGTGGATTCATGTTCGACGTGCTCGTGTACCTGTACGAAAACTACTGGCGGCCCGATGCGTGTCCCGACCACGAGCAGCTGACGCGCAAGCTCACCTCGGTCGGTTTCGAGTCGGACGAGATCCAGGAAGCGCTGCGCTGGCTCGACGGCATGGCGAATGCCTCGGAAGCCTACGTCGGCGAGCAGGGCGCCGATACGCTGCGCGTCTACACGCCGCAGGAGCAGGAGCACCTCGGCGAAGAGTCGATCGGCTTCATCAGCTTCCTCGAATCGGCCGGCGTGCTGCCGCCTCCGATGCGCGAGATGGTGATCGACCGCGCCAGCGCCATCAGCGGCAGCCCGCTCGACCTGGAAGACCTGAAGATCATCGTGCTGATGGTCTTCTGGAGCCTGGGCGAGGAGCCCGACGCGCTGATCCTCGACGAACTCTTCGTCGACCCCGAGGATCGCCTCATTCACTGAGCCGCCGAAGCGAAGCGCCTATGCAATTGCGCAGCGCAGGCGGCTCAACTCAGGCCGACGCTGGCCAACTTCGTAGGGCCTTCGCTCTGGCCTGAGCACGCGGCTTCAGTTCAAGAGCCGGCTGGGATCGACGTCGAGCTTGGCCAGCGCACTGCGCGTGGCCTTGACGGTCAGCGACTCTTCCTGCGCCGGCACCAGCAGGCCGGCCTGCAGGAAGGCCGCCAGGCGATGCTGCTGGAACAGGATGCCGCGGCCCTGCGGCGAGACGAACAGCGTGAGCTGCTTGCGCAGGCCCTGCCAGGCGAGCTGCACCTGCTCGTTGCGGCCGCGGTAGTCGAGCATGTACCAGCTGCCGACCTGCAGCTCGCGCGCCCAGGCCACCATCGCCGGCGTCGGCATCGAGCCGCCCTCGCCCACCACCTCGAGCTCGGAGCTCTCGTGGCCGGAGAGATCGAGCACCATCGATTCGTCGATCTCGACATCGGCCGCCTCGGGCAGCAGTTCCTCGAGCGTCTCGAGCCGGCCCATCAGCTCCTCGAGGCGCTCGTGCGGGATCACCGCCGCCTTGGCGGTGAAGGCCGCCGCCAGCGAGTTGTTGAGCTTCTGGATGTGCTCGTCCTGCTTGTCGAGCGGCACGCCGGCGTGCTCCATGCCTTCGCGCAGCGTCTTCAGCAGCGGCGGCAGGCGGCGGATGACGTCGGCGCGTTCCTCGCGCGAGACCTTGGCGCTGGCCGACCAGATCAGGTCGGCCGCGGCGCGCTTCATGGCCTTGGTCTGCTCGCTCTGCGCGCCGCCGGACTTCACCGCGGTCATCGCCATCACGTCGGCCCAGACCTGGAACAGGAATTCGCGCACGCCCTCCTGCACCGGCACCTCGTTGAGCATCTTGCGCAGCTCGATGGTGTACTGGATCGCCATCGTCTCGCGCTGCTCGACCTGCTGCGCCAGCGACACGCCCTTGCGCGAGGCCTCGTTGGCATTCTTGAAGTAGTGCTCGAGGAATTTCTCGAACTCGGTCAGCACGGTCTGGAAGACACGCCGGCCGGTGTCGGGATAGGCCTCGACCACCTGCACGACGCGCTTGATCTCCTTCTCGAGCAGATCGGCCACGGCGCGTCCGGTGGCATCGAAACCCATCACGCAGGCGCCCATGCGGTCGATCAGCTTGCGCGCCGGGTGGTCGACCGTCGCGAAGAAATCGGGCTCGCTCACCGCCACGCGCAGTACCGGCATCTGCAGCCGCGCGAACCAGACGCGCACCGAGGCGGGGATGCGCTCTTCGGTGAGGATGCTCTGGAACAGCAGCGCCACGATCTCGATGGTGGCGCGCTCGACCGGCGTCGCGGCGGCCTGCTTGAGCGCCTGCTTGCGCTGGTGCAGTTCTTCCAGCATCGCCGGCGTGCTGACCACGACCGCGCCGGCCTCGGTGCGCGCGCCGGAGGCAGAGGCGGGTGCGAGGCGGCGCGCGATGCCCTGCTGCGCGTCGGAGATCGCCGCGCGCAGCGCCGGCGAGGCCGGCGCCGGAGCGGCCGCCTGCTGGGTGGCGACGAACTCGGGCAGTTGCCGGCCGATCAGCTTGTTGAGCCGGCCCAGCACGGCCTCGGCGTGGTCGATGCCGCGCGCCAGCGCTCCGGCGCGCGTCATCATGCGCGTCTCCTCGCCGACGCCCATGCGGCCGTGGCCGGAGGTCGTCGTGCCGCCGGGCATCGTGTGCATCCCGGAAGCCATCGACCCCACCCAGGCCGAGTTGGCCGTGCGCTTGATGTAGGGCCGCAGGTCGACCTCGGGCATCACGCGGCGCTGCACCAGCCAGGCGTTGATCTCGTGGAAACCTTCCTCGACGAACTGCGCGAACTCCTCGTGCAGCACCGCCTGCAGCACACGCCAGGCGTCCAGCGACAGGCCGGCGGCGCGCCACGAGGCGGTGGCGATGCGCGCCAGCACATGCGGGCGGAAGGCGTCGTTGGGGTCGAGCTCCTCGCGCCGCTCGAGCTGGTTGATGCGCGAGCGCAGGTCGCTGAACTCCCAGGAGGCGCGGTCCATCATCGCCAGCGCGAGGCGCGAGCTGAGGATCTCGTGCTCGATGGTGTCGTCGTCGACCAGGCTCAGGCCACCGCCGCGCGTCGAGGGGTGCGGCAGATCGCCGGGCCGTGAGGCCGACACCATGCCGCTGGTCAGTCCGCTGCGCAGCATGGAGATCATGCCCTGCTGCCAGAACGGCGCCGCCTTCTGCAGATCGAGCACCAGGTCGCGGCGCTTCATGACCAGCTGCGGCTCGGCCGACTGGCTGGCCAGCGCGCGGGCGCCCTTCTCGATCGCCTGCACCACGCCGGGCAAGCCGCGCAGCGCCCCTTCGACGTAGGCGCGCCGGGCCTGCTGGGCGAGCGCGGACTGGGTCGAGGGCGAGGTCGCCATGGGTTGCGGTCGGGTCGGGTCTGTGCGGAAGGGGGTGACGGGGGGACTCGGGAGGACTCTACACCACGGCCCCGGCGTTCGGGTCGTCGGGGTCGGTCTTCTCGGGCCCTTGTCGTACCAAGTCCTCACGCTTGACGCCCAGCCACATCGCGATCGCCGCGGCGACGAATACCGAGGAGTAGATGCCGAACAGGATGCCGATCATCAGCGCCAGCGCGAAGTAGTGCAGCGTGGCGCCGCCGAAGATGTACATCGACATCACCATCATCAGCGTGCAGCCGTGGGTGATGATGGTGCGGCTGATGGTGCTGGTGATGGCGTGGTCGATCACCTCGCGCGAGCTCATCTTGCGGTACTTGCGGAAGGCCTCGCGCACCCGGTCGAAGATCACCACCGACTCGTTGACCGAGTAGCCCAGCACCGCCAGCACCGCCGCCAGCACGGCCAGCGAGAACTCCCACTGGAAGAAGGCGAAGAAGCCGACGATGATGACCACGTCGTGCAGGTTGGCGACGATGCCGGCCACCGAGAACTTCCACTCGAAGCGCACCGCGAGGTACAGCATGATGCCGATCACCGTGGCGAGCAGCGCGTAGGTGCCGTCGCGCGCCAGCTCGGAGCCGACCGAGGGGCCGACGAACTCGCTGCGCTTGAGCGTGACCGGCTCGGCGCCAGCTTGGCCGCACACCACCTTGCTGACCGACTCGCCCTTGTCCGTCGTGACCTGCACGTTGCTGGTCTTCGCGCCCTCGGCGGCGCACAGCGCGTCGAACACGCGGCCGACCACCTCGCTCTGCTTGACGTCGCCACGAACGGGCAGGCGGATCAGCACGTCGCGCGAGGTGCCGAAGTTCTGCACCTGCACCTCGCCGAACTTGAGCGCGTCGACCGCCTCGCGCACTTTCTCCAGCGGCGCGGCCTGCGGGTACTGCAGCTCGATCACGGTGCCGCCGGTGAACTCGATCGACAGGTGCAGGCCGCGCGTGGCGATGAAGAACACCGCGGCCAGGAAGGTGATGACGGAGATCACGTTCAGCACCAGCGCGTGGCGCATGAACGGGATGTCGCGGCGGATGCGGAAGAATTCCATGGTCCTTGCTCCTCAGGCCTTGGCCGCCGGTTCGGCGCCCGCTTCGGTGCCGGGCTTCCACACCTGGCCGATCGACACGCCCTTGAGCTTCTTCTGGCGGCCGTACCAGAGGTTGACCAGGCCGCGCGAGAACATCACCGCCGAGAACATCGAGGTCAGGATGCCCAGGCAGTGCACGATCGCGAAGCCGCGCACCGGACCCGAGCCGAAGGCCAGCAGCGCCAGGCCGGCGATCAGCGTGGTGACGTTGGAGTCGAGGATGGTCGCCCAGGCGCGTTCGTAGCCGGCGCTGATGGCCGTCTGCGGCGAAGCGCCGCTGCGCAGCTCCTCGCGCACGCGTTCGTTGATCAGCACGTTGGCGTCGATCGCCATGCCCAGCGCCAGCGCGATGGCGGCGATGCCGGGCAGCGTCAGCGTCGCCTGCAGCATCGACAGCACGGCGATCAGCAGCAGCACGTTGAAGGCCAGCGCCAGCGTCGAGAACACGCCGAACAGCAGGTAGTACAGGCACATGAACACGGCGATGGCCGTGAAGCCGTAAAGCACGCTGTTGAAGCCCTTGGCGATATTCTCCGCGCCCAGGCTGGGGCCGATGGTGCGTTCCTCGATGATCTCCATCGGCGCGGCCAGCGAACCCGAGCGCAGCAGCAGCGCGGTGTCGTTGGCCTCCACCGTGGTCATGCGGCCGGAGATCTGCACGCGCCCGCCGCCGATCTCGCTGCGGATCACCGGCGCGGTGACGACCTCGCCCTTGCCCTTCTCGAACAGCAGGATGGCCATGCGCTTGCCCACGCTCTCGCGCGTGACGTCGCGGAAGATGCGCGCGCCCTTGGCGTCCAGCGTCAGGTTGACGGTCGGCTCCTGGGTCTGGCTGTCGAAGCCGGCCTGCGCGTCGACGAGGTTCTCGCCGGTGAGGATGACCTGCCGCTTCAAGATCAGCGGCGAGCCGCCGCGCTCGACGTAGCGTTCCGTGCCGAAGGGCACCGGGCCGCTGCCGGCCGCGGCGGCCGCGGCCTCGGCGCTGTCCTCGACCATGCGCACCTCCAGCGTGGCGGTGCGGCCGATGATGTCCTTGGCCTTGGCGGTGTCCTGCACGCCGGGCAGCTGCACGACGACGCGGTCCAGCCCCTGCTGCTGGATCACCGGCTCGGCCACGCCGAGCTCGTTGACGCGGTTGTGCAGCGTGGTGATGTTCTGCTTGACCGCCGTCTCCTGCGTCTTGCGCATCGCCTCGGGCTTGAGCACGCCGGAGAGCTTGAACTCGGCGCCATCGGGCGCGTCGGTCCAGGTCAGGTCGGGCAGCTGCTCGACCAGCAGGTTGCGCGCGCCGGCGAGCGTCTCGCGGTCACGGAAGCGGATGTCGACGTTGTTGCCGTCGCGTGTGATGCCGGCGTGGCGCAGGTTCTTGTCGCGCAGCAGGGTGCGGATGTCGCCGGTCAGCGCCTCGGCGCGCTTGGTCAGCGCCGCCTTCATGTCGACCTGCATCAGGAAGTGCACGCCGCCGCGCAAGTCCAGGCCCAGGTACATCGGCAGCGCGTGCAGCGCGGAGAGCCAGTGCGGCGAGCGCGACAGCAGGTTGAGCGCGACGATGTAGCTCGGGTCGGCCGCATCGGGGTTGAGCGCCTTGTCGATCGCGTCCTTGGCCTTGAGCTGCGTGTCGGTGCTCTGGAAGCGCGCGCGCACCGAAGTGCCGTCGAGCTGGACGAAGTCGGCCTCGATGCCGGCGGCCTTGATGGCCTGCTGCACGCGCGGCACCAGCGCGCTGTCGACCTTGAGCGTCGCCTTGGCGCTGCTGACCTGCACGGCCGGCGCTTCGCCGAAGAAATTCGGCAGCGTATAGATCGTCCCGACGATCAGCGCGACCAGCAGGATCGCGTACTTCCACAGGGGATAGCGGTTCATGGCGGCTTCCTTGCCGGCGGCGGACACGGGCCGCGCGCAGCGCGCGGCCAAGGCGGCCGATTACTTGAAGGTGCCCTTGGGCAGCACCTGCACGACGGACGAGCGCTGCACCTGGATCTCGACGCCGCTGGCGACCTCGACGTGCACGATGCTCTCGCCGAGCTTGGCGACGCGGCCGATCAGCCCGCCGCCGACGACCACCTCGTCGCCCTTGGCCAGCGCGTCGATCATGGCCTTGTGCTCCTTCTGCCGCTTCATCTGCGGGCGGATCATCACGAAGTACAGCACCACGAACATCAGCAGCAGCGGCAGCATGCTGCCCAGGCTGCCGAAGAACGACTCGGGAGCGGCAGGCGCTGCGGGCGCGGCCTGCGCGAAGGCTTGGGAGATGAACACGGGTGAATCCTCGGGTGAATGCCCCCGGGACGCCGGGGGCAAAACCGGCGGATTGTACGGGGCCCGCTCGCGGCCCCTCAGCCCGCCCGCATGGCTTTTCCGACCTCGTTGCTGCCCTGCGCGCTGCCGTTGTCCGGCACGATCTCGCCCTCGCGTTCGGAGATCTCGGCGAAGCGCACCGCCACCTGTTCGGCGGCATCGGCCCCGCTGCCGATGTGCACGCCCTGCGTCAGCGTGACGTAGGCGCGCTCGAAGGTGCCGGCGCCGGCGCACAGGATCGCGCGCGTCGGCGCATCGGCCGAGACGAGGTGGATCAGCCCCGGCGTCACCGCCTCGGGCGCCAGCTTCTCGAGCACCGCCGCCGGCATCAGGCCCTCGGTCATGCGCGTCGCCGCGGTCGGCGCGATGCAGTTGACGCGGATGCCGTCCTTGGCGCCTTCCAGCGCCAGCGTCTGCATGAAGCCGACCAGCGCCATCTTGGCGGCGCCGTAGTTGGTCTGGCCGAAGTTGCCGTACAGGCCCGTGGACGAGGTCGTCATGACGATGCGGCCGTACTTCTGCGCGCGCATCACCGGCCACACCGCGTGCGTGCAGTTGACCGCGCCCATCAGGTGCACGTCCAGCACGAGGCGGAAGTCGGCCAGGTCCATCTTGGCGAAGGTCTTGTCGCGCAGGATGCCGGCGTTGTTGACCAGGATGTCGATGCGGCCCCAACGCGCCATCGTCTCGGCCACCATCGCGGCGACGCCGGCTTCGTCGGTCACCGAGGCGGCGTTGACCACCGCGGTGCCGCCGCTGTCTTCGATCTCGCGCACCACCGCCTCGGCGGCCGTCATGGTCTGCCCTTCGGCGGCGCGGCCGAAGTCGTTGACCACCACCTTGGCGCCGCGTGCGGCCAGCGCCAGCGCGTGCTGCCGGCCCAGGCCGCCGCCCGCGCCGGTGACGATGGCCACCTGGCCGTCGAATCGGATGCTCATCGTTTCCCCTGTGAAAGTCCGGCGCGGATTATCGAGGTGCCCGCGAGTGCTTCGCGTTTCCCCTGGGTTGCGCCCGCTTGATTCTGGTTAATATTCATTATTGCTTATATACAGATCCTCAACCCGAACCTCGAGCAACCCCGTGCAAGGCGATCCCCGCAATACCGGCCGGCTGCAGCGCGCACCGGAAGGCTTCATCGACAAGTCCGGCGTGCGCACCGTCTTCGCCGAGGCCAGGCAGGGCCGGCGCGACTTCCTGCGCAGCGCCTTCGCCGCCGCCGTGGCCGGTGCCTCCGGCGCGGCCGCGGCGCAGTCCAACCCGGTGCCGGCCGACGGCGGCGACCCCAACATCCTCGAGCTGCCCGAGCACAGCAAGGGCCTCGGCCAGCCGGTGGCCACCGACGGCTACGGCAAGCCCTCGAAGTACGAGGCCAACGTGCAGCGCCGCCCCAGCCCGGGCCTGACGCAGACGGCGCAGGCCTCGGTGTCGTTCGCGCCGCTGCAGTCGCTGTTCGGCATCGTCACGCCGGCCGGGCTGCACTTCGAGCGCCATCACCAGGGCTGGTGGGACATCGACCCCTCCAAACACCGGCTGATGCTCAACGGCTCCGATGCCTCGCTGCTGAAGAAGGCCATGGTCTTCACCATGGACGAGCTCATGCGGCTGCCCTCGGTGTCGCGCTTCCACTTCATCGAGTGCGGCGCCAACACCGGCATGGAGTGGGGCAACGTCGCGGTGCCGACGGTGCAGTACACGCACGGCATGATCTCGTGCAGCGAGTTCACCGGCGTGCCGCTGCGCATCCTGCTCGACATGGCCGGCGTCGACACCAGGCGCGCGCGCTTCGTGCTCGCCGAGGGCGCCGACGGCTCCTCGATGACGCGCACCATCCCGATGGAACTGGTCGAGTCCGGCGAGGTGCTGGTTGCCTACGGCCAGAACGGCGAGATGCTGCGCCCCGAGAACGGCTACCCGCTGCGCCTGGTGGTGCCGGGCGTGCAGGGCGTGAGCTGGGTGAAATACCTGCGCCGCATCGAGGTGGGTGACAAGCCTTACGGCACCAAGGACGAGACCATCCACTACGTCGACCTGATGCCCGGCGGAGCGCACCGCCAGTACAGCAGCACGCAGGAAGTGAAGAGCGTGGTCACCACGCCCTCGGGCGGCCAGGTGCTGCTCGACCGCGGCTTCTACAACGTCTCGGGCCTGGCGTGGTCGGGGCGCGGCAGGATCACGCGCGTCGACGTGTCGGTCGACGGCGGGCACAACTGGCGGCCCGCACGTCTCGAAGGGCCGGTGATGGCCAAGTGCCTGACGCGCTTCAACATCGACTGGGCCTGGGACGGCAAGCCGGCCATCGTGCAGAGCCGCGCCACCGACGAGACCGGCCACGTGCAGCCCACCTACCGCCAGAACCGCGCGGTGCGAGGCACGCGCTCGATCTATCACAACAACTCGATCCAGTCGTGGCTGGTGCAGGAGAGCGGGGAGGTGAAGAATGTCCAGCTCTCGTAGCCTCCTCCTCGCCGTGGCGCTTGCCAGCGCCGGCAGCGCCTTCGCGCAGACGGGCTTCCCCGGCATCGGCCGCGAGGCCACGCCGAGCGAAGTGGCGGCCTGGGACATCGACGTGCGCCCCGACTTCAAGGGCCTGCCCAAGGGCCAGGGCTCGGTGAGCCAGGGCCAGGACGTCTGGGAGGCCAAGTGCGCCTCCTGCCACGGCATCTTCGGCGAGTCGAATTCGACCTTCATGCCGCTGGTGGGCGGCACCACGGCCGAGGACGTCAAGACCGGCCGCGTGGCGCGCCTGAACGACCCCGCCTTCCCCGGCCGCACCACGCTGATGAAGGTGTCGACCGTCGCTACGCTGTGGGACTACATCCGCCGCGCCATGCCCTGGACGGCGCCGAAGTCGCTCTCGGTCGACGAGGTCTATGCGGTCACCGCCTTCCTGCTCAACCTCGGCGGCATCGTGCCCGACGACTTCGTGCTCAGCGAGCGGACCATGGCGCAGGCGCAGGCGCTGCTGCCGAACCGCAACGGCACCACCACCGATCACGCGATGTGGCCGGGCGGCAAGGCGCGCAAGCCCGACGTGCAGGGCTCGTCGTGCATGACGAAGTGCGAGGTCGAGGCGCAGCTCGCCTCCTTCCTGCCCGACTTCGCGCGCAACGCGCACGGCAACCTCGCCGAGCAGAACCGCATGGTCGGTGCGCAGCATGGCGCCGACACGACGCGCCCCGCCGGCAGCACGCCCAAGGCCGCGCCGGCGGCACCCGCCGTCAAGGCCGAGGCGCCGGCGGCCGTGGGCCTGCTCGCCAAGCACGGCTGCACCGCCTGCCACGCGGTCGACGCGAAGCTGGTCGGCCCGGGCCTGCGCGAGGTGGCGAAGAAGTATGCCGGCCGCTCCGATGCCGCGGCCTACCTCGCTGGCAAGATCCGCGACGGCGGCAGCGGCGTGTGGGGCGCGATACCCATGCCGCCGCAGAGACTCGCCGAGGCCGACGCACAATCCATCGCCCAATGGCTGGCCGAAGGCGCGAGGAAGTGAATCCTCCAATGGCGCCGCGCTGCGCCGCTACTTACGATCCATCGAATCCCACAGGAGAACACATGCAAACCCGTCGTGACATGCTGGCGCGCTCCGCGTCCGTCGCCGCCGCGCTGGCCGGTCTCGGCCTGCTGCCGCAAGCCGCGCAGGCGGCCTGGCCGCAGGCGGCCTTCGAAGCCAAGAACATGGGCGAGCTGATGAAGGCGCTGGGCTACAGCGCCCCGGCCGAGAGCAAGGACGTCAGCATCACCGGCCCGGACATCGCCGAGAACGGCGCCGTGGTGCCGGTGGGCGCGGCCACCACGCTGGCGGGCGCCAAGCGCCTGCTGCTGCTGGTCGAGAAGAACCCCAACATGCTGGCCGCGGTGTTCGACCTCACCGACGCCGTCGAGCCCAGCATCTCCACGCGCGTGAAGATGGGCCAGTCGTCCAACGTCTTCGCGGTGGCGATCACGGCCGACAACAAGGTGCTCTACGCGGCCAAGGAAATCAAGGTGACGCTCGGAGGCTGTGGCGGCTGAGGCCACACGCCCGAACCGCATCCCTCTTCATCGAATCCCAGGAGAAACACATGGCAGACCCGATGCGCATCCGCGCCCAGGCCCAAGGCGACAAGACCACCGTGCGCGTGCTGATGAGCCACGAGATGGAAACCGGCCAGCGCAAGGACGCGGCCGGCAAGGTGATCCCGGCCTGGTTCATCCAGGAAGTCAGCGCCACCCACAACGGCAAGCCGGTGATGACGGCGCAGTGGGGCCCCTCGGTGGCGAAGAACCCCTTCCTGCAGTTCACCCTCAAGGGCGCCAAGGCCGGCGACAAGGTCGCGATCAGCTGGAAGGACAACCGCGGCGACACCCGCACCGACGAAGCCACCGTCAGCTGAACCGGGGCCGACACCATGCGACGCCTGCTACTCACCGCCGCGCTGGCAGCCGCCTGCGCCAGCGCCTTCGCGCAGAAGAGCGCCGCCGACGGCATCGCCGAATACCGCGCGATGCTCGCCGACGGCAACCCGGCCGAACTCTTCGAAGCCAAGGGCGAGGAGCTCTGGAAGAAGAAGCGCGGCCCCAAGAACGCCTCGCTCGAACGCTGCGACCTCGGCAAGGGGCCGGGCGTGGTGAAGGGCGCGTGGGTCGAACTGCCGCGCTGGTTTGCCGATACGAACAAGGTGCAGGATCTCGAATCGCGCCTGCTCACCTGCATGGAGACGCTGCAGGGCCTGAGCGCTGCCGAGATCGCCAAGACGCCCTTCGGCCGCGGCGAGCAGGCCAACATGGAGGCGCTGGCGGCCTGGATCTCGGCCGAGTCGCGCGGCAGCCGCATGAACCTGCCGCAGGGCCACGCCGAGGAGCGCCGCATGTACGAACTCGGCAAGCGCGCCTTCTTCTTCCGCGGCGGGCCGATGGACTTCTCCTGCGCCTCCTGCCACGGCGAGGACGGCAAGCGCATCCGCCTGCAGGACCTGCCCAACCTGACCAAGAACCCCGGCGACGGCATCGGCTTCGCGGCCTGGCCGGCCTACCGCGTCTCCAGCGGCGAGCTGTGGAGCATGCAGCGGCGCCTGAACGACTGCTACCGGCAGCAGCGCTTCCCCTACCCCGGCTACGCGTCGGACGTGACCATCGCGCTGGGCGTCTACATGGGCGTCAACGCCAAGGGCGCCGAGGCCATCGCACCGGCCATCAAGCGCTGAGGAAGACCATGCTCAACAAGACTCTGACTCTCGCCGCCGCCGGGCTTGCCGCGGCCCTCGTCGTGGCCGGCTGCGCCACCGCGCCCTCGAGCGCCGAGCTCGACCAGCAGGCGCTGGCCATGCTCAAGGCCTCGTTCCGCGACCAGGGCATCGCCAAGGTCGACCGGCTGAACCAGGACCTCGGCCAGAAGGCCTGCTCCTCCGACAAGCCGCCTGCCGAGGCGCTGGCCAAGCAGATCGAAGCCGAGTCGCTGGCCTCGATCAAGTGGCCCGAGGGCGGCCGCTACCTCGGCGACTGGCGCGAAGGCGAGAAGCTGGCGCAGAACGGCCGCGGCATGACCTGGACCGACGCCTCCGCCGACCCG